>Ga0265314_10006011_pt1 | contig 10817 bp, 6 predicted proteins | sample 4126metaG_FD_203106 | JGI IMG/M metagenome (GOLD analysis project Ga0265314, IMG submission 203106) | Rhizosphere microbial communities from Carex aquatilis grown in University of Washington, Seatle, WA, United States - 4-1-26 metaG | ecosystem: Host-associated > Plants > Roots > Rhizosphere >... | reverse complement strand
CGCCGATCAGCGGGCGGAAGTGCAGCAGCCATTCCTCGCTGAACAAGCCGATGTTGAGATAGACGCGGTTGAGCGCGCCGAGGCCGCCGACCGAGTCGGAGCCGTCCTTGAGGACGCGCGGTGTCCATACGGTGTCGGGCGCGACGTACAGGCTCGGCGGGTTGAAGCTTTCGGTGGCCTTCTTGGTCCGCTCGTAATCGTTGAACTGCTTGTTGTCGCGGTCGCCGCCGGCAAGTTTTTCCTTCCACTGCTCGGCCGCCTTCAGGCGCGCCGCCAGACCGTAGACCGCGTTCATGGTGCGCGGATTGTTGATGTTGTCGGTCGACACGAACGAGGTATCGAGCGAGCCCGGCAGCGAGGTGTGGAAGAGCTGGAAGATGAAGTTCGACTTCACGTCGCGCGGGTTCCAGATGAACACGCGGTCGACCCAGAAATACTGCGCGCCCGGATTGGAATTCATGTTGGCGAATTCGGGATTCTCCGGGTCCTTCGGCGGATTGGACGGCGCCGGCCCCACATGACAGAAGCCGCACGACATGCCGACGCGATAGGGCCGCACCAGGTTCTTGTTGTTGTAGAAATCGGCGTCCGTGTAGAACGCGTCCGGGTTCTTCTTGAGCGCGTCCAGCCACTTCTTCTTGGCCGTCTCGTCGAAATCCGGATTGGGGAATAGGCGCAGGCCCATGATGCCCGTCGCCTTGCCGTAGAACGAGCCGACCGGAACGGTCGAGCCGCGCGCGCCGATTTTCACGCCGGGATATTTCTTCTCGTTCTCGAACGGATCGGCCGCGCAGTCCTTCTTGCGGCGATCGAGCCAGAGCCCGTATTCGTCCGGCCCGCTGGCCTGCTCGAAGCAAGGTTCGTTGACGAGGCCGTACCATTGGAAGCGATTGCTGCGGTTCGGCGTGTACCACTTGAGGCCGTTGTTCTTGCACTCGGCTTCGCTGAGCGTGCTGTATTCGGAGACGTCGTTGAGCTTGCCGTCCAGGCCGATGCAGAAGCCGACGCGCGGATTCGACGACATGATCTTCAACAGATCGAAGGCGCCGAACGTGTTGTTGGCCATGTAGTCCCAGAAGCGGTCGTTGCCGCCGGTCCACACGATCCAGGCGTTGCGGCCGCGCACTTCGTTGCTGTCGAGCTTCACGCCCTGGTCCATGGCGGCGAAATAGTCTTCGTCGGCTGCCGGGAAGCTCTCCGCCGGGCGGTTGGCGCGCATCGCTTCGTCGAGCACCGTGCCGGGCTCCGGTTCCTTTCCACAACCTGAGAGGGTGACGAGTGCGGCGACAGCGGCGATGAACGAGCGGCGGACGGTCATGGCTCCCCCCATAACTCTCACTGCCGCAGCGCCTTTTCGGCGCGCTTCGGACTCGCCGGGCGGCAGCCTCGACTGCAATCATAAGGCGAATTATTTCAAAATACCAGTAAAACTAACATCGGCACAACCGGCGAATTGAGTGCGCGGCCGAACCGTCAGCGCGTGGTCGCGTTGAGACCCTTGAGCAGCGCGTGCAGAGTGAACGGCTTGACCTCGTTGCCGTGGGCGTCAACCGAGGCCGGCGCGAGTTCGACGTATTTGCCGAGAACGGCGTTGGTGACGTCGAGGCCGAGCGAGCGGTAGCTCTCGAACTGCGATTCGGTAAACCACTGGTCGCCGGTCGACTCGTGCGGGAAGGGTTTGTGCGCTTCGGCATAGCTGCGCACTCCAGCACCTTCCGTCGTGCTGCTGAAATGGACTGCCGGCTTGATGTAGAGCAGCCAGCCGTCGGCGCAGTCCGCCCCGTCCGCCGCGGCGTAATGGATGCGGCCGATGGCATGATAGGGGATCGAGTCGTTGGCGTCGTTGTGCTTGTCCTCGGGCCGGTTGCGCAGCAGGTCGAGACCGATCATCTCGATGCGGATGCCGAGGTCGATGTAGATCTTGCGCACCGCGTTGCCGAGATCCTCGAAGGCGAAGTCGGGATCGCAGCCGGCGTCGACCGCGACGACGAAGCGGCAGCGCCGGCGCACCATCTCGTAGAGACCGAGATTCTCGAAGTGGCCGCCGTCCGACAGGTAGACGTAGGACGCCGTGTCGGTGGTCAGCCCGAAGGTCTCCTGGAACAGCGGCTTGATCGCGTAGTTCGGACCGTCGCTCTGATAGGTCTTTGCGCCCTCGGGGCCCGGGTTGCCCAGCCACCAGCCGAGCCGCACGTTGAATAGCGCGAGCAGCAACGTGATCGACGGCGAGGAGTGGTAGCCCATGTTCGGGCTCGCCGCCGCGCCGGAGATCGCCATCGCGGTGCCGAGCGAGATGCCGTTGCCGCCGGGCTTGTCGCCGTATTCGTTGCTCGGGCGGAAACCTTTGTAGGCGGCGCCGCTGTGCAGCGCGCTGACCGTGAAGGACTCGGCCTTGCGCTCCTGCCAGGCCAGGCGCTTACCGGACACCACGTTGAGCGCAATGTTGACCACATGGAACAGGCCATAGGTGCGCTTCTTCTCCTGCGCGTCCTCCTTCGCCGGCCACAATTCGTGGACATCGACATTGTCCTTGTCGTCGAAGCCGGTGAAGTTGTCCGGGTGGCGCTCTTGCCGCGTGGCCCCGAGATAACCGCGGATCAACCGGTTGCGGTAGACCGCGTGCAGCGAGAAGCGGTTGATGTTGACGTTGATCGAGGCGACCCATTCGATCAGTACGGCAAGCGCGAGACCGAGGACGAGCCCGCCGAAGATGGTGGCGATGTCCGGGAACTTGATGCGCAGCGCGTCGACCAGCGAGCCGCCGATCAGCGCCTCGTCGAGCAGATAGGACAAGATGATGGTGAGCGCCGCCGCGAAGACCGGGCCGGCGATCTTGATGATGACGTCGAAGCTGATGGCTTTTCCGCCCTGATTGGCGCCGGGCTTGACCGAGGTGCTCCCGCCGCCGCCGAGCAGCGCGGTAATGATGCCGGACACGCCGCCGACCGAGGCGATCGCCGAGGCGATCCATTTGTGCAGATGGCCGGTGATTGCATTGGGCTCGAGGCCGAAGAGCAACTCCGGATCGGTGAGCAGCAGCGCGCCGACGAGCGTCAGAAGTGCGACGACGGTCCAGCCGATCGCGCCGATCGCAACCCATCCGGCGGCGCGGCCGAACCATTCGCGGTCCGAGTCGGAACGACGCTGATAGCTGGTGAGGCCGACGAAGATCATCTCGGCGACGAGTTGCGACGTCAGCACCCAGGGCACGCCGAAGATCATTGGGATCAACAGAGTGAACAGCTCGTGCCGGTCGGTTTGCGATCCGGGCATGCCATAGGGCTGCAGCAGCGTGAAGAGATAGGCTCCGACGCCGACCAAGGCGCCGTAGATGAGCCCCGAGCCCGCCCAGCGGATGAAATCCCGGCAACTTGAGCGCAGCGGCTTGCCGACCAGCCAACCGATGACATAGATCGCGAGCCCGGCGAGCGCCGCCTGCAGCAGCGTGCCCCATTTGCCGTTGTTGACGACCCACTCGGCGCCGCACCGCGAAGTGAGGACGCTGGTGATCAGGAAGGCGGAGGCGAGGGTCCACACCAGATCGCCCCAGATGAAGGCGCCCTGGTAGACATTGCCCTGCTCCTCCGTGGTGTTGCTGCCTGGATATTCGCGCCGCGTCGGCCGGTGCGCGGTCGTGAAAGCGAGCGCCAGGATCAAACAGGCGGCGCCGGCAAGTCCGAGAAAGCCAAGCAGGATGTAGCTGCCGTCGCGCGCGATCCAGACCGCGGAGGTGGCGACGACTTTGAGCCCCAACAGCGCGATGGCGATGGCCGGGATGATGATCAACCAATTGAGCAGCAGATTGCGCAGATAGATGGCGACTCCGGACCAGGTATCGGCGGACAAGAGCCCGGTCTTCGGCGTGAGATAGTTGCTGTAGGCGCGCAGCCAGGAGATTTCCGGCGGTTCGACGTCCGGCCCCGACGGCCGACCGGTGAGATTGCGCACGATGGTCGGGAAGTTGTCGCGCTGGCGCCAGGCCGAGAGCCACGAGCCGATATAGCCGCCGCCGGACACCGTCGAGAGATAATTCAGCCGGCCGAGTAGGGAATTCGCCGGATCGACGGCCTTGCGCGTCGGCGCGGCGTCGGCGGTGGTCTTGGTTTTGTCGCTGGTTTTGCTTTTGCTGTCGGCGGCCGCTGGAACCGGAGAAGCGGGCGCGCCGCTCTTGTCCTTCTCCCTGGGCTTGGCGGGCTCGGGCGCATTGAGAACGTCGTAGCCGGCGAGCGCCTGGATCACCCCGAGACAGAAAGTGGCGCTGCGGATGCCACCGCCGGAGAGACAGAGCGCCGTGTTGTATTGCGCGTTGAGCGCGCAATAAAGCTTCTTGCGCCGCTCGATTTCGCTGTCGTCGATCTCCTTGCCGGACCGCTCGTCGGCGTTCATCTGCACGCGACGCTTTTGCGCGCCTTGCCCCGCCGCGTGCGCGGACAAAGATCTGTCGGTATGCCAGCCGTTGCCGTGAATCGCTTCGGCTTCCTCGGCCAGCACCTCCTCGATCGACAGCGGGCCTTCTTTCTTGGCCTGATCCACCGGTCCCTCCCCCACTGGGCGCCGGCTCATGGCCGCGCCGGGTTGTCGGTAGCAATAGATACTGTAGCATCCTATGGTTGTATCGTCCAATCCGCCGGCGGCGGGCTGTCAATTTGGACGTGAGGGGATCGGATGCGTTCGGCCATACAGCGCGGATTATGCGCCCTGGCTTTGGCGGCGATCGCGACGCTGCCCGCCGCGACCGGACGTGCGCAAACGAAGGCGCCGGAGTTTCCGCAGGCGGCGGTCGACTATTTCGCCGCCATGGACGACGGCGGCGCGCTGTCCGCAGCCGCGATCCAGGGCCGCAACACCTGGCTGATGTGGAGCGCGGGCAACGACGCGTTCTGGGATTATCTGGCGCGGCGCAGTTTCGGCGCCTTCGACCTGTTGAAGGTGCTCGACAGCCGCGGCCGCGCAACGCGGTTCGCCACTTACGGGCTGATGAACGAGCCCGGCTTCAAAGCAGCCGCCGCACCCGATCAATTCGGCTTATGGCTCGACGTCGCGGACGGCACGCAGGACCCGGCTTACGCCGCCGCCTATCGCGAAACTTTTTCCAAAGCCGATTTCCTGAAAACTTACGGCCGCGCCTCGGGGATCGTCGGCTTGCGCCTGTTTCCCAACCCGGATTTCGACGCCAAGGCGCGCCGGCGCTGGGACGCACAGCGTTTCTACGATGACCCGGCCTATTATCGCGATGCGAAACTGGTGCGGCCTTACCGAGTCGGCATGACCTGCGGCTTCTGCCATGTCGGGCCGCATCCGCTGCATCCGCCGGACGATGCGGAGCGGCCGCAGTGGCGCAATCTCGCCAGCCTGATCGGCGCGCAATATCTCAAACCGTCGGCGGTGTTCGTGCTGCCCAAGCAGGAGGGCAACTTCCTGTTCCAGGTGGTCAATTCCATGCCGCCGGGCACCATCGACACTTCGGCGCTGGCCACCGACAACATCAACAACCCGCGCACCATGAACGCGATCTACGCCGTGGGCACGCGGCTTGCGATCGCGGCGCAGGAGAAACTCTCCGGCGGCAACCTCGACCTGCCCGGCACCCGCGCCAGCATGCCGGTGCCGCATGTGCTCAAGGACGGCGCCGACTCGGTCGGCATCGAGGGCGCGCTGACGCGCGTCACTATCAGCATCGGCTCGGTGCACGAGGAGTGGCTGAAGCATTTCAATCTCCTGGTCGGCGGCAAGGCGCAGACGCCGTTCCCGGTCGCCACGGCGACAGCCAACTCGCCGTATTTCCGCGCGACGCTGGATCGCCTGGCGAACCTGGCGGCGTTCTTTGTCGAGGATTCGCAACCGAACCCGCTGGCCAAGGCACCGGGCGGTGAGCGCTACCTGCAGGACGATCCCGCGGTCGTCGCGCGCGGGCAGAAGGCGTTCGCGGGAAACTGCGCGGCCTGTCACGTCAGCCCCAACAAGATGCCGCCCGTGCCGGCGGGCATCGCGCTTTATTCCCGCGCATGGGATGCCTGGACGGCAAGCGAAGAGTTCAGAGGCAAGATGATTGCGCTGATGGCGGCGCCCGATTTCCTCGCCGACAATTATCTCGCCACCGACCGCCGCTATCCGGTGAGCTTGATCGGCACCAATGCCTGCGCCGCGCTCGCCAGCAACGCGCTACGCGGCCACGTGTGGGATAATTTCAGTTCCGACACCTACAAGGGACTGGAGCCGTCGAAGACAATCGGCGTGCAGGATCCGTTCACCGGCGAAGAGCGGCCTTTGCCTATGCCGGACGGCGGGCGCGGCTACCAGCGCGCGCCGTCGCTGGTGAGTATCTGGGCCTCGGCGCCTTACCTGCACAACAATTCGGTCGGCATCTTCACCGGCGATCCGTCCGTTGCAGGCCGCATGCGCGCCTACGAAGACGGCATGGAAAAGCTGCTGTGGCCTTCCAGACGGCTCGGCATGGACTCGATCTACCGCACCACGGCGACGAGCACTCTCGCGGTGGAGAAATCCTATTTGCCGCCGCTGGTGTTCCTGGCTTTAAAGGCAAAAGGCCTCGGCATGCCCGGCGTGCCCAATGCGATCCAGCTCGGGCCCATCCCCAAAGGCATGCCGGTCAATCTTCTGGCCAACATCGATCTCGAGCCGTCGTTCGATCCGCTGCGGCTCGCCGAATTCGCCGCGCTGGCCGTGAAGGTGAACCGCGCTTTGGCCGACGTCCGCGGGCTCGACGAGGCGGCGACGGCGGCGCGGCTGAAGGAACTGGCGCCGGATTTGCTGCGCGTCAGCAAGTGTCCGGACTTCGTCACCGACCGCGGGCACCTGTTCGGTACGGGGCTCAGCGACGAGGATAAGCGCGCGCTGATTTCTTATTTGAAAAGATTATAGCGGCGCGACGCTCTTCTCTTCACCCTCCCCTGGAGGGGGAGGGTCGGCGAGCGAAGCGAGCCGGGGTGGGGTGACTCTATAAAGATCACCCCCTCCCGCCAGCCTTCGCTTCGCGACGGCTGACGACCTCCCCCCTCCAGGGGGAGGTGAAGAAGAGCGTGCGCAGTTAGGTCCTCACACCCAAGCCCACCATGAAATTAGCGCGGATACGCACCGGGTCGCGGTCGGTGGTGGCGACCGCCGGCTTCTCGTCGACGCGCGCGGCGATCAGCGTCGGCCCACCCTGGCTCAACGCCGCCGTTACCAGCCGGTCGAAGTCGTCCTCATCCGCCGCCCAGGCGGCGTTGGCGATGCCGCAGCCGCGCGCGATGGTGACGAGGTCGGCGGTGGAAGCGCTGGCGGTCGGCTGTCCGCCGGTGATCTGGTAGATGCCGTTGTCCCACACGATCATGGTGAGATTCTTCGGGGCCAGCGTGGCGACCGTGGTGAGGCAGCCGAGCTGCATCAACAGCGAGCCGTCGCCTTCCAGCGCCAGCACGTGGCGCTTCGGCTGCGCGATGGCGACGCCGAGGGCAATCGGGATGGCGAGCCCCATGCTGCCGAGCATGTAGAAATTCTGCGGCCGCTGCCCGGCAGCCCACAGGTCGAAATTGGCATTGCCGATGCCGCCGATGACGGCCTCGTCGTGCTTGAGTTTGTCGACCAAACGCTGGGTCAGCGTGAAGCGGTTCATGATTTTGGCATTATGCGCGCCGATGGCGCCGGTCTGCGTCTGGCTCATGGACTGGCTCATGGGCTGGCTCACTGCGCGAAGACTTTGCCGCCGGTCAGCAGCGGCGAGAGAATGAAGGCGACCGGCGCCTGCGTCGCCACCGCCTGTTTGATCGAGCGGTCGAGGATGAAGGCGAGCTCGTCCTGCCGCGTGATGGTGTGGTTCTCCATACCGAGCGCGTCGAGCACCGGCCGCATGGTCTTGCACACCATGGCCTGGCCGAGGTTGAACTCGCCGAGCGTGCCACGCTCGGAGACGAACAGCAGCGCCGGGATCTGACAGGGGCAGACCAGCGAGGCGAGCGCGTTGGGGATGGTGGCGAAGCCGGACGTCTGCATCAGCAGCGCGCCGCGCATGCCGCCCATCCAGGCGCCGGTGACGATGCCGATCGCTTCCTCCTCGCGCGTGGTGGCGAAGGTTAAGAAGAACGGGTCGGCATGCAGCGCCTTGATCAGCGGCCTCAGCACGCGATCGGGCACGTACGTGATCAACTTGACGTTGTTGGCCTTGAGGCTGGCGAGAACGATCTCGTGCCAGACCTGCGGCTTGCTATCCGACATTGCGCAATGCACCGGTTGGACGGGAGGGTCCAAGTAACGCCATTGCTCCAATATTCGCAATAGCTTACCCTGCCGGCGCGATCGGCATTTGAACAACAAGAACAGCCGGCGACGAACCTTCAGGGGAGGACTGATGACGAAAATCAAGTCTGAGCACGCGCTGTCGCGGCGCGGAATCATCAAAGGCGCGGCGGCGCTCGCCGCAGGCGTCGCGGCGCCGGCAATTCTGCGCGTGCGCTCGGCCTATGCCGCCTATCCGGAGCGGCCGGTCAAGATCGTGGTGGCCAACACGCCGGGCGGCCCCTCCGACATCGTCGGACGCGTCACCGCCGCCGCGCTGCAGCAGTCGACCGGCAAGACCTTCATCATCGAGAACATCGGCGGCGCCGGCAGCAATATCGGCATGGGCACGGTCGCCCGCGCCGAGCCGGACGGCTACACGATTTTGCTGGCGACCAACGCCTATTCGGTGAACGCCACGCTCTACAACAAGATCCCGTACGATCCGATGAAGGACTTCGTCGGCGTCTGCGAGCTCGCCACCTCGCCCAACACCTTCGTGGTGAGGTCGGAATTGCCGGCGAAGACGATGAAGGAATTCGTCGCGCTCGCCCGCGCCAATCCCGACAAGTTCAACTGCGCCACGCCGCCGATCGGCACCACGCCGCAGATCCAGCTCGAGGTGCTCAAGATCCGCGAGAAGCTGTCGAAGCTCGAAGACGTGGTGTTCAAGGGCGGCGGCGACGCCATCCAGGCGCTGCTCTCCGGCACCGTGCAGCTCTCGTCCGGCTCGCTGCCGCCGGCGGCGCAGCACATCAAGGCCGGCACCTTCCGCTGCCTGGCGGTGACCGGCGAGACGCGCTGGCCCGACATGCCGGACGTGCCGACCATGGAAGAGGCCGGCTACAAGGACTTCGTCTTCGCCACCGATACCGTGCTGCTGGCGCCGGCCAAGACGCCGCCGGAGGCGGTGAAGTGGCTGGAAACCGAGACGTTGAAGATTCTCGGCACGGCGGACATGAAGGACAAGCTGTACAAAGCCGGCTTCCAGGTGCGGCCGAAAGGCGCCGACGCCGCTTGGGCGCGGGTGATGAAGGAAGTCACTCTGTTCCGCGACATCATCAACCAGGCGGGCATTCCGAAGCTGTAGCGTTTCGACAAACGCCAACTCTTCGCCCGTCATCCTGAGGTGCGAGCGAAGCGAGCCTCGAAGGATGATCGGCCAATATCCGCAAGGTCTTGGCCGTCGCCCTTCGAGGGCCGCCTGTGGCGGCCACCTCAGGGTGACGGATTAGACAGTGCACATCGCATCCATCGAGCCGATCGCGGTCAGCCTGCCCATGCTCAAGCCGGTCATCATGGCCGGCGAAGAGGTGCGGCGGGCCGACAACGTATTGGTGAAGATCGTCGCCGACGACGGCCGCGTCGGCTGGGGCGAGGCCGCTTCGGCGCCGGTGATGACCGGGGAGACGCTGGAGAGCATCGTCTCCGCCGTGCATTACCTGAGCGCCGCGCTGCGCGGCCGGGCCGCCGGCGACATCGCCGGCGTGCTCGCCGCCATGGACGCCCGCATGTACGGCAACCACGGTGCCAAGGCGGCGATCGAGATCGCGCTGCACGACCTGGTCGGGCGCGCCGAAGGAAAGCCGGTGCACGCGCTGCTCGGCGACAAGCGGCGCAGCCGCATGCCGTTGTTGGCGGTGATCGGCGGCGGCGATTTCGACGGCGACCTGCGCGACGCCGAGAAGAAGAAGGCCGCCGGCTTCACCGCCTTCAAGATCAAGGTCGGCGTCGACACGCCGGAGAAGGACGCCGAGCGCACGCGCGCGATCTGCAAGATCCTCGAAGGCACGCTGATCTCGGCCGACGCCAACCAGGGCTTCACCACAGAGGGCGCACTTTATTATGTGCGCGCGGTCGAAGGCTCGGGCCTGAATTTCTTCGAGCAGCCGGTCGAGGCGCACAACCTCGACGGCATGGCCGCGATATCGGCGGCGACCCCCATCGCCATCGGCGCGGACGAAGGCCTGCATTCGCTCGACGACATCCAGAAGCATCACGACCGCAAGGCGGCGCGCGGCGGCAGCCTGAAGGCGATCAAGCTCGGGGGCCTGCGCGGTCTCGTCGCGGCGGCGACGCTATGCGAGCGGCTGGGCATGAGCGTCAACCTGTCGTGCAAAACCGGCGAATCGAGTATCGCCTGCGCCGGCCTGCTGCACGCCGCCTGCGTGGTGCCGAACCTCGCCTGGGCGCTGACGCTGACGCACACCGCGCTCGGCGAGGATGTCACCGCGCATCCGCTGCCGACGGCGCAGGGGCACGTCACGAGCCTCGAGCGTCCCGGCCTCGGCATCGACGTCGACGAGGACCGCGTACGCCGCCATCGCGCGGCCGTCGGAACTCTGTGAATAATGCAATCGCGATGCTAGGTTGCTCGTAAAGCCACCCGAAAGACGTGGCGTACTATGGGAGGGACCATGCTCCATCATCTGAACCGGCGCGCAATTCTCGCCGCGACGAGCGTTCTGAGCGCGGCTGCGCTGCTGCCGGGCAAAGTTTTCTCACAGACCGGACAATCGAGCGCTACGTCGCTTCCCGCGCGG
>Ga0265314_10006009_pt1 | contig 10819 bp, 9 predicted proteins | sample 4126metaG_FD_203106 | JGI IMG/M metagenome (GOLD analysis project Ga0265314, IMG submission 203106) | Rhizosphere microbial communities from Carex aquatilis grown in University of Washington, Seatle, WA, United States - 4-1-26 metaG | ecosystem: Host-associated > Plants > Roots > Rhizosphere >... | reverse complement strand
GAGCGCCTCCAGAACCTTCACGCGCTCATCCAATCCGATGTCGATCAAAAACAGCTAGCCGGCGCCATCACCATCCTCGCGCGCCACGGCAAAATCGTCGACTACCACCTCTACGGCAATCGCGACGTGGCGGCCGGCACGCCCATGACTAAAGACACCATCTTCCGCGACTACTCCATGACCAAGCCTGTCACCGGCGTCGCCATGATGATCCTCTACGAGCAGGGCAAGTGGCAGCCGCAAGACCCCATCTCGAAATACATCCCCGAGTTCGCTCACCTCAAGGTCTTCAACGGAGCTGACGCCAACGGCAAAATTATCCTCGCCGATCCCGAGCATCCGCCCGTCATGCGTGAGCTCATGACCCACACCGCCGGATTCACCTACGGCGGCGACCGGAATCTCGCGGACAGATCGTACGGCCAGCTCGGAGTCAACCAGACCAAGACTCTTCAGGAAATGATTGACCAGCTCGCCCAGGCCCCGCTCGTCTACCAGCCTGGCAAAGGCTGGGTCTACAGCCTGTCAATGGATATCCAGGGCTACATCGTTGAGAAGCTCTCCGGCCAAGCTCTGCCCGACTTCATGCACGACCACATCTTTGCGCCGCTCGGCATGAAAGATGCGGGCTTCTACGTCCCCGCCGACAAGCGCGATCGTTTCTCGCCAAATTACTTTTACGACTCCAAGTCCGGCGAGCTCATAGAATCTGCACTCGAAAATGGCGTTCCACAAGACTACGCCGAGCAACCGGCCAAGCCCTCGGGCGGCGGCGGCCTTGTATCCTCGGCTGAAGATTATTATCGATTCGCGCAAATGCTCGGCAACGGAGGCGTGCTCGACGGCGTGCGCATCCTCTCGCCCGCCACCGTCAAGCTCATGACGTCAAATCATCTGCCCGCGTCCTTGCTCACAGGCGAGTGGGGCATCGGCCAGCACGTCATGCGCCCCGGCTTCGGCTACGGATTCGACTGCGCAGTTGTCTTCGATCCCGGCGACGCCGCATTGCCCGACGGCAAAGGCACATTCTTCTGGGATGGCGCAGCCGGAACCTGGTTCTGGGTCGACCCAACAAATGATGTGGTGTTTGTAGGAATGATCCAGCGCATGACCAGCCCCTACAACCACAACCTGCTATACCGTACCCATGCCGCAGTCTACTCGGCGCTCGTCGATCCTACGAAATGAATGCCCGCGAAATAGATTCGCAATGCGCCCGTCTGCATCGAGCGATCAAAAGTTAAGAGCGCCCTCTGCCCGCTTCATCGAACTCATCAATCCTCGTTGAGCGCCTTGGAATACATTCACCGCAGACCTCTGGCCGACTTTGAGGCAATTCTGAGGCTGACCTATTCATTAGGTTCATCGGAATTACGCCCCGACATTTGATCAAGCAAGATTGCATTCAACAGTGACTTGTGAACTCTAATGCGCCCGTTGTATTCGATAAAGCCGAGCTTACGAAATCGATTCATGAAGAAGCTTACGCGTGAGCGGGTGGTGCCGATCATCTCTGCCAGGGTCTCTTGTGAGATTTTGGGAATGTATTGTTCCGGGTCGCCCGGCTTGCCGAATTCCGCCATCAACAGCAGAATCCTCGCCAGGCGCTTTTCGCTGGAGTTAAAAAGCTGATCGACCAGGTCTGCCTGAACGCGCATGCTGCGCTCGAGAAGAAACTTCAAGAAGAGATCTGAGAGGCCATGCTCCTCATGCATCACGCGGATCATCTCTTCGCGGGTAATCTTGAGTGCGGTGCAGGCGGTAATTGCGGTCGCCGTAGACAAACGCAGCCCGGGCACTGCCGCGAGCGCCGTTTCTCCCACAAATTCGCCCGCGGAGATCAGCGCGATGGTAGCTTCCTTGCCCTCGTGCGAGACGACGATGATTTTTGCCCGGCCCTTTTGAAGATAGAAGACCGAATCCGCAGGATCTCCTTGCGAAAAGAAGGACTCCCTGGGTGCCAATTCAACTATTCTTCGCCCCAGACCGGCGTGCGCCAGAAAGGCGACGGTATCGAATCCGGGCTTTTCAAGTTCAACCATTGAAGGCCTCCTTCCGATTGCTGACCATGCAAGATGACCATTGGAGGGATGCGCTAACCCATTGCTGGAGGGATGCGCTAACCCAATGTCACGTGGTGACCAAAATATGTGCGCGATACGTAAAGAATCTTGACGCGCACACTAAAACCCCACTCTTGCCCCCAACTATACGCCGATTGGGAGAAGTGTCGTTCACTTTTGCTCACTCTTTTGGGGAATATTTCAGGTATCTTGGTTTTCGTGACGGCACACTGGAACCTGACGATGTGCGCCGGAGACCTCGCTGCCGGAGCAATGAGCCTGAGAGTATTATTGCGATGAACGCCTCAGTTTCAAGGCTTTAAGGCGAGGGTAGAGCTCAAAGAAGGAACGAAATCGATGGTACCTCCGCATAAGACACGTGAATTAGCCCGCAGCCTGGTCGCTTCCGAAGCCGATGCGGCCACAACCCCACTTGAAGCCCAACCTGCAACTGTGCGCGTCTATGAAAAGTTGCGCCGGCAACTCGGCGCGCCCGTGGGAGCTGACGGCTTTCATGCGCTCGCTTCTCGCGCTTTGGCTCTGGCCAAGGTGGAGTCTCCGGGTCTCAGCGCGGTGCAGATAGCGGAAAATGGGGGCTTGTGGGGGCTTGGCGAGGTCGAATCGGAGGCGGACGCGAACCCGGATGGCGAGGCCGGAATCACTCTGATTGCGCAACTCCTGGGGCTGTTTCTTACCTTCCTTGGTGAGGCAACAACGCTGCGTTTGATTGAAGATTTACGCCTTCAGGCTGACATGGGGATAGCGTCTATTGCATCCCCAGCGGACATACCATACCTGGCAACCGATGGACCGGAAATGACCGCGGCTTTCGAGGACCTTCTGCTGGAAATTGACCGGCTGCGCAGAGTGAGCGAACGTATTGAATTCCTGGTGGATCAACATCCCGGCATGGAAGAGGGGCTGTTGAGTATTGCGGGAAATATTCGCAGTATCGCTGCGGTCTTAGACGTGTTTGCACTCATTCGAAGCAAGGCTGGCGACTCGCAGGAAGACGCACCTGATCTGGAAACAAATCTCTACATGAATTGAATTCCGCCTGAGCGCGCGATTCAGCTCCCTGAGCGAGGGGATCTTGAAACAGGTGGCCGCAGACGGGCGCCGTCGTCTAAAAGACGGAAACGTCTGATCCCAAGTAGCGTATAAAGATTATCGGAACGACTTGTCGTGAAGGATGCAGAGTCGAAAATGACGATTCGGCTGGAAACCCGCGAGCTGGCACGGCGCCTTCTTATTTACGAAGCCGGGGCGGGTGATTCCCGCGAGCCAGGGTCGTCTCCAACTCTTCGAGTGTATGAGAAGCTGCGACGGAGTCTCTCCGCATTTGCTGGAGTTGCAGGTTTTCAGTCGCTGGCTTCTCGTGCCGTGGCGCTGGCCAAATCGGAAGATCCGGTCTTTAGCGAGGCCCGGGTTACCCAGGATGGAACATTACAGGGCCTGGGCGAGATTGAGCGTCAAACCGACTTCGACAAGCAGGCTGGCGGGGATTCTGCCGGCGAGGCAGGCGTCATTCTCATCGCCCGCTTACTCGGCCTCCTTCATATCTTCCTCGGCCAAGCTTTAACGGCCAGTGTGCTCCGCGTTACATGGCCAGGCGCAGTCCTTGGCGATCGCAATTTTGAAAAGGGGAGAACATCGTGAACACCGAAGTCAAAGTGAAGATAAACAAACTGCCCACCGGAGTTCCGGGCCTCGACGAAATTGTGGGCGGCGGCCTCCCCGAATTCTCGTTCAACATCATTGCGGGTGCTCCCGGAAGCGGAAAGACGACGCTGGCTCACCAGTTCGTGTTCGCCAACGCCAGCCCGGAGCGGCCCGCTCTCTACTTCACTGTCCTCGGCGAATCCGCCATAAAGATGCTGCGATACCAGCAGCAGTACACATTCTTCGATCCGGCCAAACTACCCGACTCCATCCGCTTTATCAATCTGAGCCAGGTTGTTCTGGAGCAGGACCTGGGTAAGGTCCTCGAGGAGATTACCAAGGAAGTTGAAAAGGCCAACCCCGCCGTCGTCGTTGTCGACTCTTTCCGCACCATGGTGCGGAAGCAAGAAAGTGATATGGACCTGCAATCGTTCATTCAACGATTGGCGCTGTTTCTCGCCAGTTGGCAGGCCACAACTTTCCTGATCGGTGAATATGCAGAGGACGAGTTGCGTGATAACCCCATATTTACCGTTGCCGACGGGCTTATCTGGCTGCGCCAAACGGCGGAGCGGAATTCAATCGTGCGGAAGTTGCAGATTATAAAACTGCGCGGTCAGGATTCCGTGCCGGGGTTGCACACATTCCGCATCACCGATGCCGGGGTGCAAGCCTTCTCGCGCACCTTTGGGTTGACCGCGCGTAAGCGAAATCCGCCCAGCGATCGGCGCCTTTGCTTCGGTATTCCGGAGTTGGACAAGATGCTGGATGGGGGCGTGCGCGAAGGCGATAGCGTCCTCGTGGCAGGGTCTTCGGGAACCGGGAAATCTGTTTTGGCAACCCAATTCATTGCGGAAGGCATAAGACATGGGGAACCGGGAATCGTGGCGGTCTTTGAAGAACGCCCGGAGGCATATGCTGAGCGGGCCACCAGTTTGGGTTTGGACCTGGAAACGCCGCAGGAAGAAGGGAAACTCACAATCCTCTATCTCCGTCCCCTCGATCTGTCGGTGGATGAAACCATGCAGTCGATTCTCGATGCAGTTCAGAAGATCGGCGCCAAGCGCCTGGTGATCGACTCCCTGGCAGGCTTTGAGATGGCTCTGTCGCCCGGCTTCCGCGCCGATTTTCGCGAATCTCTCTACCGCATGATCTTCGCTTTGACAGGGATCGGTGTCACAATTCTCAGCACGGTTGAATTGGACGAGTCCTTCACCGAATTCCCGTTCAGCACCTACTCAATTTCTTTTCTGACCGATGACATCATCCGGATGCGGTACGTATCCATTGATGGCCAGCTTCGCAAGATTTTGGTGGTCATCAAGATGCGCGGCGGAAATCACGCCAAGGATATTCGCGAATATGAAATCACTTCAAAAGGAGTCGTGATTCTGGGCAAGCGCCTCACAGACTATCAGGGCCTCATCAGCGGAATTCCAACGCACGACGACCGATCCGACCCGAAGGAAGAGCCCCCAGGAGAGCCGGGAATCGGGAGCAAGATGTAAGGAGGCATCTGCGAACTCCAACCCCGAACAATGCAGACCGTTACGAAACTACCCTGAAACCTTGCTTTGTAATAAGGGCACGGCGTTACAGCTTGCTTAAAAACACAATCGGAGCGGGCCTCGTAACAGGGCACGAGTTTACTCGTGCCGATAAGCCTCTTTAAGTGAGTGTGGGGCTTTAGCCCCTGCCATCTTCGCCGCGCCCGTTTTGCTCGCTCTTCGCACTTTTTCTGCAAGCTGTTTAACCGGGCCGTAACCATCGCCAAATGAGTTTCGTTACAGCCTGAATGACCCCAGCCTCCATTCGGACTGGTCCTGCTAAATCTCTGTTTCAACCCGCTCCAAACTAATTTAAATCCCAATTGCGTACAATTACGCACCTTTGCGCTACCGTGAATTCAGCAGTCACTCCAAGCCCCCTCGCTCCTCAAGGGCCCGTGGCGCGTCGGAGCACCGAATGGCAGAAAATATCGCTCGAAAGCCGTTATTTGCGGGCACAAGCGCCGGACTTTGTTTTCAACGAGTTACGCCCAAAGTCGAGCGAACAATGACCGCTTACCCATTTGTTTGGGAATACCTAGCCATAACCTGCTGAATCTAAGCCGGTTAGTGTATTGTTTTTGGCTAACCACATGAAAACAGTCAGGTTATTTACAGAGACACAAAAAAGAGTTCCGTCGAATAGGCTCACCCAAAAACGGCGATGCCCGTTGCAATCCCATGTCACTTTTGCGCGACGGTGGCATGGGACGGCACACGAACAATCACGGTATTGTTCACAGCCACCAGCAGTCGCGAATATGAGTCGTCGCTCACGCCGGTCATTGTCTCGTAATTGCCGTTGAGCGCCATCACATTGCCGCGCAGCTTTGCCCCTGCCCTGCGATCCATGGCGAACGTCACGTGCACATCGCTCCGCCCGTCGCCGTCAAGGTCAATCACCTCGTCCACCACCGCGGGTAGCGCCGATGCCGGCTTGAATTCAAATTGGATGAAAGGACTAGTTTGTTGCAGCGCGTGTGTCTGCACCGGTTGGTGAACCACGATCTGGTAGCCGTCCCGTTGATAGCTTCGCGCAATCGGCCCCCCGGTATACGTGGCATCGACATGCAGCCCGGCATTTGCTACCGCGCCTGAAAACGCGCCCATCAAATAGAACGGCGTGCTGAACGCGATGAGCAATGTGAGCGTTGCGCCAACATAAGCAAGAATCTTGAGAATTCGTTTTCGCATTCACTCGCCTCTCAGTTCCAGTGCATCAGGTGAAGCGCGGTAGCAAGGCTGTTCGCCAGAATGCTTCCGCCAAACATTGTGGCCAGGCCCCAGGTGCCGTAAAGAAACAGCAGTCGCGCGCGTTCGGGTTTAACCCCCACCTCGGTTCCCTTCAGGTGCCACACTGCCGCGTCTTTCTTGCACGCGTCCACGCATGCGCCACACTTCATGCAGTTCAACAGAGTCTTTCCTTCGCGAACCGATTCGGTCGAGAGCGCCATAGTGGGGCAGGCCGTCTGGCACAATGTGCAATCCACACACTTATCGCGGTTAATTCGAATTTCAAATAGATTGATTTTGTTGAAGATTGACTGAAATGCACCGAAAGGACAGAAGAAGCCGCACTGTGTTCGCTTCTTAGTCAGGAAAGGAAGCACCACCACCAGCCCGGCGAACAAAACAATGAAGACAACAAATTGAAGAGCGCTTTGCACCGAGCGCACCGCCGGAAATTCAGTAACTGTTTTGAACGGGCAGAGCCACATGCAGTAAACCGGCTCATAAATGGCGGCTGATACCACCACAACAAACAGCAGGATGGCCCAGGGAACAAGCCGCAATCGCGGATCGAGTTTGCGGATCTTGGCGCGCTTCGCAATTCCCGCAAAGCCTTCTTCAATTCCGCCGAAAAAACATGCGTAGCTGCACCATGCCTTGCCCATCACCAGCGTCAGCGCGAACCACAAGCCGATCATGATTGCGATGGAATGAGGATTAGTGGCCGAAGGCAGAATGGACCCGGGAAAGACGACCGTGCGTGCGAACGCAGCCGGCAGAATGAGCGCCGGCGTCACCATAAAGCAGAACGGAGTATCGCCCGAAACCATGCGCTCAATGGGAATGCTCATGGTGCCGCGCTCGGCAATAAGAGACGTGATGAAGCCGATTGGAAAAAGAAATCCAAGCGCGACAAAAAAGATTCTGCGCCAGCGATAAGTCGTCCCGGTGCGCATCATCATGAAGAACAACCCGGTCATGAAAATGATGGCGGCAGCGGCGCCGATTGCGAGATTGCGGCTTGAGCTCCGGAAGGTGGGCGTAAACATCAACAGGGCCCAGAGCGCGATGGGTAGTGTAAGCAGCGCCGACCGGCCGATGGTGCGATAAGCCGGAGGCCTGACTTTCGGAGTACTAGCCATAAGTGATCCTTTCAAGCAGTACGCGAATTCCGCTCAACGCATACCAGCCCACCAGTAGCAGCGAGGCCATGCGCGCAACGGTCACCAGCGCGGCGGAGCGCTTGACAAAGCTCAGTGTGAGCAGCGGCGTAAACCAGATGGATGTGGCCACGAAGAATGATGCAAAGAACAACAGCGAGGAGCCCAGGTTATGGAACTGCGCCGCCCGCACAGCAGCTATTAGAAATGGCGGACAAAGATTGATGCCCGTCAGAAATCCTAGAGGCAGCGCTCCCGAAGGCGGCCGGCGCATTTTTGGGCCGATCTGCACCAGCGTTTCATCGGGGTCGACCAGTCGGCAGCGCGGATGCGGCCATCCGGCGGCGTAAACCAGCATAGCTGCTGCCAGTGCCAATTCCACGCTGCCGTAAACCCAGGGGCGAGCGGCCCATGACGAAGGAACGGCCGACCCAATGCTCCAGGCAACGATGGCAAATAAGAGGTATCCCGCGAAGCGGCCAGCAAGAAAAATGGCCAGCCGTTTACCGTGCCGTTTGAAGCCCTTCGGCTGGGTCAGCATCCATGGCAGCACTACTGGTCCGCACGAGGCCAGGCACACTGGTCCCGTGGCCATTCCCAGAACAAACGCCTCAGCGACGCTCGTTGAAAATTGAATTGCCGCCATGTTACGCGGAGCTTAGTCCGACCCGCGGTGCGATTCCGTGACTCTCATCACTCACGGTTCGGCAAACGACGAGAATTCATCTCCGCGCATTCCGCGCTATTGCAACACGTCCAATGCAATCGCCGTCATTCCTGTAACACCGGTTGGAATCGCCGGCTGATAGTCAGGCGCGAACAGCGGCGAGTGCAAGCTGGGCAGTGGCACTCCCGTCTTGATGCTCTCGGCCAGCTTGCCTGGATCGGCAGCGCCAAGCCAATACAACACAAACGGAATCTGCCCATCGAGCGAAAACAGCCCCGCATCTTCGCTGCCCATCACCGGCTTGGTGGGCAGCACGCGGTCTTTGCCCAGCACCGCGCCGGCATAACCGCGCAGCCGCTCCGCAAATGCGGCATCGTTGATTGTCACCGGCGTGCTTCCAGTCACGGTCAAAATCGGCATGCGATCGGCGGGCATGCCATACGCTTCGGCAAGGCCGTTGGCGGTGCGGCGAACGTCGGCAACAATCTGGTCCCGCTCCTCCATCGAAAAAGTTCTCAGCGTCAGGCCGAGCGTCACCTCATCAGGAATGATGTTGTTCTTCGTTCCGCCGTGTATGGTGCCAACTGAAAGCACAGCAGGCTGCTGCGGATCGATCTGCCTGCTCACAATCGATTGCGACACCACGACAAACTCCGAAGCCAGCAGAATTGGATCTTTGCCCGACTGCGGCTGCGAACCGTGAGCGCCAATGCCGCGAATCACAAGGTTAAGGCTGGTTGAGCTGGCCAGCACGGGCCCGCCGCCAATGGCGATCGCCCCCGCAGGCACCATCGGCGAGTCGTGCTCGGCAACAACAAAGTCGGGCTTGCCAAAGCGCTGATAAAGATTGTCAGCCAGCATCGCCGCCGCGCCTTGTGTCACTTCTTCGGCAGGCTGGCCAATCAGCATCAGCGTTCCGTGCCACTGGCCCTTGCGCTCCGCCATCTCCTTCGCCACGCCGATCAGCACCGTCATATGCAGATCGTGACCGCAGGCGTGCATCACCGGGACTGGCTGTCCATCCGGACCCGATGCCGTAACGTGACTCGCGAAATCCAGGCCGGTTTTTTCCAACACCGGCAAAGCATCCATATCGCTGCGGATCATTAGCCGCGGTCCGGGCCCGTTCTCAAGAATTGCCACCACGCCGTCTGCCTGCGAGCCATCGGCATATTTGCCCACATGCTCAGTTACCGTGTACCCCAGCTTGCGTAGTTCACCGGCCAGAAACGCGGAAGTCTGCTCCTCATGCTTCGAGAGCTCGGGGCTCTGGTGCAGTTGCTTGTAAATCTCGGTGAGCGCTGGCAGTTGTTTCTCAGCCGATGCGGGCAGATCGCTGGGCGCTTGCGCGGCGACAGGTAAACAGCCGGCAAGAGCGCCGGCAACAAGAACGGCGAATCGAGATGTCATTGGGTCAAGCTCCGCGCATGGAATCAGTTTCTGGGCCAGCGTAGCACACCAGTCCCGGCGCCTGACGCGCGCAAGACCCTACTGCGCGCCGTGCTTGCGCAGCAGCTTTTCCACGTCGGGATGGCTGTTGGCAATTGCCAGCGAAAGCGCCGTCGATCCGTCGTTGGCCTTCGCGTCCACGTTGACGCGATAATCCAGCAGCAGCTTTACTATGTCAATGAAACCGCTGTTCGACGCGATCATCAACGCGGTAATGCCGTTAGCATCGCTATCACCCACGTTGGCGCCGTGGTCAATAAATAGCTTTGCCAAAGCCACCTGGCCGGTCTGAACGGCGTACAGCAGCGGAGTCTGGCCTTTTGAGTCCTTTATCTCGGGGTTGGCCTTTCTGTCCAGCAGCAGTTTTGCAGTAGCAATGTCGCCGGTCATGGCCGCAAAATGCAGCACTGTCTGGTTCTGGCCATTCTTCACGTTCGGGTCCGCGCCCTTGTTCAGCAACAACGTGATTAGGTCGGGGTGGTGCGTTGCCGATGCCACAAACAGCGCGGTGTAACCGCTATCGTCCTGCGCATTCAGGTTGGCGCCTGATTGTATCCATTGCGTTACGGCTTTCACATCGTCGCGGTTAATGGCCGCCGAGATGTGACTATCGAGCTTGGGCGGATCTGCCTGGCCCCATGCGAGGCCACTCAAAGCAACAAATCCCGCAACAATTGTTGTGCAAAATGTCTTCATTTACTGCTCTCCTCGCCCGCAACGCAGGAAAGGTAGCGCAATCATCCTGGCGGTCTCGCGGCCCGTCTATCCATTCAACCGGAATGGATAGGAAGCTCGTCGTCCCCAGTGAATGCCCCGTGTCCTGCTGCAGGTGAAACGTTTACCAGCACAGAATTCTACTCCGAATATCCAACACCTGTGTATCGAAGCCGGGAAACGAAAACATCCTTCCCGATTTGAATCGCTTGCGGGAAGTTCCGTTCTGCACACGGCGGGACCCAATAGGCGGCGCACCTAAAATACCTATTGCCTCCCCATAGGAAGCATTGTATGCTCCTCCTATTGGTAGACCATAGGAGAACG
>Ga0265314_10006008_pt1 | contig 10822 bp, 10 predicted proteins | sample 4126metaG_FD_203106 | JGI IMG/M metagenome (GOLD analysis project Ga0265314, IMG submission 203106) | Rhizosphere microbial communities from Carex aquatilis grown in University of Washington, Seatle, WA, United States - 4-1-26 metaG | ecosystem: Host-associated > Plants > Roots > Rhizosphere >... | reverse complement strand
GCCGTCGAGCGCCGGCAGCGGCAGCAGGTTGAACAGGCCGAGGTAGACCGAGAGCATCGCCACGAACTCGAGATAGTCGACCGCCCCGCGGTCAGCGGCCTTGGCGATCTGCTTGGTGATCCCGATCGGGCCGGAGAGATCCTTGATGTGCACGCGACCGCGCACCAGCTCGTAGAGGTTGTTGAGCGTCACCACCGACGCGTAATACGGATAGACCACCGCCTCGTGCAGCGCGGTCTGGGCACCGACCGGCGTCCGCTCGTCGACCGGCCCGATCTCGATGCCGATCTGATAGGCGCCCGAGGCCACGCGCTCGGGCGTGACCACGAACGTCATCGGCTGACCTTTGCGCAGCACCTTGATGGTGACCGGCGCGCCCTGGGCGGCGCGGATGACGTCGCTGATCGGCGCGTCGTACGACACCGCGTGACCGTTGGCCTCCACCAAGACGTCGCCCGCCATGATGCCCGCCATCGCCGCCGGCTTGCCGGCACGCGGCTCGTTGACCCGCTGGGTTTTCGACGGCGTCCCGAACGCCAGGAACACCCCCAGCATCAACACGAACGCTGACACATAGTTCGCCGCCGGCCCCGCGAGAATCGTGAGCAGCCGCATCCAGCGCGGGCGGTTGGGATAGACGTACGGGTCGGAGTGATCGAACTCCTCGCTGGGGTTGAGGCCGGTGATCTGGACAAAGCCGCCCAGCGGAATCGGCGCGATCTGGAACAGCGTGCCACCGTGCTTGAAGCCGATCAGCGTCGGACCGAAACCGATCGAGAAACGCTCGACGCGCATCCCACACAGCCGGGCCACCAGAAAGTGCCCACCTTCGTGGAGCACGATGAGCAGGCCAAGCCCGACTATCGCCAGCAGAATCGACAACATTCGCACAAGCCTAGCACGCAGACCCGATACCGGAAGGGAAGAACAGGACCCCGGCCGAGCTAGGCAGCCAGGAACCTCAACACCGGACGCAGCAGCAGTGGCGCGGGGTTGCGCGGTCGCGTGCCGACGATGTCGATGCCCAGATCCTTGCCACGACGCTCGAACACATGTTCGAAGAACATCCCCGGACCGCTGGCGCGCACGATGATCGGCAACGCGAGCAGCCGGCGCGCCACGATGTAGCGCCCGCGCAGGATCACCGCCTCGCGCCCCGCCTCGAGACGCGAAAGTGCCCATCCCAGCGGCGCGAGCGAGACCGTGCGCCCGCCCTCCATCAGCACGACGATGCCACCCTTGGCCTCGGCAGTGCCGCGTAGAAACGCGCGTCCACTGACGTTCGAGCTGATGAGGCGCAGCTCCGGGATGCGAGGCGCCAGCAGGCTGACGATCGAGAAGCTATTGTCGCGGGAACCGTCGTTGACGGCCACGATCTCGAACGAGCGGCCGAGACCGCGAAGATGTGCCGCCACCGCCTTCACCTGATGCCCCACCCTCTCTTCGTCGTTCCGAATAGCCAGAACGACGGAAATACTTGGACCAGGCGAGCTCCGATGGTTCATTCCGTGGACTCCTGGGGGATGCTGGACCGGATGACCCTCTGATCTACAGCACAGAGCGTGCCTGAATGATTCTTGCTTGAAGTTAAGCACTTATCAGGTTCCATGTAGGGGTAACTGCGTACGATCTTTCGCGTCTGGACCACACAATGGTGCAAAGGCCGTTACGCGGGCGTTACATCGCCTTTACATGCGTGCCGCGTCACGTCGTGAGAGGTCGGTGGTGAACTTGCCGACCAATACGAGCTGCGCCCGCCCGGCGACGAATGTCCGGTGGTCCTGCACATGACAGACCACCTCGCCGCCGCGCCGGCTGAGCTGCCGCGCGCGCAATCGGTCCCGACCGAGGCGGGGGATCCAGTATGGGGCCAGCATGCAAAACGCCGAGCCCGTCACCGGATCCTCGGGCACCCCGTGCCCGGGTGCGAAATAGCGGCAGACGAAATCGACGTCGGGGCTCGACGCAGGACCGCCCGCCGCGGTCACGCACACCGAGGTGTCGAGCCGCGCCAGCGCGGTCATGTCCGGGTTCAACCGCTGGATCGCATCGGCGCTGGGAAAGACCGCCAGGTACGATCGCGCGCGCAGGATCTCGGCCGGCGTGTCGCCGAGCGCTTCGGCAATCGCCGTCGTGATCCTCGCCGGATCGTCGAGCGGCGCCGGCGGATAGAGCGGAAGATCGAGCTCGAAGAGGTCGCCCCTGCGCCTCACGGACAGCCGCCCGCTGCGAGTCTGGAAGTGGACCTCGGTTCGCGACGGCTCGAGCTCGGTCATCAGCACGAACGCCGACGCCAGCGTAGCGTGGCCGCACAGCTCGACCTCGACCGTCGGCGTGAACCAGCGCAGGTTGAACGCGTCGCCGTCGCGCCCGTCGCGGTGAAAGAACGCCGTCTCGGACAGGTTGTTCTCGGCGGCGATGGCCTGCATCAGTGCATCGGGCAACGGCTCGTCGACGGGGCAGACCGCCGCGGGGTTGCCGGTGAAGAGCCGATCCGACGACGCGTCGACGAAGGCGTCGACCTGGTATAGCGGCAGCGTGCTCATCGCGCGCCGATCCCCGAGCCGGCGAGCGCGGCGCGCAGCGACCGGACATCGTTCGGCTCGCAGAACGACACGCGCTCCCGTCTGGCGTCGAGCTCGGCGAGCCCGCCCGAGCGCGCGACAACCGCTGGCAACCCGACCGCCAGCGCTTCGAGCGTCGCCATCGGCAGCCCCTCGGTGCGCCCCGAGGGCAACACCAGCGACGGTTGTACATAGAGATCGGCGGCCGCGAGCCAGGCCGAAACCTGATCGCGCGGGACCGCGCCGGGCAGTCGAAGCGGGACACCGCGCCGCCGCGCCTGCGCGCGCAGCGCCGCCTCCTCCGGTCCCGCACCCAAGATCACCACGTCGACGTCCAGGGCGCCGTCGGCAACGGCGTCGATCAGCAGGCTGAACCCCTTGATGGGCACCAGCCTCCCGACCGAGAGCACGGTCGGACGCGCGAGGCCGAAGCGGCCGCGTGCGACGGCGCGCTCGACGCCAGAGACCGCATGAAAGAGCCGCGGGTCGGGCGCGAGCCGCTCGACGCGCCCCACACGTTGGCCGGCGAGCACGGCGAAGCGGCCCCGCAAGTCGTCGCTGACGAACGTCAGCTCGGTGCCCGAGCCGGCGAGCCACCGCGCGAGCGCACGACCGAACGGCAGGCGCTCGAGCAGCGCGACGTCGCCCGAGTGCGCGATGCCGCGGTGACGCAGCCCCGGGGCGGCCGCGATCGCCGACAGCGCGCAGGGAACCAGCCAGTGGCTGACGATCGAGTCCCATCGCGACGCAGCCGCGCGCACTTCGCGGCAGAGCGCCGCGGTGAAGTGCGCGGCCTGGATCCAGGCGCGCGCGCCCCGCCGTTCGAGCGCCTCTGGCGCGCCGTCGCCGTAGAAGAGCGAGCCCGCGCGCAGCGGACCGGCGCCGACGCGGGTAACGGTGACGCCGTCCTCGCGCGCGGAGGTCACACCGGGAGGGCCGTCGCCAGCCGCGATCACCTCGACGGTGAAACCGCGCTCGGTCAGGCGGCGCACGTCCTCGGCGACGAAGCTACCCGCGGCGTCGCCCGCGAAGCGCGGGTAGGAGCAGGTCAGGACGCCGACGACCATCGGCTCTCCTCGACCGGCTCCAGCGCAGACGCCTCGGGGCGCCGCGGGCGCAACGACGCTCCGACGCGGCGAACGAACGAGCGGAAGAGGATCGTGAGGATCGGAACGATCACCGACTTCACGCGGATCCCCGAGCGCCAGCCGGCGCCGTAGATCGGCCGCACGGGAACGTCGACGACGCGCGCGCCGGCCACGCGCAGCCGCGCGAGCAGATCGTTCGGGTAGCCGTAGCGAGCGAACATCTTGTCGGGATCGATGCCCAGCAGCGCGCGGCGCGACGCGACGGTGTAGCCGCACTGCGAATCGAAGATGCCCAGATAGCCCGAAGACAGCCGCGTCAGCAGCGACAGCGCCACGTTGCCGATCAGCCGGTGGACCGGCATCGCGCGCCAGTAGCCGGGCCAGGCGAAGCGGTTCCCCTTGGCGTAGTCGGCGGCACCGCTCACGACCGGCAGGAGCAGCCGCGGCAAGTCGGCGGGATCCATCTGTCCATCGCCCGCCATCACGGCGGTGGCGTCCGCGCCCAGCGCCAGCGCGCGGTGGTAGCCGGTCGCGATCGCGGCGCCGACGCCGCGGTTGCGCGCGTGCATCAGCGTCTCGATCGAGCGGCGGCTGCCGCGACCGCTCGACCTCCGGCCCATGCGTTGCGCGAGGGCGCCCGTGCCGTCGGTGCTGGCGTCGTCGACGACGATGATGTGATCGACGAAGCCCGGCACCGAGCGAATCGCTGCCGCGATCTTGTCAGCCTCGTTGAACGCCGGGATGATGACCGCTACCTTCGAACCGCGAAACATCCCCCCAGACGACCAAGAGCGGGGCTGTCGTGTCAATGATCAAAACGCGTGGACGGAGCTGGTCTTCCAGCGGAGTCCGTCGCGGGAGGGTTTGGGAACCCTCCCAGGGTTCCCATTCAAAACGCGTGGACGGAGCTGGGCTTCCAGCGGGGTCCGTCGCGGGAGGGTTTGGGAACCCTCCCAGGGTTCCCATTCAAAACGCGTGGACGGAGCTGGGCTTCCAGCGGAGTCCGTCGCGGGAGGGTTTGGGAACCCTCCCAGGGTTCCCATTCAAAACGGATCGACGATCTCGCCCTTGCCACGCCCGCCGGAACGCCGGGGCGATTCCTTGCCGCGACGCTTGGACTTCGATGTCGAGTCGCCGCCTTCGTCGACGGGCGCCGCCTCTTGCGGCTCGGCTGCCGCGCCCGGTGCCGGCGCGGTCTCCGCCGGCGGCTTTTGTTCGGTGGGCGGGGCTTCCAGCGGCTGCAGGTTGATCGAGATCGCCGAGTCGGTGGTGATGATCTGCTGATAGTCCTCGTAGCCAGGCTTCTTCAGGACCATCTGCACCGAGCTGACGCCGTTGAGATCGATCGGCAGGCTGATCGGCGTCGCGCCCACCGGCTTGGCCTTTCCGTCGAGGAAGATGTCAGCGCCCGGCGGCTCCGACTTGACGTAGATGTTGAAGCGGCGCGACGGATCGTTCGGCAGCGGCGCATGCACCGCGCTGTCGTTCGCGCTGCGCGCCGATGTGCCCTTCCAGACGAAAAACCCGCCAACCGCCAGCACCGCGACGGCGCCGAGGACCAGCGGCAGTCTGGCCCGGCGCGGCCGCAGCAGATGAGCCGGCGCGCCGGCGTCGAACGGCGCGCCCCGCGACGACGAGCGGCTGATGGGCTGGATCGTCGGCGAGCGGACCGCCGAGGGGATGCCCGAGCCGGTGACGTTCGAAGGGTTGGTCGTGTGCGTCGGGGGCCGGTGGGGCGGCAGTCCCGGGGCCGCCGCGGCGCCCCCCTCGAGCGGGAACAGGTCGTGCAGCAGCTGCGACAGGTGGCCGGGTTGGAAGCGCGACGCGTGCACGACGTCATCGAGCGCGTCGGCCATCTCGCCCGCCGTCGCGAACCGATCCTCGCGGTTGCGCGCCAGGGCCTTGAGCACGACGTTGTCCAGCTCGGGGGGACACATCGGGTTCTGGAACGACGGAGGCGGCACCTCGCAGCGACGCACGCGCTCGATGGTCTGGATGTCGTTCGCCCCCTTGAAGAGTCGGCGGCCCGTGAGAACTTCGTGCAGCACGATGCCACAAGAAAAAATGTCGATGCGGCTATCGACGTCGTCGCCGCCCTCGGTCTGCTCCGGCGCCATGTAGGCGTACTTGCCCTTCATGGTGCCGCTCTTGGTGGTCTCGGGAGCCTCGCCCAGCGCCTTGGCGATACCGAAGTCGAGCAGCTTCACGCCGCCCTCGTACGACAGCATGATGTTCGACGGCGAAACGTCGCGGTGGATCATGCCGAGGGGGTTGCCGCTGTCATCCGTGAGGCTGTGGGCGTAGCTGAGCGCGCGACAGGCTTCACGGCCGACGTAGGCGACCAGCTCCGGGCGCGGCGGCCCCATGGTCTTCCAGATCGCGCGCATGGTGTCGGCCAGGTCGCGGCCGCGAATGTATTCCATCGAGATGAAGTACTCGCCCTCGACGGAGCCGAGCTCGAAGATCTGCACGATGTTCGGGTGGTTGAGGCGCGCCGACAGCTTCGCCTCCTCGACGAACATGCGGATGAACGTCGGCTCCTCGGAGAGATGCGGGAGGATGCGCTTGACGACGAAGACCCGCTCGAAGCCGGCCGGGCCCTGGATGCGGCCTTTGTAAACCTCCGCCATCCCCCCTCGGCCAATGCGCTCGAAGAGGGTGTACTTTCCGAACTGGATCGGCTGGGGAAGGATCGATGACACGTGGGCCTTGCTCGCGCACGCTTCCGAGGAGACGATTTCCGCCAACTGCCGCCGGATCCTCGGATTCTTGCTGCGCGTCCATGATACCGGTGTCATGAACTCGTCGCAAATGCGAACGCGTGACGATTCGACGGCCGCGACGTCGAGCACGGTCGTCGTTGCCGTCGGTGGCGTCGACCCGAGCGTGGCCGCGGGGCTCGGGCGAGACCTGCTTACAGCATCCGACTTGGGCGCCGTGGTGCGCCTGGTGGGCACCGCCTGGACCGAGCAAAGCGCCGCCGGCGTGCGTTCGATCGAGGCGCGCACCGCCGACGCCGTGGAGCAGGCGGTGCGCTGGGCGGTGCGCGCTCCCGCGCCCGGCGCCGTGAAGATCGGGATGGTGCCCGGTCCAGCCGTCGCCGAGGCGATCCGGCGCGGCCTCGACGGCTACACGGGGCCGGTCGTGGTCGACCCGGTGCTGGCGGCGTCGAGCGGCGGCCCGCTCTGGCAGGGGCCGCTCGAGGCGCTGTGGTCGGTCCTGCGCCGCGCGACGCTGGCGACACCCAATGCCCTCGAAGCGACGGTCCTGACCGGGCGCCCGATCGAGACGCTGGCCGACGCGCGCGGCGCCGCCGCCGCGCTGCGTGCGGCCGGGATCGGGGCCGTGCTGGTCAAAGGGGGACATCTCCCTGAGAACCCGGACGGGACGATCACCGACGTGCTGGCGACGGCCGAGGGCGAGCGGCTGCTCACGCGGGCACGCACCGCCGGACCGAGCCCGCGCGGCACCGGGTGCGCGCTGTCGACGGCCATCGCCGTCGAGCTCGCCGCTGGGCGGACGACGGTGGCGGCGATCGAGCGCGCGACGGAGTGGCTAGCGGCGCGCATCGAGCGCGCGGTCGAACGCGACGGCGAGCGGCGCCTCGGCTGAACCGGTGATGGCCCGGGCATTCACGGCGCGAGCTCGAGGCGCAGCATCGGGCTCCGCCTCGTGGGCAAGAGACCCATCGGGTTCTGCGGGTCGTTGTTGCGAATGAACGATTGCCCGGAGAGAGCGCCGCTGGACCAGAGCGTCGGCTCACCGGCGGTCTTGCGCACGCCGACCCAGACGACGCCGCTGAACGGTTTGGCGTCCGTGATCTCCTCGACGATCCAGCGGCCGTCCTTGCCGTCGGAGACATCGGCGCCGTCGAGCGCGCGCGTCACGGTGAGGATCGCTTCGCCCGGCGTCTCCAGCGGCGTGCTCTCGTAGACGGTGATCGCCAGCGCGCCCTTCGCCGCCGCTTGCAAGCGCAGGCGCAAGGGGTGATGCGCGCCGGCCGGCAGATCGAAGCGCGTCACGCTCTCGTAGGTCGCCGTCGGAAAAGCGATGACGTCCTTCGGGCGGTTGTCGTCGTAGCCAATCACCACCTCGCGGGTGGAGTGCGTCGCGGTCGCCGGAGCCGACGCGCAGGCGACCGGGAGCAGCCCCAAGAGCCACGTGAGGTTGATTCGCCGAATCGATACCATCGACCCCTCTGACATCGTCCGTGGGCTGGGATTCTGTACCATCGTCGAGAAAAGGTGGGCTAGCATTCGCCGCACATGTCGAGCCTGGGTATCGGCGTCGTCGGCGCGGCCAGCTGGGGACGCAACGTCGTGCGGGCGTTCGCGTCCACCGCGGGCGCCGACCTGCGCGGCGTGTGCGATCTGCGGCCCGAGCTGCTGGCGCGCGTGGCGACCCAGCACCCCGGGGTCCGCGTCACGCCTTCGTTCGAAGATCTGCTCCTCGATCCTGAAATCGGCGCGGTGGCGCTGGCCGTCGATTCGGGCAGCCACCACCGGCTGGCCCGGCGCGCGCTCGAATCGGGCCGCCACGTATTCGTCGAGAAGCCGCTGGCGCTGACCGTGCCCGACAGCCAGGAGCTGTGTACGGTCGCCGAGCAGACCGGGCGGACGCTCATGGTCGGGCACCTGCTGCTCTATCACCCGGCGGTGGTGGTGGCGAAGCAGGCGATCGACGGCGGTGAGCTGGGACAGGTTCGCTATCTGCACTCGCAGCGGCTGAATCGGGGGGTCGTGCGCGCGAACGAAAACGCCTGGTGGTCGCTGGCGCCGCACGACATCGCGGTTGCGATGTTCCTGTTCGGGTCGCCGCCGGTGACGGTCAGCGCCACCGGCAGCTGCTTTCTGCAAACAGCGCGCGGGATCGAGGACGTCGTGTTCGCGACGCTGGGCTGGGGTGACGGGCGGATGGCGCACGTCCACGTGTCGTGGATCGACACCGCAAAGCGGCGGTCGCTGACGATCGTCGGTTCGAACGCCAGCCTGACCGTCGACGGCACGGCGCCGGTAGCCGGGGACGAGGAGCCCCTGCGCATCGAGTGCGCGCACTTCGTCGACTGCGTGCGCACCGGCCAGCGCCCGCGCAGCGACGGCGCGCAGGGTCTGGCGGTGGTGCGCGCGCTGGAAGCCGGCGAGCGTTCCATGCGCGCGGGAGGCGCGCCCGTCGCGGTCGGACCATGACGTACTGGGCGCACCCGACCGCGGTCATCGACAGCCCGGCCAGCATCGGCGACGAGACCAAGATCTGGCACTTCACGCACGTGATGGCGCACGCGCGCATCGGCGCGCGCTGTTCGGTGGGCCAGAACGTGTTCGTGGCCAGTGACGCGGTCGTGGGCGACGGCTGCCGCATCCAGAACAACGTCTCGGTCTACGACGGCGTCGAGCTGCATGACGACGTGTTCGTCGGACCGTCGGCGGTGTTCACCAACGTGATCAATCCGCGCGCGTTCATGCGCCGGCAGGGCGAGATCAAGCGCACGCCCGTCGAGCAGGGCGCCACCATCGGCGCCAACGCGACGATCGTCTGCGGTGCGCGCATCGGACGATTTGCGTTCGTGGCCGCGGGGGCGGTGGTCACCCAGGACGTGCCGGCGTACGCGCTGGTCGGCGGCGTGCCGGCGCGCCGGATCGGCTGGATCTGCCGCTGCGGTGTCACGCTGCCGAAAGCGCGCGCGCGGGCGCTGCGCTGCGCGGCGTGTGGCGCAACCTACGGCGTCAGCGGCCGCGCCGCGGCGGAACGGCTGGCGCCGAAGCGGGCGCAGCGGGCGCCGACCCGCGCTCAACGAAAGAAGGAGTCGACGGCGGCCGCGACGCGGTCGACGTCGGCGAGCGGCAGCTCCGGATAGATCGGCAGCGCCAGCGTTTCAACAGCGGCGCGCTCCGCCTCCGGCAAGTCGCCCGCGCGCAGGCCGAGATGGCCCAGCGCCGGCTGCAGATGCAGCGGCGTCGGGTAGTAGACAGCCGTCGCGATGGCGCGCCCCGCGAGGTGGCGGCGCAGCGGATCTCGCGAGCGGCCAGGCACGCGGATCACGAACTGGTTCCAGACGCTGCCGGCGTCAGCGGGCGGGAGCTCGATCGCGCCGGCGGTCGACAGGCCGCCCAGCCGCTGATGGTAGCGCGCGGCGATCTCGCGGCGCCGCGCGGTCCAGCGCCCGAGGTGCGGAAGCTTCACGCGCAGCAGCGCCGCCTGCAGCTCGTCGAGGCGGAAGTTGCCACCCACTATCTCATGGCGGTTCTTGGCGGTGGCGCCGTGAACGCGCAGCACGCGAATGCGCGCGGCGAAGTCGGCGCCGGTGGTCAGCACCATGCCGCCATCGCCGAAGCCTCCCAGGTTTTTCGAGGGAAAGAACGACACGACGGCGGCGCGCCCGAGCGCACCCACCGGTCGCCCGCCGGCGCGCGCCCCGATCGCCTGCGCTGCGTCCTCGACGATGGGAATGCCGCGCGCGTCGCACGCCTCTTCCAGACCGTCGAGACACGCCGCCCGCCCGAAGAGGTGCACGACGAGCACCGCCTTGGTCCTGGGGCCGATTCGCGCGGTCGCCGCCGCGGGGTCGATGTTGAGGGTCGACGGGTCGACGTCGGCGAAGATCGGCGTCGCGCCCAGGCGTACGATCGAGCCCGCCGACGCGAAGAACGAGAACGGCGTGGTGACGACCTCGTCGCCGGGCCCGACGCCGCAGGCCATGAGCGCCGCCAGCAGCCCGTCGGTGCCTGACGAGACGCCGACCGCGTACGGGATCGACAGCGCCGCCGCGGCCTCGCGCTCGAAAGCCTCCGTCTCGGCGCCGGCGATGAAACGGCCGGACGTCAAGACGCGAACAGCCGCCGCTCCCAGCTCGGGCAGCAGCGGCTCATGGTGCGCCGCCAGGTCCTGCAACGGCACCGGGGGTGTGGGACCCGAACCTTGCAAAGCCACCCGGGGTGTGGGACCCGTCGCGGGTCCCACATAAGACGACCCGCTAGAGATAGTTGCTGGCCGGCGGGGGACGGGAGATGTCGATACCAGGCGTTGGCGGAAGCGTCGGGTCGGTCGTGGGGATGCCCGGATCGACCTCGACGTCGACCCGGGTGGCGCCGACGAAGCTGAGATCTTCACCGATGCAGTTCTCTGCCTCGGTGCCCAGCACCAGCACCTTCTGGTTGACGATCGTGAGGCGCG
>Ga0265314_10006006_pt1 | contig 10823 bp, 12 predicted proteins | sample 4126metaG_FD_203106 | JGI IMG/M metagenome (GOLD analysis project Ga0265314, IMG submission 203106) | Rhizosphere microbial communities from Carex aquatilis grown in University of Washington, Seatle, WA, United States - 4-1-26 metaG | ecosystem: Host-associated > Plants > Roots > Rhizosphere >... | reverse complement strand
CGGCACTTGCGTAAGTCCACATGATATGGTGGCAACCTGTTGCCACCGCCAAGGTTCCCGATGCTCAGCGCCATCATTGCCACCCACGAATCGGAGCGCACGCTGGTGCCGACTTTGGCTGCCCTGGTGCCGGGGGCGACCGCGGGGCTTCTGGGCGACGTCATCGTCGCCGACGGCGGCTCAACCGACGCCACCGCCGAGGTCGCCGACATTGCCGGCTGCCGGTTCGTCACCTCGACGGATCCGCTGGGCGCGCGGTTGAGAGCGGCGGCGCTGACGACTCGAACGCCGTGGCTCATGTTTCTGCGCGCCGGCTGCGTGCCTGAGCCGGGCTGGATCGCGGCTGCCGATCGCTTCATGGCGGCGTCCGACAGGCTGGACGGTCCGATGCGCGCGGCGGTGTTTCGCCCGGCCGGGGCCATGGACCTATTGCATCCGCGGCTGTCGGAATTGGCGGCGCTGCTGCGCGTCATGCTCGGCGGCGGCGCGCGGCCCGACCAGGGCCTGCTGATCGCCCGCCGTTTTTACGACGAGATCGGCGGCCATCGGCCGGAGGCGGATGCCGAGACCGCGCTGCTGCGAAAAATCGGGCGGCGGCGCATCGCAATGCTGCCGGTCGGTGCCGGGCCGTCGCGCTAGATACTTGACTTAGTCAACTAATTATCCGACTGTGTCGGGACCATGAAAATCGCCCGGCAGAAACCGATTCTAGACCCGCAACGCATTGCGGCGGTGCGCCGCTTCAACCGGTTCTACACGCGCCAGATCGGCGTGCTGCGCAAAACTTATCTCGGCAGCCCCTACTCGCTCGCCGAAATGCGCGTGCTCTACGAAATCGCGCACGGTGCGCGCACCGCCACCGACATCGGCCGAACGCTCGACCTCGACGCCGGTTATCTCAGCCGCGTGCTGCGCAGTTTCGAAAAATCCGGGCTGATCAAACGGACGCCCTCGCCCGAAGACGCGCGGCAAAGCCATCTCGCCTTGACGGCGAAAGGCGCCAAGACCTTCGCGCCTTACGAAAAGCAGTCGCAGGACGACGTCGCCGCCATGCTCGGCGCTCTCGATGCCGGCTCCCAGGCGCGGCTCGTCGGCGCAATGACGACCATTGAAAATCTGTTAGGCGCCGATCCGAAACCGGCGGCGCCGATTTTGCGCGAGCCCCGCCATGGTGACTTCGGCTGGATCGTCTCGCGCCACGCCGAACTCTACGCGCAGGAATACGGTTGGGGCGATCCCTTCGAAGGCCTCTGCGCCCAGATCGTCGCCGACTTCGTCAACAATTATGACGCCGCGCGCGAGCGCTGCTGGATCGCCGAACTCAACGGCGAGAATGTCGGCACGGTCATGCTGGTCAAGGATAAGGAGCCGGACACCGCGCGCATCCGCCTGCTGCTGGTCGATCCGAAAGCGCGCGGATTGGGGCTGGGCGCAAGACTGACAGACGAATGCGTCGGCTTCGCGCGCGCCGCCGGCTACAAGAACATTACGCTATGGACGCATAGTATTCTCAGCGCCGCGCGGCATTGTTACGAGAAGGCCGGCTTCACGCTGACCTCAAGCGAGAAGCGTCATAGCTGGGGCAAGGACGTCGTCGCGGAATTCTGGGACATGGAGTTGTGAAGCCCCGGCGGCCCACGCTGCTGCCGGTCGCGGTTCATGGCGCGAACGCAAAACGCCTGCGGGCTGAGGCCCGCCACGCCGCAATCCGAACGCTGATTGTCTCCACTTGCCGTTTCTCCACGGCGTCGCCACGTTGGCTGCTGGCAAACATCATTGGCGAGCAACCACACATGCAGATCGATCTCACAGGCAAACGCGCGGTTGTCAGTGGCTCCACGCTGGGCATTGGCTTTGCCATCGCCAAGGGGCTGGCCGGCGCCGGCGCACGCGTCGTCTTAAACGGCCGCAGCGAGAAATCCATTAGCGCGGCGCGCGACAAGCTGCTGAAGGCTGTTCCCACGGCGCGGATCGACGCTATCGCCGCGGACCTGGCGACCGCGGGCGGCGTCGAGGCATTCCTCGGCCAGGTGCCGGAGACCGATATCCTCGTCAACAATCTCGGCATCTTCGAACCGAAACCGTTCGAAGAGATCAGCGACGCCGATTGGCTGCGGTTCTTCGATACCAACGTCATGAGCGGCATAAGGCTGTCGCGCGCCTATCTCGGCGGCATGCGCAAGAAGGATTGGGGCCGCATCGTCTTCATCTCCTCTGAATCAGGCCTCAATATCCCGGTCGAGATGGTGCATTACGGCATGACCAAGACGGCGCAGCTCGCGGTCTCGCGCGGACTGGCGGCGACCGTCGCCGGCACCGGCATCACGGTGAATTCGGTGCTGCCGGGGCCGACGCGCTCGGAAGGCGTGCAGGATTTCTTCGGCAAATTGGCGAAGGACGCGGGAATTTCGGACGCGGAGATGGAGAAGGAATTCTTCGCCAAGCACCGGCCGTCGTCGCTGCTGCGGCGCCTCGCCAGTCCCGAAGAAGTCGCCAATATGGTGGTCTATGTCTGCTCGAAGGAGGCGTCGGCAACGACCGGCGCCGCTTTGCGGGTCGACGGCGGATTGGTGAGCACGATCGCCTAAGCGGTCGCGCCTTTAGCTTTCGGCCGCCGCAGATGCTCGTCGAGCCGCGGCAGGATCTCGACGAAATTGCACGGCCGGTAGCGGACATCGAGCTGGTGCACGAGGATCTCGTCCCAGGCGTCCTTGCAGGCGCCGGGCGAGCCCGGCAGGCAGAAAATGTAAGTCGCGTTGGCGGTGCCGGCGGTGGCGCGGGTCTGGATCGCCGAGGTGCCGATTTTCGGCACGCTGATCATCGTGAACAGCGTCGAGAAGCCGTCCATGCGCTTTTCGAACAGCGGCTCGATCGCCTCGGGCGTGACATCGCGGCCGGTGAAGCCGGTGCCGCCGGTGGTGATGACGACGTCGATGAACTTGTCGGCGATCCAGGCCTTGACGCGCTGGCGGATCGCCCTGACGTCGTCTTTCACAATTGACCGCTCGGCCAAAGTGTGGCCGGCGGCGCGGATGCGCTCGACCAGCGTGTTTCCCGACTTGTCGTCGGCCAGCTCGCGCGTGTCGGACACGGTCAGCACAGCGATCTTGAGCGGCACGAAGGGGCGGCTTTCATCGATACCGGGCATGCAGCGTCCTCCGCCGGCGGCGCCGGCTTTGCCGCCCAATAAAGCAAGAGGGCCATGGCCGGAACAAGGCCGTTCGCCCCAAGAGAGGGGCCTTGGCTGCTGCTCCTATAAGTTGTATAATCGCAGAAATACACGGGCAATAAGCCCAGCCGGCAAAGGGGGAACGTCATGCCAACATTCGACAGGCGAACTTTGTTGCAAGGCGGCGCCGCACTGGCGCTGAGCGCGACGGCTGCGACCGAGGCCAACGCCGCCGTGGTGGTGCGGCGCAGCGTCAGCGCCATGTCGCTCAACGATCCGACCCTCGTCTCCTATCGCAAGGCGGTCGCCGCGATGAAGGCGCTGCCGGCGAACGATCCGCGCAACTGGACCAAGCAAGCGCAGATCCACAACAACTACTGCCCGCACCGCAACTGGTACTTCCTGCCCTGGCACCGCGCTTATTGCGTCGCCTTCGAGCGCCTTTGCCGTCAGTTGTCCGGCGATCCGAACTTCGCTCTGCCCTATTGGGATTGGACCGCCAACCCACAACTGCCCGCCGCCTTCGCGACGCCGACCTATAACAATCAGCCCAACCCGCTCTACGACGCCAACCGCAGTTCGCAAACCGTGACAATCCCGGCGGTGTATGTCGGGCAGGCCAAGATGAACTCAATCTATGCCGAGACCAGTTTCGAAATCTTCGGCTCATCGCGGCCGAACGGACAAAACAGCACCAATCCGAGTTGGCAGCGCGTGGGCGGCGTCGAAGGGCCGTTCGAAAGCGGCCCGCACGATCACGTTCACACCACGATCGCCGGCGACATGCAGACGCTGATGTCGCCGCTCTACCCGATCTTCTGGCTGCACCATTGCAACATCGACCGCATCTGGGATCACTGGAACAGCCTCGGCCGCAGCAACACCAGCGACAATCTGTGGCGTACCTTCGCCTTCAACGGCCAGTTCGTGGATCCGTCGGGCGCCAACGGCACGACGCCTTACAACACCGCGGTGTCCGGGGTGCTCAATATCGTCGCGCTCGGCTATCGCTACACGCTGCCGATCTTCCAGGTATTCACGCCGCTGCTTTTGGCCAAGTTCATCAATCCGGGCGATCCCATCGAGCGGATTAAGCTCGGACCGATTGAAGCGGCAAAGATCAACGTCGCCACCGTGGCGCGGGCGGAGCTTGCGCCGCCGCAGACGGCGGCGCTCAACAAATTCAGCACGGCGTTCGCCCGTCTGAATATAACAGCGGCGACCGCCGCCAAACCCGCGCAAGCGCCCGGTCGCGTCTTGCTGTTCCTGCGCGACGTCGACCCGCCGATGTCCGGCAATGCCGACGTGCGCGTTTTCATCAATCATCCCGGCCCCACCGCCGAGACCTCGACGCAGGACCGGCATTTCGCCGGATCGTTCACCTTCTTCGGCGTCGACCATGCCGATCACGGCGGCAAGCCGTCTTACATGCTCGACATCACGCAGCTCGTGAACAACCTGCAACTTGCCGGCATCGACCTCGCCAAAGAGATCAACGTGCAGCTTGTGCCGGTACCGATCGCCGGCGTCACGGCAGCCAGCGAAGTCAAAGTCGGCAGCATGGATGTCGCCATCTTCTGACCCCAATATCCGCGCAGCTTTGGCGGCCTGGAGTTAATCGGATGCGCGCCGCAGCGCTGACAATATTGGCCGGCGCCGCCTGTCTGGCGGCGCTCGGTCTATTTTATCTGACGGTATCGGCCATGGCGCAGACACCCAACGCCGTGGCGACGCCCGGCCGGGCTGCCACACTTCAAGTCGCGACGCCGGCCTCGCCGGCCGACGTGTTTCTCGACGTCTATTTGAAATCGTACCGGCCGCCGCCAAAAGGCGCGGTGGAAGCCGTGGTGTCGATCGGCACGTCCGGCGGCGACATCGAAGTCGGGCGCATTTCGATCTTTCCGGCGGAAGCGTTCACGGTCACCAGCCCGCGCGACCAGCGCGCCTACCGCTTCGACGCCAGCACCGCGCTTGAGAAAATCGCAAGCGGCGCGGCGAACCTCACCGTCAAAGTGACGCTCGTGTCGGAAGACGGCAAGACCGCGCCGCCGGGCGCCGAATTGGCGGTCGACAAAATCGCCTTCAGCCCGCGGCCTTGAAAAGCCTCACGCCGGCGCCAGCAGGCCGGCGTTCTCGACCGCGGCCTTGGCCCGCGGCGACGCCAACAGCGCGATCAATGCGTTGGCCGCTTCCCGCTTCGCAGACTTCGTATGGACCGCCGCCGTCAGCGGCATGACGTTCTGCAATTCGTCGGGAAACGGACCCAGCACATGCACGCCCGGCACCAGCTTCAGTTCGGCCAGTTGCTGCACCGCCATGGCGCATTCGCCACTCGCCACCGCCAGAGCAACAACACCGGCGCGCGTCGTGGTTTTCTTTTTCATCTCGGCGGTAATGCCGAGCCGGTCGAGCACCTTGATGAAATGCGCAGCGCTCGGGCTGCCGGTGGCCGGATCGGCGTGGATGATGGATTTCGTGGCGAGCAGCGCCGCCTTGAAGCCATCGGCCGTACCGATATCGGGCTTGGGCTCGTTAAGGCCGACCGCCAGGCCCATGATCATGCGCGCGACGGGTTTGGCCGTGCCGCCGTCGACCTTGCCTTCTTTCGCCAGCGCCTCGATGCCATCGGGCGTCGAGATCACGACGTCCGCGGCCATGCCCTGGCGCACCATATCGACGCAGGCCGAGGGCGGGCCGAATTCCATGGCGATGCCGTAGCCCGTCGCCTTGGTGAATTCCGGCGTCAACGCGTCGATGGCGCCTTGCATGGCCACCGTAGTGACAAGCTTAATCGTCTTGGACATTGAGACCCTTGGCAAAACTTTCAGAGGGCGTTGGCCGCGAAGGTATTGCAAGCCGACACCTTGCCCTCCTTCAGACCGGTCGTAAACCAGCGCTGACGTTGCGCCGACGAGCCGTGGGTGAAAGCGTCCGGCACGACATAGCCGCGCGACTGCTGCTGCAAGCGGTCGTCGCCGATCGCCGCCGCGGTCTGCAAAGCCGCCTCGACGTCGCCCGGCTCGATCGATTTCCATTTCTGGTTGGAGCGGTTGGCCCAGACGCCGCCGAAGCAGTCGGCCTGCAACTCGATGCGCACCTGGATGCGGTTGGCCGCCACCTTGTCGCCCGCCGCGCGCTGCTGCGCCTGGGCTTTCGGCAGAATGCCGAGCAAATTCTGTACGTGATGGCCGACCTCGTGCGCGATCACGTAAGCCTCAGCGAATTCGCAGGCCTTGCCGCTGCAACCTTTGAAGCGCGTCCGCATGTCGTTGAAGAACGAGGTGTCGAGGTAGATGCGCCGGTCGGTCGGGCAATAAAACGGCCCCATCGCCGCTTGCGCAAAGCCGCAGCCGCCCTGCTCCGAACCCGAGAACAGCCGTAAGCGCGGCGGCACGTATTTCTGTCCGGCTTCCTGGAAGATCACCGTCCAGGTGTCCTCGGTATTGCCGAGCACGGCGGCGACAAAGTCGCCGAGCTGGTCCTTGGGCACGCCGGTCGAGCGCCGCGCCGGCTGATCGTAGGGCTGCTGGTAACCGCCGCGATTGCCGGTCGCGATCTCGGCGCCGCCGATCAGCACGCTCGGATCGATGCCGAGTGCCCAGCCGATCAGGCCCAGCACCACCACGGTGCCGATGCCGAGGCCGCCGCCGCCCATCGGCAAGCCGAAGCCGCCGCCACCGCCAAAACCGCCGCCGCCCCGGTCGTCTTCGACGTTGTCACTGCGGCGAAAATCATCCCAGCGCATTTACAAAATCCTCCAGCCCATCGTTTCAATCATTGCCGAAGCGTTTCGTTGCGTCCAATTCGCGGCATTTTTCGCGTCGAAGACTCCACGCCAAGCCTCTGTAGCATAGGCAGAATTTGCCCAGTAATGGGACACTTCCATAAACCGTTTTTTCACCTTGAGGACTCATATTGGCGGCCAGTCGGTTGTAGGTCCCGCGTCTACCGACCGCGTCTCCTGAGTCGAGTGTTTGAGTCATGGTAGTATCGCGTCGCGGGGCGCCCTCACGGGCGCCCCGTGGAGTTTCCGAGAACACCAAGCAGCATCGCATTCTGATCGGCGAGTGCGTCGATGAGATGGCAAAGCTGCCGGCGGCATCCGTCGACCTCGTTTTCGCCGATCCGCCCTACAATCTCCAGCTTGCCAGCGATTTGAAACGTCCCGACGACAGCCACGTCGACGCCGTCACCGACGACTGGGACAAATTCGACAGTTTCGCCACCTACGATGCCTTCACCAAGGAATGGCTCGCCGCCTGCCGCCGCGTGCTCAAGCCCGCCGGCACCATCTGGGTGATCGGCTCCTATCACAATATTTTCCGCGTCGGCGCCATCATGCAGGACATGGGGTTCTGGATCCTCAACGACGTGATCTGGCGCAAGACCAACCCGATGCCGAACTTCCGCGGCCGGCGCTTCACCAACGCGCACGAAACCATGATCTGGGCCTCGCGCGACGCGAACGCCAAGGGCTACACCTTCAATTACGAGGCGATGAAGGCCGGCAACGAAGACATTCAACTGCGTTCGGACTGGACCTTCCCGCTCTGCACCGGCGAGGAACGCCTCAAGGGCGCCGACGGCAAGAAGCTGCATCCGACGCAGAAGCCGGAAGCACTGCTGGCGCGCGTCATCTTGTCGGCGTCGCGGCCCGACGATCTGGTGCTCGACCCCTTCAACGGCACCGGCACCACCGGCGCCGTGGCCAAGAAGCTCGGCCGCCGCTTCATCGGCATCGAGCGCGAAGCGAAATATGCCAAGGCCGCCGAAAAGCGTATCGCCGACGTGCAGGTCGTGCCGTCGCCGTCGATCGCGCCTTTCGTCACCGCGCGCGAGGCGCCGCGCGTCGCCTTCTCCGCGCTGATCGAGCGCGGCATGCTGTCGCCCGGCGCGATCCTCGTCGACGCCAAAAAACGTCATAAGGCCCTGGTGCGGGCCGACGGCGCCGTGTCGTTCGGCGACGCGGTCGGCTCCATCCACCGCATGGGCGCGGTGGCGCAAGGCCTCGACGCGTGCAACGGCTGGACCTTCTGGCACGTCGAGACGCCGAAGGGCCTCAAGCTGATCGACGAATTGCGCGCTCAGTTCCGCGCCGAGATGGCCGAAGCGGCCGAGTAGCTACTTCAACACGTCGAGCAACTCTTCCAGCGCGCTTTTGGCGAACGCTTCCATATTGCCGCGCCGGTCGGCACTGCCGGTCTCCAGCGTGACCGCGCGCTCAACGGGACCGACCACCGCGATGCAGGTGTGTCCGGCGGCGTCGCCGTAGCGGTTGCCCGACGGGCCGGTGGCGCCGGTTTCGCTCAAGGCCCAGGTGGCGCCATTGCGCTCGCGCATGCGGCGGGCCAGCAGCAGCGCATAGGCTTCCGTCGACGGCCTCAGGCCCACCATCTCCGCATCGCCGACGCCCAACAGCGCCCGCCGCGACGCCTTGGTGTAAACCACCGCGCCGCCGACGAAATAGGCCGAGGCGCCGCCCACCGACAGCAGCGCCGCGGCGATCAGGCCGCCGGTCGAGGATTCGGCAATCGCGACGGTTTCGCCGCGCGCGATCAGAACGCCTGCGATCTTTTCCGCGAGCGGGACAAGGGCCTGCATCTAAAACGCCTCGCCGTGGCCGAGCTGGCACAGCACGCGAAACACGCCGACCTCGGCCTGTGCGTATTCCTTGGCCAACCGCGCGCCGAGCTTTTCCGCCTCGGCCTGCCGCAACGTGTCGGCCAGCAAGCAGGCTTTGATCTTCTTGTCGCCGCCGCGCAATTTTTCTTCTTGCGACACCTTCTGGGTTGCGGCGTCGACGGCGGTCCAAATTTCGCACGACGCGATCTTGGCATCCCTCGCCAGTTCCTCCGCGCGCGCGCTGAGTGTTCTGATGTCGGGGGCGTCGTTGAAACGCACGGTCACGGCATAGGCGCCGCGGAACGGCCCAAAGCGCATGGCGCGATAGCAGACCGTGCGCGACATGTTGCGGAACACCTTCGACATGATGTGCTTGGTCAGCGGCGTCGGGTTGTCGAGCCGCTCGAGATAGGCTTGCGAGTTCAGGACCGCCGGCGTCTTGACGACATAAAAGGCGAAATAATCGGACGCGCCCGAGATCGCCTCGTGCCGCCGGCCGAATTGAAAGCCCGGCACCGCGAGACGCTCGATCAGATGTTCGCCCTGGAACCAGCCTTCGAACTCGGCCTCGTGGCCGGCCTTGATGTCGTTCCAGATGGCGAGGATGCCTTGCTGCATTGCCCTACTTCGCCGCCACCACCATGATCTCGACCTTGTAGTCGGGCGTGGCGAGCTTGGCCTCGACCGTGGCGCGCGCCGGGGTATTACCCGGTGAAACCCAAGTGTCCCAGACCGAATTCATCTCGGCGAAGGTCGCCATGTCCGCGATCCAGATATTGGCCGACAGCAGCTTGGTTTTGTCGGTGCCGGCCTTGGCGAGCAGGCCGTCGATCTGACCGACGATGTCCAAAGTCTGCTCCTTGACGCTCTTGCCCTTCGGCTCGTTGGCGACGATGCCGGCGAGATAGACGGTGTCGCCATGCACCACGCCTTTGCTCATACGCGGGCCGACTTCGATACGTTGAATGGTCATTATTTCCTCCAGAACTGTCCGGCCACCTTCCTAAAGCATACTGGGAGCGGAGCAAGCGGTCCGGCTGCATTGCGCCCCCCGCGGCGGTTGTGGCAAAACGGACAAAAGCCTGGCGTACACGGGGGGATATCATGACCGTACTGGTGGCCGGAGGCGGCATCGCGGGCCTCACCGTGGCCCTGAGCCTGCACCAGATCGGGGTCAAGGTCCGGGTCTTCGAAAGCGTCACGGAGCTAAAGCCGATCGGCGTCGGCATCAACGTCCTGCCGCACGCCTGCCGCGAGTTGATAGAACTGGGCCTGCTCGACGCGATCGACCGCAGCGGCATCCGCACCAAGGAACTGGCTTATTTCTCCAAGCACGGCAAGCCGATCTGGTCGGAGCCGCGCGGCCTGGAGGCCGGCTACAAATGGCCGCAGTTCTCGATCCATCGCGGCACCCTTCTGCAATTGCTGCTCGACGCCGCGCGGGAGCGGATCGGCGCGGACAACATCCTCACCGGCCATCATCTCGCGGACTGGAGTGAAACCGCCGGCGGCGTGAAGGCGCGCTTCGTCGGCAAGGACGGCACATTGGCCGGCGAGTACGAGGGCACGCTGCTGATCGGCGCCGACGGCATTCATTCGGCGACGCGCGCCAAGCTTTATCCGGACGAAGGCCCGCCGATCTGGAACGGGCGCATTCTCTGGCGCGGCGTCACCGTGGGCGATGCGTTCTTGTCGGGCCGCACCATGATCATGGCGGGCCACGAGATCCTGAAATTCGTGTGCTATCCGATCTCGCGTGCGGCCAGCGAAAAAGGCCGGCCGCTGATCAACTGGATCGCCGAACGCCACCTGCCCCCGGACTATCACTGGCGGCGGGAGGACTACAATCGCGTGGGCAAGCTCGATGAATTCCTGCCCTACTTCGAGGACTGGAAATTCGACTGGCTCGACGTGCCCGGCCTGATCCGCAATGCGCAATATTGCTACGAATATCCCCTGGTCGACCGAGACCCGCTGGAGCGATGGACGTTCGGCCGCGTGACGCTGCTCGGCGACGCCGCGCATCCCATGT
>Ga0265314_10006003_pt1 | contig 10830 bp, 14 predicted proteins | sample 4126metaG_FD_203106 | JGI IMG/M metagenome (GOLD analysis project Ga0265314, IMG submission 203106) | Rhizosphere microbial communities from Carex aquatilis grown in University of Washington, Seatle, WA, United States - 4-1-26 metaG | ecosystem: Host-associated > Plants > Roots > Rhizosphere >... | reverse complement strand
CGCTCATGCTCAAGCTCACGTCGCGTCCAATGAAGGACCTGGGCGTGAACGTCGCCTACAAATACGACGACCGCGACAACCAGACACCGGTCAACACGTACATGTTCCAGGACGCGAACGAGACGAAGTCGGGCACCAATTCGTTCATCGCGGGACAGGGCAGCAACCTCAACCTGTACGCCAACCGGCCGTACAGCAAGAAGCTGCAGCAGTTCAACCTCGATGGCGACTATCGCATCGCAAAGTCGCAATCGCTCAGCGCGGGTTTCGAGGAGCAGCGAATCGATCGCAACTGCCCGGGCTCGTGGATCAACTGCGCTGACGCGCCGAAGAGCACGGAAGACACGCTGAAGCTGAACTGGCGCGCGAAGCTTTCGGAATCGCTCGACGCAAAGCTGGGCGCCGCGTACTCGCGCCGCCGTGTCGACTACGACGAAGATGCGTTCCTTTCGCTCGTGCCGTACGCGAACGTGGTCCCGACGCTGGGAGCCGGCGTGGGCGCGACATCGAGCGTGTATCAGTACCTCATCGCCAACGGCTTGACCGGCTTCGGCCCGGCGACCGGCTTCGTCAACACGGTGGGGCAGGCGAACATCTTCACGCCCGGGGACAACATCGTCCCGCAAGCGCTGTACGGCAGCCGCAACAACATCAACGAGCTGATCGGGATGCGGCGCTTCAACATGGCGGACCGCAATCGCGACAAGTTGCGCGCGTCGCTCAACTGGCAGGCCACCGAGCAGCTGGGGTTGCAGGCGTCGGTCGACTACCTCGGCGACAAGTACTCCGACTCCGTGTTCGGGCTCACGAGCTCACGCGGTGGGGCTCTCAATCTGGAAGGTGACTACCAGGCGAGCGAAAGCCTGGCGCTCGCGGTGTTCTACACATACGAAGACCGTACCTGGAAGGCCGCCGGCGATGCGTACGGCACCAACAACAACGGCACGGGCAGCAATTCATTCGTCGGCAATGCGGCGAACACGAACATCGCGCCCGTGGTTTGCTACGGCACGATCAGCGGCAAGAACACCAACGCGGTGACCGACCCGTGCCTGCAGTGGGGCAACTCCACGCACGACCGCGTCGACACGATCGGCTTCACGCTGACGAAACAGGGGCTCTTCTCGCCGAAGTTCAACCTGTCGGCCTCGGTCGTGTATTCGAATGCTCGGACCGACATCAATGTGACCGGCGGAAGCTACGTGGCGAACCCGCTCGCCGCGGCCGGCGCGCAGCCGGGTGGCATCGCGAACTACTACATCGCCGCTTCGGCCCTGCCGACGATCACCACCGAGACGATCGAGCTCGCGCTCGACGGCCGCTATCAGATCGACAAGAAGTCGGCCGTGCACGTGCGCTACCTGTACGCGCGGACGAGGGCGGTCGACTGGGCGTACGACGGCATGCAGTTCGGGACCGGAACGAACTACCTGCCCACGAACGAGCAGTCGCCGAATTTCCGGGCGCAGGTGATCGGCGTGTCGTACGTCTACAAGTTCTAAGGAAGGGCGGCATATGGTCGAGACATCGAAACCCCCGGGCTGGATTCGGCGTACATGGGCGATGCTTCTTCGCCCAAGCGCGAAGTACTCGGTCCTCACGCTGGCCGTGGTGTTCTTCTTCGTGGGGATTCTTTTCTGGGGCGGCTTCCACACCGGCCTGGAGATGACCAACACGCTGGAGTTCTGCACCACCTGCCACGAGATGCGCGACAACGTGTACGTGGAGTATAAGGAGACGATCCACTACTCCAACCGCACCGGTGTGCGCGCGATCTGCTCGGACTGCCACGTCCCTCGCGAATGGGGCCCGAAGATGATCCGCAAGGCGCAGGCCAGCTTCGAGGTGTGGGGCAAAATCACGGGCGACATCGACACCAAGGAGAAGTTCGAGGCCAAGCGCATGACGCTGGCGACGCACGAATGGGCGCGCATGAAGGCCAACAACTCGCAGGAGTGCCGCAATTGCCACAGTTTCGATGCGATGAGCGCCGAACTGCAAAAGCAGACCCCGTACAAGAAGCACATGAAGGCCAAGGAAGAGGGCAAGACCTGCATCGACTGCCACAAGGGCATCGCGCACCACCTGCCCAAGGAATACAAGGATCCGGACGAGTAGGGTCTGGTTGACATTCCTCAAGCGCCCCGGAATTGAGCTCTTCACCGGGGCGCTCGTCATTCCGAGAATGGTCGGCATGCTCAGAGCTGAAGGACTGTCCTGCCGCCGCGGCGACCGCGAATTGTTCGCGGGCGTCGATTTGCGCGTCGAACCCGGCCAGTGGACCCATGTCCGCGGCGCGAACGGCGCGGGCAAGACCAGCCTGCTGCGCATCCTTGCGGGGCTCGCGCAGCCGGACTCCGGCGAGGTGCGCTGGAACGATTCGCCCATCGCGCAGGACCGCGCGGCATGGAACACCGACCTGCTCTACCTTGGACACCACGCGGCAATCAAGGATGAGCTCACGCCCATCGAGAACTTGCGCGCTGCAAGCGAACTCGAAGGCCACACACTCACCGACGAACAGGCGTTGCGAGCCTTGCGCCGCTTCGGCCTGAAGGGTCGCGAAGACCTGCCCGTGCGCTTCTTGTCGGCCGGCCAGCGCCGGCGCGTGCTGCTCGCGCGAACGATGACGCGGCCTGCCGTGGCTTGGATCCTCGACGAGCCGCTGACGGCGCTGGATTCCAGCGCGATCGAGGATTTCTCGTCGCTCGTCGCCGACCATCTTTCGCGCGGCGGTCTCGCCGTCGTGACGAGCCACCAGGCGCTGCCGCTTGCCGGCGGCCAGGAGCTGGTGCTGTGAAGGCCCTCCTTGCCGTGATCCACCGCGACCTGCTGATCGCAATGAGGCGCAAGGCCGAAGTGCTCACGGCCCTTTTCTTCTTCGTGATCGTGACCAGCCTGTTCCCGCTGGGCATCGGTCCCGAGCCCGCGTTGCTGCGCAAGATCGCGCCGGGCGTGCTGTGGGTCGGCGCGCTGCTCGCGACGATGCTCGGCCTGCAACGCATGTTCGCGGCGGACTACGCCGACGGCACGCTCGAACAGATGGCCTTGTCGCCGCAGCCCCTCGCGCTGCTCGTGGCGGGCAAGAATGTTGCCCATTGGCTCGTGTGCGGCCTGCCGCTCGTGGTGCTGGCACCGGTCCTCGGCCTTCAGTTCGGCCTCGACGGGCAGTCGCTGGCTGTACTGACGCTCGGCCTGTTGATCGGCACGCCGGTGCTCTCGCTCGTCGGCTCGGTCGGCGCGGCGCTCACGCTCGGCGTGCGCGGCGGCGGCGCACTGCTGAGCCTGCTCGTGCTGCCGCTTTATGTGCCCACGCTGATCTTCGGCGCGGGCGCGGTGGAGGCGCAGCAGTCCGGCATGGGCGCGAGCGGCCATCTCTCGTTGCTGGCGGCGCTGCTCGCGCTCGCCGCGTTCTTCGCGCCGTGGGCAACCACGACGGCCATCCGGATCGCACTCGAATGAAGCCCCTCGACTTTCACTGGTTCCGCTTTGCGAGTCCCGCGACGTTCTATCCGCTCGCCGGCCGCATGATTCCGCTCTTCTGGCTGCTGGCCGCGGTGTTCGGCGTCGCCGGCCTGTGGGTGAGCTTCTTCGTTGCGCCCACCGATGCGACGCAAGGCGAGGGCTACCGCATCATCTTCGTTCACGTGCCCGCGTCGTGGATGTCGATGTTCATCTACATCATGATGGCAACGTGGGCCGGCATCGGCCTCGCGTTCAACACGCGCCTGGCCGGCATGATGGCGCAGGCGCTCGCACCCACCGGCGCGCTGATGGCTTTGCTGTCGCTGTGGACCGGCGCACTGTGGGGCAAGCCGATGTGGGGCACATGGTGGGTCTGGGACGCGCGCCTGACATCCGAGCTCGTGCTGCTGTTCCTCTACCTCGGCTTCATCGCACTGCAGGCCGCGATCGACGAGCCGCGCCGCGCGGACAAGGCTGGTGCCGTGCTTGCACTCGTCGGCGTGGTGAACGTGCCGATCATCTATTTCTCGGTGAAGTGGTGGAACACGCTGCACCAGGGCGCGTCGGTGTCGCTGACGCGCGCGCCGGCGATGGCGCAAGCGATGTTGTGGGGCATGTTGCTCATGGCCCTTTGCTTCTGGATGTACTCGATCGCGATGGCGCTCACGCGCGTGCGGGCCATCATTCTCGAACGCGAGGCCACGCACGATTGGACCCATGGACTGGAAGAGGTGATGGCATGAACTGGGGATCTTTCGCGGACTTCCTCGCGATGGGCGGCTACGCGCCGTACGTGTGGGGAAGTTTTGGATTCGCGCTCGTCGCATTCGCCGCCGAGTACGTCCTCGTGCGGCACCGGTGGACCGCGATCGTGGGCAACCTGAAGCGCCAGGCGATCGCCGCGCGCCTCGACGAGGAGATGGCATGAAGAACTGGAAGAAGCGCGGCGCGATCGTCGTGGGCGGCCTGGCCGCTGTGGGCATCGCGTCCGCGTTCGTACTCAACGCGCTGAACAGCAACATCGCGCTGTACGTCACGCCGACCGAAGTCGTGCAGGGCAAGGCGCCGCACGGGGCGTTTCGCATCGGCGGCATGGTGAAGGCGGGCTCGATCAAGCGCGACGATCTCACGGTGCATTTCGTTGTCACCGATCTCGCGCGCGAAGTGCCGGTGTCGTACACGGGCATCCTTCCCGACCTGTTCCAGGAAGGCAAGGGCACCGTGGTTCAGGGCAAGCTGGACGGACGAGGCGACTTCGTCGCGAGCGAGGTGCTCGCCAAGCACGACGAAAACTACATGCCGCCGGGCGCGAAGCATGCGCTCGACCAGGCGAAGGCCAACGCCATCGCAAACGGCATCACAGGGGCAAAACAATGATTCCCGAACTCGGACATTTCGCGCTGATCCTGGCGCTCGCCATCGCAGTGCTGCAAGGCACGCTTCCGTTGATCGGTGCCCAACGCGGGCGCGCGGAGTGGATGGCACTGGCGCGGCCTGCTGCGCAAGCGCAGTTCGTGCTCGTCTCCGGCGCGTTCGTCGCATTGGCATGGAGCTTCCTGGCCAACGACTTCTCGGTGGCTTACGTCGCCGAGCATTCCAATTCGCTGCTGCCCGCCATCTACCGCTTCTGCGCGGTGTGGGGCGGCCACGAAGGCTCGCTGCTGCTGTGGGTGTTCATGCTGTCCGTGTGGACGCTTGCCGTGTCGCTGTTTTCCAAGTCGCTCGACAACGCGACGGTTGCACGCGTGATCGCCGTGCTGGGAATGGTCGCCGCGGGGCTGCTGCTGTTCATCCTGCTCACATCGAACCCCTTCTCGCGCCTGCTGCCCGCCGCGCAGGACGGGCGTGACCTCAACCCGATGCTGCAGGACCCGGGGCTGGCCGTGCATCCGCCGATGCTCTACATGGGCTACGTCGGATTTTCCGTCGCGTTCGCGTTCGCGATCGCCGCACTGATCGCGGGCCGGCTCGACGCCGCGTGGGCGAAGTGGTCGCGTCCATGGACGACAGCGGCATGGAGCTTCCTCACGATCGGCGTCGCGCTCGGTTCCTGGTGGGCCTATTACACGTTGGGCTGGGGCGGCTGGTGGTTTTGGGATCCGGTTGAGAACGCGTCGTTCATGCCTTGGCTGGTCGGCACCGCGCTGATGCATTCGCTCGCCGTCACCAGCCAGCGCGGCGCATTCCGCAGCTGGACAGTGCTGCTCGCGATCACCGCTTTCTCGCTGTCGCTGCTCGGCACTTTCCTCGTGCGCTCGGGCGTGCTCACGTCCGTGCATGCGTTCGCGAGCGATCCGCGCCGCGGCATCTTCATCCTTGCGCTGCTCGTGGCGGTGGTGGGCTCGTCGCTCGCGCTGTTCGCATGGCGCGTGCCGCGCATCATGGGAAAGGTCCGCTTCGCCGTCGTGTCGCGCGAGAGCATGTTGCTCGCGGGCAATGTGTTCCTGCTGGTGGCGGCGGCGACGGTTCTTCTCGGTACGCTGTATCCGCTGATCGTCGACGCGCTGAACCTCGGCAAGCTTTCCGTCGGCCCGCCGTACTTCAACGCGGTGTTCGTGCCGCTCATGGTGCCCGCGGTGGTGCTCATGACGATGGCGCCCTTCGCGCGCTGGGGCGAAGCCGATGCAAGGTCCATCGCGCGCACGCTGCGCTGGGTCGCGGCGGCCGCAATCATCGCCGGCGTGCTCGTGCCGTGGGCGATGGGCTCGTGGACGCCGCTGGTGGCGATCGGCTTGGCCATCGCTTTCGCACTCGCCGGCTCGGGCGCGCTGCAGGTCGTGCAGAAATTGCGCGCGGGCCGTCCGCCGTTGTCGTGGTGGGCGATGCAGATCGGCCACGCCGGTGTCGCGGTGTTCATCATGGGAGTCACGCTTGTCGGCGGCTACCAGCAGGAGCAGGACGTGCGCATGGATCCGGGCGACACGGTCACGCTCGCGAGCTACACGTTCCGCTTCAACGGCGTGCACCCGGTGCCGGGGCCCAACTACACCGCGATGCGGGGCGACTTCGAGGTGAGCGAGGGCGGCAGCGTGCTGCGAACGCTCCATCCCGAGAAGCGCACATACGTCTCTTCCGAAATGCCGATGACGAATGCCGCGATCGATCCGGGGCTGACGCGCGACTTGTATGTGTCGCTCGGCGAGCCCCTCGGCGGCGGCGCATGGGCCGTGCGCGTGTACTACAAGCCTTTCGTCGAGTGGATCTGGGCCGGGTGTCTCCTGATGGCGCTGGGCGGATTCGCGTCATTGATGCACCGGCGTTACCGGAAGGCCGAAGCCGCGGCACAGAACGAAATTCTCGCAGGGAGCCCCGCATGAAGGCCAAACACTGGATCCCGCTTGCGCTGTTCGGCGTGCTCGTATCGTTCCTGTCGATCGGCTTGACGCGCGATCCGCACGAGCTGCCGTCGCCGCTGATCGACAAGCCCGCGCCGCGCTTCAACTTGCCGAAGGTCGCGGCGGCGGACCAGCGCTTTGCGCCCGCCGACCTGAAAGGCCAGGTGTGGATGCTCAACGTGTGGGCGTCGTGGTGCACGGCATGCCGAGAAGAGCATCCGACGTTGCTGGAGTTCTCGCGCACGCAGCAGGTCATGCTCGTCGGACTCGACTACAAGGACCAGCGCGCGGACGCGCTGAAGTTCCTCGCGCGCCAGGGCGATCCTTACCAGTTCTCCGCGCTCGACCTCGACGGCCGGGCCGGCATCGATTGGGGCGTGTACGGCGTGCCCGAAACCTTCGTCGTCGACAAGCAGGGCGTGATTCGCTACAAGCAGGTCGGGCCGATGACCCCCGAAGCGCTGCAGGGCACGATCCTGCCGCTCATCGAAAAGCTGAAGCGATCATGAAGCGCCTCATTGCCTTCATTCTGTTTTCGCTGCTCGCGGCCGCGTGCTTCGCCAAGGAAGCCGTGCCACTCGCGGAAGACCCCGTCGTCGAGCAGCGCCTGATCGCGATCTCGGAAGAGATGCGCTGCCTTGTCTGCCAGAACGAATCGCTGGCCGGCTCGCGCGCCGAACTCGCGCAGGACCTGCGCCGCGAACTTCGCGAGCAGATTCGCGCCGGCCGCAGCGACGAAGAGATCAAGCAATACATGGTGAGCCGTTACGGCGACTTCGTGCTGTACCGCCCGCCCGTCAAGCCCACGACCTGGCTGCTTTGGCTGGGGCCATTCGCGCTGCTGCTCGTCGCGCTCGCGCTCTTCGTGAGATACCTGCGCCGCGCGGCGCTGGAGGAACAACCATCATGACTGCATTCATCGCTGCTGCTGCCGTGTTGACGCTGGGCGTCCTGGCCTTTCTGTTGCGCCCCCTTTACCTGGCGCGGCTCGCAGCCGGGGGGTTCAAGAACAACCGCCGCACGCTCGCTGCAGTTGCACTTGCGCTGCCGCTGGCCGCAGCGTCGATGTATGCGCTGATCGGCAACCCGGCGGCGCTCGATCCGGCGTCGGCAACGGCTTCCGCATCGGCCGACCCGCAAATCGAGAAGATGGTCACGAGTCTTGCAGCGAAGCTCGAGAGCGATCCGTCCGACACCAAGGGCTGGGTCATGCTCGCGCGTTCGTACAAAGTGTTGGGCCGCATGCGCGAAGCTGAGGCGGCCTACGACAAAGCCAGCGATGCGATCTCGGGCGATGCGCAGGAACTCGCGAATTACGCCGACGTCGCCGCATCGAACGCGGGCGGCCGTTTCGCAGGCAAGCCCGCGCAGCTGGTCGAAAGGGCGCTGCGCGCCGACCCGAAGAACGTCATGGCACTTTGGCTCGCCGGCGCTGCGGCGCTCGATGCCGGCGACAGCACCGACGGCCTTCGAATCTGGAACAAGCTTCTCGCGCTGCTGCCGCCGGACTCCGACGACGCACGCGAATTGCGCGGCCAGATCGCGCAGGCCGGTGGCACCGTCATCGAGCCGACCGTGAAGCCGCAAGCCGCAGGGCGCAGCGTGAGCGGGCGTGTCGAGATCGCTGCGGGCCTGGGAGCATCGCCCGACGATGTGGTCTTCATCATCGCGCGCGCGCCCGGCCAGCGCATGCCGTCCGCGGTGCTGCGCACGACGGTGTCGCAACTGCCGAAGCAGTTCACGCTCGACGATTCGCTCGCGATGTCGCCGGACTCGCGGATCTCTGCGCTGCGCGACGTGGAAGTCGAAGCGCGCGTGTCGAAGTCGGGCGAGCCCATTGCGAAGCCCGGCGACCTCGTGTCCGATATGCACAAGGCCGATGTCGGCGCGAGCGGGATCGTGCTGAGGATTGCGCGCGTCAAGGCGGCGTCGTGAGCATGCGCCGCTTGACCGGGGTCAACTGGCACCTTGCGCTTCATGCTCAGGTGGGCGTCGTCCGGCGACTTGCACGCCGCGCCAGCGCGATCAGAAGGGCCGTGCAAACGATCACCGCCGGCACGAGCGCTTCATAGTTCTCGATCTCGCCCGGTATCGACTGCATCGCGTGGCCGAAGAGATAGCCGACGCCGCCGAACAATGGGGCCCACACGGCCGCGCCCATCACGTTGAAAAGCGCGAAGCGGCGCGAATCAACGCCGAGAGCGCCGATTGCGATCGGCCCCGCGATGCGCAGGCCATACATGAACCGGATGCCGAAGATCAGCGCGCCGTCGTGCTTGCGCAGCAGCGTCCCGACACGCACGGCCGCATTCGCGATCACCTCGCGCCGACGCAGCAGCGGTGGGCCCGCGGCACGCCCGAACCAGAAGAGCAATTGGTCGCCCAGCGTGCCGCCTGCGAACGCGGTCAGCAGCACGAGCGGCAGTTCGAGACGGCCCTGGTATGCAGCGAACCCGGCGAGTACAAGGATGGCTTCGCCTTCGAGCAACGTGCCTGCCAACACGGCGAGATAGCCGTACTGCTCGATCCACAAGCCAAGCGAAGTGTTCACAAGTGCAGTTTGGCGAGTTCGAGCCGCACTGCAGTTGACGTGAGTCAACGGTTGGGTGCGGCGCGGTTCCCAGAATGGGCCGATGATTTCGAAACCATCTTTGCGCGCGATCGGCCTTTCGGCCGTTCTGTGGACCGGCTTCGCTGTTGTGCCTGTTGCGGCAGAAGGCGTCAGCGCGGACGCAGCGCCGGTTGACCCTGATCAAGTGGCCAGGACCTGCGCGAGCCGAAGATGAATCCGTTATTTCTGTCGGAGTCCCCAATGGACAGCATTCTCGTCGTCTTCTATTCGAACACCGGCAACTCCCGACGGCTCGCGCAGTTGTTGTCCACGCAAAAGGGCTGGCCGACAGGCGAAGTGGTCGAGCAGCACCCGCGCTCGAGCATGCTACGCAGCGTGCTCGATTCGCTGCTGCGCCGCCGGCCGGCAGTGCAATACAAGGGGCCGGATCCGACCGGCTTCCGCACAGTTGTGCTCGTCGCGCCGATCTGGATGTACCGCCTCGCATCGCCGATGCGCACGTTCGTGCACGACTGGCGCAAGCAGCTTGATCGTGTCGCGGTCCTCGTCACCATGGGACGGCGCGGCGGCTCGAATGCAGCCGCGGAGATCGGAAACATCCTGGGCCACGACCCGGTGCTCAGCGAAGTCGTCACCGCACGCGCGATCGAGGATGGCAGTTGCGCCGAGGCCGTGAACGCATTCGGCGATGCATTGGTTCCGCCGGCGGGCGTGCCGCCGGTGCGGCCGGCCGTGTTGTCGCCCGAAGCAGGTTGACCGGACGCGCCCTTAGTCGCGCGTGCCGTCTTGTGAACGCGCACGCATGAACGTGCGCACCGCAGCAGCAACGGCAAGCGCGGCGAGCAATCCCTTGCGCATGCGCGGCGAGATACTACCGGCCAGGCGCGCGACGGAAAAGGCGAGCGCCACCGCGTCGAGCCGGCCCTTGATATCGGCCGTCGATTCGACGGCGGTCGCGCGCGTTGACGCGATCTGCGCGCGAAGTGCCACGCGGCGTCGCTGCAGCGCGGCCAGCCGCTTCATGCGCGTTGTTCTTCGAACCAGCGGGCGTCGGCGCCCAGTTCGTCGAGCGTCGCCGCGAGGAAGCGCGGCTTGGCGCGCAGCGCACGCATCAACCACCAAGTGACGAGCGATGCCGCAAGCGCGAACACAGCGCTCGTGCCGAGCAACGCGGCGACCGGTGCGCGGTCCCAAAGCAGAACGACGACGGCCGCTGCCACCGCGGCCAACGCGAGCGCGGCGAACATCGTGATCGCCAGGATGGCCGCCACCGTGATGCCCGCGTGCAGCAGCTCCTCTTCGACGTCGAGCGCCGCGAGTTCGAGACGCTGCCGGCCGGAGAGCATTGCGGATGCAGCGAGCCGGCGCGCGCTGCCGGCCAGGCTCACTTCCGGCCGATCAGCAGCCCGAGCAGCAAGCCGAAACCGGCGCTTGCGCCGATGACGGGCCACGGGTTCT
>Ga0265314_10006002_pt1 | contig 10833 bp, 10 predicted proteins | sample 4126metaG_FD_203106 | JGI IMG/M metagenome (GOLD analysis project Ga0265314, IMG submission 203106) | Rhizosphere microbial communities from Carex aquatilis grown in University of Washington, Seatle, WA, United States - 4-1-26 metaG | ecosystem: Host-associated > Plants > Roots > Rhizosphere >... | reverse complement strand
CCGTGACGCTCCAGGAGCTCGCCGAGGATCCCGACCACCACTTCACCCGGGTCGCCGCGGCCGTGCGCCGGCACTTTTCGTCCCGCTTCACGCTGGTCCTCTCTCCATCCAACGCGCAGAGCGTGACGTCGCGCGTGCGCACGACCGCCGAGGACCTCGATGACACGCTGGCGGAGGTGCGGCGCGTCGTGCGTGAGGCGGGGTACGTGGGCAACGTGTGGCAGGTGGGCCCGTCGTCGCGGCCCCACGGGCTCGCGCGCCAGCTCGCCGAGCGTGGCTTCGTGCCCGCGACCAAGCCGCCGCACGAGCCGACGCTGACGGCGATGGCCCTCTCGCGCCCGCCGGCCATCCTCCACAGCGCCGGCGTCGAGGTGCGGCTCGCGCGCGACATCGACGAGTACCGGCAGGCCATCGGCATCGCGATGGAGGCTTTCAACGAGACGCCCGAGGACGCGGCGGGGTGGATCGAGGCCGTGCCGTCGCTCTGGGCGGCGCACGACGGCGTCCACTACTTCACGCACCTCGCGTTCGTCGACGGGCGGCCCGTGGGCTTCGGCTTCTCGACCCTCGTGGGCCGCGCCATGCTCCTCGGCGGCAGCGGCGTGCTCGAGGCGGCGCGTGGCCGCGGCGTCTACCGCGCGCTCGTCGCGGCGCGCTGGGAGAACGCGCGCCGGCTCGGCCACGAGGGCCTCATCATCCAGGCGGGCTCGATGTCGAAGCCCATCCTCGAGCGCTGCGGCTTCGAGACCGTGTGCACCATCGAGGTGCTCGAGGACACCCGGCTCCTCACGGAGTAGGCGCGGGACACCGGACGGCGCGGTCGCCGTCGAAGCGCTCGGCGAGGAAGCCCGCGATCCGAGCGGCGGCGTCTCGCGCGGCGGGTGTGTCGCCGGCCATCTCGTCGCGCAGCGCCTCGATCGTCGCGCGGCGCTCGCGCACCGAGCGGCTCGCGTCGCAGGCGATGGCCTCCAGCCGCGCGGGCAGCTCGGCCAAGGCGCGCCGCACGTTCTCGGCGAGAGCGCGCGCGGCGAGGCCGCCGCGCAGCTTGCTGGTCGCCTCGAGGAAGCGCGCCTTCTCGTAGCGATAAGGGTCCTGGCCGTGCAGGCGCATGAGCTCGTCGGTGAGGTCGGCTGCGCCGGTGGCGCCGACGAGCACGACGGCGGCGTCGAAGAAGCACGCGCGCGGGTACGTGCACGCCTCGCGCGGGTCGGGGCGGTAGGGCGACGCCGTCGGGACGAGGGGGACCGGCCCGGGCGCGGGATCGTTGTCGCGAGGCTGGCTGCGCTTGGGCGCGCGGCCCGCGAGCACGTCGAAGAACAGGCCCTGCAGCGACGACTGGCCCTGCGGCGGCGGCGAAGGCTTGAGCACCGACCACGGCCCGATCAGCGAGAAGTGCTTGTCGACGAAGCGCGACGCGCCGTCGCGCGCGATGTGCGCCGTGAAGCCGGGCGCCTCGTACAGGAGGTCGCCCGAGCCGTCCTTCGCGCGGCGCAGCTCGTACGGGCGATCGGCGGGCGGCGCGCCCGACGCGTTCTTCTTCGGCGCGACGAGGAAGAGGTTCGCCAGCGGCGCGCCTGCGTCCGCCTGCGCGAACAGCGCGAGGGCGAGCATCAGGCCGAGAACTGACATGAGCGTTGAGACCGGCCAACGCGCATCACAGTTGTCCGCGCGCCGTGCCGCTCCAGAGCTATATTGCGCTGGTCTTGCCGAGAACGTCGCGGCTTTCCGTCCCGATCCCGGTCATCGCGTCCGTCGTCGTCGCGTTTCTCGCCTGCGGCCGCACCGGCCTCGACGGAACTCTCGGCGGCGGCGCCGCCGCCGGCCGCGCGACGGGCGCCGCGGGCCAGGGCGCCGCCGGTCATGGAGGCAGCGGCGGCTTCGCGACGGGCGGTTTCGCGACGGGCGGCTTCGCGACGGGCGGCTTCGCGACGGGCGGCTTCGGCGGCTTCGCGACCGGCGGTTTCGGCGGCTTCTCGGATCTCGCTGGCGTGGGAGGCGGCTCGATCGGCGGCGTAGGCGGATTTGAGCTCGCCGGCGCAGGGGGCGGCTCGATCGGTGGCGCGGGCGGCGTCAACGGCTGCGTGAACGGGTTCAACGACTGCGCCGATCCGTCCACCGTGCGCATCTGCTTCGAAGGCGTCGCCATGACCTTCGCCTGCCCCTTCGGCTGCTTCAACGGCGTCTGCACCGAGTGTGTTCCGGGAACGTCGACCTGCTCCTCCAACGACGAAGTGCAGCTGTGCAGCGCCACGGGGATCCTGCAGCCTCCCCAACCCTGCGGCGGGCCGTGCACGGACGGCGCGTGCGTGGGGTGCACCGAAGGCGACACGCGCTGCGCCTCGACCTCGACCCAGCAGACCTGCAAGGCCGGGAAATGGACGGCCGACCTGGCCTGTCCCTCCCTCTGCGTCGACAAAACCTGCGGCCTGAGGGTGCGCCACGTCTTCGTGACGTCCAAGGCGTTCGTGGCGGGGAGCCTCGGTGGCCTCACTGGCGGCGATGACGTCTGCCGGGTGCTCGCGACCGCTGCCGGGCTGTCGAGCTCGTACTCCGCCTGGCTCAGCGACGACACCGGCTCCCCCTCGACCCGCTTCCCCCAGGACGTCGGCCCATACGTGCTCATCGACGGCACGGTCGTGGCCAACAACTGGGCCGACCTGACGTCGGGCACGCTGCGGCACCCCATCGATCAAAACGAGAAGGGAGGCCCGGGGGCGTCGAGCCCCAGCAGCTTCATTTCTACCGCGGTCTGGACGGGCACGACCGCCGCCGGCACGCTCTCCACGCTCGGGGCGGACCCCACGCTCGGCGGCTCGTGCGGGAACTGGTCCGATCTGAACGGAAGGAGCGTCGTCTTCGGGACGACGGAAGGGACGGACGCGTCGTGGACGGAGTTCGGGGTGGAGGGCTCGGATCCGGGAACGTCGCCCGCCATCTGCGCGCTCTCGGCCGCCCTCTACTGTTTCGAGCAGTAGGACGGGCGTGTCGAAGTCTCTCGCCTCGATTTCGGCGCTTGCGTTCGTGGCAATCGCGTCGGTGGCCTGTGGTCGCACGGGCCTCGACGCGCGCCTCGGCTCCGCGGGCGCCGCGGGCGCGGGCGCCGCTGCGGGCGCGAGCGGTACGACGACCGGCTCCGCGGGCGCGGGCAACATCGCGGGCGCAGGCGGCGGCTCGACGGCGGGCGCGGGCGGTCACGTCCCTCCGTGCGTCGACGGCATGCACAGCTGCGCCGACGCGCAGACCGCGCAGGACTGCATCGAAGGCGTCCTGCTGCCCCGCTCGTGCCCCTCAGGTTGCTTCGGCCCGGGCGTGTGCGCGGAGTGCGTGCCCGGCACGTGGACCTGCCTCCCGAACAACCAGACGCAGCTCTGCGACGCCAACGGCGTCCTGCAAGCGCCCATCACGTGCCCGAACGAGTGCGTGAACGGCGATTGCGTCACGTGCGCCGAGGGCGAGACCCGCTGCACGTCCGTCCAGGCCCAGCAGAGGTGCAAGGGCGGCCAGTGGCTGCCCGCCGAGGTGTGTGACTTCGCCTGCGCCGACGTCGCGTGCGTCGTCTCCCCCCAGACCGTCTTCGTCACGTCGCAAGCCTTCGTCGGCGGCAGCCTCGGCGGCCTGACGGGCGCCGACAGGATCTGCCAAAAGCTCGCCAGCGCCGCCGGGATCGCGGGCAACTTCGCCGCGTGGCTCAGCGACTCGACGGGCTCGCCCGCGGACCGCTTCATCAAGGACGTCGGCCCGTACCGGCTCCTCGACGGGACGCTCATCGCCAACAACTGGACGGAGCTGACCTCGGGCACCCTGCGCCACCCGATCGATCTCACGGAGATGGGGACGATGCCTGCCTTCGCGAACACGACCCCGTGCTCCGGCTTCCCCGTCTGGTCGAATACTAGCCCCGACGGCTCGGAGCTCGAGCAGGGCTCCGACTGCGGCGACTGGTCCGACCCCACGGCATCGAACGCCGAATGGGGCGACAGCCAAGACACCACCCTCGCGTGGACCCGGTCCTGCGGCTTGCTCAGACCCGGCTCGCAGGCCTGCTCGGACACCGCCGGTCTCTACTGCTTCGGGCAGTAGTACAATTTCGGCCCTGATGGCGGGTCCCGACGGGAAGGGTGTTGCGAAGAAGCTCGCGGCGATGCTGGCGGGCGAGGCGACGGAGCGGCAGATCGCGGCGGCGATCGTCGTGGGCGAGCTCGGGCTGCGCGATCCGGCGCTGGTCGCCGGGCTGGTCGCGCTGGCGGGCAGCGGGCTGCCGCCGCTGCAGCGGCACGCGGCCGAGGCGCTCGGGCGGCTCGAGACGCCGAAGGCGCTGCCGCACCTCATGCCGCTGCTCGCGTCGCGCGACGAGGGCGTGCGGCGCGCCGCGGCCGGCGCCGTGAGCGCGTTCGGCGACGCCGCGCTGCCCGCGCTGCGCGCGCGCCTCTCCGAGACCGAGGGCGACGAGCGGCGCGCCGTCGAGGAGGCGCTCGCGCGCGTGGGCGGCAAGGCGGCGCTGTCGACGCTGCTCGCGGGGCTCGACGTCGCGAACGTCGAGGAGGCGCGCGCCGCGACGCTGGCCGCGCGCCAGCGGATCAAGGACGCCGACGCGCGCGAACGGCGCGCGTACCTCGGCGAGGTGAAGCACTTCCTCGGGCTCAAGAAGACCAAGGCCTCGCCGGCGGCGACGGTGGCGGCGCTGCGCATCCTCGGGTTCCTCGAGGACGAGAGCGCCGTGCCCCTGCTGCTCGCGCACGCGACGGCGGCCAAGGGCGCGGCGGAGGTGCGCGAAGAGGCGCTGATCGCGCTGCGCTTTCTGGGACGGCCCGCGACGGGTGCGAAGGGCGCCGCGGCCGCGAAGGCCGCGAAGGCGGCCGGCGCGGTCGCGACGAAGATCATGGGCGTCGCCGAGACGGCGCCGCTCGCGACGGCGCGCGCGTCGCTCTACACGCTGGCGTGCCTGCCGCTGCCGGGCGTGCTCGCGCCGCGGCTCGGGAAGCTCGCCGGTCACGCCGAGGGCGAGCGCGCGCGCCTCGCCACCGAGCGCCTCGCGCAGATGCCCGGGCCCGAGGCCTCGCGCGCGCTCGGTCAGCTGCTGCAGGGCACGCGCGAGCGGGCGCTCGCCGAGGCGGCCGCGACGGCGCTCGCGGCGCGCCCCGACGCGGGGGCCGTGCTCGCGCGCGCGCTGCTCGAGGCGCCCGACGCCGATCGCGCCGGCCTCTTCGCGCGCCTCCTGCGCCCGCACCTGCGCGGGCTCGACGCCAAGGCGACGCGCGCCGTGCGGGCCGCCGCGCTCGAGAAGCTCGGCGCCGGCAAGCCCGGCTGGGAGCCGCTCCTGCAGGTCGCGCGCGAGGCCGACGCGGGCGCGACGGCCGAGGCGCTGCGCGAGGCGGGCGCGAAGCTGCGCAAGGGCAAGCCCGAGCGGGCGCTCGCCGCGCTGCGCGCGCTCGGCCGCGCCACCGACGCCACGCCCGACGACGGCTACGCCTGGGCGACGCTCGAGCTCGCGGCGGGCCGCCGCGACGAGGCCTTCACGATCTTCGGTCAGCTCACGGAGCGCGGGTTCGATCTCGCGGCCGCGCTGCGCCGCGATCGCGGCCTCGACGCCGAGGCGCGCTACCAGATCGGCTTCCACTTCGCCGAGCGCCGTCACCCCGTCGGCGAGGAGATCCTCTCGGCCGTCGCCGAGGCCGCGGGCCGCACGAAGGTCGGCCAGATGGCGCGCGCGAAGCTCAAGTCCGCCGGCTACGCCCTCGAATAGCGCGTTTCGTGCGATAGTTTCCCGAACATGCTCGCCGACAACCAGACGTTGACCGTCCTCGGCTGCGGCACGATGGGCGAGGCCATCGTGCGCGGGCTCCTGCACTCGGAGCGCCTCAAGCCCGCGCAGGTGTTCGCGACCGATCGCCGGCCCGAGGTCGTCAAGGCGCTCAAGGAGAAGCACGGCATCCGCGCCGGCAGCGACAACGCCGAGGCTTGCAAGGTGGCGGACGTCGTCGTCGTGTGCGTGAAGCCCCACGAGGTCGGCGCCGTGGTCAGCTCGCCCGAGATGCGCAAGATCCTCGCGGGCAAGCTCGTCATCAGCATCGCCGCGGGCGTGCGGCTCGAGCAGCTCGGCAAGTGGCTCCCCGAGAGCCAGGTCATCCGCGCCATGCCCAACACACCCTGCCTCATCGGCGAGGGCATGACGGTCATCGCGCGCGGGGCGGGCGTCACCGACGACAACGCCAAGAAGGCCATCGAGATCTTCAGCTGCGTGGGCCGCTGCCTCGAGACCGAGGACAAGCTCATGGACGCCGTCACGAGCCTCAACGGCAGCGGGCCGGCCTTCGCCTACATCATCCTCGAGGCGCTCGCCGACGGCGGCGTGCGCATGGGGCTGCGCCGCGACACGGCCATCCAGATCGCGGCGCAGATGTTCCAGGGCGCGGCGCGCATGGTGCTCGAGACGGGCATGCACCCGGCGGCGCTCAAGGACCAGGTCACGACGCCCGCGGGCAGCACGATCGCGGGCCTGCTCACCATGGAGGACGGCCGCATCCGCTCCGTCATCGCGCGCGCCGTCGAGGAAGCGGCCGGCGTCGCCGCGAAGCTCGGTCAGTCCTAGCCCGTGTTCGATCCACGCGTCCTCTTCTCGGCCGAGGGGCTCGCCAGCCTCGTGAGCCTCGCGGTCATGGAGGTCGTCCTCGGCATCGACAACATCATCTTCGTCGCGATCCTCTCGCAGAAGGTCGCGGCGCCGAAGCGCAAGCGCGTGCGCCGTCTGGGCATCAGCCTCGCGCTCATCCTGCGCATCGGGCTCCTGCTCACGCTCTCGTGGATCATGAGCCTCACCCGGCCCCTCTTCCACGTCGCGGGCAACGCGTTCTCGGGGCGCGACCTCGTGCTGCTCGTGGGCGGCCTGTTCCTCATGGCCAAGTCGACGCACGAGCTGCACGACCGCATGGAGGAGGCCGCCGGCGAGGACGACCAGGGCGACAAAGACGGCTCGCCCGCCCGCGGCAGCGCCGGCTTCCTGTCGACGCTCGTGCAGATCCTCCTCCTCGACATCGTCTTCTCGCTCGACTCGGTCATCACCGCCGTCGGCATGGCGCGCGCCGTCGTCATCATGATCGCGGCGATGGTGATCGCCGTCGGCGTCATGCTGATCTTCGCCGACGCCATCAGCGAGTTCATCGGCCGCCACCCGACGATGAAGGTGCTCGCGCTCTCCTTCCTGATGCTCATCGGGTTCCTGCTCGTCGCCGACGCGTTCGGCAAGCACATCGATCGCGGTTACGTCTACTTCGCCATGGGCTTCGCGCTCGCCGTCGAGCTCTACAACATGCGCACGCGCAAGAAGGTCCGCGCGCGCCACAAAGGAAAAGCATGACCACGCGCCGCTCGCTCACCGTCGCCGCCCTCGCCTGCTTGCTCGCCGCGCCCCTCGCGCGCGCCGAGACGACCGCCCCGGAGACCACGAGCACCGGCTTCGCGCCCACCGCCGACGCGGCCGGCGCCTTCGGCGTCGTCGGTCAGCTGGCGCTCAGCCTCGGCGCGACGAGCGCCGAGTACCTCTCCTACGTCAAGTCGGGAGGCGGCGGGTGGACGCTCCACCTCGAGCCGGCAGCCGACTACTTCCTGTTCCCGCACATCTCCCTGGGCGGCCTCGTCGCTTACGGGCACGCAAGCGGCGGCGGCGGCACGGGCACGACCGGCGTCAGCAGCGACGCGTTCAGCATCGGCGCGCGCGGCGGCTACGCCCTCGCCATCACCGACCGCTTCGGCGTCTGGCCGCTCGTCGGCTTGAGGCTCGACTACCTATCCGCTGGTCACGCGTCGCAGACGGACACGTTCATTCCGATCCTCGTGCCCTTCCTCTTCCACCCCGCCCAGCACTTCTTCCTCGGCGCCGGCCCCCGCTTCGACGTCCACCTCTCCGGTCACGAGAACACCGTCTGGGGCCTGAACACAGTTCTGGGTGGCTGGCTTCCGATCTAGGCGCGGCGCGCGCTGAAGGCGACGAAGAACGCCGACGTGTCCACCGCGCACATCGCCAGGAACAGCGCCGGGAAGCCGAAATAGGCGACCATGGCGCCACCGATGAGCGCGGCGCTGCCCGCGACGAGGTGCGACCCGCCGGCCCAGACCGACCAGTGCTTCGCCGAGGAGTGCTCGATGTCGTCGGTGAAGAGCGAGTCCCAGGCGGGCTCGATGAGCCCCGTCGCGAGCCCGGCGGCGACCTGCACGGCGAAGAGCTGCCACTTGTTCTGGACGAAGATGTAGGAGCCGTCGCAGCACGCCGAGACGAGGAAGCCGATCATGAGGCACGTCCGCACGTGCAGCTGGAACCACGGGCGCGTGCCGATCAGCGTGATGACGACGCCGGTCGCCATCGAGAAGACGGCGAACGCGATGCCGGCGTCGAGGATGCTGCCGCCCACCTTCTCCGTGAAGGCGGAGTACATCGGTACCAGCATCGACTCCGCGAAGGTCGTCAGGAAGCTGATCTTGAGGAGGAGCCGTGCCTCACGGGAGACGAAGGTCAGCATCGGGGGCGGAGCCGCGGGGGCGCGAAGACTATACGCGATGCGGGGGGGCCGCGGCCCGAGTTTTGGCGACGCGTCAGGCCGGCCCCGACCGCCCGGCGCGCGTGCGCGAAGTGTTAGAGTCCGCGCGGGACGAAGGAGGAGATCGATGCGACTCAGCAACGTCCTGGTCCGGCGCGCGCACGAAGACGACCTGCCGCGCCTCGGCGAGTTGCTGCGCACCTGCGTCGCGCACATGCAGGCGGAGGGCATCGACCAGTGGGACGAGGTCTACCCGACCGAGGCCACGCTGCGCGTCGACGTCGCCGCCGGCACGCTCTACGTCGCAGCGGCGCCCGGCCGCCCCATCGCCGGCGCGTTCGTCGTCGACCAGCGCGAGGAGCCCGAGTACGCGGCCGTCGCCTGGCGCCTCGTGGGCCGGCCCGTGCGCTTCGTGCACCGCCTCATGGTCCACCCCGACTGCCAGCGGCGCGGCCTCGCGCGCCACCTCATGACCTTCGCCGAGATCGCGGCGCGTCGGGCCGGCTGCGGCGCCCTGCGCCTCGACGCGTTCACGGGGAACGCGCCGTCGCTCGGCCTCTACCGCGGCCTCGGCTACGAGGACGTCGGCGAGGTGCGCTTCCGCAAGGGCCTGTTCCGCTGCTTCGAGAAGGACCTCGCCCTCGGGAGGGCGTCGTGACGCGCGCCGAGCTGCTCCGCCTCATGCGCGCCGAACGGCACGCGACCATCGCCTCGGTGGCGGCGACGGGCGCCGCGCAGGCGGCGGTCGTGGGCGTCGTCGTGAGCGACGAGCTCGAGATCTTCTTCGACACGCTCGACACGACGCGGAAGGCGGTGAACCTCCGCGCGCGTCCCCGCGCCGCCGTCGTGCTCGGCAGCGTCGCCCCCGACGCGAAGGTCACGGTCCAGGTGGAGGGCCTCGCCGACGAGCCGCGCGGCACCGACCTCGAGCAGCTCAAGGAGCTCTACTTCGAGCGCTTCCACGACGGCCCGACGCGCCAGGCCTGGAAGGGCCTCATCTACATGCGCGTCCGCCCCACCTGGATCCGCGTGAGCGACTACTCGGCCGACCCGCCCCGCATCGTCGAGCTCGACGCCACGGCGCTCGAGGCGCTGAAGTAGCGGCGGTCACCCCGCCCGGAGGCGGTGGGCGAGGCCGGAGCAGCGGAGGGCGACGTCGGCGTTGCGGACGGCGATGCCGAGGGCCTTGCGCGAGCCGACGAGGACGACGAGGCGCTTGCCGCGTGTCACGGCCGTGTAGAGGAGGTTGCGCTGCAGCATCACGAAGTGCTGCGTGTGCACGGGGACGACGACGGCGGCGTACTCGGAGCCCTGCGACTTGTGGACGGTCGCCGCGTAGGCGAGCGCCAGCTCGTCGAGCTCGTCGGAGTCGTACTCGACCTCGCGGTCCTCGTAGCGAACGGTCACGAGGCCGGCGCCGTCCTGCGACTCGGCGCGCACGACGACCCCGATGTCGCCGTTCCACACCTCCTTGTCGTAGTCGTTGCGCACCTGCATGACCTTGTCGCCGACGCGGTACTGGCGCGCGCCGCGCTGGATGCCGGGCGCGCCCGTCGTGAGCGCCTCCTGCAGCAGCTGGTTGAGGTTGCCGGCGCCGAGCTCGCCCCGGTGCATGGGCGCGAGCACCTGGATCTCGTGCGGCGCCAGGGCGTAGCGGCGCGGCAGGCGCGTCGTCACGAGGTCGCGCACGAGCGCGGCGGCCTTCACCGGGTCGTCCTCCTCCAGGAAGAAGAAGTCGCGCTTGTCATCCGCCGGGCCCGCGTCCGTGGCGGGCGGCGCGCCGAGCTCGGGCAGCTCGCCGTCGTGGATGCGGTGGGCGTTCGTGACGATGAGGCTCGACGCGGCCTGGCGGAAGATCTCCGTCAGGCGCACCGTCGGCACGGCGCCCGACTCGATGACGTCGCGGAGCACGCGGCCCGGACCGACGGACGGGAGCTGGTCGACGTCGCCCACGAGCACGAGCCGCGTCGCGGGCGCGAGCGCCGCGAGCAGGTCGGCGGCGAGGCGGACGTCGAGCATCGACGCCTCGTCGACGACGAGCAGGTCGCACTCGAGGGGGTTGGTCGCGTTGCGCGAGAACGCGCCCTCGTGCGGGCGCCACTCGAGCAGGCGGTGCAGCGTCGAGGCCGGCACGCCCGCCTGGTCGGCGAGGCGCTTGGCGGCGCGGCCCGTGGGTGCGGCGAGCGCGATGCGCAGGCCCTTCCTGCCAAGGATGGAGACGATCCCTCGGACGATCGTCGTCTTGCCGACGCCGGGGCCGCCGGTGACGACCGCGACCTTGCCCGAGAGCGCGAGCGCGACG
>Ga0265314_10006001_pt1 | contig 10833 bp, 5 predicted proteins | sample 4126metaG_FD_203106 | JGI IMG/M metagenome (GOLD analysis project Ga0265314, IMG submission 203106) | Rhizosphere microbial communities from Carex aquatilis grown in University of Washington, Seatle, WA, United States - 4-1-26 metaG | ecosystem: Host-associated > Plants > Roots > Rhizosphere >... | reverse complement strand
TAACGTATCGTTCGACCCGAAGGCCCTGGCCGCGGAACAGCGCAATCCGACGCGGATCACCGTCCCTCGTCGCGCGGTCCTGCGGGGAACGGCGGCCTGCGTTGCGCTCCCGATGCTGGAGTCGTTGCTCACGGCGTCGGAAGCGCGCGCTCAAGCCGCCAATCCGCCTCTGCGCCTCGTCACCTGGTTCATCGCTTGTGGCGTCTGGGGGCCGAGCTGGTTTCCAACCGATACGGGCGTCAACTACACGCTTTCTCCGACGCTGACGCCCCTCGCCCCCGTGAAGAGCAAGGTGCTTGTCTTCGCGGGCATGACCAACGCTCCCTGCGTCAACTCCCAGGGCTCCCACGGCTGCGGCCCCCCCGGCATGACCACCTGCACGCAGGGGACGAAGCCGGCGATTGGAATGGGGATTTCCATCGATCAAGTCTACGCCCAGGCGCTGGGCACGGCGACGCGCATCCCTTCGATGCAGATCAGCGGAACCGACGGGACTTTTTCAGACGTCCAGTATCCGGCCGTCTACAACGGCACTACGTCCTGGGCGAGCGCGACCCAGCCGCTCCCGCCCGTGGTCAACCCGGGGCTGATCTTCGACCAGATATTCGCCGGCGCCACGAACGCGACGACGATGGCCAACCCGGCGGCCGCGGCGGCGCTCGCGAAGCGAAAAGCCCTCCGCAAGAGCGTTCTCGACGACGTCTTGGCCGAGGCGACGACGTTGAACGGACGCCTCGGGAAGAGCGACCAGGTCAAGCTAGAACAGTACTTGACGAGCGTTCGCGCGGCCGAGACGGCGGTTCAACAGTCGATGTCGACGACGGCATCGACCTGCAGCCCGGGATCGATGACCCGGCCCAATATGACCGTCGGGCCGGACACGAACGGCTTCGGGCTCAAGATCTACGATCCCAACGTCTACACGAACACGATCACCGACCTCATGGCCCTCGCGTTTCAGTGCGACGCCACGCGGGTCATTGCCTACCAGCAGATGAACGGAGGCCACTCGTCGTATTCGAGCTTCCCGTGGCTGACCCCTGCGGTCAACCGAGACCACCACAGCCTCTCGCACCACAATGGCAACGTCACGAGCGGCCTGCAGCTCGCGCAGATCGAACAGTGGGAGATCGGCCTCTTCACGGCATTCCTTCAAAAGCTCGACAAGATCTCGGAAGGCAGCGGAACGGTCCTCGACAACAGCCTGATCTTTCTGTCGAGCGAGCTTTCGGACGGCAATGCGCACAACCAGGGAGCCACGACCTACACGGGCTTCTCGGCGCCGACGGGCAAACCGATCTTGCTGGCCGGCAGCGCGGGCAACAAGATCAAGACGGGCCGTCACGCGATCTACAACAACGATCCGCAAGCCAATCTCTTCATCGCGATGCTCAACGCGCTCGGCGTGCCGACCACCAAGTTCGGCATGAACGGCACGACGCCGCTCACCGGGCTGACCTGACCGACACCGGCACGAAGGGCTGAGGCTGGCTCTACGGGCGCCGGCCGCTCGCAGCTGGCCGCTCGCCGCTCGCCGCTCGCCGCTCGCCACTCCAGGTGGGTCTTTCGCCGGAGCTCGAGCACGACGTCGCGGGCGGACCTCGGACCTCGATTTTCGGGCACGAGCACAGGCCGCGGGCACGCGTACGGACCAGATACTGGAATGGCCCCCCAGAACCGTTTCTTGACACCCTGCGCTCCCCGTCCGCACAATCGAACAAACCCGCTCTTCCCTGGCGGGGCGGAGAAGCCCACGTGCCCAAGACCCTGCTCGCCATCGACGACAGCACCACGATGCGCAAGGTGCTCGAAATCACCTTCGCCGGCGAAGACTTCCGCGTGGTCGCCGCCGACAGCTCGCAGGCCGCCCTGGCGTCGATGAACGAAGGCCCGGTCGCCGCCGTCATCGACACCACCCTCGATGGAAGCGACGGGTACGCCCTCGCCAAAGAGCTGCGAGCGCGCGACCCGCGCCTCGCGATTGTCCTGCTCTCCAGCCGCTACAACCCGTACGATCCGAACCGCGGGCGGGACGCGGGGGCCGACGACTACGCCGACAAGCCGTTCGACACCCAGGCGCTGATCGACAAGGTGAAGAAGGCGATCGTCGCCCGAGAGGCCACGAAGCAGGCCGCGCCGCCCGCACCCGTGGCCGCCCCGCCGGCACCCGCCCCTCCCGTGGCTGGCCCGATCGGCACCCCACCACGCGCGCCGCCCGCTCCGACCGCGATTCAGCGCCCGGGGATCGCGACGCAGCGCACGCACACGCTCTCGTTCGAGGGCGGCCCCCCTGCGGGGCCCTCGATCGCGCGCACAGCCCCATCAGGCGCGCCGATCATCCAGCCGCAGCAGATCCGCGCCGCCGCCCCGCCCCCTGCCCCCCCCGTGGCTATCGAGCACATGGTGCGAACCGCCGTGCCCCCACGACCCGCCGAAGGGGCTGCCCTCGTGGGTGCCGCGACGAACGGACAGCTGGCGAGCAAGCTGGGCGAGCTCGGGCTCACGCCCCAGCAGGTCGACGGCGTGCTCGCGCTCTCGCGCGAAGTCGTCGAGCGCGTGGTGTGGGAGGTCGTCCCGCAGCTCGCCGAGACGCTGATCAAGGAAGAGATCGCGCGCCTGACCAGAGACGGCTGAAGCACGTCGCGGCGGCGCCGGCATGGGGCCGGCATGAGGGATGACCAGGAGGTCGGTCGATCATGTCCGGCAACGACGACCCGCTGAAGGCCCTCGCCCGCGCGATCGAGCGGATCGAAGAGCTGCTCGAGCGCCTTCCCCTCGACGTCGCGAAGGACGTGCGCCTCCGCATCGCGACTCTGCGCACATTGCTGCTCGACAAGCGCCCGCCTGCGCTCGTGCTGGTGGGGCGCCGGGGGGCGGGCAAGTCGTCCGTGGTCAACGCGCTCTTCGGGGCCAAGGTGGCCGAGCTCGGGCACGTGACCGCCCAGACGGGCCGCGGCCGCTGGTACGACTACGAGCGCGACGGCGGCGCGATGTCCATTCTCGACACGCGCGGAATCCAGGAGGGGTCGGCGCCGGCGGAGGCCGACTCGGCGAAGAGCGCGCTCGAGTCGATCGCCGTCGAGCTTCGCGTCAAGATGCCCGACCTTGTCGTCTTCGTCGCGAAGGCGGCCGACGTCGACGCGGCGATCGACGCCGACCTCGACGCGCTGGAGCACGTCTACGACGAAGTACGCCGCGCCCACCGCGCGCTGCCGCCGCTGGTCGCCGTCGTCACGCACTGCGACTTGCTCGAGCCGAAATCGGTGCCGCTGCCCCGAGCGGGCGACCGGGCCTCGCCGCCCCACCCGCGAGAAGACACCGACGAGAAGATGCGGCACGTCACCTTGGCCGAGCACGCGTTGACTCGCCGGATCGACGCGCGGACGGCCCTGCGAGACCGCCGCGTCGCGACGCTCGGCGTCTCCTCGTACATGTCGTGGCGGAGCGACGGAACGCTCCGCGCCGATGACCGCTGGCGAATCGACGACCTCGCGGTCGCGCTATTCCGGCACTTGCCGGACGCGGGGCGCGCGGAGCTCGCGCGCGCCACGCGGACCCGCGCGGTGCAGGAAGAGCTGGCGTCCACGTTGACGAAGGCCACCGCGGCCGTGTGCGCGGCCGTCGCTGCGGCCCCGATCCCGGTCGCGGACATCGTCCCGCTGACGACGTTGCAGGCCGGCCTTGTGGCAGGGATTGCGTGGATCGGCGGCCGCTCGGTCGACAAGCGCGGAACCGCCGAGTTCCTGGGGGGCGTGGGCGCGAACGTCGGGATTGCGTTCGCGCTGCGGGAGGGGGTGCGCGCCCTGCTCAAGGTGGTGGCCCCGGGCGGCGGTCCGGTGATTTCGGCGACGATCGCGTTCAGCGGCACGATGGCGATCGGCGCGGCTGCGCGCGCCTACTTCATCCGCGGCCTGTCGCTCGAGGACGCGCGCCGTGTCTTTCGCAAGAAGGGCAAGAAGAACGAGTGACGGGGCGCGTGGGCAGGCCACCGAGCGCGGTGCGACCGCGCACGCCACGCACGGAGGTAGCGTCGCCGGATTCGTAGGTCCGCCACGTCCCGTTCGCATGGGCACAATGCTTTTGCACAATCCCCGAGAGTGCCGTGCGGACCGATGCATTGCAGCGCAATTGTGGCAAACCACGGTGGCCCGGTTTTTGCCCAGTGCGGGGTCATGAAGCTCATCTGTGTGGTGGCGGTCTGAATGCGACGACACCTGGCAGCAGCGTGCATTCTGGGCGCGATCAGCGCCGCGGCGTCCCCGGCGAACGCGCAGCGCGTCCAATCGGGCTATGCGGTCGACAACTTTGAGCCCTCGGAGAGCGGGAGCGACTGGTTCGCCAACGAATCGCTCGATCTCCGAGGTTCTTTCCGGTTCGCCGTCGGCGCATTGGGTCAGTACGGCTATCGCAGCGTCATCGGTGCGTACAACCCGGATGGGTCGGTGCAAGCGTCGGTCCTTCGCGACCAGGCGGTGATCCACATTGGTGCCAGTTTCGTGTTCTTGGATCGAGTCCGTCTCGGTCTTAGCTTGCCCACAGTGCTCGACGCCTTCGGGCACACGGCGTTCGTCAACGGACTCCAATACCCGGGCCCCGCACACGAGCAAAGCGTGGGCGATCTTCGCATCAGCGCGGACCTCCGTCTCCTGGGCGAATACGGCGAACCCATCACGGTTGCCGTGGGCGCATCGGTTTTTGCTCCGATCGGTCAGCGCGATTCATTCGACGGCGACGAGGCCGGGCGCTTTGCCCCGCACTTGCTCCTGGCCGGCGATGTCGGAATGATCGCGTACGCGGCGCAAGCAGGCTATCAGTGGCGCGATCTCAACGCGGACTACATCGATACCCGCATAGGAAGCACGTTTCAGTTCGCCGGCGCAGTGGGCGTTCGCCTTCTGGAGAAGAGGATGCTCGTCGGGCCGGAAGTCTTTGGCCAGACGGTGGTGTCGAATGAGCAGGCGTTCAAGGAGCGGGCCACCCCGATCGAAGTTCTCCTCGGCATCCATTTGAACCTTGCCGACCAGCTGCGACTCAACGCGGGGTTCGGAACGTTTGTCGTCAAAGGATATGGTGCGCCGGTCTATCGCGGGCTCTTTGGCGTCGAATGGGCACCGGGCTACGCGAAGCCCGATCGGGACCACGACGGGATCCCCGACGACGAAGACGCCTGTCCGGACGTGCCGGGCGTGCGCACGAGCGACCCGAAGACCAACGGGTGCCCGATCGTGGCTCTGGACCGCGATGGCGATGGCATTCCCGACGACCAGGACGCGTGTCCGGACGTGCCGGGCGTGCGGACCGATGACCCCAAGACCAACGGGTGCCCGCCTCCAGCGTCCGATCGGGACCACGACGGGATCCCCGACAACGAAGATGCCTGCCCGGACGTTCCGGGTGTGCGAACGAATGACCCCAAGACCAACGGGTGCCCGTCGGATCGCGACCACGACGGGATCATCGACAGCGAAGACGCTTGTCCCGACGTCCCCGGCATACGTACCGATGACCCCAAGACCAACGGTTGCCCCCCCGACCCCGATCGGGACAAGGACGGCATCCCCAACGAAATCGACGCCTGTCCGGACCTCCCCGGTCCGAAGAGCAACGATCCGAGGACCAGTGGCTGCCCGCGCGTTTTCATCAAGAACTCTCAGATTCAGATTCTCGAGCAGCCGAAGTTCGATTTCGACAAAGCGAGCATCCGGCCCGAGAGCGATTCGTTGCTCACGGAGGTCGCCAAGGTGATGAACGAACATCCCGAGGTGAAGCACGTACGCGTGGAAGGCCACACCGACAGCATCGGTAGCTCCGCGTACAACAAGAAGCTATCGGGCCAACGTGCGCAGTCGGTCGTCAACTGGCTCGTGGCCCAAGGCGTTGCGAGGGAGCGTCTGACGTCGGTGGGCATGGGGAAGGAGTCGCCCATGGTGCCCAACGACAGCGACGCGAACCGGGCCCTCAACCGCCGCGTCGAATTCCACATCGAGGAGCAGGACACGACCACCAAGGAGTTCGTGAAAACGCCCGGCGGCGGGACCACCGCTGCGCCTCCCGCGACGAAGCCGGTCCCGGAAGGCGCCAGGCCGACGCCCGAGAAGGACCTGCCCAAGCCCTGAGAACGGCGCCTCTCTTCGGCGTACGCATGCCCGTGCTGGGTATCCGCATGCGCGCGCTCGGCGTTCGCATCCCCATCCGCGGCGTTCGCATCCCCATCCGCGGCGTACGCGCCCCCATCCGCGGCGTACACGTGCCCATCCGCAGCGTACGCATACCCATCCGGGGCGTACGCGCCACCATCCGCGGCGTACGCGCCACCATCCGCGGCGTACGCATACCCATCCGGGGCGTACGCGCCACCATCCGCGGCGTACGCATACCCATCCGGGGCGTACGCGCCACCATCCGCGGCGTACGCGTGCCCATCCGCGGCGTACGCATACCCATCCGCGGCGTACGCATGCCCATCCGCGGCGTACGCGCCCCCATCCGCGGCGTACGTTCGGCTCGTGCGCGCGAGCGTTCGCCGTACTCGCGTGACGGAGCGGCGCAGGTGAGCCGTTGCTCGTCATGCGCGCACGGATGGTCGACGTAGCCAGGCGAATGTTCGGCGCAGTGAGCGTTTCCCCCCGAACCCCCGCTCCGCGCCGCCCGCTACGGGAGCCTTTCGGCGAGTCGTGTGGCGACAGCCCCGGTAACAGCCATCCGTGGACAGTAGGAGTACGTCAGACTAGAAGCCTTGTGATTTTCGTCGAGACCAAGCGATGGGTTCGGCGGCCGCGCGACGAATACTGCGGTATTTTGAGCGCGGCCGACGAAGCCAGCGCGCCGGTATCGGCGAAAAGCAGAAGGCTTCTATGACGCCCGCTTCGAGCCCCCCGCCCGCGCTCGACCAGCCGTACGACCCGGCCCAGGTCGAGACGCGCTGGTACGCGTTCTGGGAAGCGCGCCACGTCTTTGCCGCGAGCGACGCGCCAGGCGACGACCGCCCCGTGTACTTCCTGCCGATGCCGCCCCCCAACGTGACGGGTAGCCTTCACATGGGGCACGCCCAGCGCTGCACGCTGGAGGACGCGCTCGTCCGCTGGCGCCGGATGCGAGGGTACAACGCCCTCTGGCAGCCGGGGATCGACCACGCCGGCATCGGCACCCAGCTCGTCGTGTCCCGGCAGCTGGAGCGCGAGGGAACGTCGCGCTTTGCGCTCGGGCGCGAGGCTTTCACCGAGCGTGTCTGGAAGTGGAAGGCCGAGAGCGGCGGGCGCATCGCCATGCAGCAGCGCGTCCTCGGCGCATCGCCGGACTGGTCGCGCTCCAAGTTCACGATGGACCCGACGATGAGCCGCGCCGTCGTCGAAGCGTTCGTTCGCCTCTACGAAGAGGGGTTGATGTTCCGCGCGACGCGGCTCATCAACTGGTGCCCTGAGTGCATGACCTCGCTCAGCGACCTCGAAGTCGAGAACGAAGAGGGCGCGAACGGCGAGCTCTTCGAGTTCGCCTACGAAGTCGAAGACGGCGGCGGCGGCGGCGAGATCGTGGTGGCCACGACGCGCCCCGAGACGATGCTCGGCGACACCGCGGTCGCCGTGCACCCGGACGACCCCCGCTACAAGGCGCTTCACGGCAGGCGCGTTCGTCATCCGTTCGTCCCGCGCACCATCCCCATCATCACGGACGCGACCCTGGTCGACCCGAAGTTCGGAACCGGCGCTGTGAAGGTCACCCCGGCGCACGACTTCAACGACTTCGCCACGGGCAAGCGTCATGGTCTCGAAGAGATCAACATCCTCAATTTCGACGGGACCCTCAACGCGAACGCCGGCCCCTTCGCTTCGATGGATCGCAAAGACGCGCGGCGCGCCGTGAAGCGCGAGCTCGAGAAGAAGGGACTCGCCCGCGGGAGCAAGCCGCACGTTCTCACGTTGCCCCGCTGCCAGCGGTCCGGCGGCGTCGTCGAGCCGATGATCTCGACGCAGTGGTTTCTCAAGATGCGGCCGCTGGCCGACAAGGCGCTCGAGGCCGTGCACTCGGGCGCGACCGTCATCATCCCGAGCGAGTGGACCAAGACGTACGACCACTTTCTCGAGAACATCCAAGACTGGTGTGTCTCGCGGCAGCTTTGGTGGGGACATCGCATCCCCGCCTGGCACGGACCGGACGGCGAAATCTGCGTCGCCCGCGAGCGACCCGAGAAGTGCGGCGAGGGCTGGACCCAGGACGGCGATGTGCTCGATACATGGTTCTCGAGCGCGCTCTGGCCGTTTTCGACGCTCGGTTGGCCCGACCCGACGCCCGCGCTCGAGCGGTTTTACGGCGCGCCCGACAGCGACCTCGAGACGGGCTACGACATCCTGTTCTTCTGGGTAGCCCGCATGATCATGCTGGGCTTGCACTTCACGGGCCGCGTGCCGTTCCGGCGCGTGCTCCTCTCCGGCCTGATCGTCGACGAGACCGGGGAGAAGATGAGCAAGGTCAAGGGGAACGTGATCGACCCGCTCGACCTGGTGAACGGGACGAGCTTCTCCGAGATGGTCAAGAAGACGCTCCCTGGCGCGCCCGAAGCGGAGGCGCTCGCCAAGTTCAAGAAGGCCTATCCCTCGGCCGCGGCGATGGGCAGCGGCTTCCCCGCCTTCGGGGCGGACGCCGTGCGATTCACCCTCGCCACGTACCCGCCCAGCAACAAGCGCATCGCGCTCGCGCCCAAGCGAATCGAGGGAAACCGTCACTTCTTGAACAAGATCTGGAACGCGACGCGGCTCAGCCTCGACTTGATCGGCGGATTCGAATGGCCCGAGGTGACCGTCCGCCCGCAAGGATTTTACAATCGCTGGATCCGGTCGCGCTTCGGCGCTGCGTGCGCCGCCGCCGAGGATGGCCTCGGAGCGTTCCGCATCGACGAAGCCGCGCACGCCGCCTACCGCTTTTTCTGGAACGACCTCTGCGATTGGTACCTCGAGCTCGTCAAACCCATCCTTCGGTCGCCGGCTGCGCCCGGCAGCGGGACGCCCGCGGACCCGGCCTTCGTCGCCGAAACCCAGGCGACCCTCGCCTACGTGCTCGAGGGAAGCCTACGGCTGCTGCACCCGCTGACCCCGTTCATCACCGAAGAGCTCTGGCAGCGCGTCCCCAGGCCGCGCTCGCGCAAGTCCAGCGTCGCTTTCGGTCCGTACCCGACGGAAGCGAGCGAGAGCGCGAGCCGGGACCCCGACGTCGACGCGTGGATGGAGACGTTGCAGGCGGTCATTTCCGCTGCACGCACGGTGCGCAGCGAGCACGACGTCGACAAGAAGGCGGAGGTGCCGATGCGCGTGCGGTCGGGCAACCCCGAGGCGATCGCGTTCTTGCGCGGACACGCCGACGCGATCCGCTTCCTCGTGAAGACCCGCGGCGAGCCGGGTTTCGAGGCTCCGGGTGGAAGCCGCGAGGCAGGCACGACGCTCAGCGTGGTTCCGAGCGCGCGCGGCCCTATCGAGGTGCTCGTGGGCTTGAGGGGCCTGGTCGATCCGCAAGCGGAGCTCGCGCGGATCGAGCGCGAGCTGAAGAAGCTGGAAAAGGAGCTGGCGCTGCTCGAAAAGAAGCTCGGCTCACCGGGGTTCGTCGATCGCGCGCCGAAAGAGGTGGTCGACGAGGCCAAGGCACAGCGGAGCGCGCTCGTCGACGCGAAAGCGCGCCTGGAGGCGGCAAGAGAGCTCGCGGCGGAGCTCTAGCGCGTCGCCGCCGCGGCAAAACCTTGACTTGACCTCGACGGCGGTGGGCTCGCTACGCGCCGCGTCGCCGATGAGCCGCTTCTTTCGCATGCGCCTAGTGCCGGGCCCCCAAAGTTGCTAATGCGTCGGGCGCAATCCCGGTCGCGCCCTTCGGCCCGTACGGGGGCACTTTCGAGCCTGGGGACATGAGCGATACAAAAACCAGCGAGTCAGCCAAGGTCGCGTCCACCCTCAAGAACGACGGAGCGGCGCTTGCTCTCGCAATGGCCCGCCGCGGGCTGACCATCGCCGGCATCGGTCTCGCTGCGATCAACCTCGTGACGATGGTGACCGGTGTTCTGCGCTCGGCTGGACCGGCGCTCCCGGCGGTGGTCTGGGGGATCGCTGCGGTCTGCTTTCTCGCGTCGTTCGTCATGTACCTCTTCGAGCCCAACGTGCGCCAGGAGGCCCTCGCTGCGCCCGCGGAGAAGAAGGCGCCCGAACCGGGCGCGGTTCAGGCCCGCGTCGACGACAAGACCGAGGCGAGCAAGGGTCTCGTCGGCGTTGCGGACCGCGAGCCGCCGGAGCACACGCCGCTCGTCCGGCGCGGCAACCCGATGCGAATCGTGCGCGGGGGCGGAACGGCACTGCTCGGCTCGTTGCTCGCGTTCGTGCTGATGGCGCGTCAGGGGCACGCGCGCTGGGGGGTTCCGCTCGGAGCGCTCTTCATCGCGGTCGCCGCCTGGGGCGTCATGGATTTCGTCGGCACGTTCGACGACCCCGACGACCGCGTGGCCTCCTCGATCACGCTCCGGTCGCTGACTGCCCCCCTCGTGGGCTTCGTCGTCGCGTCCTTCCTCTTCTGCGCGGCGCTCGCCTTCGCGACCGCCGGCCGCGGGCTGCCCCAGGCGGCGTGGGGGTTGCTCGTCGCCGTCACTTTCGCCGGCGGCGTCGCCGCTCTTTTCGAGCTGGGCCGCAAGCTCGGCGCGTGGGCGACCGACGAGGAAGGTCTCGAGCGCCCGCTCTGGAAACGCCACGGCTTCTGGGTCGTAGTCGGCAGCGCGGCCCTCCTTTTCCCGTTCATGGGCAGCTACGCGCTGTGGGACCCGTGGGAAACCCACTATGGCGAAGTCGCGCGCGAGATGCTCGCGCG
>Ga0265314_10005999_pt1 | contig 10835 bp, 10 predicted proteins | sample 4126metaG_FD_203106 | JGI IMG/M metagenome (GOLD analysis project Ga0265314, IMG submission 203106) | Rhizosphere microbial communities from Carex aquatilis grown in University of Washington, Seatle, WA, United States - 4-1-26 metaG | ecosystem: Host-associated > Plants > Roots > Rhizosphere >... | reverse complement strand
CAGCGCTTTGCAGCAATTTATTACGCTTTTGGTTTTATTGCGGTAAAAATTAATTGAGCTCAGTTCTTTTTCAAGTTCAGCAGGTTTTACTTTAAGAATGTCGGCAGGCGTTTTATATTTTTTATAGAGCGGTCCCATTGTTGCGTTCACCCTTACATCAGTACATTGCGCGGCAAGCAATGTTGATATTAATAGCTGGTACGGGTTCTCAAAATCCAGATGGCATTTCGCATCGGGATATTCCGCGAGCAGAATATCATAAATTTTGGCGGCGCGGGTTTTTTTCTTAGCGGTTGATTCGCTCATAACTTTCTTTTTTTTGAAGCAAATTTCACTAAAATTCATGAATTATGAAAGGTGTAATTAAAAACTTTTTCTCATTATATTTCGGAAAAAACTTAACAGGAGAAATAAAATGGCGGTAAAACCAATACCCGATGGGTACCACACAATTACGCCCTATGTAATCGCAAATGAAGCGGCAAAGTTAATTACATTCCTTACAAAAGTATTTGACGCAAAAGAGATCTACCGGATGGACGGCCCGAACGGAACGGTTGGACACGCCGAAATCCGGATCGGCGATTCAAGAATAATGCTCGCGGATTCATCAGATACTCATAAAGCTATGCCTGTTATGCTTTATCTTTATGTTGAAGACGTTGATTCTGTTTATAAGAAAGCGCTGGAAGCGGGCGGCGAGTCCATTGCCGAACCTAAAGATCAATTCTACGGCGACTGCCATTCCGCCGTACGCGATCATTCCGGCAATCAATGGTGGATTGCAACGCACATTAAAGATGCGACTCCCGAGGAAATGAAAGAAGGCGAAGAAAAAGCGAAGAGCAAATAATAAACAGTAAATATTAAATAAAAAATAAAACGACAATTTAAAATTTCTAAATTGACTTCCATTTTGATATTTATATTTTAATGTTTACGTTATAAGGAGAAGCCAAAACGGTGAATAAAAACAATGATTATGATTATAATCAAATCAGTCCAACGGCTAAAATTACAGGCTATTGGAAGTCTCTTTCAGATATCCCTTTTTCAAAAGAAATTGCTGAAGCTGTTAATGCTGAACAAACTGCAAAAAAAATGCAGGGGGATACATTTTCTATAAGAGATAAACTTGGTCCTGTTATGCTGGAAGCGAGATATAAAGTTATTAATGAAGGTTTAAGAAGAATTAAAGTTGCCAATGTTCTTGAACTTGCATGCGGACTATCCCCGCGCGGATTAGAATTAGCTTCCAATAATATAAAATATGTTGGAACTGATTTACCGGAGATACATTCCGAATGTTTTCCTGTAATAAATAAGATAATGTTAAGGTGTGGAATTTCAGACAAAAATCTTCATTATCAGGCTGCCGATGTTTTAAATAGATCTGACCTTGAAAATGCGATAAAATATTTTAATGGAGAAAAAACAGGGATCTGTAATGAGGGCCTTTTGATGTATCTAAATAAAAAAGAAAAAGAAACAATGGCTTATAATATAAAAGATATTCTCATTCGCAATGGCGGTTATTGGGTTACAACCGATATTCTTTTTACTAATATCAGAGAACAACTATTTAATTTGATAAAACCGGAATCCAAAAAAAAATTAGAGATTCACATGGAGAATATTTCAGGTCAAATTGGGAGAGATTTTCCCGGTAATGAGTTTAAAGGTGAAATTGAAGCAAAAGAATTCTATGAAAATATTGGATTCAAAATAGAAACATTTCCATTCTATAATAATAATTATAAATATAAACTTTCGACATTATCCCTTGTTCCTGAAGAAATGGAAGAACCTGTATTAAATATTCTATCAAAATCAATGTGTTGGATATTAACGCCCATAATCAATTAAAATGTCTGATAATCTTTAATCTGATAATCTGACAATCCTCCCGCAAGTTTTCACAACTATCCTCGTCTAAACCACTAAACCAAACGAGGAGATATAGTTATGAAAACGCTGCTTTTAGTAACAATAGCCATCATACCGCTTATGCTATCGTGTTCAAACGATTCCACTACCTCAACAACAACAACAAATGCCGCTTTGCCGCCTGTTTTCAGCAAATTCAGCTCGGCGGTAACTGTATCCACCGAAGGTAATTATGTTGTGCTGCAAAGCAAAGGGCTCCCCGACCATCAAAGCTGTTATTATCCAACTTCGGATAGTTTATACCATGCGTATAACGGGCCGAATCCAAATTTTACACAGGCGCCCGGACAAATTATGCAGCAAAATTATACTTTCAAAATTCCGGTGAGTCCGACCGAAGCATCAACTCACTCGGCCACTCCGCTTGGGCCAATAGGGATTTCAATAAACGGTGTGCCGTTGTTCAATCAATACAACGGGCAGCACAATCCGCTCACAGTTGAAATAAATACTTTTGACCAGTACAACGGGCACCCGACTCCAAACGGACAGTATCATTATCACGTTGAGCCCACGCATATTACCGGAGCTAAAGGCGAAGACGCATTGATCGGATTTTTGCTTGATGGTTTCCCCGTTTACGGTCCTGTGGAAAACGGGAATCTGATAACCGACGACAGTCTTGACGTATATCACGGGCATTTCGGCCCGACGGCGGATTATCCAAACGGAATTTATCATTATCATATAACGGCGGAAGCGCCGTATATAAACGGCTCGGGATTTTACGGAACGGCCGGAACAGTTACGCAATAAAAAATTGTGTGAGAAAAAAGAATTCTTTTAATAATGCTTTTAATAAAGCTCCGTTAGGAGCGGAATATTGGCAGTAAACAGCATGATCAATTTCATAGCTCCGAAAAAAATGAAAAAATATATCATAAATATTGCGCTCGGTTTTCTGTTTGTTTCCTGCTCGGCAAATAATACGGGGCAGGCGCTCAGGCAAGCCGTAAACGTTCCGAATTTTACCGTTGAAGAAACGAGTAGCGCTCTTCGCATCCAAAACGGAGTTTGCTATTACAATGACGGGCTTTTTTCTGGTTACATAATATCGCGTTTCAAAAGCGGCGCTCTCAAAGAAAGGAGCCCGTACTTCAACGGATTAAAAGAAGGAACTGACCTCTCATGGTTTGAAAACGGATATTTGGAAAGCGAAAGAGATTTTGTGAAAGGCGAAAAAGAGGGAACGCATAAAGGCTGGTATGAAGACGGCTCAAAACGTTTTGAATATAATTTTAAAAACGGGTTAGCCGATGGCGAGAGTCTGGATTGGTACAGAAACGGAAAACTCTTCCAGCAAAAAAATTACAGCGCCGGAAACGAAGTGAGCGTTAAGGCATGGGGAGAGGCGGGCAAGCTTTATGCAAACTATGAAGTGAAAAACGGCGTCATTTACGGATTAAATAATTCAACGCTCTGCTATACATTAAAAAATGAAAGGGGCGAATATGTCAGCAAGAAATAAGTTAATGATAATTGTAATCGTTCTCTTTGCCGGTTTTACGACGCTTGCGTTAACCATGTACGAACGCAACTCTCAAAAAGAGAAGGAAAATATTTCATCGCTACCGGTTTATAATAATGCGGACTTCACGCCCATATGGCTGAATGAAAATAACGCCAACGAAGAGTTTCACACAATTCCTCCCTTCTCGTTCACCGATCAGAACGGGAACACATTTGACAGCAAACAGATTGAGGGAAAAATTTACGCGGTAGATTTTTTCTTCACAACATGCCCGGGTATTTGCCCAAAACTTACGAAAAACCTGGGAAAAGTTCAGGATGCATATTCAAATGACGCAAACGTAGCGCTGCTTTCGTTTTCGGTTACGCCTGAAACGGACAACGCTGCGATACTTAACAACTATGCTAAGAATCATGGCGTTGATTATAATAAGTGGAAATTACTTACGGGCGCCCGGAAAGATATTTATACTCTCGCCCGCAAATCATTTTTCGCCGATGAAGATCCGGGACTGCAGCAAAACGAGAACGATTTTCTGCATACAGAAAATGTTTTGCTGATTGATACAAAAGGAAGAATCCGCGGAATTTATAAAGGCGCTTTGCCCCTGGAGATCGAGAAACTTATTAAAGAAATTGGCATACTTGAAAAAGAGGGATAACGTTTTTATTATAGCTGGCGGGCAAACTCCCTGAATTTATTGGTCAGCCATTGTTTATTCGAAATATATGGCTGCGTTTCGAGTTTATTTAAAAGCATGCCCGCTCTTTCCCTGTTCCCGTTGATCCTGAATTTGACCAGTTCGCTATAATAATTTGCAAAACCGGAAAGTACTTTCTTCAAGTCGTTTGGTTTTATTTTTTCGGTCTTAATAAAATGACGGAAAGAATCTACCAAAGATAGCGCTGATTCAAATGAACCCATTTCGTAATATATTATCATTGTAAGTTTTTTGATCTCAAGGTTGATCTGCATAGTTTCGGTATAGGTTCTGGACAATATTTCCAGCGATTTGTTTAAGTCGCCCTGCCTGTAATAAATGTACGCATCGGAAAAACTTACCACAGCATCTCTGTATTTGACTGAAAGCTTGCTTCTGTACCCGGAAATAAAATCTTTTGCCCAATCAAATTCACCAAGCCCGGCGGCGGTTTTAACAATATTCAGGAAAAGTATATATGATATTGTCTGTTCGGGATTAAACACATCGAGTGTTTCTTTTTGAAGCTCAAAGTAATCTTTCTGATAAGTTGAAATCCCCTTATTAAGCTGGATCAGATAAAAACTCTGAAGATTACTGTTTATAATATACATGTCGCCTGCGCTAATGGCTCCATAATGCAATTTTTTTAAATCCCGGAGTCGCAGGAAATATTTCTCTTCGAATGTGAGCCTTAATTGTAAAATATTATAATAAATTTCAATGATGGGTTCTGAAGAATAATCGCGGTTTTTGAATAATCCTATCACTTCGTTCTGAAAGGTGCGGTTATACTCTATATTCATATAGCCTTCTTCATTTATCATACGGATGTAAATTTCCATCAGAACTAAAAGCGCAAAGTTTACAAAATTATCAAGTTCTTTTTGAAGGTTGTTGCCGTATTTATTCCTGTCGCGCTCAGACAGGAATAAGCCGTTTTCTCTTTCCAGGTTCCACCTGTAATAAAAGTAATTTTTCTCCTTCGGCCGGTAAGAACGGAGTTCTTTTTCGGAATCATTTACGCATGCGCGAAAAGCTTTTTCGGCGTTTCGATCTAAAAGTATTTTGGCCAGGGCTGTTCTACGTTCAATTGAATTTTCATCTTTTGATATACAAACAAGATACCGCCCCGTGAGTCCATACAGATCTGAAACTACGTTTTTTAGTTTTGCTTCGTTATATTTTTCTCCCGGAAAGATTTTCCCGAATAGAGTTTCCTTCATAAGATCCTTCCCTTCTTCAAACGGATAACATACGTTGATCTCCTCAAATAGGCGGATTACATTTTTGTTTTTGTTGTAAAAAGGCGAGCGGACAAATTCATCCAGCCTCGTCAGCTCTCTTTTGCTAAGCGTTTTGAGAAGTGTGATTAATTTTGATTCAATCATCTTTTGCCGATACTTTTACCGGAAATAAAGGTAAAATAATGGCGATAATCAAGAGAAATCGCTCAAAATCTTGAAGTTTGTCACAGTAATTCCCCTACTTTTGTATAAATAATTCTTTGCAATACCCCTCTTTGTAATTGTATATTTGGCGCGATGACCGGATTTTTATATATGATTTTCAATTCCCCCTTTGTTACCATCCATTCTAAAAGGTCTGGTCATCAACCTGTTTCCTGAATTTTGCTTCGGAGAATCAGGCGGTATGAAGGGGGTTTTATAATGTCTAATGACTACAGAATAATGAATAAAACAACATTGATAAAAAACATGAAAACAAAATTTTTCACTATTTTATTTTTAACTGTAAGTATAAATGCAAATTTAATCTTTGCGCAATTCACCCAGCAGGGACCAAAACTGGTTGGCTCAGGGGCGGTTGGCAATGGCCAGCAAGGACATGCGGTTTATATCTCTTCAGATGGCGCCACAGCTCTTGTAGGCGGAACTTTTGATAATACGCTTACGGGCGCTGTCTGGGTATATGTACAAAACGGCGGCGTTTGGACTCAGCAGGGTTCAAAACTAATCGGCTCCGGGGGCCCGACATCGTATTTTGGAACTTCCGTTTCTCTTTCTGCAGACGGGAATACAGCGTTAATTGGAGCTCCCGGAGAGAATAATCATATAGGAGCGGTTTATGTATTCACACGAACAGCGGGAGTTTGGACTCAACAAGGCCCGAGACTTATAGGCACGGGCAACACCGGAAATTCAAATCAAGGATCATCTGTTTCGCTTTCGGTTGATGGTAACACTGCGCTCATAGGCGGATGTAATGACAACAACCTTACGGGCGCTATCTGGGTTTTCACACGATCTGGCGGGGTTTGGACCCAACAGGGCTCTAAACTTGTCGGAAGCGGTTACGTTGGATCTTCTTATCAGGGCTTTTCTCTCTCACTTTCGGCGGATGGCAATACTGCAATTGTAGGCGGGGAGTTAGACAATAATTCAATTGGAGCAAACTGGGTATTCACCCGGACGGGCGGAGTATGGAGCCAGGTGGGCTCAAAACTTATTGGCGCATATGGCGCTGGTTCAAGCCAGGGATATTCAGTCGCAATATCTTCAGACGGAAATACTTTTGTCAGCGGCGGACCGGACGATGCCGGCTCAAGAGGCGCTGTATGGGTCTTTGTAAATAATGCGGGCGCATGGATACAACAGGGACAAAAACTTTTTGGATCCGGCGGCAACGGATATTACGGCGGCCAGGGTTCCTCGGTATCAATATCATCTGACGGAAATACAATTATAAGCGGCGGGCCAACCGATAGCGCAACAGGCGCCGTTTGGGTATTTACCCGTAATGGCGGCGTATGGAGTCAGCTTGGAACAAAATTAGTTGGCAGCGGTTATTCAGGAGTTTCATTCCAGGGAATTTCAGTCTCTCTTTCTTCAAATGGCGGAACGTTCATTTCAGGAGGCAGCTACGATAACGGTCAAATGGGCGCAGCCTGGATCTTTACAGATCCGACAATCGGTATCACTCCGATTTCTTCAGAAGTTCCGAAAGGATTCCAATTGATGCAAAATTATCCTAATCCATTTAATCCATCCACAAAAATCAAATTTCAAATTGCAAAAACGGGCGATACGAAAATTATAGTTTATGATATATTGGGAAAAGAAGTTGTAACGCTCGTGAGCCAACAATTGGCGCCAGGAACATATGAAGTTGATTTTGACGGAAGCGCTCTTTCCAGCGGGGTATATTTTTATGTTTTGAAAACGGAAAGTTTTACCGCAACTAAAAAACTCATGCTTATAAAATAACTTATAGATAACACGAAAATGAAAAATACTTTCTGCGTTATTCTGTTTTTAATTGTTTGTTTAAGTTCTGAAATTTCGCTTGCACAATTCACACAGCAGGGCTCTAAATTGTTCGGTACAGGCGCAATTGGAGATGCCTTCCAGGGCAGTTCTGTTAGCATTTCTGCAGACGGTAATACGGCTGTTGAAGGCGGCTCCTTCGATAATAGCAATGCGGGAGCTGTTTGGGTATTCACCAGGATCGCTGGCGCCTGGACGCAGCAAGGGACAAAGCTTCTTGGAACAGGTTTTGTAGGAAGCAATATTTACCTGGGTTGTTCGGTTGGCATTTCCGCCGACGGAAATACTATTGTAGCGGCCGGCCAGGGAGATAATAATAACGCCGGGGCCGTATGGGTATTCACCAGAAGCGCAGGCGTTTGGACGCAGCAAGGTTCAAAACTTGTTGGCCCAGGCTCCGTAGGAAATGCTTTGCAGGGACATTCGGTCGGGATTTCCGGCGATGGAAATACTATTATAGTAGGCGGCGAGAGGGATAATAACAATGCAGGCGCCGTATGGATATTTACCCGCAGCGCCGGCGTTTGGACGCAGCAAGGCGGTAAACTTGTCGGTTCAGGCGCGGTTGGAAGTTTAGTTTATCAGGGATGTTCGGTTTCAATTTCGGCGGATGGCAATACTATCGTTGAAGGCGGCCGCAATGATAACAACAACGCAGGCGCCGTCTGGGTATTTACAAGAAGCGCGGGCGTTTGGACGCAGTCAGGTCCAAAACTTGTTGGTTCAGGCGCTACCGGAAGCATTGTTTGCCAGGGAACTTCTGTGGCAATATCTTCAGATGGGAATACTTTCGTCGAGGGCGCAAATCTCGATAACTCAAACATTGGCGCTGTGTGGGTATTTTCTCTTAGCGGCGGCGTTTGGACTCAGCAAGGTTCAAAACTAGTTGGCTCAGGCGCAGCCGGAAATTCACAGCAGGGAATTTCGGTTGCTATATCATCAGACGGGAATACATTTATTGAGGGCGGCGATTTTGATAATTCAAACGCCGGGGCCGTTTGGACTTTCATTCGAAATGGCGGGGCCTGGACCCAGCTTGGTACAAAATTCTCCGGCTCAGGCGCAGTCGGCGCTGCTTTCCAGGGAGCCTCGGTTGCCGCCTCTTCAGATTGTAGCACAATTATCGAAAGCGGCGATGCAGATAATAATTCTGCAGGGGCGGTCTGGGTTTTTGTTTATCCCGGAATAGGCATTACACCCATTTCAGCAGAAGTGCCTAAAGAATTCCAATTGATGCAAAATTATCCAAATCCGTTTAATCCCTCCACAAAAATCAAATTTCAAATTGCAAAAGCCGTGAGAAGTGAAACGTCAAACGTGAAACTTATCGTCTATGATCTGGCTGGACGAGAGGTTGCAAAACTGGTGAATGAACAGCTGGCGGCCGGAACATATGAAATTGATTTTGACGCAAGCAAGTTTGCATCGGGGGTTTATTTTTATAAACTAACTGCAGGCGACTATTCTGAAACCAAAAGAATGATCCTTGTAAAATAACTATTGAGATTCAATTTTAATCGAGTCGAAACTTGTCCCCGGGAAATCGGGGTCCATCTTGCTCCGATGGAACCCTTTTAAAGTGTTTTTAATTCTTCAATAAGCCATGCCTTCACCCTAAAAGGATTCGCCGGAATGAGCTCTGCATCGTTTTTTAGCTTATTCACTTCAAAGCCGGTATTTTTTGAATGAGACTCTTTCAGCCTTATCAAATCGCCGACCAGAATTAAGAACTTTGTGTAAGATTCTTTGTGCTCGCTCAACAGGTTTTCTTCGCGCAAAACAAAGTGCCGGAATGAGTCTATCATGCCAAGCGCCTGTTCAAACATTCCCAGCTTGTAATAAGTTTTTAACAGCAGGATCTTAACCTGCACCTTTAAGATAAAATTCTGAAAATTTGTTTTAGAAAAATGTTTCAGCGCCTTCTGTAAATTTCCTTTCACATTTTCAATGGTGCCATAGCAAAATTCCATAACGTTGATTTCTTCGTTCTTTGGAATTGAAGAGCGGAATTCCTTCATGAAGTTTTCGGCATATTCAAATTCCTGCACCCGGCAGGCGATTTTAACTATATTCACAAAATTAAAATAATGGAACCCTTCGGGGATCATGATTTTTTTATCAATCTGTTCTTTGTAGATCTTAAACATATCACGGTTATAAGAATCATCTCCTTTGAAGTTAACCATGTAAGCGGCGTAATCATACAAATGCATATAAATTAAGTTGCGGTCATCGCTTTTGAATTCATCCATATATCTTTCTTTAAGTTCCCATAGATCATTATAATATTTTCTGTCTTTAGTGTGAAGCAGCAGCAGGATCGTTTTAAACACAACAATTGCCGGCGTCTGGTCAGTTAACTCGTTTGAAACATAATTTAGTATTTCGTTAAACATTGTAAGCCGGTAATTAACGTTGTTCTGGTTGCGTTCATGAAGCATCAGGTTATAAAACCGCAGCAATCTTAACAGCGTATAACTGAAAAACTGGTCGAATTCGGTTTGAAGTATGTTCAGCTCCGTATTCGGTTTTTTTAAAGTAGCGTACCACAGGAATTCATCGCTCATCTCGTAGAGATAATAAAAATAATCTTCATCCTTGTATTTACGGTCTATCAGCTCTTTCATGTATGAAGAGTGTTTTTGTTCGTATATCTTATATAATCCTCTGTTTCTAAGCTCATTAAAGATATTTCGTTCGATATAAAATTCCTTTTTTTCAATGCTGTGGTATGCGAGAAACTTCTCGGAAAGCTGGTAGAGGTCTGATATCACATTGCCTATTTTGTGATAGTCATATTTATCGTCATTGAATACTTTTTTATAAACTTTCTCTAATGTGAAGTTTCTGTTATCAAAACCAGGGTGGTGTTTTTCAAATACTTCAAATAATTCTTTGATAATTTTGCTTTTATTAAAATATGGCGATGCAATAAATTCCCCGAATCGCTTCATATCTTTCCTGTTAAATGACTTAAATACCTGGATTATCTTGAAATTTTCCATGCGTTTTTTTCTAATAAAATTGGCTCAAAGATAACTAAAAAACCTTAAAATTCCACACTAAGACACATTTTTTGATTTCCCTTAATTCCAAATAATTCCTGATTTTTCTAATTTCAAAAAGATTATTCTTTGCCCTGTTGTATATATGTACTTATGTTTGAGCAAATACATCCTATGGTTAAAATTAATTTTAATATACCGGGCGCTGTCCACACAAAAATTATTTTGTATAACATACTTGGAAAAGAAGTTGCTGTTCTTATAGACGATCTGCTGAAACCGGGTGAATATGATATTGATATTGATTTGGTTGACCTTCCTTCAGGAACATACTTTTACAAAGTCATTTCTGATGGCTTTAAGGAAACAAAAAAAGTTTTAATGGTAAAATAACGCCTGTTATTTTATTTAAAATCCCCTGCATC
>Ga0265314_10005998_pt1 | contig 10837 bp, 13 predicted proteins | sample 4126metaG_FD_203106 | JGI IMG/M metagenome (GOLD analysis project Ga0265314, IMG submission 203106) | Rhizosphere microbial communities from Carex aquatilis grown in University of Washington, Seatle, WA, United States - 4-1-26 metaG | ecosystem: Host-associated > Plants > Roots > Rhizosphere >... | reverse complement strand
GCGGGCGGGAAGCAGACGTCCGGCGGGTTCACGTACAAGTCGCGGGACTAGCTGTTCGCCGCCAGCTTCATCTGATGCGCATGACTTAATTCCCGCACCGCCTCGTCGATGAGGGCGAGGTCCTGGTCGCGGGACAGGCGGTGGTCGCCGTCCGCGACCCATGTGATCTTCACGTCGGGGGAGGTCAGCTGCTCCTTCAGCTTTTCGCTCTTCTTCCACGGCACCTCGGCGTCTTTTTTGCCGTGAATAAGGCGAACGGGCGCGTTGATAGCGATTTTTGCGTGCAATAAAAGATGCCGTTTCGCTTCGTCGAACAGTTCCTTCGCCAGCGGATAGGGCTTGTCGGTTTCATTGGGCAGGTAGACAAGGCCGGTTTTCTCCAGGTGCCGCCGGTGCTCCTCGGTGAAGACGTGCTTGTAAACGTCCTCCGAGAAATCCGGCGCCGCCGCGATGCCGACCAGCCCCGCCACACGATCAGGCCGCTGCAGCGCCGCGAGCAGCATGATCCACCCGCCCATAGAGGAGCCGACGAGAATCTGCGGCCCCTGCGTCGCGCTGTCGAGGATGTCGAGCGCATCCTGCAGGCGGGAGCCGATGGTCGCCTTCTCGAACGCGCCGCCGGACAGGCCGTGGCCGCGGTAGTCGAAGCGGACATAACTTTGCTGCCGTTTCTCGCACTGTTCTTCCAGCCATGCGGCCTTCTTGCCTGTCATATCCGACATGAAGCCGCCGAGGAAGACCACGCCCGGCAGCGTCTTGGATTTCCCCGGAAAGCGCCGGTAAGCGATCGTCACGCCGGGGCGGGGTTCGAGTTTTTGATAGAGCAGGGTCATGTGTTTATTCTAGAGGGTTTTTGCGGCAAAAAAAAGGCCCGGCCAGTGAAGGCCGGGCCGAAGAGTTCAGGAGGATTGCCGCCTCCTAAATAATCAGATCACTTCCAGCATTTTCGCGACCAGCGGGTGGCGGACGATGTCGGTGTCGCGGAGTCTTTGTACCGCGATGCCTTCCACGGCCTCCAGCTTTTTCGACATGTCGCGCAGGCCGGAGATGCCTTCCAGTAAATCGCTCTGGTCGGGGTCGCCGGTGATGACCATGGTGGAGTTCCAGCCCAGACGGCTGACGATCATTTTTATTTGCCCGTAGGTGCAGTTCTGCGCCTCGTCGATCACGACGAAGGCGTTGTTGAGCGTACGTCCGCGCATATAGCCGATGGGCGCGATTTCTATTTCGCCCGTGTCGATGCACTGCTTCAGGCGCTTCAGGCCCATGCGGTCGTTGAGCGCGTCGTAGAGCGGTCGCAGGTACGGCGCCATCTTGTCCTGCAGGTCGCCGGGAAGATAGCCGATTTTCTCGCCCGCCTCGACGGCGGGGCGCGAGAGGATGATGCGGTCCACCTTGCCTTTATCAAACGCTTCTACGGCGGAGGCGATGGCGAGATAGGTCTTGCCGGAACCGGCGGGCCCCAGCGCCATGACGAGGTTGTGTTTCGCAATCGCATCCATCAGCTCCTGCTGGCCTTCGGAGCGGGCGCGGACGGTTTTCACGTAGCTCTGGTCGCGGCGTCCGTTATAGCCTTCCAGCGGGTCCCAGTCGCGCTTGTCGCCGAACAGGCTGCGGACGGAGTCGGTCGACGGCGCTTTGTTGGCGTGGTAGTTGGCGATCTTGGATTTCTTCCCCATATGTTATTTTCTCCCCTTTGGTTGCGGACGATAATAATGGATAGAGACGCATCCGGCATACGCCGGGCACAAAAAAACCTCCCATGGGGAGGCCGAATAACTTTTCACGATGCGGGTGGCGGGGCTTGCGATGACCAGCTGCGCTGTTTCCTTTGCGCCGCAGGATGGTGGAAGGACATGAAGCCGGATGAGATCCAAAGAGACTCCCCAAATCAACGAACCCTGAAATCAGAATAGCGCAGGTTTTGAATCGTGTCACGGGAATTATTTTTGGAACTGAATTCGGGCGCGCTTAAACGTTATCTGAAAGATAACAGGGCGTGCAGCGGAACGGCTGCTGGTTCTCGAACTCGACGAGCATGATGACGCCGCGTTTTTTCGCCGTGTCGATGACGCTTTTCTCCACGGATTCAAAAACCGCGTAGGAGTCTTCGGTGCCCGCGATGATGCGCTGGCCGTCGATGGTGAACCAGAAGGGGCCTTCCTCGGCATTTTCATCCAGCGACGCCTGATGGTAAAAGAAAAACGCCAGCGCGCTGCGGCCGTTTTGAAAGACTTCGTATTCGCTGACGATTGGATTTTCTGCCACTGTGCGCTCCTGGAATTATTCGGACTGGTCGCTGTCGTCGGTCGTTTTCGCTTTCGGAGGCCCGCCGCGCGACTGCGTGGAGCCGCCGGGGCCGGGCGCGGAAGCCTGCGCCTTGGGCGCGCTGGCGGCGGGCGCTGCTTCGGCCGCGTAATTCTGCGCCATCTGCGGCTGCGTGTTGATATAGGCGCCGAGAATCTCGGCCGCTTCTTCCTCGTACCTGCGGGCGACGGCGATGCTGTTCAAGAGGCTGGACATGTGCGTGAACTCCCTGCTTTCCATTCTAACGCAGAATTTCTTCCTTCGCCACCCCGGCGAAAGCCCGGGCCTATCGCTCAGGCGGCGCCATGGGCCCCGGCTTTCGCCGGGGTGGCGGCGAGGGGATATTTTATTTACAGAATAACGAATTCCTTCAATTCCTTGCGCGGTACTTCCAGAACAAGTCCGGCGGGCAGGTCGCCCAGTTCGAACGGGCCGTAGGAGACGCGAATGAGGCGGTTGACCTGCAATCCCAAAAACTCCAGCACGCGGCGGATTTCGCGGTTTTTGCCTTCATGCAAGGTCATCGTCAGCCAGACGTTGGAATCTGTCTCTGAATCGATCACGGCCTCGATGGCGTCGTAGTTCACGCCTTCCACGGTGATGCCGTTTTTCAGGCGGTCGAGTTTTGCCTGCGTGATGCTGCCGAAGGCGCGGACGCGGTACTGGCGGGGGAGGCCTGTTGCGGGCAGTTCTAATTTACGCGACAGTTCGCCGTCGTTGGTGAGCAGCAGCAAGCCTTCGCTGTTCAAGTCCAGCCGCCCCACCGACACGACGCGGGGAAGTCCCGCAGGCAGGCTTTCAAAAATCGTCTGTCGCCCGCTTTCGTCCTTGTGCGTGGTGACGAGGCCGCGCGGTTTGTGGTAGAGCCAGAGGCGGGTGGGTTCCTTGCCTTGCAAGGGTTTGCCGTCGACCTCGATTTTGTCTTCGTCGGTCACGTTGAAGGCGGGGCTTTTCAGTATCTCGCCGTTCACGCGTACGCGGCCCTCCGCGATCATCCGTTCCGCGTCGCGGCGGGAGCAGACGCCGGCGCGGGCGAGGCGTTTGGCTATTCTTTCGCCTTTTTTGGAATCATCATCCATCTGTGCTATACCTTGTCCATGACGGATTATATGGCACAAGCCCTCGCCTTAGCCAGAGCCGCTTATGAACGCGGCGAAGTGCCCGTGGGCGCGGTGGTGGTGGATGCGGGTGGCAAGGTTATTGCGTCAGCCTCGAACGAAACCGAAGCGGCGCATGACCCGTCCGCCCACGCCGAACTTCTGGCCATCCGCGCGGCCTGCAAGGCAAGGGGCGCGCCGCGCATTCCGGACTGCGATTTGTACGTGACTTTGGAGCCCTGCACCATGTGTGCCGCCGCGATTTCCTTCGCCCGCATCCGCCGCGTTTATTTCGGCGCGTACGACCCGAAGGGCGGCGGCGTCGAGCATGGATCGCGCGTTTTCTCCCACCCCACCTGCCATCACAAACCCGAGGTCTACGGCGGGATTGATGAAGCCGAATGCGGGGTGATTCTTAAGGATTTTTTCAGGAATAAACGCGATTAAACGATTGATCTAAAACAATTTTCTAAAAAAATTCCCACGACATAAAATTCCCATGTTAGCGTCTCGCCATAAAACCAAAAAAGGAGATCTAACTCATGCAAACGCCAATTCTCATCAACGGACTTCCCCAGGATGGTCTTACGCGTCGCGCTTTCACGGCCGTCGTTGCCGGCGAAAGCGAAGATACTTTTCATCTGCTGCCGCAGGTCGGTCTGGGCAAGACGCCCGCCACCACTATCGTCGTGCCCAAGACGAGCTTTTTCGCCCTGGAGCTGATCACGCTGGGCCAGAATGTCTTCGTTGAGCAAAGAGGCGACCGCGTCAACCGAGTCGTGGTTGGCAAGAAAGTGGCGATGCAGGAAGGGCCGGTCTTAGCTCTTTAGGCGTTTTCAATCCGCCCATACGGTTTCAGGAACCTTGACGCGCCTCTCGCCGAAATGGCGCGTGTCGAAGTACCACAGGCCTGTCAGGGTGATTTTCACGAAGTGCCAGTTGGGATCGATCCGGTAGCCGTCGGCATTTTTCTTTTTTCCGTCGCGGTCGTCCGGGTATCTGCGGCCGTAGTATATTTCGTCGGCGCGCTCTTTTTCATCCGGGGTCATCAGGATTTTGGCCATACCCCTTGCGTAGGCCCCGCAGACGTCGGAGAAGCTCGACTGGCCGGTGGAATAGATGGCGCAGGCGACTTCGGGGTGCGCGGCGATATTGTCCATGTGCAGGCAATTTAATTCCGAGATGAAATACAGGCTGAATTTCTCATCCCATGCGAAGTAGACGGGGTTCACCCAAGGGCCCCCGCTGCCATGCGTGGCGAGCGAGAGATACTCGGTGCTGGAAAAGCAATCTCGCAGAAGATCATGCCATAGAGGATGCGCGATCATGTCACCCATGTTTCTTGATGCTGTCCCTGACGAACTCCAGCGCCTTCTCCGGCGGCAGGGGCTTGCTGAAGAAATAACCCTGCCCGTAGCCGCAGTTGAGGGCGGCCAGCGGGGAGACTTCGTTCTCGGATTCGATGCCCTCGCCGACGATGTCGAGGTGGAAGGTTTCGGCGAGCGAGACGATGGCGCGGACCACGTCCATGCTTTTCTTGCTAGTGTGGATGTCCTGCACGAAGGCGCGGTCGATTTTTAAAATGTCGATGGAAAAGCGGTGCAAATATCCGAGCGACGAGTAACCCGTGCCGAAGTCGTCGAGCGCGACGCGCAGGCCCAGCGCCTTGATGTCCTTCAATACTTTTTCCGCCACCATCGGGTCGCCCATCAGGGCGCTTTCGGTGATTTCCAGCACGATCTGCGACGGGTCGACGCCGCTGGATTTCACGATCGAGGCGATGTGGGCGGTGAGGTCTTCGGAATCGAAGTGCACGCCCGAGAGGTTGACGCTCACGTATAATTTGCGCCCGATGTTCCCGGCGGCCTTCTGCAATTGCGGCACCAGCGCGCAGGCGCGCTTCAGCATCAGCAGGTCGAGGTCCAGCACGACCTGCGTGCGCTCCGCGACGGGGATGAATTCGAGCGGCGGGATCATGCCTTTTTTCGGGTGGTGCCAGCGGATCAGCGCCTCGAACCCCGCGAGCTTTTGATCCGGCAGGGAGACGATGGGCTGGAGCCACGGCCCGAATTCGTCATGCGCGATGGCCCGCGTGATGTCCTGCGCCATGCGCAGTTCCGAGAGCGCAATGTCTTTTTGCCGGTCGAGGTCCTGCATGAAGTCGTCGCCGCCGGCCGCGACGGACAGGCTTTCCTCCTCGCGCGGCACCGGCGCGCCCTTGGCGGCTTCATCGGGCGAGACGTAGCGCCAGCGGCGGTAGCGGTTGATGAGCAGGCTCATGAGCAGGCTCACGATCGGGTCCATCTGCATGACGCGGCCGCGCAGCACGGCGGGGGAGATGGCGAAGACTTCGGTGTCCTGCGTCGCGGTGGCTGTGGCGGAGCGCGCCCCCGGCCCCAGCAGCGCCGTCTCCCCGAACACTTCGCCCGCGCCCAAGCGGACGAGGGGGACTTTTTTCCCCTGCCGCACGGTGCTGATTTCTATTTCGCCGCTTTCGATGATGTAGGCGTTGTCGCGCATGTCTTCCTCGCGGAACACGACGGTGCCCGCGTCGTAATGCATGCGCAGCTGGTGGAAGTTGATTTTCAGTTCCGGCTGTTTCGCGGCTTTCATGGCCGGGTCCCCCTGTTTTCGGATTCTGCGCGAGATCAGGGGGGTAGTCAAGAAGCGCTGAATCCACTATGTATATGTCATGGCCGACAATGATTTTTTCCGGGGCGAAGACCCCTTTGGACTGCCGCCCGCGCCGTTGCCGGACGAACCTGCAGCGGGCGCGAACGCGCCGCCTGAATACACGGTCAGCGAACTCAGCAACAGGCTGAAAAGACTCGTCGAGGACAAATTCTCCTTCGTGCGCGTGCGCGGAGAGATTTCGAAGGTCACCGTCGCCAAGTCCGGCCATATGTACACGGCGCTGAAAGACGCGGACGCGGTGCTGGACGCGGTGTGCTGGAAGGGCACGGTCAGCCGTTTGAGCGTGAAGCCGGAGGAAGGCATGGAAGTCGTCTGCACCGGCAGGCTCACGACTTATCCGGGGCGGTCGAACTACCAGCTGGTCATCGAGACGATGGAGCTGGCGGGGCAGGGCGCGCTGCTGAAGATGCTGGAGGAGCGCAAGAAAAAGCTCGCGGCGGAGGGGCTGTTTGACCCGTCACGTAAAAAGAAAATCCCGTCCCTGCCGGAAATCATCGGCGTGGTGACGTCGCCCACGGGCGCGGTCATCCGCGACATTCTGCACCGTGTGCAGGAGCGTTTCCCGCGCCACGTGCTGGTCTGGCCCGTGGCGGTGCAGGGACAGAACGCGGCGGCGCAAGTCGCGGCGGCGATTGCGGGGTTCAATGCGCTCACTAAAAACAGGCCGGATCTGATCATCGTCGCGCGCGGCGGCGGGTCGCTGGAAGACCTTATGCCGTTCAACGACGAAGCAGTGGTGCGGGCCGCCGCAGCCAGCACAATTCCGCTTATCTCGGCGGTGGGGCATGAAACCGATACGACGCTGATTGACTTCGCCTCCGACTTGCGCGCGCCCACGCCCACCGCCGCCGCCGAGAAAGCCGTGCCCGTGCGCGCCGAAATCATGGCGCAGGTGATGGACGGCGGGAAAAGATTATTTACGTCCGCGAGCCGCCTCGTGCTGCACCGGCGCACGCAGGTCGAGGGACTCGCGCGCGGCCTCGGCGACCCGAAGCGGCGCATCGAGATGGCGGCGCAGCGGCTGGATCATCTGTCGTCGCGCCTTGATACAGGTTTGAGCGCGTGGCTGGAGCGCAAGGCGTCGTTCATCAAGGAACTCGCCGTCCGCATTTCCACGCGGCCCCTGCTGCATAAAATTTCCGACGCGCAGCGGCATGTCAAAGGGCAGTATGAACGCCTGCTTAATACGCGCCCGAGAATTTTAAATGACCGCACCCGCGTGCTCGCCAATTTATCAGCCCTGCTGGAGAGCCTGTCGTTCGAGCGTGTGCTGGAACGGGGTTATGCCGTCGTGTCCGACAAGAAGGGCGGCACCATTTCCTCCGCCGCGCAGGCTTTGCCGGGCGCGGACGTGGATATAAGGTTCAGGGACGGCAAGCGTTCTGTTAAAGTCGAAAAATAAATTCCCGCGTTTACATGTATACATGCTAGCCTACATGTGGGGTTCAGGTTTCATAGGGAGTTTATCATGCCTGCTGCGAATACGACCAAAGTGAACAGGATGCTCGTTTCCGTCCTGCGGTCTCTCGAAAAAGTCACGGAAGAAGACTTGGGAATCGGGCGGGTCGTGGCTCCCCGGCCCAAAAGCCGGGTGGGGAAAAAGACCATCGCCGGGCATTTCGATCCCGCCGTGGCCTGGCAATTCCGCAAGCTCGCGCTCGACCGCAACACCACCGTGCAGAAATTGCTGGAGGAATCCCTTGCTGATTTGTTCGCCAAGTACCACATTCCATGGGATGCGCATTCCTGACAGGTGAATTTTCATGCGGATATTTGTTTTAGCCTTCTTTTCATTGCTCCTGCTCGCGCCTTTATCCGCGCGGGCGGCGCACGTCCTGCCGCCGGTGACGGACGAGGCGCAGCGGATCTATCAGGCCTCGGGCGACGCGGTGTACCAGGTGCAGGACATCGACATGGCGTCGGGCAAGAAAAGCAGCATCGGCTCCGGCTTCCAGTTCACCGCCGACGGGCTGATCGCCACGAACTATCACGTCGTGGCGACCGCGCTACGCCACCCGGACAGCAACCGGCTCGAATACCTGCACAACGAAGGCAACAAGGGGAACCTCCGGATCCTCGCCGTCGACGTCGTGCACGACCTCGCCATCGTGCAGATGGACAAGCCCGGACAGATGTTCCTGAACCTCGGACAATCAAACCTTGCCAAGGGGACTCGCCTCTTTTCGCTCGGCAATCCGCACGATATCGGCTTCACCATCATCGAGGGCACGTACAACGGCCTGTCGAACGAAAGTTTCTCCGACCGCATCCATTTCTCCGGCGCGCTGAACCCCGGCATGAGCGGCGGCCCCGTGCTGTCGCATGACGGGCGCGTGGTGGGCATCAACGTCTCCACCGCCGGAAACCAGATCAGCTTCCTCGTCCCCGTCGAGCCGCTGCGCGCGCTGGCCGAGGGACTTGGCAAACACGGGCGCGACAAGAACTTCGCCGCTCATTCAGAGGGCGAGATCAGCCGCCAGCTTCTGGAATCGCAGCAGCACAACGTCGACACGCTTTTGTCGCACAAATGGGAATCCGTGCCCTTCGGTCCCCTGATGGTGCCGGGGCGCATCCATGAGGCCCTGAAATGCTGGGGCGTGCCGATGCACCAGGAGAAGGACCCGTTCCGCTACAACCGCTCCATCTGCGCGACGCAGGACAGGCTGTTCCTGGACGAGGGCTTCGAGACGGGCGCCTACACCTACCGCTACGATTATCTCACGGCCAAGGACAACAAGATGGACGTGCTGCGCTTCTATAATTTCTACGAGCAGCAGTACAGCACCCCCGTCGACGAATCCTCGGGTCGCGAGGATGATGTCACCAACTACGACTGCGAGACGAAATTCGTCGCCGTCGCGGAGCGGAAATGGAAGACATCCTTCTGCATCCGCCAGTACAAGGACTATCCCGAGATCTACGACATGGAATTCGTCATGGCGATGGTGGGGCAGGGGCGCGAGGGCATGATCGTGTCGCTGGACGCCCAGGGCCTGTCGAAGAAAAACGCGCTGGTGCTGGCGAAGAAGTTCATGAGCGAGATCAAGGCGCGGGACCCGGCGCAAAGCAACAAACCACAGCCGCCGGTGAAGGCTAAAAAATCATGAAACTGATCCTTGAAATCACCCATCATGCCGATGAGCAAACGGCGCACCGCGTCGTCGAGACGTTTCCCGTCACGCTCGGGCGCGGGTATCACAATGACATCATCATCAGCGACCCGCACGTGGGCGCATCGCATCTGCGCATCGACTACGACGGCAAGGACTGGACGCTCACCGATCTCGGCAGCGTGAACCCGACGAAGGTGAACGCGAAGCCCTACCGCAACGTGACGACGCGCCTTTCCTCCGGCGACGTGCTGCGCGTGGGCGGGACGGAACTGCGCGTTTTTGCGGCGGAGCATCCCGTTGCGCCGCCTGCGCCGCTGCAGCGTGAAAGCGCGGCGCTGCCGTGGCTCACGCGTACGCGCAACGTCTGGGCGCTGTTCGTCCTCGCGGTCGCGGCGGTCACGGGCTGGTCTTATGTGGGTATCTGGACGGATAACATGGGTCTTGCCCTTACCGCCGCCGCGTCGGGGGCGATGATCACCATCGTCATCTGGGCGGCGCTCTGGTCGGTGGGCGGCAGGCTCGCGCGGCGCAGGTCTTATTTCATGGGGCACGTGGCGCTGGGAAGTCTTGGATTGATTTTCGGGGCGCTGGCGTGGCTGACGTCTTGCTACATCGGCTTCCTCAGCAGCGAGAACGGGTTTTCCGTCGCGACGGACTACGCGCTGAACGGCGCGGTGATGGCGTGGCTTTTGTACGCCAGCCTCTCGCTCGCCACCCGTCTGACGCGCAGAAAACGCCTGCAGGCCGCGCTGTTTTTCGCGGGTGGGCTGATGCTGGGCATTTTCACGGTGGGCATGATCTCGTCGGAAAAATTCAGCGCCGACGCGCTCTACCCCTACCGGCTGGAGCCGTTCCTGTCGGGACTCGCCCCCGCCCAGACGCCCGACGAATTCATGGCCCGCAGCGCGAAGCTGTTCAAATCGGATGAATTCGAGCAGCCGGGGAAGACGAAAGAGTAAATTATATCCATAATACACATTTCTGCGCCTGACTCTCCCGTAAACTTTTGAACCTTTCCCCGCACCCTGCTAAACAAGGGGGAGAAGGATTTCCCATGGGCATGATCGACGTACAGAATCTGGACTACGACTATCCCGGCAAGCGGGTCTTGCATGACGTGTCGTTCACCATTGCGCCGGGCAGCGTCACGGCGCTGGTGGGGCCGAACGGGGCGGGGAAGACGACGCTGCTGCGCTGCATCGCGGGGCTGGAGCGGCTGCAGGGCGGGCGCGTGAAGATCTCGGGCATCGACGTCGCGGACGATCCGCGCGCGGTGCACCGGGTTTGCGGGTATCTCTCGGATTTCTTCGGGCTCTACGACGCGCTGACGGTGCGTCAGTGCCTCACCTACGCCGCCTGGTGCCACAAGGTGCCCGACGTGCAGAAAAGGATTTCCGTGGTGACGGAGCAGATCGGGCTCGGCGCCGTGCTGAACGACAACGCGGGCACGCTCTCGCGCGGCTGGCGGCAGCGGCTCGGCATCGCGCTGGCGCTGATCCACGATCCCGCCGTCCTCATTCTCGACGAGCCCGCCTCGGGCATGGACCCGGAGGCGCGCATCGGCCTCTCGCGCCTCATGCGCGAGCTGAAAGCGGCGGGAAAGACCATCATCGTCTCCTCCCACAT
>Ga0265314_10005997_pt1 | contig 10837 bp, 1 predicted proteins | sample 4126metaG_FD_203106 | JGI IMG/M metagenome (GOLD analysis project Ga0265314, IMG submission 203106) | Rhizosphere microbial communities from Carex aquatilis grown in University of Washington, Seatle, WA, United States - 4-1-26 metaG | ecosystem: Host-associated > Plants > Roots > Rhizosphere >... | reverse complement strand
TGCATGCGGACTTCATCAGGTGGTAACGAAGAAAGACAAGCACCTCGCAGCAGCGCAGAAGTACTTGGAGCGGGGAAGCTTCGAGAAGGCCTTGGCGGAATTTCAAAATGCCGTCAAGGAGGACCCGAAGGATACCCGCACCTGGCTTCGCATGGCCGAGATCTATGTTCGCCTCGGCCACAACGACAAGGCCACCGAGGTCTACCAGAAGACCGTCGACCTCTACGTCGAGCAAGGTTTCTTCCAGCGCGCGGTCGCGGTCTACAAGAACATCATCAAGCTCTCCCCGGATTTCGTCGATGCCCGCATCAAGCTCGCCGAGGTGTTCCGGCAGCTCGGCCTGCTCTCGGACGCCGTTCAGCAACTCGAACAAGCCGCCACGCTCTATCAAAAGTCGAACCGCCAGGGCGAAGCGCTCACCGCGCTCAAGCAGATCATCGACCTCAATCCCGAGCAACCCAATCCACGTATCCGCTATGCCGAACTTGCTTCGCAGACCGGGGCCATCAAGGAAGCCATCGCTGAATTCGCCGAAGCCGCGCGCTTGGTCAAAGCCCAGGGACGCACGGAGGAGTTTCTCCGCGTCGCCGAACGGCTCTTGCACTACGAACCAGACAACCACGCCATGGCCATGGAAGTGGCAGCCAAGTACCTGGAGCACAACAACGCACGCGCCGCGCTCTCTCGCCTAAAATCGGTGTTCGAAGCCAACCCGAAGGATCCCGCGGTCTTGGATCTACTTGCGCGGACGTTCGAACAGCTTGGCCAGCCCCACAAGACCTTGCCAGTCCTGAAGGAACTGGCACGTGTCTATGGCGAATGCGGTCGCATCAGCGAACGCAACCAAACCGCCCAGCGCGTGCTTTCGATGGATCCGAACGATGCGGAAATGCAAGAATTGCTGGGCAGGCCGCACAGCAGCCTGATCAAGACGCCGCAGCCACCTTCCCAGTCGTCGAGGCTGACCACACCCTCGCCCTTGCCGTCTCTGACCCCGCTACCCACCACGGGTACTGGCGTGAACAAGCGTCCCGTGAACATCACCTTCAGCGAAATGGAAGTGCCCCAGGCCCTGCGCAACAAGTACGTCAGCTTGCCCGCTGAGCCTATGGCGGCAACCATGTCCGAGCGGATTAACATCGCCTCGGGCTTGGTCGAGAAATCCGACGACGATGCCGAGGTCAAGCGCATCCTGGCCGAGGCCGATGTGTTCGTGAAATACGGCCTGGTCGATCGCGCGGCCGATCACCTGCGCCGCGTGTTCGATCGCGTCCCCACCCATCAAGGCGCGCACGAACGGCTCGCCGCCGTGCTCGTGCAACTCGGCCGCAAGGCCGAGGCTGCTGCCGAGTACGAGATCCTGGCTCAGCAATTTATGGCCAGCAAACCCGCTAGCGCCGCGGCGTATGCGCGCAAGGCGCTCGAACTTAATCCATCGGCGCGGCGGGCGCTGGAGGTGCTCGGCATGGTCACTGGGTCGCTTCCGGAAATGGAAGGGTCGACCACCGACAGCTCAGTCTCGGCGGAGTTGGGCATGGGCATGCCCGAGCCGGACATCATCCAGAGCGGCGAGATCGAGCTCCTGGGCGAGTCGGCGGATTCCGATGACTTCGCCGGCACCGAGGGCGGCGCCGCGTCGGACGGCAACCAAGACAAGACCAGCGGAGGCTCGTCCGGCCCAGACGAAGGGAGCCAGGATGAGCTCGGCGACATCGAAGCAGCGGGAACGCAGTCGGGAAACACGCCCATGCCCGAGGTCGAGGCGCAGGAGGCTGGGTCCCAAGAATTCGCCTCGCCGGTTCACCAGCCCACCCCGACCGCGTCCGATGACGTCTTTCTGGCGGATCTGGAACAGGTCGACTTCTTCATCGAGCAGGGGATCGCCGACGAGGCCGCCTCCATGCTCGACGAGATGGAAACCCGGTTTCCTGGACACATGCTCATCGCCGATCGGCGCGAGAAGCTGGCCAGCCTCGACTCCGATCCGGGAACCTCGCAAGGCGCGCTCCCTGCCCAAGTGCACGGAGATGCGAGCGGACCGACGCGCAGTCTGCGCAAGCCGGGCGCGTCTTCGTCCCGCCTGCCGGCGGCGAAAGGGCAAGTCCACGACATCGATACGCACGCGGATCTGGGGATCATGGAGAAGACGATGGAGCGCTACGATGCGGCCATCGAGCATTTCAAAGCAGTCATGGAAGATCCCAAGCGCGAAGTGTTCGCCCTGTCGATGATCGGCGAGTGCTCCGAGGCCCTGGGCGATTCCGCCGAGGCCATCCGCTGCTACCAAGACGCGCTCAAGCGGCCCACGGCCACGGCGGCCGAAGCGACGCAGCTCTACTTCCAGCTCGGGAATGTCTTCTACAACCTCGGGGACCACAGTGAGGCGCTCTACTACTTCGAACGCGTCTACAAGCGAGACGCGAATTTTCGCGACATCCAGCGTCGACTGGCGGAGGTGAAGACCCGCTCCGCGTCACGGTAACTCCATGCGGCAAGACAGGACCGTCCCTCCTTGGTTAGTTGACTCCGGTGCGTGACTCCAACGGATATGGCAACCAGCCACGGCCAATCTCTAGACCAGAGGACACCATCGTCAGGCCTTCCAGATACACGCCTAAACCCTTGGTTTCCTTGCGTCCTGATGCTAGTTTCGCAACCTCGGTTGTTGTTGTTTCGAGACGACCGCTCTATCACCGGAGGGCCGCATGCCCAGCGAGCGCGAGTATGAACAGGCCTTACAACAAGAGCCCGGCCAAAACGAGGCCTTCCTCTTTTTGCGCAGATCGTATCGAGAATCCGGGCGATTCGACAAACTCGTCACCCTGTACGAGACGCGCGCACAGGCCATCGCCGACCAGGCCAAAGCCGCGGAGCTGTTCTATCTAGCCGCCGAAGTACGCGTCGATCACCTGTCGGATGTCGCTGGCGCCGAGGCCGACCTGGCTCATGCGGTCAGCCGCGACGCGACCCACCGCAAGGCGGTCAAGCGACTCAAGAACATCTACCGCGAGCAGGGGCGATCCGGCGAGTACCTCAACATGCTCGAAGTGGAAGCCGCGGCCCTCGGCCAGTCGCGCGACGCCGCCCGTATCGACGAATTGCGCGCCGAGATTGATCGCGCCTACGGCCAACACATCGCGCGCATCGAAAACGCGCTGACCACGCCTGGCCTGCGCGCCGAAGTCACCGCGGATCAGCTCAAGATCGTCGAGGCGGTGCGCAAGATCCACAGCGCGCTTGGCGACTATCCCATGGTCTGTCGGCTGTACGAGATTGAGCTGGCGGGTACCACCGATCCCAAGCGACGCATTGGACTCATGTTCCGCTTGGGACGAGTCTTGGCCGAAAAGATCGGCGATTTGCCCCAGGCGGCGCAAAAGCTGAGCGATGTAGTCCGCCTTTATCCGCGCGATGACAAAGCCCTGGAGGCGCTGGCTTCGGTCTACGCCAATCCCAATTGGAACGGCGCCGACGGCCCCGAGCGCGCGGCGGGTCTGTACAACCAGATCGCGCGCCGCCGGCACGAAGCCGGCGACGTGGACAGCGCGGTGGCTTCCCTGCGCAAAGCCCTGGTCGCCGTACCCTTCCACGCCGAGGCACTGGCGCTGCTCGAGCGCGTCTTGACCGAATCCAACCGCTTTGCCGATCTCGATCGATTCCTGCGCGAACGCGTGTCGCAGGCGCGAACCAACGCGGAAAAGATAGAAATCCTGAGCAAGCGCGCGCGTCTGGCGGAAACCTCTCTCGGCGACGTCGAGGAAGCCATCCAGACTTACGAGCAGGTCACGGCGCTGGAACCGCCGGAGGGACTCGCGGCGCAACACCTGGCCAAGATGTACGAGGGCCGGCACGACTACGGCAAACTGGCCGAGCTGCGCGAGAAGCAACTCGAGCGAACGACCGAGCCCGAGGCGCGGCTGGCGCTGCTGCGCGAACTGGCCGAGCTGTACCACGACCGCCTGGGCGACCGCGAACAAGCGGCGGTCTACCTGCACGCGATTCTGCAGGTCCATCCCAGCGATGCCCAGGCCCTCAAGGCCTACGCCGAACACTTCCGTTCGCGCGGCTCCTTTCGCGAGCTGGCCGACCTGCTCGAGTTCGCCGCCGAGCACGATCTCAAGCAGGGCATGCCGGTAGACGAAGTGCTTCCGCGACTGGAAGAGGTGGCCGCGCTGGCGGAAACCAAACTCGGCGACATGGATCGCACCCTGGCAGTGTGGCGCCGCATGTGGGAACTGGCGCCGGGCTACGAACGCGCGCGCGAGGCGCAGAAGCGCATTCTGCAAAAGAGCAAGCAGTGGGACCAGATGGTACCGCTGTTCGTCGACGAAGCCGAGCGGGCCGTCGATTCGGAACAAAAGATCGAAGTGCTGCACCGTCTGGCCCGCCTGCACAGCGAAAAGCTGGAGAATATCGACAGCGCGATTGCGGTGTATTTGCAGATTCTGGCCATCGATCCGCGCGAGTCCGTGGCCCTGCGTAGCGTGATCGAGACCTACGAGAAGAACGAGCGCTGGGCCAATCTGGCACCGCTTCTGCGCAGCCAGTTCGAAGCCGCCGCGACCGAGGCCGAGAAGGTTAGCATTTTGCGCCGGCTGCTCGTCATCGACATGGAGAAACTCTCGGATCTCCCCGCGGCGTCCCTGGATGCCACCCAGATCCTGAAATTCATTCCGGGCGACAACGACGCTTTGCTGCGTTTGGAGTCCATCCTCGAACAGTCGGGCGACAAGGCGCGGCTGGTGAAGATGCTCGAATACCACCTGCGCTACGCGGGGTCGGCCAACGAGAAGCTCCACCTCATTAAACGCATCGCCGGCCTATTGCAGAATGACCTGGGGGACTTTGCCAAGGCCATTCCGTACTGGGAGAAAGTCGTCAAGCACGTGCCCAGCGACGTGCAGGCCATCGACGCGCTGCTGGTCGCGCACGAGCACCTGGCCCGGCACGAAGACGTGGCGCGCGTTCTCGATCTGAGGGTCAAGGCGCTGACCGGCGACCCGGCCGCCCAGGCCGAAACCCTGCGCCGGCTAGCGCGGCTGGCCAGCGGCGAGCTCAAGGAAACCAGCCGGGCGGAGGACGCGTGGGATGCCTTGCTCAAGCTCCAGCCGACCGATCGAGAGGCGCTGGGAGCGCTGTCGTCGATCGCGGCGGACATGGGCGATTTCGCCGCCCTCGTGGAATTGCTGTTGCGCCGGATCGGCATCGCGGCCGATCCCGCCGAAGCCACGGGCCTGGCGCTCGAGCGCGCTCGCCTTTTCGAGGAAGAGCTGAAGGAGCCGACCTCGGCGGTCGCCGCCCTCGAGCAAATCATTAACGAGATGGATCCGGCCAACCTCGCCGCCCATGCGGCCTTGCGCCGAGTGGCCGAGGCCATGGAAGATTGGCCACGCGTCGTCTCTGTGGCCGAGCGCCAGTTGGCGCTCAATCCAGATCCCCAAGAACGCATCGCTCGCGGCCTGGAGATTGGATCGCTGTGCCGCGAGCGCCTCGCAGATCCCGCCAAGGCTGTCCGGGCCTATGAACGCGTCCTCGAAGTCGATCCGGATCAGGCCGATGCGCTCAAGGCTCTGGCTGCGCTTCACACCGAAGCCCAAGACGGCGATCGGCTCATCGCAGTCGACGAGAAACTGCTCGGCCTGGCCAAAGAGCCCGAAGAACGCAGGCGCCTGATGTTCGAAATGGCGGACGCGGCCGAGCAGATGCTCAAGAAGCCGAAGCAAGCCTTCGAATGGTATCGGCGCGCCTACCACGAAGCGCCCGACGACACAACGCTGGGCCGCCTGGAGGAGACAGCCGAGATCTACGCCCTCTGGGAGGATCTCATCAGCGTCTACCTGGGCGAGGCCGCGCAGAAGCCCGAGACGCACAATCCAGTCGAAGTGGCTCGCAAGGTGGCGGGCCTGTGCGAGGAGCGATTGCAAGCGCCTGCGCGCGCCTTCGCAGTTCTGCGCGAGGCCCTGGCGCACGAGCCGGACGGGAACACCTTGCTGCCCGAGCTGGAACGTCTCGGCCGCGATACGGCCGACTGGCAGGGACTGCTGGACGTCTATGCGCAGGTGGCGCGCGGCCGGCCGGAGACCAAGCAGAGAATCGAGCTCTTGCGTCTGCGCGCCAAGGTGCGCGAAGAAGACATGAAGGATCCATCCGGCGCGTTCGACGAACACTTGCGCGCCTTCGTGCTCGATCCCGAGAGCGAAACATCGCATCAGGAAATCCTGCGCTTGGCCGAGCTCACCGAGCGTTGGGAGGATGCCCTCAACGTGGAAGGCCAGCTCTTCGCCCGTGCCGAAGACATCGAGGAGAAGGTCTGGATCTCCCAGCGCGCCGCCGCCATGGTCGAGACCAAGATCAAGGATGACGTGCGCGCCTTCCGCGCCTATCTTGGCGCCTTCCGTCTGGCGCCCGAGGAAAAGGCCATCACCGATTGTCTGTGGCGCCTAGCCGAGCAGATCGGCAACTACGGCACGGAGCCTGTCCGAGAGCTCACGCCGAAACCCGTGGCTGTTCCCGCGCATGTTCCCGCGGCTCCACCGGTCGAGACCGCCGAACCAGCCGAGGCCAAGGAGGGCGCTGAACCCCTGGCCGAGCTCGACCCTGAACAAATCACTGGCGAGATCGACCTTCTCGATGTGGACATCCTCGAGGAAACGCCGCCGCCCCAGTCGCCCCCGCACCCGATGATGCCGGTCATCGCCACCCACTTCGAAAGCCCGTGGCAGGAATGGGTGCAGGCCTACGAGCTTCTCACTGCCGACGTGATCACCCGGCACCGCTACCTGGTGAAAGTGGCCGACATCTGGATGCGGGGTGCGCACAACGTGGATCGCGCGCTCGATGCCCTGGAACGCGCCTTCGTCCTCAACACCAGCGACGAGACCGTTTGCACCGAGATGGAGCGTCTGGCCCGAAGCGAGAATCGCTGGGACACCATGTGCGCCATTTATTTGCGCGCGGTGGAGCGCGGATCGCGGGCCGACATCGTCGCGTTCAACCTGCGCGTGGCCCACATCCGCGAAGAGCTCGGCCAGCTCGAACTCGCGGAAGAGCGCTATCGCGCCGTGATGGTGCTTGAGCCGAGCAATCCCGAGGCGCTCGAACGCCTGGAGAATATCTATCGTGGCACTTCGCGCTGGTCGGAGCTGGCCACCGTTCTCGAACGGTGCACGCTGGCCGGCGACGCTCGCCTGGAAGGCCCGGACATGCGGCGCAAGGCCTTCGAGCTAGCCGAACTCTACGAGCAGCGCCTGGAACGCCCCTACGAAGCGGTCGACACGCTGGAGAAGTACGTCGCCAGCATCGAGGAGGAGAAGCTAGGCGAGGGCGAGTCGCGCACGGCCGACGTCCTCGCCGAGGCGCGTGCGGGTTACGCGGCGTTGGCACGCCTGCTCGGCAAGGTCGGACTGGCGCAAAAGGCGGCCGCGGCCTTGCAGCGCGAGTTGGAGCTGGCCGGCGACGACGAAGGTGCGCGCGAGGCGCGCGGCCACCTGGCCGAGATCTACGAACGCGAGCTGTCCCTACCGGCCAAGGCCATCGAGGTTCTCGAAACCATCTTGGCCAAATCGCCCGACGATGCCGCTGCGCTTGCTTCGCTCGATCGCTTGCACACCTCGGCCGGACACTTCGAAGCGCTGGCCGACGTGCTCGAACGCCGCATCCGCGTCGTCGAGGGTCCGGATCGTACGGACCTCATTTGGCGGCGCGCGCGCGTGCTCGAGGAAAAACTCGGCAATCCCGACGCCGCGGCCGCGTGCCTGCGCGGACTCGGCCCCGACTCGCTCTCCGACCCCGACACGGCGGCAGCGCTTTTGCGCAACCTGCGCAACGCGGGCCTCTCCCACGAGGCCATGCGCATCCTCGAACAGCGTATCGTAACCCTGCGCACGAGCGACGGAGATCCCGAGCTGATCGCTGCCCTCTACCTCGAAAAGGCACAGCTCAAGGCCGATGACCTGGACGACACCGACGGAGCGCTCGATGCCATCGAATCGGCGCTTGCCATCGCCCCCTCATCGAGCACGGCGCTGTCGGCCCTGGCCCGTTTCCACCTCAAGCGCAACGACTTCAAGGCCTACGCGGCGGCGGTGTTGCGCCAGGCGGACGCAATGACGGGCAAGCCCGAGCAGGCGGCGGTGCTTCTGGAGGCCGCGGCTGTGTTTCGCGACCAGCTGTCCGACGGACTCCAGGCTCGGGTCTGTTTTGAACGCGCCGTGAAAGAGCATCCGTCGAACGCCGAGGCGCTGGGCGCGCTGGCCTCGCTGGAAGCGGCGGAAGGCCGCACCGACGAGGCGCGCGAGCTGTACGAACGGCAGCTAGAAGTCTCCGAGACTCCCGCGGCCAAGGCCGTGGTGCTGACCAACCTGGCGCGGGTTCTGTTCGAGAATCCCGAGCTGCTGAACGAAGCCGAGGCGCGGCTCGACCAGGCACTGGAACTGGATCCCGGCCACCTGCCCGCCGTCATCACGATGGCGGACATCTACTATCGCGAGCAGCAGTGGAGCAAGGCCGAGCGACGCCTGAACGAGGCCCTACGCCGCCTGCGCGGGCAGCCCGAACAGACCGCGCGGCTGTACCACCGGCTGGGCGAGGTTTACGAGAAACTTGGCCGCTTGGAGGAAGGCTACCGCCAGCTCGTCGAGGCCGACCGGGCCATGCCCGGGCAGCTCATGCTGCGCATCGCGCTCGGCGAAAACCGCTTCCAAGCGCGACGCTGGCGCGAAGCCACCATGCACTTCGAGTCCATCGCCGAGCACGAGATGGCCGCGGACTATCCCGAGGAGGTTGCCCAGGCGCTGACCCATGCCGCCCAGGCCGAGCTGAGACTTCGCCGGCCTGAGCGCGCGGCGGCCCTGCACGAGGCGGCCCTGCGCTTCTCGCCAAGCCACCCGCAGACCTTGCGGGCGCTGGCCGACCTTGCCATCGAACGCGGCGACAAGCTCGAGGCCGCGCGCTCGTTGCGCAAAGTGGCCGAGTCGCTAGCCGATCGAAACGAACAGGTACAGATTTTCGAGCAGATCGGGGATCTGCAGTTGGCACTCGGCAACAAGGACGCGGCCCGGTCGGCCTATCTTGACGCTGCCTCGATGATCGAGACCGTCCAATCCTCGCACGTCCCGCTGCTGGAAAAACTACTCGACCTGCAACGTGGCGACGGTGCCGTGAGCGACGCCATCGTCACTGCCAAGCGGATCGCGGATGCCGTGGAAGATCCAGGCGAGCGGGCCGGGCGCCGGCGAGAAGTGGCCATGCTCCAAATGGAAATCGGCGACTTCGCCGATGCCGCCGAAATGCTGGAAAAAGTCCTGCAGGACAACCCCACGGACGAAGCGGCCCTGCACGAACTGTGCAATGCCTACCAGCACGCGGAGCGCGCAACCGATGTCGCGACCACGCTCGCGCGCCTGCTGCCCGGACTGCCAGCGGCCGAAGATCTGGAGACCGAACGCGGCCGCTCCTCGCTGTGGGAAGAGCTGGGGAATGCCATCTCGGAACGCGATCTCGCATCCGGCATCGCGGCTCTGGAACGGTCCGTGGCCCTCGATACCGAACGCCTGTCCGCACGCCTGCATCTGGCCACGTTGTACGCGCAGCATCCCGACCACGCGACGCTCGCGCTAGAAAACCATCGCGCGCTGGTTCAGCTGGATCCGACCTGCGAAGGATCCCTGCGCGCCTTGGCTGCGGACTACCTTGCGAACAAGCACAGCGACCGGGCGCGCTGCTGTCTGGAGCTGCTCGACCTGCTCGGTCTCGCCACGCCGGACGACCAAGCGATGTTGGAAGCGCACGTCTTGCCCAAGCGTCCCACCGACGAGCCCTACGCGGGAAGCATCGGCGAAAGCGAACGCCACGCCCAGCTCGTCCATCCCGCCACGCGGGTGGTGGCCGATGTGTTCGCAGCCCTGTGGGAGGGCGTGCCTGCGCTCAGCCAAGCCACGCTCGACAGCCTTGGCGTGACCGCGAAAGACAAGGTGTCGGCCATCTCGGATCTGGACGTGGCCAAGATTTTCAGCCAAGCGGGCAAGGCCCTGTCCAACCAGCGCGCGGGTCTCTTCGTCAAACCCGACGCCGACTTCGAAGGCATCCGTCTGGTTTCGGTGGCCCCCACCGCCATCGTCATCGGCAAACGCTACGCCGAGCAAGCCTCGGTTCCCGAGCTGCGCTTCCGCATTGGCCACGCGCTCGAACTGCTAAGGCCCGAGTACGTCTTGGCAGCCACCATGGACCCGGTCGCGCTGGACGACATGTTCACCGCCACGCTCAAGGCCTTCCACCCCAAGCACAACCGTTGGCGGGCGGGCTCCGAAGACAGCGCCGCCGAGGAAGCCGCCAAGCTCAAGAAAGCCCTGCCCTACAAGCTGGCCAAGCGGATCGCGGAGATCTTCCAGGAACACGCGGAGGCCGAACTCAACTGTTCGCCCTGGCGCGCGGCCGTGCTTGAAACCGGCAATCGCGCCGGGCTGCTCCTGTGCGGCGAGCTGCGCGCGGCGGCCCACGTGGTGCTACGCGAGAGCGCGGTCGGCGTGCCCGAGACCGTCAGCCAGGAATTCCTGCGCGAGCAAGCCCAGAAGCCCGGGCCACTCAAAGAATTGCTGCGCTTCTTCGTCAGCCAGGAACACTTTGGCCTGCGCGAAATCCTGGGCACAGCGACGAAGGTCTAACCCCAAGGCAGGAAACGCGACGTGGCGTTGACTTGCTGCTCAGGGACGACTATAAGCCCCCAACACCCGCGAGGATGGCGGAACTGGTAGACGCACTAGCTTGAGGTGCTAGCGGTTAACAGCCATGGGGGTTCGAGTCCCCCTCTTCGCACTGACTAACCCCTTGGAAACAAGGG
>Ga0265314_10005996_pt1 | contig 10838 bp, 6 predicted proteins | sample 4126metaG_FD_203106 | JGI IMG/M metagenome (GOLD analysis project Ga0265314, IMG submission 203106) | Rhizosphere microbial communities from Carex aquatilis grown in University of Washington, Seatle, WA, United States - 4-1-26 metaG | ecosystem: Host-associated > Plants > Roots > Rhizosphere >... | reverse complement strand
GATCTCGCGCAGGATTTCGAGCTTGGTCTCGGCAGGCAACGCCTTGTACAGGTTGCCAAGCGAGCTGGTCCCGAAGATCACCGGCGGAACGCGCAGGCCGGTCTTGCCCAAAGCTCCTGTCTTTGTCATGCCTCGGGGAGGTTCGCGCATGAAGCGCCTCTGGTCAACCGGTTCACCGGTGACGACACGTGCGATTTCGACTTGCCGAGCCAGACTTGGGTCTGCACTTTGTGTGAGGAGGCGCCTTGAGGAATGATATCTCCCTTGGGCCGTAATCCCCTACCGAGAGGGTTCTATGCTTCAGAAATGCTGCTACCGTCTCGGCGGGTGTGGCATATTCGGTATTCGGGTGACCCTTTTCGCGAGCTTGGATTGAAAACGATCAGTGGGGGACAAGGCCATGGCTATCAATCCGTTTCAGAAGCGACGTGACTTCCTCAAGACTGCGGCCGCAGGTGCCGCGGGCGCAGTGGGACTCGGTGCCCTGAGAATCGAGCGCGTCTTTGCCCAGACGACAGGTGGTTGGGTTAGCGGCATGCAGGTCAATCCCGCCATCGACAACAAGCGGGTCATCTGCTGCCACGACACGACGATGCTCACGACGACGCCGGCCAACACCAGCTTCACCAGCCAGAACGCCGCAGTCGACGCGACCAAAGTTGCTGCCAATCTCGACGAAATGGCCATGCAGTTGGCGCAGAAGGCGACAGCCACCGATGCCTGGAGCACGATCTTCCGGTCGAGCAAGCCGTGGGCGAGTACCAAGGTGGCAATCAAGACCAATGCCATTCTGGGGACCAATGGCAACCATCCGCGGGTGGCGATTATCAAGAAGATCTGCGACGTGTTCGTCGACCAGCTCAAAGTTCCGGCGGCCAATATCGTCTTGTACGACGCCAATAGCGACGCTTCGACGTGCTACACCAGCTATGCCAGCTTGACGGACGCCACGAAGATTCGCGCGACGGTCAGCAAATACGGGCAGTCGCTGAATGGAATGAAGGCGACCACCATCACCTCGGCCGACAGGGCCATTTCCGTCGTCGCCGACCTGGTCGATGGCGTGATCGACATCCTGGTCGACATCGCGGTGGTCAAGGTCCATAGCGGTCCGGGAACATCGTATTCATTCGGCAGTTGTTCATTGTGTATGAAGAACCATCTCGGCACGTTCATCAACAACGGGACCGACGCCAATCCGAGCTCGACGGGCCTGCACACTCTGGACGCCATCCTTGAAATCAACAAGCACCCGGCAATTCTCGGTGGTAGTCCCGTGCGCCAGCAACTGTGCATTGTGGATTCGCTCTTGGCCAATGGCAATGGTGCCGGGGGCAGCTTCGACACACGGGTCGACCGCATCGTCATGGGAACCTTCGCACCCACCGTCGACTATTGTACGGCGACGAATATCATGACCACCGTCATGAACAAGCCGGACCGGAACAACAACCTCTCCAAGTTCATCACCAGTTTCGGTTATTCCGCGACGGAAGTCATGGACTGGAACGAATACGTTCCCGGCTCCGCTCCGCCTATCAATCCCAAGGATGGCGGTGCTGGCGGCGCGGGCAGCGGTGGAAACAGCGGTGCTGGCGGTTCCGGCAGCGGCGGAAACAGTGGGGCGGGCGGCGCAGGCAACGGCGGGAATAGTGGCACTGGTGGCGCAAACAGCGGCGGAACCAGCGCGTCCGGAGGTTCGGGCGGCGGTGGAAAGAGCGGGACTGGGGGCACGGGCAGCGGCGGAACCGCCGCGTCCGGTGGTGCTAACAGCGGCGGAACCAGCACCGTCGGGGGCGCCAATAGCGGTGGAAACAGCGGCACTGGTAGCTCGGGCCGCGGTGGTGCGGTTGGCACGGGCGGAGCATCCAGCAATGGCGGCACTTCCGCAGGGGCGTTCGGCGGGGCGGCAAGCGCTTCGTCAGGATTGGGCGGCTCGATGTCCACCGGCGCAAGAGGGTCGAGCGGTGGCTGCAACGTCGCCTTGGGTGGGCGCAGTGCTGCTCGCTGGGGGACGATGCTGGCGGTCGGCGCCCTAGTCCTAGGAAAGCTTCGCGGCCTCTTCGAGCGCCAGCGCCCGCAATCGGACGAGCAACCGGCCGAAGCCAAAATCGACGAAGCAAAGAACCAGGGTCCGGAAAAGGTATAGTCGCCTATTGCGCCGCCACTCGCCCAACAATTTCCATTTCGGCTAGCGCTGCGGGCTTCCCGGCCGGCAATCCAGTGAACGTCACGCGAACGAATCGTCCGGTGACCGCCGGCACAACTGCGTCCGTGCGCGACTTCTGGGTGGCGGGATTGCCCGTTTGGTCCACGCCCGCAGTCCAGTGAACCTGGTCATTCGACAGCTCAATCCGGTAGCGATAGTTACCCTCGAACGGAAAGACCATCCGGGTTTGTGAAACCGCGACGACGCGCTCCAGATCCACCTGCCACCAGGCGTTGGTCGCGGTGTCTTGGGCCTGCCAGAAGGTCGCCCGATTGCCGTCATTGCCGAAACTGGCGTTGTGGTCAGGTGCCTCGCTGCTGGCTCGTGTCGGATTTTCTCGACCGAAAGTCGTCTGCGTGCTTCCCGCCTGTGCCGCGAAACGCATATAGGGACGCGGCTTGGCGGGCTGGGCGACGCCGGGAATAAATTTCGGTTCGCCCAGGGAAGTGATGGTGACCACCGCGTCTTTGAGTCCAGTCGAGGTGGCGCGAATCACTGTCTTGCCGGCGTAGTAGGAACGGAACTCCATCGCTGCCTGACCGTCGCGGATGGTGATGTCCGAATCCGAGTCGAATGTGATGGAGGGACCGGTCGGAAATTCACCCGGGCCGGAGACAATTGCCAGGGTGACCGGCGGCGAATTGGATAGCGCCTTTCCGTCCTTGTCCATGACGGTGACGACGAGTTGCGTATCGTCGGTGCCGTCCACGGATTTCAGCGTGGTCTTGTCGGCGGCGAGTTTCAGCGCGGCGGGAGTTCCGGACACAGGCCAAACCGGCGGCGGAATGTGCCGATATTCGTTGCGATACCAATACCATTGGCGCTTAGGCAGACGGTAGTAGTCGACCATTCCCATGGCGCCGAAGCGTCTTCCGGCGATGCTGCCGTGGTCGAACGCGCACCACAGAGCTTCGCCGCTGCGCCACGGGGAACGCCAGAAAAATGGCTGCGCCTTGTCGCCCGGGCCGTCGAGCAGGTCGCCCCAGCCAGGCGCGTATTCGCCGGGCCGGTCCGTCATGGTCGAGCCGTATTCGGACACCACATTGGGAATACCTGGATTGATGAACAAGCGTGCACCGTCGCCGTTGTAGCCGGCAATATCGCCGAGCTTATCGATGTCGCCGCGCTGGCAGCCGCCAATGGCCGCTGGCCGCGTGGGATCCAGTTCATGCGTGTACGCCACCAGCTCCTTCAGGAACGTCGCGACCCTGGGCAGCGTGGAGCCCTCGGTGAAGAACACCTCGTTGTCCATGCTCCACACGATGATGCTGGGATGGTTGCGATGGATTCGGATCATATCGCGCAGGCTGTCCCGCACACTCTGTTCGAAGCCCTGCTGATCTTTTGCCTCGGGCGGATAGGCACTGCTGCCCCAGGGATCTTTGAAGCCGGCCGTACCCCAAAAGGAATTCTCCGACCAAAACAGAACGCCCAGTCGGTCACACGCTTCCGCGAACGCCGGCGCGTGCGGATAGTGCGAGCCGCGGATGAAATCGAAACCCGCGTCCTTCACCATCTTGACGTCGCGGAAAAAGCCACTGTCCGCCACCGCGTCGCCCCAGCCCGCGTGATCTTGATGCGCGTTCACGCCCTTGAAATAGTAGTGCTCGCCGTTCAGGAAGAATCCCTGATCCGCGGTCCACTTGAACCAGCGGAAGCCGAACGTCGTCTCAAATCGATCGGCCAGCTTCTTGCCGTCGTAGACTTCACTCACTGCCGTGTAAAGGAATGGATGGTCGGGGTGCCACAGCTTGGGCTTGGCGATGGCGGCGGTCGTTTGGTCGAAGGACGCGGTCGTTCCAGCCGGAACCGATTGCGTGGAAGAGATCTTCACGATCGCCTTTCCATCGGGATCGAGAACAACCGTCTTTAGAACACAGGTTTTCGTCGCGCCGCCATCGTTGCGGATTTCCGTCTTCACATTCGCCGTGCCGGATTTCTGGGAAACCTGCGGCGTGGTGACGAACGTGCCATACCAGGCGACGTGCAGAGGTTCGGTCACGACCAGCCGCACGTCGCGATAGATGCCACCGCTGAAGACATGTTCGCCCGCGCGCGGAGCAAGCTGCGGATTCCAGCGGTTGTTGAGGCGCACGGCCACCACGTTGCCGCCGGCTCTTACCGCGCCGGTGATGTCGAGCGAGAAGCCTGTATAGCCGCCCTTGTGTTCGCCGATGCGTTGGCCGTTGACAAAGACTTCCGCGTCCTGAAACGCGCCTTCGAATTCCAGGAACAGCCGCTTGCTGGCCCATTGCCCCGGCGCGTCGAAGTGTTTGCGATACCAGCCGTAGCCGACATAAAACTGCGGCGCCGCGAAATAGGGAGTGCTGAAAGAGTGTGGCAGTCCGATGTCGTCCCACTTCTGATCATCAAAGCTCGCCGCCTGCGCTCCGGGGTGATCGCCAAGCAGAAATTTCCACTCGCGATTGAATGGGATCGCCTCACGCGGCGATTCAGCGGCATACGCCGCGGTTCCGAAAAGCAAGAAGGCCAAGAACGGAAATAGCTTCTTCATGAGCAGACGGATGATCTGCTCTGCACCTGGCTTGGGTCAACAGCGCAATCTAGTTCAGCGTGACGTCCACGGCCGCGCCCGTATAGGTCACCGACTTGTCGGGCGTTGCCGTCGAGGGGTAGCCGATGGCCTTGCCCGCGGCGATGCGAACGACCTGGAAGGTGCGCGAAGCAAGCATCCCGGTGAATGATCCGCCGCGGGCGCCAATGGTGAGCGTCTTCGTGGCGTCGGTCCACGTGAGCGGGATCTCGGTGAATGCCGAGGTTTCGTAGTCGTTGGTCGTTCCCTGATCCTCGTAGAGCGTGAAAGTCCCATCGGCGCCAGCATAGACATAGAACGTAATGGGATCCGCCGGCTTTTCCCCGGTGTATTGCAGATCCGGGCCCAGCGGCACGATTGCTCCCGCGCGCACATAGACCGGCATGGCGTCGAACGGGGCCGGGGCCGAGACCATCGCTGCGCCCGCGGCCGCCGCGCCCGTCCAGAACAGGTACCACCCGCCCGGAGTGCTGGGCAGGTACACGGAGCGCGTGGTCGCCTGGTAGGTGGTGACCGGCGCAACCAGGAACGCTGGGCCGAACATGTATTCGTCCCCGATCTCTCGCGCCGTGGTGTCGGTGCGGAAGTCCATGACCAACGGGCGCATGATCGTTCCCGCGTGCTGGGTGACGGCTCCGGCCAGCGAATAGACATAGGGGAGCATGCGATAGCGCAGCTTATCGAACTTCAGCATCGCCGCATAAGCCGCGCTGGTGTCGCCGCCGAATTGCCAGATCTCGCGGTAGGGCGCCTGGCCGTGCACACGCATGATGGGCAGGAAGGTCGCGAATTCGAACCAGCGGGCGTTCAGTTCCTGCCATTCGGCTGTATCGGCCGCGGTGGGGCTAGCCACCGAGAAGCGGGTGGGCACCGCGAACCCACCGCTATCGAGCGTCCAGTACGGCATGCCCGACACCGAGAAGCCCAGGCCCGCCGGGATCTGTTTTTTCATCGCGGTCCAGGTCGATGAGATGTCGCCCGACCAGGTCGCGGCCGAGTAGCGCTGCTGTCCGGCGAATCCATTGCGGGTCAAGATGAACACGCGCTGATTGGGGGCAGCGGCGCGCTGACCTTCGTACACGGCCTGACTGTTGACCAGGGCGTAGGCATTGAGCATGCGCGAGCCGGAGCCCAGCGCAGTCGGGTTCATGTGGGTCTGGTTGGTCGTCACCTGCGAATTGATGCTGGTGAACGGACCCTCGACGATCTCGGGCTCGGTGGCGTCCATCCACCAGGCGTCCGTGCCCAGCGAAAAAAGCGCCGCGTTCATTTGCGACCAATACATGGCCCGCGCGCCGGCACTGAAGGCATCGTAGAAAGTGAAGTTGTTGCCAAGGAAGTCCTTCTTGCCCTCGGTGATGTTCGGTGTGTAGACGTAGCCCTTGGCGTTCAGCGCCGCGTAGTTCGCGGTGGTGGGGTAGAATTTAGGCCACACCGAGATCATCAGATGGGCATTGTACGTGGTGTGGATGGTCTTGATCATCCCCGCCGGATCCGGGTAACGGGTGAGATCGAACTGGTGCGAGCCCCATTGATTGGCCACCCAGTATTGCCAGTCCTGCACGATGTTGTCGATGGGCGCACTGCGACTGCGATAGCCCTGCAGGACATCGGTGATTTCCTGCGCGGTCTGGTAGTGCTCGCGGCATTGCCAGAACCCGTAGGCCCACAGGGGCATCATGGTTGCCTTTCCCGTGAGCTGCCGGTAGCCCGCGACGACGTCGTCGATTTCAGGCCCGTAGACGAAGTAGTAGTCGGTGCCGTCGGCCACCTGCGACCAGAACGAGGTGGTGCGGTTGGCAACCGGCGGCTTATACAGCAGGCGAATGATGTTCACGCCCTCGCCAGTCCATTGCAAGTGCACCGGCACCGCTTGCCCGGCAGTCAGGGTCACGTGCGCGATGTCCTCGTTGGGCAGCCAGTTTTGCCGCCAATGATTGATCACCATTTGATTGTTCACGCTGAGCTGAATCGTGCTCGACGAGTAGGTGCGGAAGGTGTAATCGCCCGTCACCGTCGGCGTGATTGTGCCCGTCCAGTTCACGCTGCCGCTGCCGGGGTTGACGTCACCGGGTACGCCCGTTGTCGCGTACAGGCCGGTGGTTCCCGGCAGAGGCACGGAATCGGTCAGATCGCCAAAGCGCGTGAATGAGGTGTTGTCCCACAGAACGCCGTAACCGCGGCTCGACACCAGATAGGGAATGAAGACCTCGGTGTTGTACTGGTGTAGATCCAGATCGGTGTTCTTGATGTCGATGAGCCCGTGCTGGTGCTGGCCTAGGCCGTAGAGCGATTCGTCCGCGTTGGGTGCCCATTCCTGGCGAACGCTGGTGGTCGCCTCGCCTTGAACCGTGGCCGCGGTCAGGGTGCGACCGCCCTCGGTGTTTTCGGCCAAGACGGTTTGCCCGCTGGGATCGAGGAAGGTCACCTGGCCCGTGGCGGTATCGACCTGCGCGGTCAACTTGTCCGTGGCGATCTTGGTCAGGTTGCCCGCCGTGGTGGTGGTGACCGAGGTCGGGACGCATTGCTTGGCTGCCGTGGTCAGGCTGGCCCGAGTGAAGAAAGTCGCGCTCTTAGCAAAGGCGACACGAATGATGTTGTCCGCGCACACCTCGATTTTCAGGGTTCCGCCGCCCACGGTCAGGGTAGTGCCACCTAAAGTGGTCGGAATTCCACCATCGCCCGCACCGCCGTTGCCACCCCCGCCACTACCGCCCGCGCTGCCACCGCTACCAACGGCACCAGCCCCTCCCGATCCGCTCGTGCCCCCGCCGCCGGTGGTTCCGGCACCTCCGCTCGTCGCGCTGCCACCGCCGCCCGCTGTGCCGCCGGCAGCGATGCCACCGACACCGCCCAAAGTGCCTCCACCGCCGGCCGCTGTGCTACCGCCGCCTCCCGGACCGCTTCCACCCATCCCTGCGGTTCCACCACTTGAAGAAACGCCCCCGCTGTTCGAACTGGTATTGGAAGTACCGCCGCTACCCGCGCTCCCGCCGCTGGAAGATGCACCACTTCCACCGCCAGTCCCGCTGCTGGTGGCTCCCCCGGTGGCCGACGCCTGACCACCCGATCCGTTAGTTCCCCCGGAGGCGCCTACAGCCGCATCGCGGTTACCGCCAGTGCCGGATCCGCTTCCCCCAGCCTTGGTGCCGTTGCACGAAACCAGCCAACCGGCGGCGCCCACTATCAGAATTGCCCAACCAGGAAACCTGCGCATGCCCACTCCTTGCAAGAATGAAGCGCACCCCCTTTCCCGAAGGCAGAGGGCGGCATCTTCTCAGTTGCGCGAAGAGGGCAAATGGTTCACGTGCGGATCGTTTCAACCGGCATCGTTCTTCGCACACTTGGTTTGAAGGACGCAGCCTTCGAAGCAGCTGCTCGTATACCCGAGGGTGTAAGGCGGCAAGCACGCGGGCTGCGCAATCGCGCACGCGGCTGGTCCGGCGCAGTTGGGTTGGCCGCCGTCTGCGCAGTGATTGAAGTGCATACAGCAGTTGACACCGGCGCACCCGCAAGTGCCGGGATCGGCGAAGACCGAATGGCAATCGCTTCGACTATCGCACGCCGCCTGCGTGGTGATCGCGCTACAGCTTCCCGAAGCAGCGTCGGAGGTTCCCGCGTCCGGAGCCAGACAGGCAATGGCAGGGCAGACCTGGCCGCAGCCGCCCGCGATGCCGAGGCTTGGGCATCCGGGACACCAGGTCTCGTTCGCAGGGCAGACACCTGCGTCCGTCGTGGCGCACGCGCCGCTGGACTTCTTCGTCACGCCAGCGGAAATGCGGTAGCAGTCGCTAGCGTAGGTCTTGCCGTCGCAGCCGCAAACTGGCTGGTAGATGGCCGAGCAGACCATGCTCTTGGCCACGCAAGTTCCGGTCATGTCGGCGGAATTGCATGAACCTGCCGGCAGATCGCAGAATTGGCTCGTGGAACAAGTCGCGGTGCCAAGAAGTCCACCACAAGTCACACCGCTCGCGCCGCCCGAGCCAGCTCCGCCCGCGCCAGCTCCGCCCGCGCCAGTCGCCCCGCCCACGCCAGCTCCGCCCACACCCGTCGCTCCGCCCGCGCCAGTTCCGCCCGCGCTCGCGCCGCCGCGACCGCCCGTGCTTGAGGCACCACCCATGGGTCCCGCACCGCCCGCCGAGCACTGCGCGCAGATCCCCGCGGAGGGGCTGAGGCACTGACCGCAGCACATGGTCCAGCCTGGCGCGCATCCGGTGCTGCCCCCCGCCCCAGAACCACCCAGCCCAGTCGTTCCCCCGCCTGCGTTCGCGCCGCCGACTGCCGCGATCCCGCCCGTCTTAGTGCTTCCGCCACTGGCGGTGGAGCCGCCGGCACCAAGGACGCCACCGGTTGCCGCGATCCCGCCGGTTTTCGCGCTACCGCCGTTCGCGATGGCGCCCCCGCCGCTTGGCGTGCCGCCGCCGGAGCCGCCCGTCGCGCTCGTGGTCTGCCCACCAGAGTCTTGTTGGCCGATGGGCACTTGTTCGACCTTACAGCCAACAGGGGCCGCCAAAGTACCGCCTACTAGAATCGCAAGAATCGCCTGGGTTGAAGCCGATTTCGTCATGGTCCGTCTCCTCGTTATGTCGGTACGGTTCCCGGCCCGACACAATTTCGTTGTCCTATTTTTCGATCTCGGAGGATCGCTGGCAAGCGGAGCGAACGCGCTCGACCAATGGCGATTCGGGCGCGGTTTGCAAAAAGCGTGCGGCCCGGGTGTTGGCCTCAGGTCCTGGATTCACCTGACAGAAGGCAATGGCCGCGAGCGCACGGCGTTCTTCCGCGAGCACTCCCTTGCCAAAGCGGTGGTCGTATTCGGTCAGCCGGCGCAAGGCCTGGGCAGGACGGCCCGCGCGCAGGTCTTCCTGTGCCAGACGAAGCACGGTCAATTCCGGATTCAGGGGGTCGATCGCCGGGGCCGGGGCGAGGACCGAGGCAGAGGCGGGCGCCGGCGCGATTTCGGCAGGTGGCGCGCCCAAGATTTCTGGCGGTCGTGACACGCCCCGAATCACGTCACGCCGCTGGATCACAGGCTGGGTTTCGACCTTGACTTCGGGCTCGGGCACAAGGGCGCGAGAATCGTCCGAGGCGGCAGCCGACTTGGGCGCGGCCACCGCGAGTTTGCGTGGTGTCGCATGCGTCCGCGCGGTCACGGGCGGCTCCGCCCTTCGCCCCTTCCAGGCCCACAGCGAAACCGAGCCACCCCCCAGCGCCGCCACCGTGAGCACGGTCAGAGTCACCTTCGTTGCCACGGACATGGCCACGGCTCCACTGGTGGCCGTGGAAGCTGCCCCCAGCACGGCCACGCGCAAGAGCACGGAGCGCTTGAGGCGTGCCCGATCCTCGCGGGTGAGCGAGTCGGCGTCTCGCGCCGCTGCCAATAGGGATCGCGCTTCAGGTCCGAGGTCGTTCATGGCTGCCTACCCAATTCTCGCGCTCGAAAGCGCGCCAAGGCCTTCTCGAAATCTTGTCGGGCCGCACGCAAGCGGGAAGCGACGGTGTTTGCATTCGCATCGACGATGTCCGCGATTTCCGCCGCGGTCATCTGTTCGATTTCCGCCAAGACGAACACCTCGCGCTTGTCCTCATCGAGCGCGGCCAGCAGTCGATCCAAGATGCGTAGGGCCTCGACCCGTTCGAGCGAGGCCGCGGGACCGCTTTCGTGATCGGCCATCAGGGTTTGCAGCGTTGTCACATCCTCGCCGGCACGATTGCCGGGTTTGCGCTGGTGCGTCCGCCAGTAGTGCCTCACCACGTGCAGGAGAATCTTGAACACCCAGGTCTTGAGCTGCGCCCGCCCCTCGAATTCCGCCAGCCGACGGTGAACGATCACGAAGACGTCTTGCACGACATCGTCCGCGTCAGCTGCGCGCACGCCCATGCGGCGCACGGTTCGCCACACGAAGTCCACCTGGTCTTCGTAGACCGCGTCGAAGTCGGGCACCGCTCCCACCATGCCAGTCGGCGAAGCGGCGGATTCAAGAACGTTCCCGGCGGGGGATCGCATGCTGATAGGTTGGTTCCCAGGGATCTGGAATCTCGTGATCAAAAGCGCCACTCGACGCCGACGTTGAC
>Ga0265314_10005994_pt1 | contig 10841 bp, 6 predicted proteins | sample 4126metaG_FD_203106 | JGI IMG/M metagenome (GOLD analysis project Ga0265314, IMG submission 203106) | Rhizosphere microbial communities from Carex aquatilis grown in University of Washington, Seatle, WA, United States - 4-1-26 metaG | ecosystem: Host-associated > Plants > Roots > Rhizosphere >... | reverse complement strand
GTAAAATGCAATCAGGTTGGGATTGGAGACGAGTTGCTGGCGGCGATTCTGCCACGCACTGAACTGCAATCCCGATTTCTCAGTCATCTGGCGTTGCAGTTCGGCAAAGGAATCAAGCGCCGGTGCTTCGAAATTCACATCGCTGAATGTGCCCGCAAGATCGACGGCCATCGATTTTCCAGCAACAAGTGTCCGCGCAGATTCATTCTTTCCCGACGCACGGGTCAGTTCGACTTCACCCTCGACCACCTGCACGCGCGAGGTCGCGGACGAAGTCTCCACGATAAAATCGGTGCCATGATCGACCACCTTGACCTGCGCTGTCGAAACTGTGAATCCGCGCGCCTGTTCAGGAACATGCGCGCGCAGAATTCCCGTCTGCAAATTCACGGAGAACGCGGAAATAATTTCAATGACCACGGGACCTTTGATGCTCATTTGCGCGCTGCTATGAAACTCAATTTGCGCGATGCCTCTTCGAAGATCGTATTCTCCGGGCGCGAGCGAACTTCCCGCGGCCAATGATTTCTCGCCAGCCCATTCCGCATCCAGCGAACGCGTCAACGTGGCGACGCTGTCGTCCTTGAGCTCAATGGCAGGAACCGGATGCGGAGTGTTCGCGAGTTCCGGAACGATTGCGCGCTGGGCGCGGAAGTGGAAATACAACGCGAGATTTGCAGCGACGAATACCGCGGCGGCGATGGCAAACGATGTCCAGCGCGAACGTCTCGCGGGCGTAAGCGAAACAGAACGACCAATCCGAGCCGCGCCGCCGGCCAGATGCTCCAGATGCACCGCGGTCTCGAGTGCCTGAATCGCGGCGAAGTGCCGCCGCGCGTCGGGGCTGCGTTTCAACATGTCTCGAAACGTCGCAAGTTCCGCATCGGTGATGCTGCCGTCCTGATAGCTGAGCAGCAACGCGTTGATATCGTCAAAGGAGTCGCGCCCGCTCATCGCTTAATCCCTGCGGCCATTTGTTTGGAAACGCAATCGTACAAACTTCGGCGGATGCGCAGAAGTGAAACCTTAATCGCTTCCACGGAGCGCTTCAGCGATTCCGCAATCGCGCCGATACTGTTTCCCCGGTAGTACCGCGACTGAATTAAATCACGGTTCTGTTCGGAGAGCTGCATCAGGCAGCTGCGCAGCGCGTCGCGTGTTTCTTCCAATTGAGTGGATTCCATGGCCACATCTTCACTCAATGCTTCAACGAGTTCAGAATCAAGGAGGCAGCGTTCACGTTTCTGATCGCGCAGGAATGCGAGGATCTGGAATCGCGCAACCGCGAAGGCCCATGGCAGGAACGGAGCGCCCGGCGTCCACTCTTTCGAGCGCTTCCAAAGGACCAAATTGGTTTCTTGAAGGACATCTGCGGCGCGCGTGTGGTCTCCCAGCATCGAAAAAATGTAGCCGTACACCCGATTCTGATGCTCGGTCAGTTGCACGACGAATTGTTGCTGCTGCTCATCGTCCATAAACTCTCGCGCTCCGTACTATGAATACCGCTGGCGCCCGCGCGGTTACATGAATCTTGGCAAAATTCGGAATCAAAATCGGAATTCTTGTAACCGAGAGCAATCTCCCGGTATTTCACGGACGAGTTCGCAACAGACATTGTTCAGGAGCCGCTATGAAATCACATCTGATCAGCATTATGTTCGCGCTGGCTGTTTACTCTGCCGGAGCAGGCGAATTGCTGAAGCCGCCGGATATATGGAAAGACTACGACCCCAACAAAGGCGATTTCAAAGAGGAGATTGTAACCCGGCAAGTTGCAGGCGGCATTGTTCATCGCGAATCCTATATCAGCGCGTACATCCTGGACCAGGAAATCCGCGTCTATTGCATCTACCGAGTAAAGGAAGGCCTTTCGGAAGCGCCCGGTCTTCTCGATGTTCACGGCTGGATGGGAATGGCGACGGTCCATCAGGATTTTGTCGCAAACGGATGGGCCGTGATGGGATTCGATTACTGCGGCAAAACCGGCGACCGGAAAAACTATACCAAATACCCGGCAAGACTTCGACATGGCAATATGGACGATAAAGAAGGCCCGGTGATCCACGATAGCTTTCCCGATCACAGTTCGATCACGAGCCCAAAGCAGACGTCCGAATATCTCTGGTACGCCATCGAGCGGCGCGTCCTCAGCTACCTGGAGCAACAGAAGGAGGTCGATAAAAAGCGCCTCGGCGCCACAGGCTACTCCTACGGCGGAACCATTCTCTGGGCATTGGGAACCGATCCGCGTGTCAAAGCAATCGTTCCGCACTTCGGAATCGGCTGGATCGAATACTACCGCAACAAAAGCGTGTGGATGTATAACAATCCCTACATCGAACCCGCGAAAACTCCCGGTGAAGAAATCTTTCTGGCCGGAATAGCGCCTGAGGCCTACACGCCCTATATCACGGCCGCGACATTATTCTTAAATGGATCCAACGACCACCACGGCGGTTTTGAACGCGGTCTCGAAAGTTTCAAGATGTTCAAGCCTGGGGTGCCGTGGACGTTTGCCGTTCAGGCGCGCGGCCATCATAACACCGATAAAATCGAACAGGATTGCAGGCTCTGGCTGGAGAAATTCGTCGCGGGCAAAGACATCTTCTTGCCTGCGCGGCCGAAATCAGCCATACGGCTCGATTCAGATGGGGTTCCGGAATTGATCGTCACGGTCGCGTCACCTGCGAAGGTGAAGTCCGTCGAGATGTATTATGCCATCAAGAGTCCATGCAGTTTCAATCGTTCCTGGCGTGACGTCGCCAGCATCAAAAACGGCGACACCTGGACCGGAAAAATGCCGGTGATGAACGTCGATGACTATGTCTTCGGCTATGCCAATATCACGTATGACACAGGCTTCGTTGTTTCCACCGATTTCAACGCGGCGATTCCTGCAAAACTGGGCAGCGCCAAAGCCACCGATACGAAATCCGATCTCATCTCGAGCACTGGCGAAGCGAGTGCGTGGACGAATGTTTCGGAAGTCGAAGGCCCCGGCGGCATCAAAGGATTTCGCTCCACGAGCAACGAGCGGGGCTCGGAGACAGAAAAATTGAACGACCCCAAATGGCACGCGCCGCCGAACGGACAATTGAGTTTCAAATTCTACTGCACCGAGCCGCAAACCTTGAAACTGACCACGGGGAATTATTTCGAGGTCGAACTTCCGATCACCGCTTCCGACAACTGGCAGGAAATGACGATTCTGGCAAACAGATTGATCAATCGCTTTGGCAAACAGCCCATGAAAGACTGGTCCGAAGTCAACAGCATTCAATTCACGCCGAAGCCGGGTTCCGACATCACCAAAGTCATCTTTGCGCAATTCAAATGGGCCGTCGGCGCGGACGGCAAGGTCAGGTAAGAGCGCATGAAATCACTGTGGGTCTGCACAGTCGCCATCCTTTCGCTTCCTGCGTTGCTCGGTGCAGAACTGGAGCCACGTGCGCGTCTGGACGACAGACACCATGAGTTCTTCAGGCAGAATTGCATTGCATGTCATGGCGCTGAGAAACAAAAAGGAAAACTCCGGCTCGATCAATTGCCCTTCTCAATTACCAATGTTGAAACTGCCGATCGATGGCAGAAAGTTCTCAACGCTTTGAATTCGGGCGACATGCCGCCGGAGGATTCAAAGCAGCCGGACAAAAACGCGAAAGTTGAACTGCTCGACGACTTGGCCAACACGCTGGTCGTCGCGAGAAAGGTATTGAGCGATCAGGGCGGTCAGATCACGATGCGTCGGCTCAATCGGCGCGAATACAAAAACACGATTCGCGATCTTCTCGGCGTGGATCTCGATGTCAGCGAACTTCCGGCAGACGGCGGCGCGGGAACCTTTGACACGGTCGGCTCGGGACTCTTTATGTCGAGCGATCAATTTGAGCAATATCAGGCGCTGGCACGGCAGGCGCTGGACGAAGCCTGGCTGCGATTCCGATCCGCGCCGCAGCACAAGAAATTACATCTTGAAGCAGAAGCCGGCACGGTCGAGCGCGTGGCAAAATCACTCGCGGAGCGTATTGATGGCCACAAGCGTTATGAAAGCTGGACGGCCGAAGTTGATGCGGCGGCCAATCGACCAGAAAATCGCGAAACATTGGAGAACTTTCGCAAGGCGCATCCAGGAAGCACCAAGGCTATCTATTTATTTTGGGAGAAGTTCCGCGGCGCGCCATCCCCAACTCATTTCGGATTTCACGATGCAATTTACGCGGACCACCTGGGTTTGGGGCAATGGGATCACGATGTCCCCAATCAGACGGCCTGGCTGAACCGCCCGGAAACAAAGTCCGGCATATTCATCTCCATTTACGACAACGCCGTGTGTCCTGAATTTCAATTTAACGTGGGAAGCGACTGGCCGCCGGGAGATTACGTCGTGCGCGTCAGAATTGCCGCAACCGACAAGGCGCCACAAGATCGACGCTTTGTGGAGTTTGGAATTCGAGGCGGCGGCGGCGTCTTCTCAAGGGTCAGCACACACCAGGTTTCAGGCACCATGGCCGACCCAAAAACAATCGAAATTCCGATCACGATTCCTGCGACAGGAGGGCGAAGCTTCTACTTCACGGAGATTGGATTGCACGACGACTTTGGAGATAAAGCCTTGAGGATTTTCAACGAAGCGAAACAACGCAACGGCGTTGGGCCTGACTTCAACCTCTGGATTGACTGGGTCGAAATTGAAGGGCCCTTCCCCATGCGTGCAACACCACTCGCAATCGAGACCTTAAAATCTCTGTTCAATGGCGACGGCCAAAAATTCCAAGCGGCGGATGTGCGAGGCGCGATAGAACGTTTCGAGTCCTGTGCCTTCCGTGGCTGTGCGCCCAGTCCGGCATTCGTCGATCGCCTGATGAAAGTTTTCGAAATGCGACGCGCTTCTGGTGAATCATTTGAACTCGCGATCCGGGAAATCTTGTCCATCGTCCTGGCCTCGCCGCATTTTCTCTATCTCTCGGAGCCGGTTGATGAAAAACAGTCGCGCGAACTGTCGAGTCTAGAACTGGCCGCGCGGCTATCTTATTTTCTCTGGAGCGCTCCGCCGGATGAAATCCTGCTCGATCTCGCGATGCGCGGTGAATTGAAGAAGCCCGAGGTGTTATCAAGGCAGGTCGACCGCCTCCTCGAGAACCCGAAGTCATTTGATTTCATCTGTGGTTTCACACAACAATGGCTGAACCTCGAGCGCTTGGAATTATTCCAGTTCGATACGAAATTATATTCGGATTTTGACAAGAGCACGCAGGCCGCGGCCCGAGAGGAGGTCTTTCGCGCACTCGCGTATTTGATGCGTGAAGATCAAAGTTTGACGAATCTCCTGAAATCCGATTTCGTCGTCGTCAACGGATTGCTTGCGAATTACTACGGCCTGGATGGCGTGATCGGCGACGAATTTCGCAAAGTCGCGCTGCCGAAAGATTCGCCGCGCGGCGGGTTGCTCGGCATGGCGGCGATCCTTGCCATGGGCAGCAACGGTGAGCGCACCAGTCCGGTTGAGCGTGGCGCGTGGGTGCTGCGAAAGTTGCTCAATGATCCGCCGCCCCCTGCGCCGGCGAATGTTCCGCAAATTTCGCGTCTCGAAGGAAAATTGTTGACCACGCGCGAGCGAATGCGGGCGCATCAGGAAGAGCCGCAATGCGCCAGTTGCCATCGTAAAATCGATCCCATCGGCTTCGGCCTTGAGAACTTCAACGCCGCCGGAAAATGGCGCACTGAAGATTATTTCCAGTCGAAGAACGCTGGCAAAAAGTCGTGGGGCGTTGATCCCGCAGGCGCGTTTCACAACGGCCCTGAGTTCAAAAATTACTTTGAGCTCCGCGACCTCGTCGCCGCGAAACCGGAGAAATTCGCGCGCGGATTCACTGAGGCATTAATCGAATATGCGCTTGGCAGGCCATACGGCTTTTCGGACGAGACGCTTGCGAAAAGCATCGTCCAACACGCTCAACGGAAGGATTTCGCATGCCGCGAATTCATTCATGCGCTTGTAGCAAGCACCGCGTTTCAAAGGAAATAAATCATGCCAGTCTTGTCCCGCCGGAATCTTCTGCGAAGTGCTAGCGCTCTGATCGCACTGCCGGTGCTTCAATCCCTCGGATTCAGCCGTACGGCTTTGGCCGGAGATAAAGTTTCCAGGCCACCCAAGCGCGCTGTTTTTCTCGCCATGGGTTACGGCGTGACGAACGAAACGTGGTTCCCCGATGTGAAACAAACCGGCGGGAATTACGCGCTGCCTCCGGGACTCGCGCCATTGGCTCGGCACAAAAATGATTTCACAATCGTGCAAGGCTGCTCGAACAAATTCTCCGCCGAAGCGCATTGGGGCAGCACGTTCTGGCTTACGGGCGCGAACCGTTTCGGCGAACCAGGCCAAAGCTTTCACAACAGTATCTCCGCCGACCAGGTCGCCGCAGCGCATTTGGGCAAGGACACGCGCTTCGCCTCTATTCAACTTAACGGCCGGGACACCGACATTTCAGGCCCCGGCCACGGCCCTGGGCTTTCATTGGCGTGGGACATGCGCGGCAAACCGGTCGCCGGATTCAATAATCCCTTGATCGCATACCATCGACTGTTTTCTGCGGACACGGTGCCGCTCGCACAGCGTCAAACCATGCTCGAGCAGAAACGAAGTGTGCTGGACGCCGTGCTGGAAGACGCCCGCGATCTTCGGCGCGGCCTCAACAAATCGGACGTCGATAAACTCGACGAATATTTTAACGGCATCCGTGATATCGAAATCCGATTGGGCAAAGACCAGCGTTGGATGTCCGTCCCCAAAGCTGATGCCCCCATTCAGGCGCCCGGTGACGGCGTTTCCGGTAAGGACGAGATCAAACTGACTTACGACCTAATCGTTGCCGCTTTGCAAACCGACAGCACGCGGGTCGTGACTTATCGGCAGCCGATCAGTTCGCTTCTGAGCAGTCTCGGCATCAAAGTCGCGGCGCACGACATGAGCCACTACGGTCCCGGCGAGCGCATGGTAGCCTCACAGCGCCGGGATCTGGCTCAAAGCGAAATGCTCGCTGGCCTCCTCGATAAGTTGAAGGCCACAAAAGAGGCGGACGGCACGCGGCTTTTCGATCACACGGTTCTCGCTTACGGCAGCAACATTCGCACAGTTCACTATCTCGACAATTGTCCTACGCTGATCACCGGCGGCGGCGCCAAACTTAGCTTGGGACAACACATCGTCCTGCCTGAAAAGAATACGCCGCTCTCGAATGTCTGGCTGACCCTGCTCAAAGGACTTGAAGTCCCCGTTGAACACCACGGTGACAGCACAGGGACAGTAAAAGAATTGATCGGGTAAACCTCCAAAAACTTGTGAAGCCCTCCGGTTGCGAGCGAAGAATCGATGGAACTCTCGCTGACGGTCAACAAATACCCACAAAATCTAAAACTTGCCCCCACAACGGAGAAGCTCTCGGGCAGAAGTGAGTGCCGGCGATTATTTCGTCAAACCATTGAGAGTCGATCTTGAAACGTAGCGTCCAATGCCCACAGCTGGTGTTGCGCCTTCACGTTAGTCCGGCCTAGAACGGCTCGACAATAATGACGTGGCGCACCGGTTCCAGTGTCGCCCTAGCTTTCGCGTTGGAGCCCTTACAATATCTCTCGAATCAGTTTTAGGTCGGCAGGCTTTATCGTCTAGTTCTTCTCACAGGCTCTCACGCGAATACATTCGCAGGCGTCAAGTAACTCACTATTATCAGCGAACTCTTTTGTCGCCCACTTGCAGAACTGGTCTAGAAGTCATTCTGCTTCCAATTGCCGTAGAATTCCCTCCAAATCGGCACATTAAACATTTCGGAAATGGTCCGCTCAAATACCAACTTCTGCCAGACGGCCTTATCCAGCGCGCGCATCTCCGGTCAGAACGGGTTGTCGACAAATTCGGCCGCCATTCGCGTACTTCGATTTCGCAACTGACGGCGAAAAGTATGGCGTCGTCCGGATTAATGCGGTAACCAATCACATCAAATCCGTTCGATACGCGCTGCGCAGACTTTAAGTTCTGGGATTTGGGCGATCGGATCGAGAGCGTCGTTTGTCAGTTGGTTCATTGGTTCTTCGGCGAAGTGGAAGGAGACGAATAACGTGCCCGGTTTGACGGCCGTGGCAATACGCGCGCTCGTTGTAACTGCACCGCGGCGCGTCACGATCCGCACACGGTCACCGTCGCAAATCCCCAGGTGTGCGGCATCGTCCGGATGAATTTCCACGAATCCGGCGTTCGTGATTTCAGTCAGAACGGGCGCACGGCGGCTCATGGCGCCCACATCGTAATGTTCGAGTATTCGTCCGGAACTCAGCAGAAACGGCCACTCGGCATCGGGAACTTCAGCAGAGGGCGTGTATGTCAGCGGCGAGAGCAACGCCTTTCCGCGCGTGAATACATTCTGATGCAGAAACTTTGTGCCGGGATGCATCTCGTCCGGACAAGGCCATTGCAATCCGACTTCGCGAATTCGTTCGTAGCTGATACCTGAATAAATTGGCGTCAGCCGGCGGATTTCGGCGAAAAGGCCATCTGGAGTGCGCGGAAAATGGTGTCCAAATCGCGCAGCCAACTCGGCCACGATTTCATAGTCGGCCCGTGCACCTTCCAGCGGCTTAATGGCGCGATTTGAAAGCTGCACGCGCCGTTCGGTATTGGTAAAAGTGCCCTGCTTTTCAGCAAACGAAAGCGCCGGCAGCACCACATGGGCGAGTTCGGCGGTTTCGTTGATGAACAAATCTTCAACGATGAGAAGATCGAGCTTCTGAAGGCTGGCCCTGACTAGATTCGCGTTCGCTTCGCTGATGACCGGATTTTCTCCCGTCACGTACAGCGCCTTCAATTCTCCGCCACAAGCCGGAATCATCTGCGTCTCAGTCAGGCCCGGAACCAGGCTCAGGGCAGATTCGTCGACGCCCCAACTGCGCGCGAACCGGGCTCGAACTTCGGAACGGTCTACTCGCTGATATCCGGTGTAATAGTTGGGCAGCGCGCCCATATCGCATGCGCCCTGAACATTGTTTTGCCCGCGCAGCGGATTGACGCCTCCGCCTTCGACGCCGACATTTCCGAGTATGAGCTGCAGATTCACGCAGGCTTTGACATTGTCAACGCCATGGCAGTGCTCGGTAACTCCGAGACAGTAATACAGCGCGCCACGGCCTGATTTCGCGAGCATCTCGGCCGCCGCGTACTGATCGCGTTGTGAAATCCCTGTCAATTCTTCGACACGAGCCGGCGTGAACCAGTCCATGCTTGCGCAATAGGCGTCAAAATTTTCGCAACGTTCGTCGATGTATCGCTGGTTGTGCCAGCCTTCGCGCAAAATAATGTGCTGCAATCCGCACAGCAGCGCTGTATCCGAGCCGTGGCGGAGTTGCAGCCAAATATCGGCGCGCTCAGCGAGTTCGATCCGGCGAGGATCGCACACGATCAACTTCAATCCGTGATTTTTGGCAGCTTGCTTGATCATCGAGCCGAAAACCGGATGAGCTTCCGTGGTATTTGTTCCGATGAGCAGCGCAACGTTGCTCTTGAAAATCTCTTCAAGGCTGTTGGTCATCGCACCTGAACCGAGTGTAGTGGCCAGACCGGCCACGGTGGCGCTATGTCAGAGTCGGGCACAGTGGTCGATGTTGTTTGTGCCAATAACCGCCCGTGCGAAGCGCATCAGCGCATAGTTGTCTTCATTGGACGCCTTGGCCGGCGCGAGAAATCCGATGGCATCCGCGCCGTGCGCGCTGCGAATGGATTTCAGGCGCTCGGCAGTAAAATCAAGCGCTTCGTCCCACGAACACTCAACCAATTTGTCGTTCTTTCGAATGAGCGGAATACGCAGGCGCTCTGGCGAATGGACATAGTCCAAACCAAAGCGGCCTTTCACACATAGCTGTCCTTTGTTCGGCTGTTCGTTAAAGCGATTCTCATGTGCTAGAGAATTGACAATCCTTTTGTCTCGAGTTTGAACATCAATCTGGCAACCGATGGCGCAGTATGGACACGTAACTTTCGTCGATTCCATTTCCCATTGACGCGCTCGACCTTTGGATGGTTTAAAAATGAACGCGCCCACGGGACAGACCTGCACGCATTCGCCGCATTGTACGCAGGAAGATTCGCCCATTGGCTTGTCATCGTCGCAAATGATTCGCGTGTCGCTGCCGCGAAATCCGAAATTTAACGTTTCGTTCACGACCAGGTCTCGGCATGCAGCTACGCAGCGACCGCATTTGATGCACTTATCGAAATCGAGATCGATTCCTGGCGACGAACAATCGCTTTTCACGAACGACGACTCTGGCTGAATGGTGAGATGTTCAATTCCGAGGCGATAGGCCATGTCTTGCAGTTCGCAGTCGCCACAAGCTTCGCACGACAGGCAATCATGGCGGCCGCTGGTGAGCATCATTTCGCAGACAGTCTTTTGGAACTCACGCACGGCTGGCGTGCCTGTGTGAACGCTCATGTTCTCGGACACTGGTGTAGTGCAAGCCGTATGCAAACCGGACTGGCCTTCAATTTCTACCATGCACGAGCGACATTTCCCAAGCGTCCCGATGCGTGGGTGATAACAAAGAGACGGAATATAAATATTGTTGTCCCGCGCAACCTGCAGAATGTTTTGATCTGCACGTGCTTCCAACGGTTTTGAATCAATCCAGATTTTCATAAGAATCGTCTCTCTTATGGTCTTCCCATTCGAGCCGACTATGACTCGATAAAGTCGGCCAGTCGGTCCGCCCCGATTGGTGCTTCCGTCTTCCAAGGCAAAATCGCCACTCGTGATCCTAGGCCATGCGTGACCCGCTCAATCTCGGTTATTTCCAGT
>Ga0265314_10005992_pt1 | contig 10843 bp, 7 predicted proteins | sample 4126metaG_FD_203106 | JGI IMG/M metagenome (GOLD analysis project Ga0265314, IMG submission 203106) | Rhizosphere microbial communities from Carex aquatilis grown in University of Washington, Seatle, WA, United States - 4-1-26 metaG | ecosystem: Host-associated > Plants > Roots > Rhizosphere >... | reverse complement strand
GTTCGTGCCATCGATGCCGACGAAGGAGGAGAGGCTGTCCACCGCAGGGTCGCGCATGATCGCCGCCGCGATCGATTCCTGGCGGCGCGACATGGAGGCGTAGGAGACGGACTGCGGCGCCTCCGTGATCACCTGAATCAAACCGGTGTCCTGCACCGGGAAAAATCCTTTTGGAATCAAGGCGTAGAGCAGCACGGTGACGACGAGCGTGCCGACGGCGACGGCGAGCGTGGCGGCCTGGCGATCGAGAACCCAGTTGAGCAAGCGGGCGTAAAGATCGATGAGATTTTGAAACCACGCGCCGGCGCGGCGGCTCCACGCGGGCTCTTGCTCGGGCGGGCGATGACGGACGAGCTTCGCGCACATCATCGGAACGAGCGTGAGCGAGACGACGGCGGAGATGAGAATCGTGACGGCGAGCGTGATGGCGAATTCGCGGAAAAGCCGGCCGACGACATCGCCCATGAACAGGAGCGGGATCAGGACGGCGATGAGCGAGATGGTGAGCGAGATGATCGTGAAGCCGATTTCGCCGGCGCCCTTGAGCGCGGCCTGGAGAGGCGGCTCGCCCTTCTCGACGTAGCGCGCGATGTTTTCGATCATCACGATCGCGTCATCGACGACGAAGCCGGCGGCAATCGTGAGCGACATCAGCGAGAGGTTGTTCAGGCTGAAGCCGAGGAGATACATCACGGCGAACGTGCCGATAAGCGAGAGCGGGACGGAAAGGCTCGGGATGATCGTCGCAGGGATGTTGCGCAGGAAAACGAAGATCACGAGGACGACGAGGATGACGGCGAGGGTGAGTTCGAATTCCACGTCGTGAATCGAGGCGCGGATGGTGGTCGTGCGGTCGGTGAGGATCGACACATCGACGGCGGGTGGGAGCGCGGCCTGCAGGGCGGGCAGGAGTGCGCGGATGCTCTCGACGACCTTGATGACGTTCGCGCCCGGCTGGCGCTGGATGTTGAGGATGACCGCGGGCGTGTTGTTGAACCAGGCCTGGAGCTTCGTGTTTTCGGGGGCGCTCTCGACGGTGGCGACGTCGGAGAGGCGGACGGGCGCGCCGTTGCGGTAGGCGAGGACGAGGTGAAGGTATTCCTCCGGCGACGTGAGCTGGTCGTTGGCGTTGATGCTGTAGGAGCGGGTGGGGCCGTCGAAGTTGCCCTTGGCGGTATTGACGTTGCCGTTGCCAACGGTGCTGCGGAGGTCGTCGATGTTGAGGCCGTAGGCGGCGAGGGTGCGCGGGTTCACGCGGATGCGCATCGACTGGCGCTGGCCGCCGCCGATGCTCACGAGGCCGACGCCGGGGAGCTGGGAAATTTTTTGCGCGAGACGCGTGTCGGCGAGATCCTCGACCTGCGTGAGCGGCAGGGTCTTCGACGTGAGCGCGAGCGAGAGGACAGGCGCGTCGGCGGGATTTACCTTTGCGTAAACCGGCGGCGCAGGCAGGTCGGAGGGGAGCAGGTTGCCGGCGGCGTTGATGGCGGCCTGCACTTGTTGCTCAGCGACGTCGAGTTTGAGGTCGAGGTCGAACTGGAGCGTGATGACCGAGGCGCCGGCGGAACTCGTCGAGGACATTTGCTTCAAGCCGGGCATTTCGCCGAGCTGGCGCTCGAGCGGGGCGGTGACCGACGAGGTCATCACGTCCGGGCTGGCGCCGGGATAAAATGTCTGGACCTGAATCGTCGGGTAGGAGACCTCGGGCAGCGCGGAGAGCGGGAGAAAATTATACGCGACGATGCCGACGATCAGGATCGCCATCATCAGGAGCGTCGTGGCGACGGGACGCAGAATGAAAATGCGGGAAGGACTCATCGGCGCGGAGATCCCGTCACTGCTTGCTGGAGGAATCGTCCGTGGGAGGGCGGTGGCGGTGCGGCCGGCCGGTGCCGGAGGTGCCGCCGGCGCCGTGCGCGGCGCCGGCTTCGTTGGCGGCGTTGTGCGGAATCACTTTCATGCCGTCGCGAAGCCGGTCGGCGCCGTCGGTGACGACTTGCTCGCCGACGGCCAAGCCGTCGGTGACGGCGACGCGTTCGCCTTCGGTCGGGCCGAGCTTGACCGGGCGCGTGGCGACCGTGCTGTCCGGTTTAACGAGGTAAACGAACGTGCCCTGCTGGCTGCGCTCGACCGCGGAGGTGGGGATCACAACGGCGTCGTGCAAGCTGTCCACGAGCAGGCGGACGTTGACGAACTGGTTCGGAAAGAGGCTCTCGTCTTCATTCGCGAATTCCGCGCGGAGCCGGAACGTGCCGGTCGAAGTGTCGATTTGATTGTCGATCGTCGTGAGGGTGCCGGTGGCGAGCTTGGTGGTCTGGGTGCGGTTGAACGCCTCGACGGGGAGCTTCGCGCCGGAGTGCAGCCGCGCGGAGACTTGGGTGACGTTGTCCTCGGGCAGCGTGAAGATGACCGTAATCGGCTTCGTCTGCGTGAGGACGACGAGGCCGTTTGTATCGCCGGGCGTGACGTAGTTTCCCTGATCGATAAGCCGCAAACCGACGCGGCCGTCGACGGGCGCCTTGATGTGGCAATAAGTGAGGTTAAGGTTTGCGCTGTCGATCGCGGCCTGATCGGTCTGCACGAGGCCCTCGTATTGCGCGACCTGTGAGCGCGTGGCATCGACCTGCTGTTTGGCGATCGAGTCCTGTTGCGCGAGCGTATCGTAGCGCGCGAGATCGAGCTGGGCGGTCTGAAGCTGCGATTGCGCCTGGTGGAGCTGGCCCTGTGCCTGCTCGAGCGCGACCTGGTAGGGGCGCGGATCGATCACGGCGAGGAGGTCGCCCTGATGGACCAGCTGGCCTTCCTCGAAAGCGATTTGCTCGAGGTGTCCGCTGATCTGCGTGCGCACCATGACGGTGTGCAGCGGCGTGACGGTGCCGAGGCCGTCGAGGTAGAGGTCGAGGTTGCCTTTTTCCGCGGCGCGAACCGAGACGGGCAGCGGGCCCGTGTCGCCACCGCCGGGACCGCCGCCGCCGCGCCGCCCGCCGCGCGCCGCGCCGCCCGCTTCGGCCGCAGTTCGGTGATTGACCCACCACACGACGCCGAGGAGGACCACGGCCGCCGCGGCGATCACGATCACGGTGCGGCGGCGCCGCGGACTCCGGGCGGACGGCGGACGTTGTCCAGGCAAGGAAACGCTGGATACCGTCGGAGATTTTTCCGATTCGGGCGGCCGGGTGTTTTCTGTCGGCGGATTGCTCATCGATGTTTCGTTTAGGGTGAAAAAAAGAATTGCCCGCGAATGGTTTCGGGGGCGTGTGGCGAAGCTAGACGAGATTTTGAGTGAAAGGTAACCAGAACACTTTTGTGGCCCGGCGTCAAAGGCTCGCGTCCGATACACAGTCTATCAGTTGGTCAACGGGTTCCGAAAAATTGCGCGCCGCGGGATTTCAAAAGTGACAGGGCGCGACAAAGCTCGTCCACTGTCGAAAAGGAGCTGGGGCTTGAAAATCTACTTCATGGGCATTTGCGGGACGGCGATGGGGAACGCAGCGCTGCTGGCGCGCGCGGCGGGGCACGACGTGCTCGGCGCGGATGCAGGCGTTTATCCGCCGATGAGCACGGTTTTGGCGGAGGCAGGCATCGCGCTGCACGAGGGCTACGACGCCGACAGGCTGGCGCGGCTGGCGCCGGATCTGGTGGTGATCGGCAACGCGATGTCGCGCGGCAATCCCGAGGTCGAGTGGCTGCTCGAGGCGCGCACGGTGCCGTTCACGTCGCTACCGGCGATGCTCCACGAATTCGTGCTAAAAACACGGCGCAACATCGTCGTGTGCGGCACGCACGGGAAAACGACGACAACGGCGCTGGCGGCGTTTTTGCTGCGGGAAAACGGGCGCGATCCGGGTTTTCTCATCGGCGGCGTGCCGCAGGATCCGCCGGTCGGGAATCATCTCGGCGCGGCGGGCGACCCGTTCGTGATCGAGGGCGACGAATACGACAGCGCGTTTTTCGACAAGCGCAGCAAGTTCATCCACTACGCGCCGCACATCGCGGTGTTGAACAATCTCGAGTTCGACCACGCGGATATTTTTCGCGATCTCGCCGACGTGAAGCGGACGTTCGCGCACCTAACGCGGATCGTGCCGCGCAACGGCTTCGTCGTCCTAAACGGCGACGATGAAAACCTGCGCACGCTCGGCGCACTGCCGTGGACACAGGTCGTGCGCGTCGGCACCGGCGAGGCGAACGATCTGCGCATTGTCGATTTCGCGGAGTCGGCGGAGGGCAGTGAGTTTCGGCTGGTGTGGCGCGGCGAACCGTGGGCACGCGTGAAGTGGACGCAGCCGGGTTTGTTCAACGCCCGCAACGCCGCGATGGCCGCGATGGCGGCGGGGCTGGCGCTGAATGCGGAAAATCCGACGGGGTTGAAATTGGACGCGCTCGCGCGATTTCGCGGCGTGAAGCGGCGGCAGGAAATTTTGTTCAGCTCGCCGGCGCTGACGGTGATCGAGGATTTCGGGCATCACCCGACGGCGCTGGCCGAGACGCTGCACGCGTTTCGCGCGCGTTTTCCGGGGGCGACGCTGACGGCGGTGTTCGAGCCGCGCAGCAACACGGCGCGCACGAAGACGCTCGAGGTCGGATTCATGCGCGCGCTCGCGCTGGCCGACGAAGTTTATCTCGGCGCGGTGAATCGCGCGGATAAGTTGAACGTCGGCGACCGGTTCGACCCGGCGGCGGTGGCGCAGCATCTGGAGGAACTCGGGCTCGAGGCGCACTCGGCGCCGACGAATGCGGTGCTGCTCGACAAACTGCTGGCCAATACGCGTGCGGCGGCGACGGCGACGGTCGCGAAGCCGAGGGTCGTGGTGTTTTTCACGAATGGGAATTTCGACGGGATTATCGGAAAATACGTCGCGGCGGTGAAGGCGTAGGCGGGGCGCCGCCGCGCGCCGCTTGGCAAAGGCGGAGGGTTCTGCATCGTCGTGGGCATGTTTGTCGATGAATGCGTGGTGAAACTTCTGGCCGGCGACGGCGGGCGCGGCTGCGTGAGCTTTCGCCGAGAGAAATATGAACCGTGGGGCGGCCCCAACGGCGGCGACGGCGGGCGCGGCGGGGACGTGATCCTCGTGGGCGACGACGACACGAACAATCTGATCGACTACAAATACCAGCCGCACTGGCGCGCGGAGCGCGGCGAGCACGGGCTCGGGTCGGACCAGCACGGGCGCGACGGCAAGTCGCGTTTGTTGAAGATGCCGCTTGGCACGGTCGTCATCGACGAGGCGACGAACAAACCGGTCGCCGAGGTGATCGCGGACGGGGAGCAGATCGTGCTCTGCAAGGGCGGCAACGGCGGGTGGGGCAACACGCATTTCAAGTCATCGACGAATCGCGCGCCGAACCGCGCGAACGCGGGCCAGACCGGCGAGGGCGGAACTTACCGGCTGATTTTGAAGAGCATCGCGGATGTCGGGCTCGTGGGATTTCCGAACGCGGGGAAATCGTCGCTGACGGGCCGGATCACGAAGGCGCGCCCGAAGACGGCGGCGTATCCGTTCACGACGCTGCATCCGCAGATCGGTGTGATCGAGTATCTGGACGAGGTGAAGGGGCACCGCCGCCTGCTGCTCGCGGACGTGCCGGGGTTGATCGAGGGCGCGAGCGAGAATCGCGGGCTGGGTCATCGGTTCCTGCGGCACATCGAGCGGTGCGCGCTGCTGGTGGTGCTGGTTGACATGGCGGGCGTCGATGCACGCGATCCGCGCGACGACTACGCGCAGTTGTTGCGCGAGCTGAAGCTTTACGATCCGGCGCTGCTGACGAAGCCGCGGATCGTGGCGGCGAACAAAATGGACCTCGCCGAGGCGGCGGCGCAGCTCGCGAAATTCAAGCGGCGTTACCGCAGCGTGGACGTGATCGAGATCTCGTGCCTCACGGGCGACGGACTGGAGCGATTGAAGAAAGAATTGTTAAAGCGCGTGACGGCGTTCCGAAAAAAAGAAAAGGTATCGCCTCCCGTCACGGCTTGATCCAGATTCGCCGGAAGAAAAATGGTTTCGATACACCGGTCTTTGTTGATGCGCGCCAACCGGCTCCTCGGCGCGAACCTCGTGGAGGCGAATCTCGTGAAGATCGAGGACCTCGAGCAGGCGAACGAGCGGTTGCTGGGCGTGGTCGCGGCCGAACAGCCGCGGCAGAGCACGATTCTCGGGATCCTCGCCTACGAGATGAAGGTGCTGCGGGAGGAGGATGCGCTGCAGTATGCCGTCGATAACGAGGGCGTCGGGCTGGTGGACTTGCGGCACTACGACACCGCGGACGACGTGAAGAAATCCCTCGATCTCGGTGCGTGCTGGGCGACGTGGTCTGTGCCGTTCGACCGCGAGGAGGATTTTCATTTCGTCGCGACCGCGTATTACCTGAGCCCGGCGGTGCGGACGTTCTGGGAAAAACAGTGCGCCGGACCGATCCTGTGGTTCGGAACGACGCTGGAGGGCATCGCCGATCATCTCGAAAAAATCGAGGCGGAGCGCGCCGCCGCGCCGGCGCAGGCGGGGGCGAAGGCGGTGACTTGACCCATGGCGCTCGGAAAAATCCAAACGCAGATCGTCGCGCAGCTCGTGACCATGAAGCGGCTCACGGCGGAGCAGCGCGACGCGGTCGCCGCGCTGCCGGGCGAGCCGACGGGCGAGGAGCTCGATAAATTGCTGCAGGACGAGTATCGGATCACGCCGTTCCAACTGCTCGTCGCGAAAGGCCGCGCCGTCGGCATCGCGCCGTATAACGTCGCGCGTTTCCGGCTGTCACCCGCTACGTTCGAGCGGATTCCGCAGGATTTCTGCCAGCAAAACCTCGTGGTGCCGGTCGGGCAGGTCGGCGATTTCCTGCTGGTGGCGCTCGCGAACCCGTTCGAGATCACGGTGCCGGTGAAGATTCAGGAGATGACCGGCAAGAAGGTCATCCGCCTGCTCGGTCGTGAGAAGGACATTCGCGAGAAATTCAGCAAGGGCGGCGACCAGCAGGCGCCGGGCTTCGACGACGTGGTCGAAAAAATCGGAGCGGAGTTTGGCGAGATCGTCGAAACGGACGGCGGGGATGTGTCCGAGGAGTCGGGCCCGATCATCCAGCTCGCGAACCGGATCATCGAGGACGCGTATGTCGCGGGCACGAGCGACATCCACGTCGAGCCGCAGGAAAAGGGGGTCATCGTGCGCTACCGGATCGACGGCGTGTGCTCGGAAAAACTGCGCCTGCCGAAAAAGGTCGGGCCCGCGCTGGTGGCCCGGCTCAAGATCATGTGCAATCTCGACATTTCCGAGCGGCGGCTGCCGCAGGACGGGCGCATCGTGTTCAAGCAATTCACGAAAAAAAGCCTCGACCTCGACCTGCGCGTTTCGACTGCGCCGCTCAACCACGGCGAGGGCGTCGTGATGCGCATCCTCGACAAAACCAAGACGACGCTGCCGCTGCCTGCGCTCGGTTTCACCGAAGAGAATCTCGCGAAATACCGCGACTGCATCCGCCAGCCCTACGGGATGATCTTGCATTGTGGGCCGACCGGCTCGGGCAAGTCGATGACGCTTTACTCCGCGCTCAACGAGATCAACACGCCCGACATCGTCATCCGCACGGCGGAGGACCCGATCGAATACACGCTGCCCGGCCTGAACCAGATGCAGATGCACCGGCAGATCGGGCTGACGTTCGCGTCGGCGCTGCGGGCGTTTTTGCGGCAGGATCCGGACGTGATCCTCGTCGGCGAAATCCGCGACAAGGAAACCGCCAACATCGCCGTCGAGGCGGCGCTCACCGGGCATTTGTTGATCAGCACGCTCCACACGAATGACGCGCCCGGCACGATCGCGCGGCTGACCGACATGGGCGTGGAGCCGTTCATGATTTCGTCGTCGCTGCTGTGCGTGTGCGCGCAGCGGTTGATGCGCCGCGTGTGCAAGCAGTGCCGCGTGCCCTACGTGCCGCAGGGCCGCGAAAAGGACGTGCTCGAAAAGGCGATCGGCTGGAGCGGGCAGATCTTCAAACACAACCCCAAGGGCTGCCCGAAGTGCGGCGGCAGCGGCTACAAGGGCCGCGTCGGCATCCACGAATTGATGGTGACGAACGAGGAACTGATCGAGGGCATCAACAAGGAGATCGAGACCGCCGAGTTGAAAAAAATCGCGCAGCGCGGCGGCATGAAGACGCTGCATCAGGACAGCCTCATCAAGGTGAAAGACGGAATCACCACGCTCGAGGAAGCGATCGCGACGGTGCCGCCGGACATGTGAGGCCGGGCGTGCCGGCGACAACGCGGCCCATTTTTCGCGCTCGAAAGTTTTGCGCGGCCGGCTAGGGATGGTCTCTCCACGATGAAAACTTCCGCGGCCACGAAAAAAATCCGGGCGCTCGAAGCGGCGCTCGTTCTCGGTCAGCAAAAACTCGTCGCGCTCAAGCGTCGCCAGCCGCGCGAGCCCGTCGCCGACTACACGCTGGCTGGCGCAAGCGGACCGGTGCGGCTGTCGGAGCTGTTCGGCGGCAAGCGCGACCTGATCGTGATCCACAACATGGGGACGACCTGCACGTATTGCACGATGTGGGCCGACGGTTTCAACGGCCTGCTGCCGCACCTGAGCGATCGCGCGGCGTTCGTGGTCGTGTCGCCCGATCCGGTGAGTGTGCAGCAGAAATTCGCGCTGTCGCGCGACTGGCGGTTCACGATGGTTTCGGGCGCGGACTCGACGTTCATCAAGGACATGGGCTTCCTGCCGAAGCCCGGCGAACCGTGGCCGGGCGTCTCGACGTTCCAGCGCGTGCGCCGGAAAATCTTTCGCGTGGCGTCGGCGCCGTTCGGGCCGTTCGATTCGTATTGCGCCACGTGGCCGCTGTTCGCGTTGCTGGCGGATGGAGTTGGCAAATGGTCGCCAAAATATCGTTATTGAAACGCATGAAGATTCTGGTCCTGGCCTTCGTTTCCGGCGCGCTCCTGCTCGCGGCCGGCTGCAAACCCAAGGCGAAGCAAATTCCGGCGATCCAGCGCAAGGAGGCGGCGAACCTCGTGAGCGAGGCGCAGTTCGCGGTCACATTGCGCGACTATGCGCGCGCCGAGCCGCTGTTCGAAAAAGCGGCGAATCTCTGCCCCGACACCGGCGATTACTGGGTCGATCTCGGCGTGGTGCGGCGCCGGCTCGACAACAAATCCGGCGCAAAGGCGGCCTACAAGGAGGCGCTCGGCGCCTTCCGCGACGCCGCCGAGTTGGATCCGAACCAGTCGGACGCGATGCTGCAGGAAATCAACGTGCTCCTGCTGCTCGGCCGCGTTGACGAGGCGCGCGACGCCCTGCAACAAGCGCGCAAGAAACTGCCGGACGACCGCGCGCTGCGCAACTTCGACGAAGGCCGGCAGCTCGAACGCATTCTCGCCGACCCGGCGTTCAAGGAAATCGCGCTTTGAACTCGTCGCCCACCGCGCGAACCCGAACCGCGCCGAGCGCGCCCGCGGCATGACTCCCGAAGAATTTCGCCGCCACGGCCACGAGCTGATCGACTGGATCGCCGATTATCGCGCCCACATCGCAGAGCGGCCGGTGCGTTCGCCGGTCGCGCCTGGTAGCGTCCGCGCGCAATTGCCCGCGTCGCCGCCGGCGGTGGCGGAGCCGTTCGACGCGATCGTGCGCGACCTCGACCGGATCGTCGTGCCGGGGCTTTCGCATTGGCAGCATCCGAGTTTCTTCGGCTATTTCCCGTCGAACGGCGAACTCTCGTCGGTGCTCGGCGACTACCTCAGCACGGGCCTCGGCGTGCTCGGACTGTCGTGGCAGTCGAGCCCGGCGCTGACCGAACTCGAGGAAGTCGTCACCGACTGGATGCGGCAGATGGTCGGGCTGTCGGCGGCGTGGAGCGGCGTGATCCAGGATACGGCGTCCACGAGCACGCTGATCGCGCTGCTCTGTGCACGCGAGCGAGCTTCGAACTTTTCCTTTGCGCGCGGCGGACTTCAAGGCGCGCTGGCGCCGCTCGTCGTTTATTGCTCCGGGCAGGCGCACAGCTCGGTGGAGAAGGCGGCGCTGCTTGCCGGTTTTGGCCGGGAAAATCTTCGTCGCGTGGCCACGGACGAAAATTACGCGATGCGGGCCGATGCGCTCGCGGAGGCGGTGGCGGCGGATCGCGCGCGGGGACTTTTGCCATGCGCGGTCGTGGCGACGACGGGCACGACGACGACGACGGCGCTCGATCCGATCGCGGGCATCGCGGCGGTGGCGGGCGAGCAGGGTTTGTGGCTGCACGTCGATGCGGCGATGGCCGGCTCGGCGATGATTTTGCCCGAGTGCCGCTGGATGTGGGACGGCATCGAGGGCGCGGACTCCCTCGTGCTCAATCCCCACAAGTGGCTCGGCGCGGCGTTTGACTGCTCGGTCTATTTTGTGCGCGCGCCGGAGATTTTGGTGCGCGTGATGAGCACGAATCCGAGTTATTTGCAGAGCAGTGCGGACGGACGCGTGAAAAATCTCCGCGACTGGGGCATCCCGCTTGGCCGGCGATTTCGCGCGCTGAAACTGTGGTGTTTGATTCGCGAGCAGGGCGTCGAGGGTTTGGCCGCGCGGCTGCGGCGCGATCTCGCCAACGCGCAGTGGCTCGCGGAGCAGGTGCGAGCAGCGCCGGGCTGGCGGCTGCTCGCGCCGGTGCCGTTGCAGACGCTGTGTATCCGGCATGAGCCGGGCGGACTCGATGGCGAGGCGCTCGACCGGCACACGCTCGCCTGGGCCGAGCGCGTGAACGCTTCGGGTGCGGCGTATTTGACGCCGGCGCTGCTCGACGGCCGGTGGATGGTGCGGATTTCGATCGGCGCGATCCCGACCGAGCGTGCGCATGTCGAGGCGTTGTGGGCGCTGCTGCGCCGCGA
>Ga0265314_10005991_pt1 | contig 10843 bp, 6 predicted proteins | sample 4126metaG_FD_203106 | JGI IMG/M metagenome (GOLD analysis project Ga0265314, IMG submission 203106) | Rhizosphere microbial communities from Carex aquatilis grown in University of Washington, Seatle, WA, United States - 4-1-26 metaG | ecosystem: Host-associated > Plants > Roots > Rhizosphere >... | reverse complement strand
GGCGAACTCAGTGGCGTCGCGGGGTGGCTGCGCGGAAAGACGCTCGACACGGGCAACAGCCTGTATCAGATGATGCCGCTCAACGCCCGGGTGGGCTTGAACGAGACGCTCAAAGGATGGACGGCCGGCGCCGAAATTCAGGTGGTCGATCGCAAGTCCAATGTCGACCCCCTCCGCTTTGAACAGCAAACACCCGGCTACGCGCTTCTGAACTTGCACCTGGGCTATCAGTGGCGCCGGCTGCGGCTTGACGTCGGCGGCGATAATCTCCTGAACAAGTACTACTACCTTCCGCTGGGCGGTGTGAACTTCGACGACTTCATGGCGAGCGGCTGGAGCAGCCAGATCCGGCCTCTGACAGGCCCGGGGCGGTCGCTCTATACGGGTCTGACCGTCCGTTTCTGACCGGCCGGCCATCGGCCAGAGTCTCTCACTGCGGCACTTTGTCGCAAGCCCAACAGACATAGAGCCGTCCCGCGTCAATTTACCGCATCGACTAACTGCCGTGGATGACCGAAAATCTAAATAGCAGATGAATTCGAAGGGAGAAACCATGGAATCCCACGCGAGTGTCACGACAGCGGAAGTTGGAGCGGGCTCCACCGAAATTCAAAGCGTCCGGCTAACTTGTCGACGGAAGGCTGCGATTCGGCTGGCCGTCGAGGTCGGCGACGACATCCGCGGGACTCGTCCGGAGCGCAGGATCGACCGGACTCTCGGAGAGATAGCCGATGTGCGCGAGGAAACGGACGAGGCGTCCGCGGTGATCGATCTGCTGTTTTCACTCCATGGGGCCATCGTCGCGCAGACTGCCGCGCTGGCAACGCTCCGCAACTCCAGCCATCCCGCGTTCGGGAGCCGCTGAGTCTACCGGCTTCGGACCGGCCGGCACGCCCCGCCGCCGGATCAGGATCGCTCCCCCGCAGGGAAACGAGGAGTACTTCGCGGGTGGACTTACGCCGCGACCTTCTTGCACTCCGCCGCACAGGCGGCGCATGACTCCGCGCAGGCTTTGCACGGCGCATGCGTCTCTTCGTGCTTGCGGCACTCGGCCTCGCAACGAGTGCAGGCATCCTGCGCGACGGCGGCGAGCTTAGGAAGGGAAGGGGCCTCCTGAGATGCAATCGAACGCAGAGCGCCGCACAGGGCCAGCATCTCCCGGACGCTTTTGGCGCAGGACGCCATGGATTTGTCGCCTTCCGCGAGTAACTCGTAGCAGTGGGTCAGGCACACCTCGCCCTTGCTCACGCAATCGCTGGCTTTGTCGGCCAGCGTCTGATAGGCGGCGGTCCCATGATGATGATGTGGGGCCTGGGCCGCCGCATTCGGAATGGCTGTCACGGCCGCGGCGAGGCCCAAACCGGTCAGCAGTTCACGTCTTTGCACGATCCCTCCTTTGAGTCCGCCCCGCCGGCGGCAGGAGCCCGCCGCGCAGGTCGGGGTCAACTCAGTGTAGATCCCGCTCTAGTGGCGGTCAAGGTGCGACAATTCGCCGCATCCGGATCTTGAAGCCTGGCGCCATCGCGCTGTGTCAGATAAGCAAGGGCAGGAACCCATGCAGTTCCCGGTAGTGGGTCGTTTTGAGGCCGGCGGGGCGGGTTCCGAAAAGAGTAACTGCCCGGACCCGACTTCCCTGGAGAGGAAATGAACCGCAAGACTACCCTCATCGCACTGGCACTGCTCTTGACCAGCATCGCTGTCTTCGCCAACGTCTACGGCGCCATTCGTGGCGTCGTCCATGACCCCCAACATCGTCCCATTCAGGGCGCTACGGTCACGCTCAAAGCGAAAACGTCGGACTGGGGCAAGACCGCCACCACCGACGCCAACGGCGAGTTCCAGTTCAACGCCCTGTCCCTGGGCGACTATGCGGTTACCGTCGCCAGCGACGGCTTCGCCCAGACGACGCAGGATGTGACGGTGATCTCGGGAACCGTGCCGGTCGCTCACTTTCAGTTGCAGGTCGCCACGGCGCAGCAGCAAGTCACCGTTACGGACTCGTCCGTAGTCGTCCCCACGGACACCGCCACTCCCATCACGATCGTGGATAAACTCGACATCCAGCGCACTCCTGGCGCCGACCGCTCCAACAGCATGGCGATGATTACGGACTACGTTCCAGGCTCCTATGTCACCCACGATATGCTTCACATCCGCGGCGGCCACCAGACCACCTGGCTCTTGGACGGTATTCCCATCATCAACACCGCCATCGCGCAGAATGTCGGCCCGCAGCTCGACCCCAACGACCTGGAGTATGTCGAAGTCAATCGTGGCAGTTATGGCGCCGAGTTCGGTGATCGTACCTATGGCGTCTTCAATGTCGTTCCCCGCACCGGTTTCGAGAGCGACAACCAGGCCGAACTCGTCCTGAGCGCCGGCAACTTCTACCAGACCAACGACGCCCTCAGCTTCGGCAGCCACACCGAGCGCTTCGCCTACTACGCCAGCGTCAACGGCAACCGCAGCAATCTCGGCCTCCAGACGCCGGTTCCGCAGGTGGTCCACGATGCCGTCAACGGCGTGGGCGGTTTCGGCTCGTTCATCTTCAACGCCAATCCCACCAACCAGTTCCGTCTGATGACCTCGATCCGCCGCGACTACTTTCAGGTGCCCTTCGATCCGAATCCCAACGACATCGAGAATGGATCGATCGCGGACAATGGCTTCAGCCCGCAATACCCCAGCATCGGCATGCGCGACGGCCAGCGCGAAACCGACGCCGGCGTGCTGTTCACCTGGGTCCACACGTTCAATTCGCATCTCATGCTCACGGCGTCCCCCTTCTACCACTACAACCGGGGGAACTATGACAGTCTGCCCACCGACACTCCCGTAGCGACCACGGAGCATCGCGGGTCGACTTACGTGGGAGGGCAGACCAGCCTCGCCGCCAACTACAGCAGGAATGACCTCCAGGTTGGCTTCCTCGGCTTCCACGAGAGCGACAGCCAGCTCTTTGGCGCCATTTTCAACGACGGCAGCGGTAACCTGCCCTTCACCGATTCCGAGAGCCCCACCGCCCACCTCGAGACCTTCTACGTCGACGACAAATTCAAGCCCTTTTCCTGGCTGACGCTCTCCGCCGGCATCCGTCCCACGCGATTCTCGGAGGGCAACATCCCGTCCACCGCGGCCGCGCCGCCAGTGAGCGAGTCCGCCATCAGCCCGCGCTTCGGGGGAACCATTACCGTGCCTCGCATCCACTGGACGTTCCGCGCGTTCTATGGATATTACTATCAGGCCCCGCCCATCGAGACCGTCTCCGGGCCCGCGCTCATCAACTACACCGGCCAGCAAGGCCTGGGATACATCTCCCTGCCCGGCGAGCGCGACAGAGAACGTCAGTTCGGCGCCAGCATCCCTTACCGCGGCTGGGTGCTCGATGCCGACACTTTCAGGACCGACGTCACGAACTTCCTCGACCACAACAACATCGGCGCGTCCAGCATCTTCTTCCCGCTAACCGTCTCGCAAGCCCTGATTCGCGCTTGGGAGGTTACGCTGCGTTCTCCGCGGCTGGCCCGTCGCGGGCAACTTCACCTTGCTTACTCCAACCAGATCGCCCTGGGGAGTAACATCATCACCGGTGGCCTCACTGTTCCCGCCAGCGTCGCCCCACCCGACCCGTTCCAACTCAGCCCCCTCGATCACGATCAGCGCAACACTCTCAACGTGGGCGGCGACGTGAGCCTCCCCTGGCACTCCTATGCCTCCACCAACGTCTACTACGGCTCGGGTTTCAGCAATGGTTTTCCCGGCCAGCCCTATCCCGGCAACTACCTGCCCGCGCACACCACCTTCGATCTCTCCCTGGGCAAGACGTTCGGCGAAGGATTCTCAGCCTCGGTGAATGCGCTGAACGTCACCAACCGCCGCGTGGAGTATGACAACAGCCTCACCTTCGGTGGCTTCCACTGGAACAATCCGCGAGAGATCTACGTGCAGGTCCGTTACCGCTTCCATTACTGAGGCCGGTGGGGCGGACCCCCTGGTCCGCGCGGGTCCCCCTGGACCCGCTGTCTGAATCACGACCAGGCCGACGGGGCGGCATCCCGCGCCAGTCCATGCCTCCGCTACCATTTAACTAGTGGGGCCGCAAACCAGACGAGCGATCCGGTTGGCACTATGCTCCTGCGCCTGCACCCTCCTGTGGGCCGGGCCGCCTTTTCAGACTGACGACCCCGAACCGGTCGACCTCCACCACTGGGAAGCCTACCTTTTCTCCGACTACGACCGCACCGGAATCGCATCTGCAACCCAGGGTCCCGCCCTGGAAGTCAATTGGGGCGCGGTCCGTGACCTGCAGCTTCACCTGGTGATTCCGGCCGCCGCCTTCATCCCCGCCGGCTCGCCCACGGCGTTCGGCATCGGCGACACCGAACTCGGCGTGAAATTCCGTTTCCTTCACGAAACCAAGCACCGCCCCGAAATCGGCATCTTCCCCTTCGTGGAACTGCCCACCGGCAACGCAAGCATCGGCGTAGGGAACGGTCGCACCTGGTACCGCCTCCCGCTCTGGATCCAGAAGAGCGAAGGGCCCTGGACCACCTACGGAGGCGCCGGCGAAGTCCTCAACTCGGAGCCCGGCCAGCGCAATTACCCGTTCGGAGGATGGTTGCTGCAGCGCGACCTAGGCAAGAAGTGGACGCTGGGCACCGAAGTCTTCGCCCACGGACCCGAGGGACCCGCGACCTTGAGCGCCAGATCATCGACCCTGCTCGATTTCGGAGGCTATTACTACATCCGCAAGCCCGGCTTCCAGGTCCTGTTCCTAGCCGGCCACAGCGTAGCCGGCCAACCCGAAACCATAGCCTACCTGGGCTTGTACTGGACCTGGGGCCCGGACACTAAGCAAGCGACGTCCTTCCTCCGCAACTTGGCCAGTGCCCGCTGACCGCCGCCCCACCCCGCACGTCTTTAGCTGACAGCTGAAAGCTGATAGCTGACAGCTGCCGCCTACCTGCCCGGATACGCGGGCAGGTCAGGCGGCCTAGGCGGCAGACTCTTTGGGTGCGCCCGGATCTCCTGCATCACCAGTTCGACCCCCTTCTCCAGTTGCGGGTCGTGCCCTTTCATGACCAGGTCCGGCCGGTTGTCTACCGGCACGTCCGGCTCGACGCCGCGATTCTCCACCGCCCATTGGCTCTCCAGGTTATACAGCGAGAACTCAGGCCGCGTGACGTAGCCTCCGTCCATCAGCGGGATATACCCGCGAATTCCGCGCACGCCGCCCCACGTTCGCTCTCCTACCACCGGGCCGAGTTCGTACTTCTTGAAGAAGTAAGTGAAGAAGTCCCCGTCCGAAGCCGAGTAGGCGTTCGCCAGGCAAGCCATGGTACCGTGAAACACCACGTCGGGAATCGTGCCGCTCGCCCAGTTCCGTGCCGAGCCCATGCCCGCCAGCACGCGCCGCAGCCGATCGAAGATCAATTGATCGACGAACCCGCCGCCGTTATACCGCACGTCGAAGATCATGCCCTCCTTGCGGATCTGCGGAAAGAACTGCTTGACGAACTCGTTCAGCCCCACGGCCGACATGTCCGGCAGATACACGTATCCCACCCGGCCGCCGCTCATCTCGTCCACCTTGCGCCGGTTCGTCTCGATCCAATCCAGCTCGCGCAGCCCGTATTCACTGGGGATGGGCCGCACCCGGACGCGGCGCGCCCCCTGCTCGCCCGGCTGGCTGTTGACGGTCAGAGTAACATCCTGGCCCGCGGTATTCTCGAAGAGCTCGTACGGATCTTGCGGCGTCCGCAGGTCGCGGCCGTTCACCGCCAGCAGATAATCGCCGGTGTGGACGTCGATGCCGGGCTCGGTCAGCGGCGACAGCCGGTCCGGCTGCCAGTTTTGACCCGGATAGATTTTCTTGAAGCGGTACCGTCCGCTCGCGGCATCGGCTTCGAAATCCACGCCCAACATGCCGGTGCTTACAGGCTTCAGGTCGGGATAGTCGCCGCCGCCTACATAAGTGTGGGAATTGGAAAGCTCCGCGATCATCTCGCCGATAATGTAAGTCAAATCGTATCGGCTGGCTGCGTGCGCCACTAGCGGCAGATACTTTTCGTGCTGCGCCTCCCAGTTCACTCCATTCATGGCGGCTTCGAAGAAGTAGTTACGCTCCTGTCGCCAGGACTCGTTGAACATCTGCAGCCATTCCGCCCGTGGGTCGACCTCCGCACGCAGGTTCGATAGGTCCAGCAAGGCATCGGTAGTCTTTGGAGCTTCCTTGTCCGGCAGTTTGGCGTCCACGATGCCGTAAGTGCGGTCCTGCGGTCCGAACGCCTCGGCTTCATCCTGCCCCGCCTCCGACTTACGGGCCTCATATAGAATCTTCTTGCCGTCGAAAGAGAGCGCGAAGCCCGTGGCGCCGCTCACCAGCGTGCCGCTCTTGCGTTCCTTCAGATCGTAAGCCCCCAGCTCCGGCTTCTCGCCCGGCAAGGGGCCGGAAAGCCCCGCCACCGGCTGCGATAGGTAAAAGACCGTGTCCTTGGAAGCCAGCAGGCCGCCGTAGTTCCCGGTCGTGACGGGCAGCGCTGCCACGCGCTCCGGCAGGCCCGCCAGATCGATGCGAAACGGCGTTTTGGCGGCCTCCGCCGCCTTCTCCCCGACTTCGTCGCTGCGAGGAGCCACCGGCGACGGCAGGTCGCTTCGCAGCGTGACGGCGTATATCCGCGTCGCCTTGGGGTTGGAAAACTCGACGTCGTAAACCCCCAGCACCTCGTTCGTGTCGCGATTGGAGAGGAAGTACAGATACCGCCCCTCCGGGTCGAATGCCGGGCTCCAGCTCTCGGTCGCGCCGTCGGTCACCGCCGTAATCTTCTGGTCCGCCGTCGAGTAGAGATAGATCGCGGAATTCTGGTTCTCCCCCGGTTTCCCGTAAGCCACCCACTTACTGTCCGGAGACCATGTGTAACCCTGGAAGTCGCCGTACTTGCCCTGATCGACCTGTACCGGCTGTTTGGTCTGAACATCCACGAAAAACAGATGCACGCCGTTGTCCGCGTAAAGCAGCTTGCGGCTGTCCGGCGACCACACCGGCGCCAGCAGAAACATCTTCCCTCCGCTGGTGATCTGCTCTTCTTTCCCCGTGCCGTCCTGCGGAGCGATGTACAACTCCTGCTCGCCCGTCCGGTCGGATACGTAGGCGATCCACTTGCCGTCCGGCGACCACGCCGCGTACTGTTCGCGCACTCCGGGACTGAGCGTCAGGTTCCGTATGCTGCCGTGTTTGGCGGGGACCGTGTACACCTCCCCGCGTGCCGAGAAGACCGCGCGGCTGCCATCCGGGGCCAGATCGAACGAGTCGATCAGGGCCGACACGGAGGCCCAGTGCTTGCGCGCCAGCGGCGCATCGCCCGGCAGGTAGACGGTCAGCTTGCGGGACTTGCCCGTCTTCACATCCAGCACGTACAGGGTTCCGCCGTTCGCGAACACGATGGAGTCCCCTCCCAGGCTGGGCCACTCCACGTCGAAATCTTTGAAGTCCGTCAACCGCCGCACCGGCCCGCCCTTGACTTCGCGGCTATAAATATTCAGCCGCTGTTCCGGTCCGCGGTCCGAGGCCCAATACAGAGTGTCGCCGCGCCACATCGGAAACGTCTCCGTGCCTTCGGTATCGGTGATCCGCTCCGCCTGCCCGGTTTTGAAATTGTAAGTCCAGATGCCTTGCTGCATTCCGCCCTTGTATCGCTTCCAGGTCCGGAAATTGCGGAAGATGCGGTTATAGGCGATGGTCGAGCCGTCCGGCGAATAGGCCAGCAGCCCTCCCTTATCGAGCGGCAACGCTTCCGGCAGCCCGCCCTCCACGCTCACCGTGAAGAGCCGCCCGAACCACGTATTGAATGTGTCGCGCCGCGAGAGAAAAACAATCTTGCTACTGTCCGGCGTCCACGCCAGGACCTCGTTGTTCGGGCCCATGCGTTCCGGCACTTCCGCGACATCAGGCAGGAAGGTCAGTTGCCTGGGCTGGCCCCCCTCGCTGGGCATCACGTAGACGTTGAAGTTCCCGTCGTACTGGCCCGTGAACGCGATCCACTTACCGTCCGGAGAGAATTTGGGGAATAGTTCCAGGCCGGGATGCGTGGTGATCCGCTGGGCCGTCCCGCCCTGGCTCGACACCAGCCACAGATCGCCGCCGTAGCTAAAGACGATCCGGTCTTTCTGGATGTCCGGGAACCGCATGAGGCGCCCTTCCGCCATCGGCTCCGCGTACAAACCGCCGGCCGCCGCCAGAGATACCGCCGCCACCAACAGGAACTTAAGGGACATCCGTCGCCCTCCCATTCGATACTACTGTAATGCCTGGCCCGACTTTGCTCCTGCCGGCTCTCACTCTGCCGCGTCGAGATTCATCTCGACGCCTGAAAGCTGAAAGCTGACAGCTGAGAGCTGACAGCTGACGGTGAGGCGGCCTTCGGCCGCCTCACCGTCTCAGCTCGAACCGGTTGTGTAAGAAGTTGAGCACCCGGGCGCGGGTCAGCACGCCATCCATATGGTGGTCCTTCATAACCGGAAGCTGGTTCAGATTCTCGCGGCTCATGATCTCCAGCGCCGTCTTCAGTGGCGTCTCCGGTTGAACCGTGCGAATCTCGTCGATCGGCCGCATGATGTCGAACACCGTGCTGTAAGGCCACCGCGCGCGATCGATCGTCTTCACTTCGTGCGACGTGACCAGCCCAGCCAGCCCGTTGTTGTCCAGGACCATGAAGCAGCGGTCGCCGGTCCGAAGCAGTTGTTCCTCTACGAAGTTCTTGACGTTCAGGTTCCCGTCCACCGTGGGACAGTCGTGAGTCATGACATCCGCTACTATGGCGTCATCGAGCGCGCGCGTCAGTCCGGCTTCGGCGACACTCTCCCCGGCCGCTTGCAGCAGGAACCAGCCGATGAACGCGATCCACAGCCCGCCGAAGCCAGCGCCCATGAAGAACCGCAGAATGCCGAGGGCGATGAACAGCACCCCCACCACCTGCCCCACCCGTGCCGCCTGGCGCGTGGACCGTTCCGCGTTGCCGCTCTTCCACCACAGCGCCGCCCGCAGGATGCGCCCGCCGTCGAGCGGGTAGCCCGGAATCATGTTGAACGCAGCCAGACCCAGATTGATGTACCCCAGCCACGAAAGCATGGCATAGGCCGCGCTCGACGGCGCTGCCGCCACGCGGGCGCCAACCAGGCACAGCACGCCGATAGCGGCGCTCGCGAGCGGGCCCACGAACGCCATCCAGAATTCCGTCCCGGCGCTGGTTGGGTTCTTCTCGATCTGCGAGACGCCGCCCAACGCAAACAGCGTGATCTCCCGGACCGGAAGCCCGTGCGACTTCGCAAACAGCGAGTGGCACAACTCGTGCACCAGAAGCGACACGAAGAACAGCACACCGGTCGCCAGCGCCAGCGCGAAGATCGTGACCTCGCCCCACTCCGGATTGGTGACGTGGAATTGCGCGGCCAGTGATGCCACGATAAGAAACGCGATCAGAAACCAGCTATAGTGCAGCCCGATCCCAATCCCGAAAATCCGCCCCAGCTTGATCTGCGACCGCACGCGGTACCCCACTAGCAATGTAGCAAAGGACGCGCTGCGGCGACGCGAACGCCGCGATATCAATCCCCAGGCGCGAATAGCGGAAGCCCAGGGCCGGCGTCTTCGAGGCGACGGCCCGTTCTTTGTTTCCCCAGAGCTCAGGCCAGGTCGAAGCGATCCAGGTTCATCACCTTGTTCCACGCAGCCACAAAGTCCTTCACGAACGCCTCCTGCGAGTCGCTACACGCATAGACTTCCGCGAGGGCCCGGAGCTGGGAGTTCGAACCGAAGACCAGATCGACGACCGTGCCCGTCCACTTGAGTTCGCCCGTCGCCCGATCGTGCCCCTCCAGCACGCCTTCCGATGTGGCGGACTTCTGCCACTTTGTGCCCATGTCGAGCAGGTTGACGAAGAAATCGTCCGTCAACGTCCCGGGCCGCTTGGTGAAAACACCGTGTTCGGACTGCCCGAAGTTTGCACCCAGAGCGCGCAGGCCGCCAACCAGAACCGTCATCTCGGGAGCGGTCAGCGTCAGCAGGCTCGCCCGATCCACCAGCAACTCAGCCGCCGACCCCTCGTGCTCCTTCCGGAGATAGTTGCGGAACCCGTCTGCGGCCGGCTCCAGCGGGGCGAACGAATGCACATCGGTCTGCTCCTGCGACGTGTCCATGCGCCCCGGCGAGAAGGGAACCTTTACGTCGTGGCCGCCCTTCTTCGCGGCTGCCTCGACGGCCGCGCAGCCGCCCAGAACGATCAAGTCGGCCAGCGAGACCTTCTTCCCGCCGGATTGCGCGCCGTTGAAATCTTTCTGGATCGCCTCCAGCGTCCCAAGAACCTTCGCCAGCTCCGCCGGCTGGTTGACTTCCCAATCCTTTTGCGGCGCCAGGCGAATGCGCGCCCCGTTAGCCCCGCCGCGCTTGTCACTGCCGCGGAATGTAGCGGCCGACGCCCAGGCCGTCGTGACCAGTTGGGAGATGGAAAGTCCGGAGGCGAGGATCTTGGCCTTCAGAGCGGCAATATCCTGCTCCCCGATCAATTCATGATCCACGGCCGGAACGGGGTCCTGCCACAGCAATGGTTCCGCGGGAACCAGCGGGCCAAGGTACCGCGTAATAGGCCCCATGTCGCGGTGCGTCAGCTTGAACCAGGCCTTGGCGAACGCCTCCGCGAATGCCTGCGGGTTCTCATGGTAGTACTTCGAAATCTTCGCGTAGCTCGGGTCCAGCTTCAGGGAGAGGTCCGTCGTGAACATGATCGGAGCATGCCTCTTCGACGGATCGTGGGCATCCGGGACGGTGCCCGCCGCCGATGCGTCCTTG
>Ga0265314_10005990_pt1 | contig 10843 bp, 7 predicted proteins | sample 4126metaG_FD_203106 | JGI IMG/M metagenome (GOLD analysis project Ga0265314, IMG submission 203106) | Rhizosphere microbial communities from Carex aquatilis grown in University of Washington, Seatle, WA, United States - 4-1-26 metaG | ecosystem: Host-associated > Plants > Roots > Rhizosphere >... | reverse complement strand
CATCAATGCGGCTATGAGATCGCCGCGCCGTCGAAGTGTCCGGCCTGCCATGAGAGCGGCACCCTGATCGCCTGCGGCCCCGGCGTGGAGCGGGTGGCGGAGGAATTCGCCGCCTTCTTCCCCAATGCGCGCTATGCCATCGCCTCGTCCGACACCATGGCGACGCGCGGCGAAATCCAGGGGCCGCTGCGCGCCTTCGCCAGGCGCGAGGTGGATGTGCTGATCGGCACCCAGATCGTCGCCAAGGGCCATCACTTCCCGCACCTGACCCTGGTGGGCGTGATCGATGCCGATCTTGGCGGCGCCGATGGCGACATACGCGCGCGCGAGCGCACCTTCCAGTTGCTGCACCAGGTCTCGGGCCGCGCCGGGCGCGCCGAAAAGCCCGGCCTGGTGCTGCTGCAGACCCGGAGCACCGAAGACGCGGTGATGCAGGCGCTGGCGCGCGGCGACCGTGACGGTTTCTATGAGCAAGAGCGGCAGTTCCGCGAAGCCGCCGCCGCGCCGCCCTATGGCCGGCTCGCCGCCGTTATCATTTCCGGTTATGACGGCGAAGCGGTGCGCGAGATCGCCCGGAACCTGAGCCGCGCCGCGCCGCCGGCAAAAGACATAAAAGTGTGGGGGCCGACGCCGGCCTTCTACGCCCTGCTGCGCGGGCAGACGCGGGAACGCTTATTGGTGCAGGCGGCGCGCGGCGTCGATGTGCAGGCCTATCTCAAGACCTGGCTGGGCACGGTGAAGGTGCCCGGCGCGGTGCGCGTCACCGTGGATGTCGATCCGGTGAGCTTTTTCTAATGTGGTTTTACAACGTGCCTGAGCAAAGTCAGCACTTTATCCCCAATGCACAGAAATAAAAGAACATTTTTAGGGCGCGCATACGGACGCATTTTTTTGAGCCACGACTTCATGATCTGTGATCTCGTCACAAATCTCGCAATTCGCGGCGCGCGACAGTAGAGATTTCAGGTTGTTGGAAAGCTGTCCGCGGCTCGCCGACAGCGACTTGCTCTCAAGTTACGCTTTGACCGTGATTCGGTCAATAGGCGCGACGAACCCACGACGCAAAAGAACCGCGCCTATAGCGTCCGCACATCCGTCAGATGGCCGGTCACCGCCGCGGCGACGGCCATCGCCGGCGAAACCAGGTGCGTGCGCCCGCCGCGGCCCTGGCGGCCTTCGAAGTTGCGGTTGGAAGTCGAAGCGCAGCGTTCGCCGTCCTTGAGCTTGTCGGCGTTCATCGCCAGGCACATGGAGCAGCCGGGATCGCGCCATTCAAAGCCGGCGTCGAGGAAGACCTTGTCCAGGCCCTCTTCCTCGGCCTGGTGCTTCACCAGGCCGGAGCCCGGCACCACGATGGCGTTGACGCCCGGCGAAACCTTGCGGCCCTTGGCGACTTCTGCGGCGGCGCGCAGATCCTCGATGCGGCCATTGGTGCAGGAACCGATGAAGACATGATCGACCTTGATGTCGGTCAGCTTCATGCCCGCCGTGATGCCCATATAGGCCAGCGCCCGCTCGGCGGCGATGCGATGATGCTCTTCCATCATGGCCGGATCGGGCACGCTGGCGGTGATGGGCAGCGCCTGTTCCGGCGAGGTGCCCCAGGTCACCATCGGCACGATGTCGCGCGCATCAAGCGCCACTTCGGCGTCGAATTTCGCGTCGGCATCGGACTGCAGCGTCTTCCAGTACATCGCGGCCTGCTCGAAGGCGGCGGCCTTGGGCGCGCGCGGGCGGCCCTTGATGTAATTGATGGTGGTGTCGTCCACCGCCACCAGGCCGGCGCGGGCGCCGCCCTCGATGGTGAGGTTGCACAGGGTCATGCGCCCTTCCATGGACAGGGCGCGGATCGCCTCGCCGGCATATTCGATGACATAGCCGGTCCCGCCCGCCGTGCCGATCTTGGCGATGATGGCCAGCGCAATGTCCTTGGCGGTGACCTCCGGCGGCAGCTTGCCGTTCACCGTGATGCGCATGTTCTTGTTGCGCATGGCGCGCAGGGTCTGGGTCGCCAGCACATGCTCGACTTCCGAAGTGCCGATGCCGAAAGCCAGCGCGCCGAAAGCGCCATGGGTGGCGGTGTGGCTGTCGCCGCAGACGATGGTGGTGCCCGGCAGGGTCCAGCCCTGCTCCGGTCCGACAATGTGCACAATGCCCTGGCGCACATCGTCCATGGCGAAATACTCGATGCCGAAGTCGCGGGTGTTCTTCTCCAGCGTCTCGACCTGGAGGCGCGATTCCGGCTCGGTGATGCCCTTGTCGCGGTCCTTGGTCGGGACATTGTGGTCGGCCACCGCCAGGGTCAGTTCCGGGCGGCGCACAGCCCGGCCGGCATTGCGCAGGCCCTCAAAGGCCTGGGGGCTGGTCACTTCATGGATCAGGTGGCGGTCGATATAGAGCACAGGGGACTCGCCCGGCGGCGAAGCCACCAGATGCGCGTCCCAGATCTTGTCGTGCAGCGTCTTGCCCATAGCCTAACTCGTTGAATTAACTTGCATATATCAAGAATGACGCCTCGCGGGCCACCATCGGGAGGCCTACATATAAGTCGGGGCTGGGGACGGCAAGACGCCCGGACGCGCTAGTGGCCTGCACCATGCGCCCACAGCACCGCCATGATCAGGATAATGGCGATGGCTTGGGCGACGACGCGCAGGCGCATCAGCCGGTTGGAATAGCTGGCGGCGGTCTCGCCCCCTTTCATCATCGTGTAGAGCCCCAAGCCCAGGATCACGAAAACGACAAAGACGGCGACGGCAACAAGAGCGCTTCCCATGGCGGGAGTTTAGCCCCGGCATCCCCAATTGTCATGGCCCACCGGAGTGTGGGCCATCCAGGTGGGGTATCGCGAACCGGCCAACTATGGCGCAGACATCACCTGGGTGGCCCGTTCGCACGCTGTCGCTACTCACTCGCGGGCCATGACACTTGAGAGCGGCGCGAGGCGCGCGTCACGCCAGCGCATCAATCTGCGCGTCGGTAAAATTGCCCGGAACAATGGTGACGGGAATGGACTGCACCGCACTGGCGAACATGGAAACCAGCGGCCCCGGGCCTTCCTTGCCCGCGCCGGAGGCCAGCACCAGGATGGAGATATCCTTGTCTTCCTTCAACAGCCTGGTCAGGCAGTCGGTCACGGTGCCGTAGGGGATCAGCAGCTCGGGCAGGATGCCGGAAAGCTCGTTCACCGTCTTGGCGGCGGCGTAGATCATTTCCTCGGCGTCGGCATGGGCTTCGTCCTTCATGATCTCCTCCACCCCGCGCCATTGCTGGAAGTCGGGCGGGGTGGCGGCGCACATCAGGCAGACGCGCCCGCCCGTGTTCTGGGCACGGCGGGTGGCGAAGCGCAGGGCGATGGCGGATTCCGGCGTCCGGTCAACGACGACCAAGAATTTGCGGGGGGCGCGGGAGGTGGGACTGGACATGAGCAGAGATTAACATCCCCGCCAAACATTCACCATGGGCGGGCTTGACCCGCCCATCCAACTAATAGCGCCAAGACCCCACAAGGTCTTTCCATTCGGGATTGGCTTTTTCTATCAGAGCAATTTTCCATGCGCGTCTCCAGCGCTTGAGACTGGTTTCGCGTCGGACTGCATCTGCATAAAGTGGAAATTCCTCGAAGTAGACCAGCCGCGTGACGTTGTACTTCTTTACGAAGGAGGAGCCGATTCCTGCAATGTGTCGGGTCATCCGGTCCGGCAGATCAGACGTGATGCCAATGTAAAGCGTGCCATGAGGCTGGCTGGCCAGGATGTAAACAATACCTGCGGGCATAGCTCGGCCCCAAGTTGGATGGCCGCCTCAAGGGCGGCCATGGTGAGTTTTTGAAGTTTACGGCTCGAGCTTCTTCTTCAACTCATACAGCGCTTCCAGCGCCTGTTTCGGCGTCAGGGCGTCGGGTTCAATACCCCTGAGCAGTTCTTCTACTTCACTTTTTTTGGAATCTGGCGCGGCAGCGCCAAATAAAGGCAGTTCGTCGATCCGGGCCAGCGGCTTGTGGCCTTCGCGGCCTTCCTCCAGCGCCGCCAGCACGGCTTCGGCTCTGGTCACCACCGCCGCCGGCAGGCCGGCCAGCTTGGCGACATGGATGCCATAGGAACGGTCGGCCGCGCCCGCCGTCACTTCATGCAGGAAGACGATGGAGTCGTTCCACTCCTTCACCTTCATGGTGACGCTGGCGGCCTTGTCGAGGCGTTCGCAGAGCGCGACCAGTTCATGATAATGCGTGGCGAACAGCGCCCGGCTGCGGTTGGTTTCGTGCAGATGCTCCGCCGCCGCCCAGGCGATGGCGAGGCCATCATAGGTCGCGGTGCCGCGCCCGATCTCGTCCAGGATCACCAGCGAACGCCCGGTCGCCTGGTTGAGGATCGCCGCCGTCTCCACCATCTCGACCATGAAGGTCGAGCGCCCTGCCGCCAGATCGTCGCCGGCGCCGACACGACTGAACAGCCGGTCGATGACGCCGATATGCGCGGCCTCGGCCGGCACGAAGCTGCCCATCTGCGCCAGCAGGGCGATGATGGCGTTCTGGCGCAGGAAAGTGGATTTGCCCGCCATGTTGGGGCCGGTGACGAACCAGAGACGGCCGCGCGCCTCCGGTGACAGATCGCAGTCATTGGCGACGAACGGCCCGGCATGGGCGGCGGCCAGCGCGGCTTCCACCACCGGATGGCGGCCGCGCATGACCTTGAAAGTCAGGCTGCCGTCCACCTTCGGCCTTGCATAGCGCTGCGCCACCGCCAGCTCGCCCAGCGCCGATGCCACGTCCAGCATCGCCAACGCCTCGGCGGCGGCGGCGATGGGTTCGGCATGGGCCAGGGCCAGTTCGCACATCTCACCGAACAGCGCGGTTTCCAGGCCCAGGGCGCTTTCCGCCGCTTCGGCGATGCGCGAAGCCAGCGAGGCCAGTTCATCGGTGGAAAAGCGCACCGCCCCCGCCATGGTCTGGCGATGGCGGAACAACTCGCGGTTGGTCATCAGCTTGTCGGCGTGCTGCTGGGCGACCTCGATGAAATAGCCCAGCACGCCATTATGCTTGATGCGAAGCTGGCTGACCCCGCTTTCGCCGCGATAGCGGCCTTCCAGGGTGGCGATGACGCGGCGGGATTCATCGCGCAGTTGCCGCAGCTCATCCAGCGGCGCATGCGCGCCCGTCACGATGAAGCCGCCATCGCGCGGCAGATAGGGCGGTTCTTCCACCAGCAGGAAGGAGAGCCGGTCGGAAAGCCGCGACAGCTCGGCAATGGCTTGCGTCAGCGCCGCATGCGCCGTTGCCGCCTCGCCGCGCAAGTCCTTGAGCGCGTCGCGCAGCCGCCGCGCCGCCTTCACCCCATCGCGCAGATTGGCGAGATCGCGCGGCCCCCCGCGCCCCACCGAAATGCGCGCCAGGGCCCGGGCCATGTCGGGGGCGGCGCGCAGATGTTCCCGCGCCTTGCGCCGCAGTTCGGCGTCTTCCGCGAAACCCTGCACCGCGTCCTGCCGCGCGGCGATGGCCGCGATATCGGTCAAGGGCGCGGCCAGCCGCGCCGCCAACAGCCGCGCCCCCGCCGCCGTCACGCTGCGGTCGATGGTGGCCAGCAGCGAACCATTGCGCGCGCCGGAAAGCGTCTGGTCGAGTTCCAGGTTGCGCCGCGTTGCCGCGTCGATGCCGACGAACTGCGAAGGCTGCGTTTTCGCCAGCCGGCGCAGCGCCACCTTGCGGCCCTTCTGCGTCAGGTCGATATAGGCGACCAGGGCGCCCGCCGCCGACAATTCGGCGCGGGAAAAAGAACCCAGCCCATCCAGGGACAGCAGACCGTAATGCGCCGTCAGCGCCCGCGATCCGGCATCGGAATCGAAACGCGAGGCCGGCAGCGGCGACAGCGCGATCTTCAGCGCCGCGAACACCGGCTTGAATGCCTCATGGCTCGGCAGCGCGTCGGGCAGCAGCAACTCCTTGGGCGACAGCCGCGCCAGTTCGGCGGCGATTTCGTCTTCGCCGACGGCGCTGACCTCGAAGCTGCCGGTGGACATGTCCGCCGCCGCCAGCGCAAAACTTCCGCCGCTGCGGCCCAATGCGGCGAGAATGTTCGAGGCCCGCGCTTCCAGCAGCGCGTCCTCGGTCAGGGTGCCGGGCGTCACCAGCCGCACCACATCGCGCTTCACCACCGACTTTGCGCCGCGCTTCTTGGCTTCGCCTGCGTCTTCCACCTGCTCGCAGACCGCGACGCGATGGCCCTTGCGGATCAGCTTTTCCAGATAGGCTTCGGCGGTGGCCACCGGCACGCCGCACATCGGGATATCCTCGCCCAGATGACGCCCGCGCTTGGTGAGGGCGATATCCAGCGCCTCGGCGGCCTTTGCTGCATCCGCGAAGAACAGCTCGTAGAAGTCGCCCATGCGGTAGAACAGCAGATAATCGGGGTGCGCCGACTTGATGGCGAGATATTGCGCCATCATCGGCGTGATGCCGTCGGCCGCCGCTATATCGTTTGCACTCTCTGCGGAGACGGGCATCTCGCTCATGCGAGCAACCATAGCAGAGCTGTGATTTGACGCGCCGCCCCGCTCCCCTGCTATCCTGTGGATGACCCGGGAAAACCCAGAAGCAAAGACAATAACACAATGTCCAAACGCCCTTCCTTCACCGATGAAGAGGCCCTGGCTTTTCATGCCGGCTCGAAGCCCGGCAAGCTGGAGGTCGTTCCCACCAAGCCGATGGCGACCCAGCGCGATCTCAGCCTCGCCTATTCGCCCGGCGTGGCCGTGCCGGTGCTGCGCATCGCCGAGGATCCGGAGCTGGCCTGGGATTATACCACGCGCGGCAACCTGGTGGCGGTGATTTCCAACGGCACCGCGATCCTGGGCCTGGGCGATCTGGGGGCGCTGGCAAGCAAGCCGGTGATGGAAGGCAAGGCCGTGCTGTTCAAGCGCTTCGCCGACGTCAATTCCATCGACCTGGAAGTGGACACCAAGGACGTCGAGCAGTTCATCAACGCCGTGCGCTATCTGGGCCCCAGCTTCGGCGGCATCAACCTGGAAGACATCAAGGCGCCCGACTGCTTCATCATCGAGCAGAAGCTGCGCGAGCTGATGGACATTCCGGTCTTCCATGACGACCAGCACGGCACCGCCATCATCAGCGCCGCCGGCGTCATCAATGCGGCGCACCTGACGGGCCGCAAGCTGGACGAGATCAAGGTCGTGACCAACGGCGCGGGCGCCGCCGGCATCGCCTGCATCGAGCTGCTGAAGTCCGAGAATGTCATCCTCTGCGACACAAAGGGCGTGGTCTGGCGCGGCCGCACCGAAGGCATGAACCAGTGGAAGTCGGCCCATGCCGTCGAAACCAAGGCGCGCTCGCTGGCCGACGCCATGGTGGGCTGCGATGTTTTCCTCGGCCTCTCCGCCAAGGGCGCGCTGACGCCGGAAATGCTGCGCACCATGGCCCCGAACCCCATCGTCTTCGCCATGGCCAATCCCGATCCGGAGATTTTGCCGGAAGACGCCAAGGCGGTGCGCGGCGACGTCATCATCGCCACCGGGCGCAGCGACTATCCCAACCAGGTCAACAATGTCCTGGGCTTCCCCTACATCTTCCGCGGCGCGCTGGATGTGCGCGCCACCACCATCAACGAGGAAATGAAAATCGCCGCCGCCCAGGCCATCGCCGAACTGGCGCGCGAGGATGTGCCCGACGAAGTCGCCGCCGCCTATCGCGGGGCGCGCCCGGAATACGGCCCGGACTACATCATCCCGGTGCCCTTCGATCCGCGGCTGATTGCGCGGGTTTCCTCCGCCGTCGCCAAGGCGGCGATGGACAGCGGCGTCGCCAAGAAGCCGATCAAGGACATGCTGGCCTATCAATACGAACTCTCGGCGCGGCTCGATCCTTCCGCCGGGCTGTTCCAGATGGTGACCAATGCCGTGCGCGCCGAGCCCAAGCGGGTGGTGTTCGCCGAAGGCGAGGAGGACAGCGTCATCCGCGCCGCGGCGGCCTTCCAGAATTCCGGCCTGGGCAAGGCCATCCTGGTCGGCCGTCCCGATGTGGTGAAGGCGGGCTTCAAGCGCGCCGGGCTGGACGAGAAGCTGCTGGAAATCCGCGTGCCGCATTCGGCGGAGGAAGCCGCGCCCTATATCGACACGCTCTACCAGCGCATCCAGCGCCGCGGCGGGCTGCACCGCGACGCCGTGCGCATGGTGACCAATGACCGCAATGTCTATGCCGCCTCGATGCTGAAGGCGGGCGACGCCGACGCCATGGTGACCGGCGTGACGCGCAACTATGCCGACGCCCTGGCCGGCGTGCGCCAGGTGCTGGACCCGCCCGCGGGCAAGCGGCCGATGGGCATGCAGGTGATCTTCGCCCGCGGCCGGGTCGTGCTGATCGCCGACACCTCCGTCACCGAAATGCCCACCAGCGAGCAGCTGGCCGACATCGCCATCCAGGCGGCGGCGGCGGCCAAGCGTTTTGGCCTGACGCCGCGCGTGGCGCTGCTGGCTTCCACCAGCTTCGGCTTTCCGCGCAGCGAACGCAGCGAGCGCATCATCGAGGCGGTGCAGATCCTGGAACATCGCGGCGTCGACTTCGAATATGACGGCGAAATGGCGGTGGATGTGGCGCTGGACCGCGAGAAGCTGGCGCTTTATCCCTTCGCCCGCATCACCGACACCGCCAATGTGCTGATCATGCCGGCGATCCATTCCGCCTCGATCTCCACCCGCCTCTTGCAGCAGATGGGCCAGGCCAGCGTCATGGGGCCGCTGCTGGTGGGCTTGGAGAAGTCGGTGCAGATCGCGCCGCTTGGCGCCAAGATGAGCGAAATCTACAACGCCGCCATGGTCGCGGCGTATGATATCAATCGCTGATGGATGTAACAAAAGCGGCGGATTTCATCGGCAAGCTCTGGGACAGCGAAGTCGTCCCCACGCTGGAACGCTATATCCGCATTCCCAACAAGAGCCCGGCCTTCGATCCCAAATGGCAAGAACATGGCCATATGGACGAGGCCGTGGCGCTGTTCGAGGCCTGGGCGCGCGAGAAGCTGAAAGCCTTCGACAAGGCCACGCTGGAAGTGGTGCGCCTGCCAAGGCGGACGCCGCTGATCTTCATCGAGATACCGGGCAACGCGCCCGGCACGGTGCTGATGTACGGCCACCTCGACAAGCAGCCGGAAATGAAAGGCTGGACTACTGGGCCGTGGGAGCCAGTGATCAAGGACGGCCGGCTCTATGGCCGCGGCGGCGCCGATGACGGCTATGCCCTGTTCGCGGCGCTGTCAGCGCTGCTGGCATTGAAGGAACAGGGCGTCGCCCATGCCCGCACCGTTATCATCATCGAGGCATCGGAGGAATCCGGCTCGCCCGATTTGCCGGCTTATATCGAGCATTATTCCGGCCGCATCGGCACGCCCGATCTGGTCATCTGCCTGGATTCGGGCTGCGGCAATTACCAGCAATTGTGGCTGACGACCTCGCTGCGCGGCATGGTCATCGGCACCCTGACGGTGAAGGTGTTGAGCGAAGGCGTGCATTCGGGCTCTGCCAGCGGCATCGTGCCGTCAAGCTTCCGTATCGCGCGGCAATTGCTGTCGCGGATCGAGAATGTCGAGACCGGCGAAATCACGGTGGCGGAATTAAGAGTTGACACCCCGCAGGACCGCGTCGCGCAAGCGAAAGCGGCGGCGCAGATACTGGGCGACACCGTCATCACTGAACTGCCTTTCGCCGGCGACACAAAAGCGATGGCGGCAAATAACACCGACGCCATCCTGCAAAAGACCTGGAAGGCGCAACTGGCGATCACCGCCATTGACGGATATCCAACGCCGGAGAACGGCGGCAATGTTCTTTTGCCTTACACCGCGCTGAAGCTTTCCATCCGCGTGCCGCCGACCGGCGATGCCGAAGCGGCGCGCCAGGCGGTAAAGAAAATCCTGGAAGCCAATCCGCCCTATGGCGCCGAAGTGACGTTCAACGCGCCGCGCGGCGAGAATGGCTGGAACGCACCGTCACTGGCGCCCTGGCTGGCTGCGGCGCTGGACAAGGCGAGCAACGCGGCTTTCGTCAAGCCGATGGCGGCGCAGGGCGAAGGCGGCTCGATCCCCTTCATGGGCATGCTGGGGCGGCGCTATCCGCAAACCCAGTTCGTCATCACCGGCGTCCTGGGGCCGCATTCCAACGCCCACGGTCCCAATGAATTCCTCGACATCGCTTACGCCAAGAAACTTTCGGCGGCGGTGGCATCGATTCTCGCCGATCATGCGGTGAAGCCATGATGTTCAACCGCGACGACGCACCTTCCAACCGCCCGCTGCTGGCCTTCGTGCTGCTGTCGCTGCTGGTGGGCGGGGCGGCGACCTTCTTCACCGAACCTTCCATCCCCACCTGGTACGCAGCGCTGAACAAGCCGGGATTCAATCCGCCCGATTGGGTCTTCGCCCCGGTCTGGACCACGCTCTATGTGCTGATGGGCGTGGCGGCGGCGCGGGTCTGGAAACTGACCGGCTTCGGCATCGCCATTCAGGCCTGGGCCGCACAACTGGCGCTGAACTTCTGCTGGAGCGCGATCTTCTTTACCCTGCACCTGATCGGCGCCGCGCTGCTGGAAATGGCGGCGCTATGGCTGGCCGTCCTCGCCACCCTGCTGCTGTTCATCAGGCGAGACCAGATCGCGGGGCTGCTGATGCTGCCCTACCTGCTCTGGGTTACCTTCGCCTTCGCCCTCAACCTCGCCATCTGGCGGCTCAACGCGGGCTGAAAGCCCCGGCCTCGCGCTCCGCGCTCGGCGTTCGGATGGCTGGGCCGCCAACCACACCCCCCCAAAGGCTTGGCATTTTACAACCCCCACCCAAAAAACCCC
>Ga0265314_10005989_pt1 | contig 10843 bp, 9 predicted proteins | sample 4126metaG_FD_203106 | JGI IMG/M metagenome (GOLD analysis project Ga0265314, IMG submission 203106) | Rhizosphere microbial communities from Carex aquatilis grown in University of Washington, Seatle, WA, United States - 4-1-26 metaG | ecosystem: Host-associated > Plants > Roots > Rhizosphere >... | reverse complement strand
ACATATCGAGCCCCGAGTGCTCGCGGTCGCGGTTGTCGTAAATGTCGCCGATGTTGCCGGCCGCAGTTCCTTCGGCAAACCATTTCTTCAAAAGTTCCGCCGCTTCGCCGTGCGACTTCGTCACCGGCGGAACATCGGCGAGCGGTGCTTCGCCGGCGAGCGCGGGGAGAAGCGCAAAAAGTAAAATGGCAACGAGCAACAGTCGCGCAACCGATTCAAACGATTTCATTACTCAATAGCTCCAGCGGGTTCTGCTAAGAACTACCCCGCTGGGCAGTCTCAAGACGAAAATCCCTGACTGGATTTCGTCACATGAGCGATCGACATGACATTTTATTGATTTTTAAAGGCCGAATTCTAGGCTCTCGTTGCCGCCAGACTAAGGAGACTTTATGCCAACGGGCGATCCATTCATTCTGGGCAAATCGAACAGCGCGGACAAAGCGACGCGCCTGGCCGCAACGCCGCCATTGGGTCTGGAAACGTCCATCGCCGGCGATTCCGCCGTGGCGATCTCGGCGAAAGTGGATGGAGGATCGTCGATCGCGCTTAATGCCAATGTGACCGGTGCGAATTCAATTGCCGTGAACGCACGGGTGGACAATTCCGATTCAATCGGCGTCAATTCCAGCGCCGGCGGCGAATCGTCCATTGGAGTAAACGCCCGTGCTTCCGGAAAAACCAGTGTTGCGGTCAACGGACAGGCTTCGGGCGAGGCGTCGGTTGCGCTGAACGGCATTGCGTCAGGCCAAGCTTCGACAGGCGTTCTCGGGCAGGCCTCCGGAAACGCGCCGATGGGTTGCGCCGGGATTGCCACGGGCGATGTGGGGGTCGGCGTCGCGGGAATCGGAAAAGGCGCGTTGGCCATGGGCGTCGTGGGTATTGCCAACGATCCACAGGGAACCGGCACCATTGGAATCGCCAATGGAAAAGGTGGAACCGGAGTCATGGGCGTGGCCTCGAATGAAGGCGGACTGGCCGCGCAATTTGCGGGAAGCGTGGTCGTCAACGGATCGTTCTTCGTCACTGGATTCAAAGCCGCCGCTGTTCCGCATCCGGATGGTTCGCACCGCGTATTCTGTGCGCTGGAATGCCCTGAAAGCTGGTTCGAAGATTTCGGGCGCGGGCGGCTGAAGCAGGGAAAGGCACGTATAGAACTCGATCGCGAATTCGCGGCGTGTGTCAACATTCGCGATTATCATGTCTTTGTTACGCCGGAAGGCGCGTGCAATGGACTGTGCGTGACGAAAAGGCAGCGCGACGGATTCGTTATCGAAGAATTGCAAAAAGGGACGAGTTCAGCGCCGTTCAGCTACCGCATTGTGGCGCGGCGCAAAGATACGCCGGCCGGACGCATGAAAAAGATTCGTCTTCCCGAATTGAACGCCGCCAAAATCAGCGCTCAAGCAGCCGGAATTGCAACGCGTATCGCCGAAGGTTCCTCAACAATCAAGCGACGGCGAGGCTGACGACATCCCAGGCGAACCCAATTTACGGCTTGACGGTTTTGAGATACGGCTTCATCGCGGCGAACCATTTCTCGGCCATTTTTTTCTGGCCCTGGGGATTGGGGTGGGCCCAATCGAAGGTGTCGGTGTTGGGATCCTTCGGGTTTTCTTTCCAATCCTGATAGTGCGCGACGGTGAGCACCGGCGAATCGGCGGTGTTCAGGCGCTTGGCCATGTCTTCGACCAGCGGCCGGATTTTGATGGCGGCGCCGCCGTTGAAATTTAGATGCGCGACCAGCACGACGACTTTCGGGTTTCGCGCGCGCAGCAATGCAATGATTTCTTCGAGCGGCTTGATGATCGTGTCGGCGAATGTTTCGGGCGCCTGATCGTTGGTACCGAGATGAATCAACGCGAAATCCGGCGGCGCCAGTTTCGGCAGGTTCACTTTAAGCTGATCGCGAACAAACGCAGTCTTCGCGCCGTAATAGCCTTCGTGATCGCCGTCGAAAGGCGTGCCTTTGTAATCGGGCCACGTCGCGTCGCCGTTCAATCCCTTGTTGCGCGTGCCGATGAAATCAGCCGGGATATTCGCGTCCTTCAGCATGCAGAAAAGCGGATAGCGATAGGTGTATTCTTCGCGATCCTTCCGCCCGCCCTGCGTGATTGAATCGCCGATGGGAAGAATGCGGATCGGGTCGGCAGCGAGCGCCGCGGTGGAAATAAGAATCGCGGCCGCCGTTTTCAGAAGTAAATTCATGTGCACGCTCCTTTTCTGTGTGCTGTATACAAGCAGATGAAGCGTTTCACTGGAGATTTTTAAAAACATTCCGCGCGCGAGTGAACGCCATTTCATTATTCAGTTTGCGCAAATGATCTATGATTTTGAAATTCATTCCATTTCACAAACGGCATTTCCGGAGTCGCAACGCATGTCCCAGTCTCCATTTGATATCGAGGGCGTCTGGCGCGGCCACTACCATTACCGCCGGATCTTCGGAATTTCACTGATGCCGTCCGTTCCGTGTTATGCCGTTTTCAAACGCGATGACGGAGTACTCTCCGGTCAAATTTACGAACCCAACACGTTCGTCCGCCGCGCAACGGACCATCTCGAAGCCGACATTCTGAATCTAGAACTCGGCAATGGACTCATCCGCTTCCGCAAAAAATACAACGGGACCGGCGGCGTCAGCCATGGTATTGACTACCGGGGCGAAGTTTCCAACGACGGCCGCAGGATCCACGGAACGTGGTCTATCGGATGGCTCTCGTCGGGCACGTTCGAACTCGAGAAAGAAGATCCTGAAAAATCGGCGACGCTTCGATGAATTTCTGCATCCATCGTTTCGTTGTTCACGATTCGTACCACACCCGCGTCGTGGCCAGTTCGAGAGAATTGTTCGCAGGGTCGTCGAAATAAATCGACTCGCCGCCGTTGGGCCAATGGACTTCGCGTGTCGCGATGCCCTTCTCTTTCAAGTATTTGCGCCAGCCGTCGATCTCGGATTCTTCCATCTGAAAAGCGGCGTGGCCGCGGCCGGTGGTTCCGTGATCCGGCATCGTTCCTTTCGGATCGAAGACGAGGAACATGGCGTCGCCGACGCGGAAGAAGAGATGGCGTCCCGCCTGCTTTGAATGGAGCGTCAGACCGAGAACGCCGACATAAAATTTCTCCGCCACATCGAGATCCGGAGCATACACACAGGTTTCGAGAATTTTCTGAACGCGCATGGAAGAACCTCCAGCCGATTGAAAATTCTAGCGCGGTTCGAGAAGCGGCTCAATGGGCGAACGGCAAGCCGCTTGTGAATGACATGCGCCGCGACTACGCTGCTTACAGGCAACTTCAAAGGATAAAGCGCATGGCAAAACTGACACAGAAACAGATCCGGGCGAAATTGAAAAAGAAGTCCCGGCCGCTGGTGAAAAAGGACGCGGCAGAAATGCGCGCGGAAGCGAACAAAAGCGTCGAACCGTTTCGCAATCCCGCGCGGAAAGAATGGCTGAATAAAGGCAAGTAATGAATTCGATAGGAAAATGATGCACGAATAATAGTCCGCCATCTCAAACTTCAGATAATCTGATTCTGTTTTTGCACCGTCCGCTTATGGAGGTGAACCTATGAAAGTATGGATCAGCATCCTCTTCATTGTCTTCAGCGTGGCAGCCATTGCTGAAGAAGTCTTTTACGAAATACCGATCAAGGAACTGAAGATCACCGAGGGGCAAATCGAGCACGCCCCTTTTTATGAAATTCCCGAAGCCATCGTGCGATTGGATGGCGACGGCGAAGGCTATTACATTGCCGATCATTGGTCATATCCGGGAAATACGCACAAGGAATCGCTCGTGGTACGCGTTTCCAAAACGCGGGATGTCACAGGTTGGCTGGCGATTATGCCGACGGATTGGAATAAGGGCGTCTATTCAGCTCGCTTTGAAATTCCGTCCGGGCAAGCCAGCGAAAAAGCACGCGATGCATTCTATGGAGCGAAGGCTGAGTACTACGACCGGCTTGTGCAACGGGGCGTCGCCGGCGGCGCGTGGTTCAGGCATGAAGCCGATCGTGTGCGCGAAGTGCTGGGCAAGAAGGCCGCTGAGAACGCGCCCGGTCCGCGAGGTCCTCGCCGACAAATGCAGCTCGACGACACGTATGAGCTTTTTTCAGGCGGCCGGGCGATCAGCGAAAATCTTCAGCTCGACCGCGCGTTACTCTCTTCGCCTCAGGATAAAAACGCGCTGAAGCCGGTCGACCTGGCAAGCGTCCCCGGCGTGACCATTAAAGAGATCAATTGGAAGCCTCTGCTGAAGGATGACCAACCGGTGCTCGACCCGCTGGCGGCAACGATTCCCGCGGACCAGCACGCGCTCTTCTTTCCGTCGTTCAAGGCGATGATGGATTTGGCCGACGAAGCAAATGGCGGCGCCACGCCGGTTCTGCACCTGCTCGAACCGCGCGGCGAAGACGCGCACTCGAAGGAGCGCTATCAGCGCCAGTTGTGCCTCGCGCCGACCGAAGCGGCACGCGTTCTCGGCCCGTTCGTCGTGAACAGTGTGGCCGTGACCGGGTCCGATCCATATCTGCGCACGGGCACCGACATCGCGGTGATCTTCGATGCCAAAAACGTCGCGCTGCTGAAAACATTTCTGGCCGCAAAACACACCGCGGCGGTTCAGGAGAATCCGATAGCTCAGGCCGTCAGCGGCGAAGTTGCGGGCGTGGCGTACTCCGGCGTCGTTTCTCCCGACCGATCGATCTGCTCGTACCTGGCTGCAACGGGAAACACGGTCGTCGTCACCAATTCGCTCTATCAGTTGACGCGAATCATCGAGACCGGGAGCGGCAAAGGAACGGCGATGCAGAGCCTTCCGGAATACTCGTTTTTCCGGCAGCGTTATGTGCGCGGCGACAAAGAGGAAAGCTGTTTCCTGGTGATGACCGACGCGGCGATCCGGCGCTGGTGCGGAGCGCGCTGGCGCATCGGAAATTCGCGCCGAACGCAGGCCATGGCCGCGCTCGCCGAATTGCAGGCGCGCTATCTGGACGCGCTGGCCGCAGGTAGCGTCAAAGAGGGAGTTCTCGAATCCGAGTTCAGCGGTTTGGGAACCGTGACGCTGACCGATCGCGGCGTTCGATCGTCGATTTACAACACGATGGAATTCATGACGCCCATCGCCGAGCTGGATTTGGCGCAAGGGACACAGGGCGAAGTCGACGCGTACAACCGCTGGCGAGACCGCTACCAGTCCAACTGGAACTGGAGTTTCGATCCCATCGCGATTCGCACGTTTGTGAATCCGGACGGAAAAATAAACGCCGACATGACGATCACGCCGTTGATCGCGCGGTCCGAATACAATTTCCTGATTGAACTCACAAAGAATGGAAGCATTTCACCGGACGCGGGCGACAGGCATGCCGAGTCGATGCTGGAATTGACATTGGGAATTACGACTGACCGGTCCAAACCGGGATGGATATCTGCAGAAACGCTGAACTGGCTGGGAAGCACGGTGTCTGTGTTCTTCGACGAGGATCCGCTTTGGGCGGAAATTGCTGCGGCACGGAGCGATCCTGCGAAATTACAAAATTTAAGTGCACGCACTCCCGTTGGCATTCTCGTCGACGTTAAGAAGGCGGTGGGTCTGGATAACGTTATCACGCGATTGATGGCTATGGAAAACGTGACCAAAGAAAATCGCGTGCACTCCGGCGAAGCGTATGTGGAAGTCAGTTTTCCTGGACGCTACATTCTAGGCAATGAACGCCAGCTAATTTACTGCACAACCACTGCCGATTCAGAGCTGGTGACACCCAATGAAGACGTGATGAAACGGGCACTCGAGCGCCGCGCGAAGCGGAAGGCGAACGCGGAACTTCCGCCGCAACCCGTCTGGCTTGGCAAAAATGTCGGCATGCAGGCGGACGTGCGGCTGATTCGCACGGCCGAGCTTTTTGAAGATTACTATTCAAAAGAATTACAGACGCATTCGTGGTCGAATATTTACATTTTGAATGAGTGGAAGAAGCGCTACCCGAAGGACGATCCGGTGAAGCTGCATCAGAAATTCTGGCAGACCGAACTGCTCTGCCCCGGTGGCGGCACGTACGTGTGGAACGAAAAATGGCAGACGATGGAATCGACCGTCTTTGGCCATCCCGGCGAACCGAAGAAGCCGGAGCACGTGCTTTCGGAAACACTGGGGCGAATCAAGAGCGGTAATTTTGGGCTGACGTTTGAAAACGATGGCTTGCGCGCGCGCGTTGAAATTGAGCGCAAAGCAGGGGCAGAAAAGGGCAACGCGCAGAAGGCTCCGTAGGACGGATTTTTTCGGAGAATTTGGGCAATAAAGGGCTACCAAAAACGTCGTTTGTTAGGGTGCTACGAATTGCGGGTTTACCGATGCAAAATGGCTGCACATGTGCAAATTTTTACAGCCGTTTGAGTGCATCAAGTCAAAACGAGTTCGCAACGAAAGGCTAGCGGGCTGAACAATGTGCGTTTTTGGACGCGTTGATTTCATAGGAGCGGTTGCTATCGCTCCCTGACGGTCGCGGTTCTGAGCGACCGCAACATGTGCAAAAGTTTGCAGGGATTTGACGCGATTAGAGCCAGGAGCAACGCAAATGGCCGCGCTGATCTTTGGCACCGAGCTGAACTTGTGCAATAGTTTTAGGGTGTGTGACGGCGACGAAGTTTGTCGGGGCTAAGGGCCCCGACCACCTTTTTATGCCAGCCACAGGCCGCCGTTGATTTCGATGATCTCGCCGGTGATGAAACTCGCGCCGGGGGCTGCGAGGAAAACGGCGGCGGCGGAACATTCTTCGGGGCCGCCGTTGCGCTTTAAAGGAGTGCTCGCGGCGATGTTTTTCATCGCGTCGTCGCTGGTGTACTTTTTATGAAAATCGGTCGTCACCACGCCAGGTGCGATGCCGTTGACGCGGATCTCCGGCGCAAGTTCCTTCGCCAGGCCGCGCGTGAGCGTGTGGATCGCGCCCTTGGTCATCGCGTAGACGCTCGCGCCGTTCGCGCCGCCGTGGTGCGCGGCGACGGAGCTGAGATTGATGATCGACGGTTGCTTGCCCGACTTGAGAAGCGGCGTGCAGGCGCGGATTGAATACAGAGCGGTGTGAATGTTGACGCGCAGAATCTGTTCGACGATTTCATCGCTGATGTCGGCGACGGGGCTGCGTTTCACCAGATCGCCGGCGTTGTTAACGAGAACATCGAGCGCGCCCCAGCGTTGTTTCGCCGCGGCGGCGAGCGCGTTCGCGCCGGACGATTGCGTCAGGTCCGCTCCGAACGACCAGGCTTTTCCGCCGAATTTTTCGATCGCGGCAACGACCTCGTTCGCGGCGTCTTTACTGGAGTGATAATGAACGCAAACGTCAGCGCCGACGGCGGCGAACGCTTCCGCGATCGCTCGGCCGATCCCCCGCCCCGCCCCGGTGACCACGGCCCGGCGGCCGGCGAGGCCAAAATTTTTGTGGAGGTAGTCAGACATGAGAGACTCCTTTTTCTACCACGGAGATCACAGGGCACACTGAGAACAGCTTATGATGAGCGCTTTTTCGATTTTCTCCGTGAACTCCGTGATTTCTGCGGCGAAAAATTTTTCTTCTTCTTGGGCGGTTCGTCGACGCGGCGCAACACGCGCGCGGGGTTCCCGGCAAGGACGACGCCGGCCGGCACGTCCTTGGTCACCACCGATCCGGCGCCGATCAGCGAACCTTCGCCAATCGTTACGCCGCAGAGGATCACGCAGTTTGACCCGATCGCGGCGCGCTTGCGGATGTACGTCGGAACGCACTCCCACTCGCCTCCTTTAATGGGCGAGCCGTCGGGATGGACGGCGGCGGGATAGCGGTCGTTGATGAACGTGACGCCGTGGCCGATGAAACATTCGTCCTCGATCGTGACAGCATCGCAGATGAAGGAGTGGCTCTGGATTTTGCATTTGCGGCCGATGGTCGCGCCGCGCTGGATTTCGACGAACGGCCCGATCTTGGTGTCGTCGCCGATCTCGCAACCGTAAAGGTTGACATGGCAGAAGATGCCGACGTCTTTGCCGAGTTTCACGTCGGCGGCGATGCGGATGAAATTTTCGCGGTCGTAGGCCGCGTCGCGTTGAGAGTGTGCCATGGCTGAAAAAATCTCCGCCGCCAAAAAGGTGCCGTTGCGAGAAAACGCGAGACTGAAAAGAATAATACTCTCGACCGAAAAACGCGCAGGGCAGAACAGTGAAAAGCGAACGATTTGCCGAGGAGAGATTTTCGTGCTATAGTATGGCTGTGATTCGCTCATGGGGGCGAACAGGTTTCGACCGGATGACGGAGGATGGCGGCGGCGCGTCGAGGTTGCGTGGAGGCCTCGTAAAACACCATGCACTTAGTAACTGCCACTCACAATGAGATGGCTCTCGCTGCCTAACGCAAGTTAGCAACAGCGACGTGAATCTGGAAGCCCCGCCTGTGGCGTCCAGGTTTGCGCAACCGATACAGGCTGGCCCAAGGTCCTCCGGTCCGAAGAATCTCGGGCGAGAACAACCGGGCTGGCTTCATTCGAGCGTGTCAGTGCCGCGCGAGTGGGGCGAGAATCAGTAAATAGCCTGGCTACACGCGTAGAAGCCCTATCGGAAGCATTTTGGGACGCGGGTTCGATTCCCGCCGCCTCCACTTTTCTGAAACACGCAAGCCGTTGGTGTCCTGAGAGATAACGTCAGACTCAGCGCCAACGGCTTTCTGTTGCACATCCGTTGCACAGATCGGCCTTTGTAAAACCACATCGCCCACGGCCTGTGCCAAATCGTCCAGCCTTCCTTTCCGAGCCCGCCCGTAAGTGTTGGCGGTCTGATTCGGGTCTGAATGTCGCGCCATCGTCTGCGCCTCTTTGAGCGTTGCGCCTGCCTCAAAAATAAACGTGGTGTACGCGACGCGGGCCGCGTGAAAGTCCACCTTCCCGTCCGGGCCCCACTTCGTCATTCCCGCCGCGATCAAATCTTTTTCCAAGTCTCGGGCCGGATGGCTCGGCACGTACAGAAGCGGGTCGGCAGGAAAAGTGAATTGCGGCAAGGTGCCGCTTTTTCGCTGCCCCTTCCAAGCTACGTTCGCATACCTCGCCTTCGCGGTTCCAGCCTTCGCCGATTCCTGCAGCCGCGCTACCAGTTCTTTCGGCAGCGGCTGAAATCCCGGCTTCCGGGCTTTCGTCCACGTGGCTTCAAGCCTCAGTCCGCCCAAAGTCGCGTCGACGTGTGCCGGCGTAAGCTGTCGCAGTTCGTTCGCCCTAAGTCCGGTACAGAATGCGACCTCGTACAACAGCCGGCGGTGTGGTGCGCTCGAGTTGAGCAGCTTGTGAATTTCATCGGCTGTCATGGCGCGGCGCTGGGTCGCCGGCGTGATGTCGAACGGCACGCGCCCGTCCAGCGGATCGGATGCAATGTAGCCGCGCTGTCGTGCCCAGCCGCAAAACGAAGACAACGCCCCCGCGTAGTTCTCTTTCGTCTTTCCGGTCGCCGGGGTCGGCGCTTTCTTTTTCTGCGGGTCCTTCGGCACTTTGGGAATGCAGTGCAGCTCGCGCAATTCCCGTTCAACCCTGCGCAAGATGCCGGACAAATCACTGATCGTCTTCAAGCCCAGCCGGTCACACCAGAATTTCAGCCTGGATTTCTGCATTCGAGCGTGGCCGCCGCCCCAAGCCCGTCCGCCCTTTCCGCCCTGCGCGTTGCCCCACGCCAAATACTCGGTGATGATGTCCGCGATAGGCACGGGCTTGGCAAGATCTGCCGATGTGGGCGGCTCTGCCAATCCAAGTTCAATCTGTTTGCGCAGCGCCGCGTCTCTGGCCTCGAAACTATCAGCGACGGCCTGGGTACGCTCAGGATCTTCGGTGCCCGTTTTCCAAACGCGTTTCCCCTGCCAATCGATGAACCAGAAACGCCACTTCGGGTGTGGGTTCCCATCCTTGTCAATTGTCTGTCGAATGCCGGCCATGTTGACTCCGTTTGGGTGTGGACCGCTCCAACTATACTCTGTGCTGGCGCTCAATTGCCACTGCCTCAGCCTCGGCGGCCAGCCGACGCTCAAAATCTCGAATGATCGCGCCTGCAGTCCAACGTTTCGCCCCAAGCAATTCTACCGGCGGCGGCAATTCTCCACGCAGAACGGCGCGACGGATGGAGATCGGCGCCCGGCTGAAAATGCGAGCTAAGTCAGCTTCGGTTACGAACGCCCCTGGCGGAAGTTCTCCGAGAGCAGTGACGATCCCAGACACGTCTTCGAGTTCCCTAAGCGATTCAGCTGATGGTGTTGGTTCGTTCCCAGTATCACTCATGTTCGCGCCTCTAGTTGCTTTTGAAACTGGCAGATTCCCGTCAGATCCGGGGAGGGCCTGACCGATCACCGGTGATCACAAACTGACCCGCCGCGATCAGTTTCGCGCCGTGAACGCGGATCGCCTCGCGCAGGGTTCCGTTCAATTCATCCAGGCTCTTAACCGAAATTTTTAATACCGGCACGCTCGCCGTAAGATCTTTGAAATCCTTTAGTGCGTCTGACACAGGTGAATTGAGAAGCTCGTAAGGCCCGACATGGATATTGTTTATCACTGTCGTTTTACGCGCAGCGCCTGCAGCGCGATGGTTGCCAGAAGCCACCGTCTTGTCAGAAGATGTTCCTTTGATTCCAATGCGCTGGTATGCCTCCATTAAGGATTGCACACCCTTCAAGTTTTTCTCTGTATGAGCTTCGGCGACGCGCATGTAGTACCGTATGGTGCTCGCTTCAATACCCTTGACATGAAGGACACACCATTTTACGAACTTGCCATGACCGACTTCTGTCTTAACTCCAATCAGCAGTTTTCCGATTGTGATTGCGACGGCCAGACTCAACT
>Ga0265314_10005988_pt1 | contig 10844 bp, 9 predicted proteins | sample 4126metaG_FD_203106 | JGI IMG/M metagenome (GOLD analysis project Ga0265314, IMG submission 203106) | Rhizosphere microbial communities from Carex aquatilis grown in University of Washington, Seatle, WA, United States - 4-1-26 metaG | ecosystem: Host-associated > Plants > Roots > Rhizosphere >... | reverse complement strand
GACCTGATTTTCCTGGACCCGCCGACGTTCTCGAACTCCAAGAGCATGGCCGGCGTGCTCGACGTGCAGCGTGACCACCCCGAGCTGATCGCGGCCTGCATGCGCAGGCTGGCAGCGGGCGGATCGCTGGTGTTCTCGACCAATGCGCAGCGCTTCCGGCTCGATCCGGCGCTCGCTGGGCAGTGGCAGGTCGAGGACCTCTCGGCCGCGACGCTGCCGTTCGACTTCGCGCGCCATCCGCGCATTCATCGCTGCTACCGGATCACGCGGCGCTGAATTCACGCGACGACAAGCGTGAGTTTCGGCTCGACGCTGGCGATCAAGTCAAAATCCCGATCGCGATGCAGAAGCGGCACGCCGCCGAGAATGGCGTGTGTTGCTATCAGGCAGTCATTCGCGGAACGTGGGGTGACGCCCGCCCATCGACATCGCGCGTACAACAGCGCCGCATCGCGCGCCGCCTCCCGGGCATCGGGCGCGATGACCATCGGCAATTCGCCAAGAACCCGATCCCAACGAGCGAACCGATCAGGGCTGTCTGCTCCCTGCAGAACTTCCTGCAGGATGGGCGGCGCGATCCAAACGGGCGCTCCATCTTCGAGAGCTTTGGTGAGCATCTCGACTTCTCGCAAATCTTCGCCGCGCAGGTACGCGATCCATACCGACGAGTCGACGAGCATCACTTCATCGCCGCGGGATTGCTGCCTTCGGATCGTAGCCCTCTGAAACGCCACCGGTGCCGCGCAATGCAAGAACGGCCGAGTAGTCGCGACTGCGCACGTAGTGCTCGAGCGCAACGTGGACTGCGTCACGAGTCGTCTTGACCCTTGCGAGGCGCTTCACCCGGTCGACCAGCTTCGAGTCGAGAACAATATTCGTGCGCTCCGCACCCAATCTTCGAATTTGCTTCATGAGATAAACATACACATAGCGTGTGTACGATATTCTATGACTATATTCGGCCCGGCGCAATCAAACTGCTACTGTGAGTCCTTCTCGGCGCGCTCGCGCTGCGCCGCATCGACCGCTTGCGCATCCTGGATCTGCGCGCGCACCTTGTCTTCCGTACGCTGTGCGTCCCGGGCTTGCTGCGCCTCGCTGGCCGCGCCAGCGGCGGTACTGGCGGCGGTACCGGCCAGCCCGCAACCGGCGAGCGCGAGGCAGCCGAGCAGCGCGAGCGCCAGCCCGATGCGCATCATCGATACCGCGCCAGCAGCTGCTCGAGTGCGGCGCGGCCGGGGACCAGCTGCTCGTACGGCAGGCGGTTCAATGGCACGGCGCTGGTGCGGTTCAGGGTGTGGAACTCGGTGCTGGAACTCTCGTCGATGTGGATCAGTCCGGTCACGTATTCGTTCTGACGCAGCCGGCTCTCGATGAAGCTGTAGGCCGCGCCGCGATCGCGCGGATCGTAACCTTCGCTCAACTTGCGCAGCACCACGCGGCTGCCGTCGTGCAGCTGCACTGGCACGGCTTCCCCGCCCGCATAGTCGACCGCGATCGGCTCCGCGGGAGGGACGAAGTCGGCCTCGACCGCGGCGTGATAATGCTCGCGCGTGAAGGTATAGCTCTTGGTGGAGCCCTCGTGGTCGTTGAAGGTCACGCAGGGCGAGAGCACGTCGATCAGCGCGAAGCCGTTGTGACGCATTCCGGCCTGGATCAGGGGCACGAGTTGCGCCTTGTCGCCTGAGAAGCTGCGTGCGACGAACGTCGCACCGAGCGTGAGCGCCAGCAGCACGGGATCGATCGGCGGCGTCTGGTTGACGTCACCTTTCTTGGCCTGACTGCCGATGTCCGCGGAGGCCGAGAACTGCCCCTTGGTCAGGCCGTACACGCCATTGTTCTCGATCAGGTAGAGCATGTTGATGTTGCGCCGGATCACGTGCACGAGCTGCCCTAGGCCGATCGAGAGCGAATCGCCGTCGCCCGACACCCCGATGTAGGTCAGCTCGCGGTTGGCGGCATTCGCCCCGCTGGCGATGGAAGGCATCCGGCCGTGGACCGAGTTGAAGCCGTGCGCTCCGCCGACGAAATAGGTCGTGGTCTTCGAGGAACAGCCGATGCCGGAGAGCTTGACCAGCTGCTCGGGCCGCAGATCCAGCCCCCAGCAGGCCTCCACGATCGCGGCCGTCACCGAATCGTGGCCACAGCCGGCGCACAGCGTGGACATGCTGCCCTCGTACTGGCGGCGGGTCATCCCCAGAGCGTTGGTGGGCGCCGACGGATGATTGACGCGGGGCTTGGTGATGAATGACATGGCGTGCTCGTTAGTGTGGACTCTTGGTATTCACCGCGCTCAGCCGCGGCGCCTCGGCGAGCACCGTGCGGATGCCATCGACGATCGGCAGGCAGGACATTGGCAGTCCGCTGTAGTTCAGGATGGAGCGCAGCCGCGATTTCTCGACCGGGGTTTCGAGCGTGAGCAGCGCGCGCAGCTGCGCGTCGCGGTTCTGCTCGACCACGAACACCATCGTGTGCATGTTCAGGAAGGCCTCGACTTCCAGCTCGAACGGGAACGCCTTGATCCGCAGGTAATCGACGTGGATGTTCTGGCGCGCGAGCACGTCCATCGCCTCGCGCACGGCGCCGTCGCAGCTGCCGATGCTGACGATGCCGACCTGGTTCTGGCCCGAACCCATCAGCACCGGCTTGGGCACGTAGCGGGTGGCGGTGGAGAACTTGCGCTTCAGTCGGTCGAGCACCACCTGGTATTCGGCGGAATCCTCGGTGTAGCCACCGTACTGGTTGTGGCCCGAGCCGCGTGTGAAGTAGGCGCCCTTGGGGCTGACGCCAGGCAGCGTGCGGTAGGTGATCGCATCGTCGTCGCGGTCGGTGTAGCGGTGGAACTTGTCGAGGCTCGCGAGCTCCTCGGCCGTGAGCACCTTGCCGCGGTCGGGCCGGTAGCTCTCGTCCCATTGCAGGTCGGGGCACATCCAGTCGTTCATGCCGATGTCCAGGTCGGAGAGCACGAATACCGGGGTCTGCAGCCGTTCCGCGAGGTCGAAGGCCTGGACCGCCATGTAGAAGCATTCCTCCGGATTGGCCGGGAACAGCAGCACGTGCCGCGTGTCGCCGTGCGAGGCGTACGCGCACAGCAGGATATCGCCCTGCTGGGTGCGGGTCGGCATGCCGGTCGAGGGACCGACCCGCTGCACGTCGAAGATCACGCACGGAATCTCGGCGTAATATGCCAGGCCGACGAATTCGTTCATCAGCGAGATGCCCGGGCCGCTGGTAGGCGTGAACGCGCGGGCGCCGTTCCAGCTCGCGCCGAGCACCATGCCGACCGCCGCCAGCTCATCCTCCGCCTGGATCACGGCGTAGCGGTGCTCGCCGGTCTGCGGGTCCACCCGATAGCGCTCGCAGAAGCCCTTGAATGCATCCATCAGCGAGGTCGACGGCGTGATGGGATACCAGGCTCCGACCGTCGCACCGGCGTACACGCAGCCGAGGCCCGCGGCGGTGTTGCCGTCGATCATGATGTGGCCGCGCGTGCGATCCAGGCGCTCGACCCGCAACGGCAGTGGGCAGGGGAGGTGCTGCTTGGCCCAGTCATATCCCAGACGCAGCGCCTTGCTGTTCGAATCCAGCAGCTTCGGCTTCTTGCCATAGCTCTCGCGCAGCAGGCCGTTGATCACCTCGAGCTCGACGTCGAGCAGCGCGGCGACGACGCCGGCATAGGCGATGTTCTTGAGCAGGATGCGGTTGCGCACCCCATCGAAACTCTCGTTCACGAGCTGCGCCAGCGGCACGCCGAGCACGGTGATGTCGGAGCGCTGCAGCAGCGCGCTGCGCGGCCAGGTGGAGTCGTAGATCAGATAGCCGCCGTCCTCGACCTCGCGCACATCCTTGGCGTAGGTCTCGGCATTCATCGCGACCATGATGTCCACGTGCCCGGCACGCGCGGCATAGCCGGCGCGCGTCACGCGGATCTCGTACCAGGTCGGCAGGCCCTGGATGTTCGACGGGAAGTAGTTCTTGCCCGTGACCGGGACGCCCATCCGGAAGATGGCTTTCATGATCAGTGAATTGGCGCTGGCCGAGCCGGTGCCGTTGACATTCGCGAACTTGATCACGAAGTCGTTCACCCGTTCGGGGGAGCGGATCAGGTTTGGCATCGCGCGGCTTCGTCGGCGGCTTGCGGAATCCGGATCGTCGACTTCTGCATATCCCAGGCGGCGGTCGGGCAGCGCTCGGCGCACAGACCGCAGTGCACGCACACGTCCTCGTCCTTGAGCATCACACGGCCGGTCTGCGGGAGTTCGGCCGATACGTACAACGCCTGGCGGAGGTTCACGGCCGGCGCCTTGAGCCGCGAGCGCAGCTCCGTCTCGGTGCCATTGGGCGCGATGGTCAGGCAGTCGACCGGGCAGATGTCGATGCAGGCGTCGCACTCGATGCAGAGTTTGGCGGTGAATACCGTCTGCACGTCGCAGTTCAGGCAGCGCTGCACCTCGAGCGCCGCCTGCTCGGCACTGAAGCCCAGCTCCACCTCGATGTTGATCTTCTTGAAGCGCTCGGTGAGGCTCACGTGCGGCATCAGCCGCCGCTCGATCGGGTTGTAGTCGTTCTTGTAGGACCACTCGTGCATGCCCATCTTGCGGCTGCTCAAGCTGACGCCGCGCGGCATGCGCTCCTGGACCGGCAGGCCGGCACAGTGCTTATGGATCGAGATCGCGGCCTGGTGGCCATGTTCCACCGACCAGATGATGTTCTTCGGCCCGAAGGCGGCATCGCCGCCGAAGAACACCTCCGGCCGGGTGGACTGGAACGTCGTCTTGTCCACCGCGGGCATGCTCCAACGGTCGAATTCGATGCCGATGTCGCGTTCGATCCACGGGAACGCATTCTCCTGGCCGATGGCCAGGATCACGTCGTCGCACGGATAGAACTCCTCGCCGGTCACGCGGGTCGCCACGATCTCGCCGTTCACGAGGTCATGCTCGAGCTGCTCGAACAGCATGCCCTTGAGCACGCCGTTCTCGACTACGAAGCTCCTGGGAGCGCGGTTCACGACGATCTCGACCGACTCCTGTTCGGCGTCCTCCAGCTCCCAGTCCGAGGCCTTGAAGTACTGGCGCGGCTTGCGCGCCATTACCTTCACGGACTTCGCGCCGAGCCGCAGCGAGCTGCGGCAGCAGTCCATGGCGGTATTGCCGACGCCGATGATCAGCACGCGCTCGCCGATGCGCTCGACGTGCTTGAACGCGACGGATTCGAGCCAGGCGATGCCGATGTGGACGCGCTCGCTGTCGTAGCGGCCCGGTAGGTCCAGCTCCTTGCCGCGCGGCGCGCCGGTGCCGACGAACACCGCGTCGAATCCGCCGCCCTCGAGCAGGGCGCGCAGGCTCGAGACCGGCGAGTTCAGCTTGAGGTCCGCACCCATGTCGAGGATGTAGCCGATCTCCTCGTCCAGCACGCTCTGCGGCAGGCGGAACGCGGGAATATTGGTCCGCATCAGTCCGCCTGGGACCGCGTATTGCTCGAAGATCGTGACCTCGTAGCCGAGCGGCAGCAGATCGTTCGCGACCGTCAGCGAGGCGGGCCCGGCGCCGATGCAGGCGACTCGCTTGCCGTTCTTCTGCTGCGGGGCGCGCGGCAGCAGGGCCGTGATGTCTTCGCGGTTATCGGCGGCGACCCGCTTCAGGCGGCAGATCGCGACCGGCTTGTTTTCGATCCGGGTGCGCCGGCAGGCCGGCTCGCAGGGTCGGTCGCAGACGCGACCAAGGATGCCTGGGAAGACATTCGACTCGCGGTTGACCATGTACGCGTCCGTGAAGCGGCCCTGCGCGATCAGCCGGATGTACTCCGGCACATCGGTATGCGCAGGACATGCCCACTGGCAGTCGACCACCTTGTGAAAGTAGTCGCCACCCCCCGTATCCGTCGGCTCCATGTTTCCTCAGTGACGGGATCGAGCCCGCCCAGCCATGTCAAGCCCGCGTGAAGTATAGGCGTAGTGCAGCGCTCACAGCCAATCCCGGAGCCGGTACCACAGCATCGCGAGCGCCAGCGTCGGGCGGCGCAGCAGCAGGCCCCCTGAGAATTCGCGGTGCGGAATGCGCGCGAACACGTCAAAGCGTTCGGCCGTGCCGGCGATCGCTTCTGCGACGAGCTCGCCGGCGAGCCCCGCGAGCGCCATGCCGTGACCGGAGAAGCCCTGCAGGTAATAGACATTGGAGGCGAGGCGGCCGAAATCCGGAGCGCGGTTGCGCGTTATGTCCAGCAGGCAGCCCCACGCGTACTCGATGCGCGTGCCGGCGAGCTGCGGGAACACCTGCAGCATGCGCGCGCTGGTCGCCGGGGCGATGCCGCGCAGGTCGACACCGGAGTAGTTGACGCGTCCGCCGAATAGCAGACGGTGGTCGGCGGAGCGCCGGAAGTAGTCGAGCACCCAGTTGGTGTCCGCCACCGCGGCATTGTTGGCAATCAGCGCCTGCGCGCGCTGAGCACCTAATGGTTCGGTGGCGATGATGTAGCTCGCGACGCTCAGCAGGCGTCGCTGCAGTGCCGGCACTGTCGCCCCGAGCCAGGCGTTGCCGGCAAACAGCAGCTGCGCGCACTCGAGCGTGCCGTGCGCGGTGTGCACCAGCAGCCGCTCGCCCTGCGTGCTGAAGCCCTGCACGGCACTGTCCTCGTGGAAGCTTGCGCCGGCTGCACGCGCGGCGGTGGCGAGGCCGAGCGTGTAGCGCAGCGGATGCAGGTGCCCGCCGTTGCGGTCATGCAGCGCGCCGAGATAGCGCTTGGAGGGCAGCAGCGTACGCAGCGCCTCGCGGCCAATCAGGCTGGTGCCCTCATACGCATAGCGCCCGGCCAATTCCTCGTGCCAGCGCTGCAGGCCGCGCCAGTGCCGCGGCCGGATCGCGGCCTGCATGAACCCGTCCACCCAGTCGCAGTCGATGGCGTGCTCGCCGATCCGGGCGCGCAGCCGGCGCACCGCTTCAACCGAGAGTTCCCAGAGCGCGCGGGCATCGGGCGCGCCGACGATGCGCTCGAGTCGATCCTGCTCGATGGCGAGCCCGGCGATGATCTGCCCGCCGCTGCGCCCCGAGGCGCCCCATCCGATGCGTCGGGCCTCGAGCACCGTCACACCGTACCCGCGCGCAGCCAGCGCCAGCGCCGCCGAGCAGCCCGCCAGTCCGGCTCCGACCACACAGACATCCGTACGCGCCGCGCCTTCCAGGGGCGGCAGTGCGGGTGGCAGGGCCGTCGTCGCACCGTAATAACTCTCGACGTGCCCCGATCCATGCCCCGCTGCCATACCCACTCATGCCAGAAAAGCGGTTTTTTATCAATCGCTTGAATAGGAGCGCGGACTGTGACGCGTGGCCGCTCCCGCGCAGCTGTGCAGGACTTTCCGTCGGGCGCTATGGTCTAATGATTCAGGACGAAAGCCCCCCGGTGGCAGCCGTGTCTGTATATCTATACAGCATCCGCACCGGACATATTGTTGAACACCATGACCCGTAATCGACCTGTCATCGGCATTCCGGCGGACCGGCGGATGCTAGGGTCCCAGCCCTATCATCTGGTGAACGAGAAGTACCTGACCGCCGTGCTGGATGCGGCGGGCGGCCTGCCGCTGATCGTGCCCGCGATCGGCCGCGAGCTGCAGCTCGAAGCGCTGCTCGAGACGCTCGACGGGCTGCTGTTCATGGGCAGCCCCTCGAACGTCGAACCCCGCCACTACCGCGGCGAGCCGAGCGAGTCCGGCACGCTGCACGATCCGCATCGCGATGAGACCACGCTGCCGCTGATCCCTCGGGCGGTCGCCGCCGGCGTACCGGTGCTCGGCATCTGCCGCGGATTCCAGGAGATGAACGTGGCCTTCGGCGGCACGCTGTGGCAGAAGCTGCACGAAGTGCCGGGCTTCCTGGACCACCGCGACGACGAGGCGCTGCCGCTCGAGCAGCAGTACGGGCCGGCGCACGAGGTATCGCTCGAGCCGGGCGGGCTGCTGCACACGCTCGCCGGCACCGGGCGCGTCATGGTCAATTCGCTGCACGGCCAGGGTGTGCGTGAACTCGGTCCCGGGCTGACCGTCGAGGCGCGCGCGCCCGATGGCGTGATCGAGGCCTTCCGGGTCGAGAGCGCGAAGAGCTTCGCGCTCGCCACGCAATGGCATCCGGAATGGCGCGTGATGAGCAATCCGTTTTCCCGCGCGCTGTTCGCCGAGTTTGGCGCTGCCTGCCGGGCCAGGACCTGAAGGTGAGTCATGCCCAATGAAATCCAGACCTTCTTCCGCGATCACGGGATCTCGGAAGTCGAGGCCATCATTCCCGACATGGCCGGCATCGCGCGCGGCAAGATCATGCCGGCCGAGAAGTTCGCCGAGGACGAGGGCATGCGGCTGCCCGAGAGCATTTTCCTCCAGACCGTGACCGGCGACTACCCACCCGATACCAGCGAGGCAATGAGCCCGGCGGAAATCGACATCGTGCTCAAGGCCGATCCGCAGACCGTGCGCGTCGTGCCCTGGGCGGCCGAGCCGACCGCGCAGGTGATCCACGACTGTTTCTACTCCGATGGCCGGCGCGTCATGATGGCCCCGCGCCACGTGCTGCGGCACGTGCTCGAGCTGTATGCGCAGCGCGGCTGGGAGCCGGTGATCGCCCCCGAGCTCGAGTTCTACCTGATCGAGCCGAATATCGATGCCGACTATCCGCTCAAGCCCCCGGTGGGGCGCTCCGGGCGGGCCGAGCCCGGGCGCCAGTCCTACAGCATTGCCGCGGTCAACGAATTCGATCCGCTGTTCGACGACATCTATGCGTTCTGCGAGGCGCAGGAGATCGCGATCGACACGCTGATCCACGAGGACGGCCCGGCGCAGATGGAGATCAACCTGCTGCACGGCGAGGCCCTGGACCTCGCCGACCAGGCGTTCCTGTTCAAGCGCACGGCGCGCGAGGCGGCGCTGCGTCACAAGATGTACGCGACCTTCATGGCCAAGCCGCACGCGAAGGAGCCGGGCAGCGCCATGCACATCCACCAGAGCATCGTCGACAAGAAAACCCGCAAGAACATCTTCAGCAACCCGGACGGCACCCCGTCGGCGCTGTTCTTCTCGCACATCGCCGGGTTGCAGCGCTACATACCCGCGGCGATGTCGCTGTTCGCCTCGAACGTGAATTCCTATCGCCGCATGACGCGCTACCTGTCCGCGCCGATCAACGTGCAATGGGGCTATGACAACCGCACCGCGGGGCTGCGGGTGCCGGTGTCCAATCCGGAGGCGCGGCGGGTCGAGAACCGCGTGGGCGGCGCGGACGCCAACCCGTATATTGCGATCGCCGCCTCGCTGGCCTGCGGCTACTTAGGCATGGTCGAGGGACTGCAGCCGACCGAGCCGATCTCCGGCAGCGCCCACGACATGCCGCACTCCCTGCCACGCTCGCTCGACGAGGCGCTCACGCAGTTGCGCGATTGCGAGCCGCTGCTGCAGATCCTCGGCGAGCCGTTCGTCGCGGCCTACACGATCGTCAAGCAGGCCGAGTACGAAGTGTTCCTGCAGGTGATCAGCTCCTGGGAGCGCGAACACCTGCTGCTGAATGTGTGAGGCCGGCCCTTGAGCATGCCCGGCGCGGGCTTCTCGGTGCCCGGATTGCCACCCATAATAGGCCGGCGATGCAACGGCAAGACTGGAGTGGCTCGATGATCATCCGCCGCACGCGGATTTCCGGCGCGGGCGCGGCACTCCTGGCGACGTTCGCGGTGCTGCTGGGCGCCTGTGGCGGCCCGGCATCGCCCCCCGCAGCCCTCGCCCCGGCTGCGGGCGCGCCGCCGGCGGAGGAGGAGAAGCTCCTCAACGTCTACAACTGGTCCGACTACATCGATCCTGCGGTGGTACCGGCGTTCGAAAAGGAATACGGCATCAAGGTCAACTACGACGTGTTCGATTCGAACGAAGTCGTGGAGACCAAGCTGCTCGCCGGCAAGACTGGCTATGACGTGGTCGTACCATCGGCCTCGTTCATGCAGCGCCAGATCGTGGCCGGCGTGTTCCAGAAGCTCGACAAGGCGCAGCTGCCCAACCTGCGCAATCTCGATCCGGACATCACCCGTCGCATTGAGGTCTATGATCCGGGCGGCCAGTACGGCGTGAACTACCTGTGGGGCACGTCCGGCATCGGCTATAACGCCGAGCAGATCGCCAAGGCGATGCCCGGCGCGCCGGTCGACAGCTTCGCGATGCTGTTCGATCCGCAGGTCGTTCGCAATTTCCAGCATTGCGGCGTGTCGATCCTGGATGCACCGGACGAGGTCGTCGGCACCGTGCTGGTCTACCTCGGGCGCAACCCGAACAGCGAGGCACTTGCGGACCTGCAGGCCGCCGAACAGGTGCTGCTCGCGATCCGGCCGTACGTGCGCTACATCAACTCCTCGAAGTACATCGAGGATCTGGCCAACGGCGAGATCTGCCTGGCCCTGGGGTGGAGCGGGGACATCGGCCAGGCGCGCGCGCGCGCGCGCGATGCGGGCGGCAATGTCACGATCCGCTACAGCATCGCGAAGCAGGGCGCGATCATGTTCTTCGACATGCTCGCGATCCCTGCCGACGCGATACACGTCCGGAATGCGCACCTGTTCATCAACTACCTGTTGCGTCCCGATGTCGCGGCCAGGAACTCCGGCACCGAGCACTACGCCACTGGCAACGCCGCGGCCTATCCGCTGATAGACCCGGCGGTCCATGCCGATCGCAGCATCTACCCGGCGCCCGAGCAGATGGTCCACCTGTACGCCAACCCAGTGCACTCGCTGGCCTACACGCGCGAGCTGAACCGGGCCTGGACGCGCTTCAAGACCGGTCGATGACAGCACAGGAATCCGACGCCTACGTGCGGCTC
>Ga0265314_10005987_pt1 | contig 10845 bp, 7 predicted proteins | sample 4126metaG_FD_203106 | JGI IMG/M metagenome (GOLD analysis project Ga0265314, IMG submission 203106) | Rhizosphere microbial communities from Carex aquatilis grown in University of Washington, Seatle, WA, United States - 4-1-26 metaG | ecosystem: Host-associated > Plants > Roots > Rhizosphere >... | reverse complement strand
GACTGTTTGGGCGACCGAGGCGCGCGGCGAGTCCGGCCGCATCGTCTGCGCTGTCGTTTGCGTGCGGGTGAACCCGGCGCGCTTGAGCGCGTCGCGCAAACCTTCCAGCTCGACGGCGGCCTTGCGGGTGTGCGTGTCCTCGACGCGGCGGCCGAGCAACTCGGCGTCATCGGTGAACACGCGCGCGCGTTCCCGTGCCCGCGAAATCGACACATAAAACTGCTCCTGACTGACGGCCGCGAACGAGCGCGACGAAGCAACGACCATCACCTCGTCCACCGTCTTGCCTTGGGCGGCGTGCGACGTGACCGCGTAGCCGTGCGTGAACGTCCGATAGTTTTCCGGCAGCGCGCGGCCGTCGGTGAGCGTGATCGCCTGTTTTTGAATGCTGCGCACCTGCACGCGCTCGCCGTTGACGAAGCCCGGCGCGTTGGCGCGGAGCAAAAGCACGTCGCCGGCCGCGACGCCCAACTCGCGAGATTGGCCGACCTCGAATGACGACGGCGCGCGGCCCGGCTGAAATGTCCGCTCGCGGCCGTCGCCGCTGCGGACGCGCAGTTGCTTGGCCGTGTGGCCGACGACCTCGACGGACTCGCCCGCCTTGAATTGCTCCGTCTTCCGCACGAACCGCAGTTGCGCGCCCGGCTCGTAGTGGGCGACGAGGCGTTTTTGCGCGTCGGTCCATCCGACCGGATCGAACACGCGCACTTTTTCCTCTTTAGCGGCGAGCTGCTTTTGTTCGCGCAGTTTGGCGCGGACGGCTTCCGTGACGGCTTCGATCTCCGTCCACGTGGGCGAGACGAGCAACGCCGTCTTGCCGCGCGCCGTGGCCTGCAAATAGGCGTCTGCGGCCTTTTGGTAGAGCGTGGCGGTGTCGCCCTGCTCGACGACCTCACCGGCCTTGAGCAGCCGGGAAAAGGCTTCGCCGGTGCGCTGCTTCGCGGCGAGGGAAACAGTCGCCTTCAACTCGGCGCTGCGCTGCCGCCGAATCTCCGTGAGCTGCCCGAACCGATAACCGGAATGGGCTTCGATGATGCGCAGCGCGTCGCCCTGAGCGACCGGCGCGTGTTGCCCGGTGTCGCCGACCAGGACAACGCGTGCGTCCTTCGCGGCGGAAAAAACTTTGAGCATGTCGGCCGTGCCGAGCGTGCCCGCCTCATCGACGACCAGGACGGAACGCGGCGACAGCGGCGCGTCGCTTGTGAGCAGCTTCGCCACCGTGACCGCTTCCGAAAAACCTTCCTTGCGGAGCACGTCTGTCGCGGCGGCGCTCGGCGCGCACACCAGCAACTCGCCGCCGGCACCGACGACGGCTTTTTGCAGCTCGTGCAGCGCGGTGGTTTTGCCGGCACCGGCGAGCCCTTGCACGCCGGTGATCCGATCCGCCGAAGAAAGCACGAGGCCGAGGGCGGCGCGTTGATCCGCGCCCAGCTTCGCGCTGACCTCGAAACGCGGCGCGATGGGTGCGACGGCGTTCAGCCCGTTGTTGACGGCGCGAATCATGGCCAGCTCCGCGCCCAAAATCTCCTTGGTCGAAAACTCCGTGCCGACATGCACGAGCCGGTCGGACTGTGCGAACGCACGCCGGAGCTCCGGCAGCTCGAGCTGCCCGCAGCCCTTGACGAGCGCGGCCTCGAGCAACGCGTGTTCGGGTGCCACGGACTGGCGGGAAAACGCGTGTTCGATGGCGTGATCCATCGCCGCCCCGAGATGCACCGTCTCCTTGAAATCTTGTTTTTGTCCCTGCGCTTCCGCGACCACGGCGCGCAGTGCCCGCTTCTCAAAAAATCCGATCTCGTCCAACTGGGCGGCGCGCACGTCGCGCTCGGAAACGTCCTTCCGCTTGCGCGGTCGGGACTGGTGGACGACGTGGCTGACCTCATCGTTGCTCAGCTTCCTGCCCAGCCGTTTTTCCTCACGGGCGACGGCCGCGTTGCGCTGCTGCGCTCGCTTCGAGAATCGCGCGATGATCTCCGGCTTGACGCCCTCGATCTCGAATCCGTGCGCGGTCGGCCGCGTCGAATATCCGATCCGGTGCAGCCGAGCGGCCAGCTCGTTCCGGTAAACAGCCGTCCCGTAGTGAATCGCCCCAAACATCCCGGACGTTTGCAGCGCCTTCCACCGTTTTTCTTCCGGATCGAAGGTCGCGTTGAACAGGGTAAAATGCGTGTGCAACTGCGGGTCCAAGGCCCGCGATGACGTGTGCTGAAACGCGGCTCCGACCAGGTTGCCCGTCGCTCTATCCGTCATCGCGCCGTCCCTCCGCACGCGCGTTCCGGCGAACGCTTCCAGCTCTTTTAAAGCCACGGCCGCGGCTTCCCGGTGCGCCTGAACGATGCGCTTGTCGTCCATCGTCACCGCGAGAATCGAAACCGATTTTGGCGCGGAACACGTGAAGTCGAAAAATATCCGCCGGTCCTTCAAATGAACCTGAGTGAGCTTCGTTCCGTGCTCAGGATGCAGGTTATCGCAGAGCCGCAAAAATGCCTCCCGTGTCACTGTCTCACCCGGCTTCAAACCCAACCGTTGCGCACCCTGACCGATCCAATAACCCGCCTGAGACTCCTTCTCCGTGTAGTAGTCGTTATGAGAAAGATGCTCGTCGAAATACGTGGTCGCAGCGTTCCGGTTCTTCTGTGGTTTAGCGGTAAACATGGCCTCAGTCCTTGTCCTCCTACGACCGCGAAACCCAAGAAAAGTGCGCGCGTTCTCTTACCGTAAAAACAGGAGAAAGAGGTATGACACCAACCCCGCTCGTTGTGAGCGGCGAACCGGCCGGACACTCAGCGAGACACAACGCTGGAGCAGAACCGGACGCGCACCGGACACGCGGCCGGAGCAGCCGCCGCTAAAAACGCAGACCGAAACCGGACACGCGCCGGACAGACTGCTGGAGTTGCAGCGGTTAAAAGCGCGGTAACAAAACGGCCGCGCTGCGGTCTATACAGCGGAAGCCGGGCGGAACGTGCGCGGCTTGTAATGCTGAACCAAACACGGAGACAATGCCGATGAACGACCGGACGAATTACGGAGCGGTAGCCGACAAGCTCGACTATCCGAAACTGGACAAAAAGCTGGACCAACTGCGGGAGCAGGAGCCGCCGAAAAAACGGAAGAGCGCCGGTGACGTGCTGGCTCCGGTGCGGGACAAGCTGACGGAACTGCACGCGGCCGGCTGGACGTATGCGCAGCTCGTCGAGGAGCTGAAAAGCGCGGGGTTGCCGGTGAAGGTCGGGACGCTGCGGGAATACCTGGGCAACGGCGGTCACGGGGCGAAGTCAAAGGCGACGCGGCGCAACCGCAAGCGTCGGACGTTGAGCGCAGCGCCGGCCGGTCGCTGACCGGAAAGAAAGCGGCGGCTCGCTTCGCTCGGGGGTGCCGCCGCACAGACGCGGGGCGCTCGCCGCCGCCCCCGCGGCCCCCGGCTCGGGGCAACTAAAGAAGAAAGCAAACCGGGCCGGTCGCTGCCCGGCTCACGATGCCTGCCGCAAGAAACCTTCGAGCATGTCAGCGACGACTTTTTGCTTGGCCCGTGGCAGCCGGTCGAGCCGCTCGGCGAGCTTCGCGAAATGCGACGGTGGGCCGGGCTTGTGGCGGGTCTTGGTCGTGTCGTTGAGCAGCTCGCCCACGGTGACGCCGAAATACGCGGCCACTTTTTGGATCACCTCAAAGCTCGGGTTGTTGGCGGAGCGCTCATAATACGCGATCCGGTCGCGCGTCATGCCGAGTTGCTCGGCGAGCTGGGCCTGAGAGAGGCCCTTGGCGACGCGGAACGCCGCCATACGCTGGCCGAAGAAAGGAGCGGGTTTGTTAGTCGGGCGACCACCAGGCATCCACAGAGTATAGGCGGGTTGTGAGGTATGGACTTGCATGGTGTGACATAAACCACACAACTAAGGCGCGGATGAAAACCACAAAAGCGCCGAAAAAACGCGAAAACACGGTCGCATGAACCGCGAAGTGCCAGCACCGCGGCTGCGTGACGATGAGGTGATGGGCTGCGTTTACGGCGATTACCCGTGGGACCACTGGCAGCATTGGGCGTTTGCCCACGGCGTGCCGCTTGATCGGGCCACGCTGGGGCGCGCGGTGATCCGCGAGGCGTGGCAACACGGCTGGGACGAGGAACTGCGCGCGGAATGCGGTTGGCGCGACGACGGCCGCGCGATGCTCGCGCTCGCGCTGACGAACCCGGCGCGCGCGGAGGCGCGTTGGTCCGAGCTGCTCGACACCGACGGCGGCCGTTACGATCCGAAAACCGGCGAGGTGCTCTGACTTTATGGCGATGATCCCAGACGACGAGATCGAGCGCATCAAGCGCGGGACCGACCTTGCCGCCGTGGTGCGCACGCGCGGCGTCGAATTAAAACCGCAGGGGCATGACTTGGTGGGCGTGTGTCCGTTCCACGACGACCACAACCCGAGCCTGCGCGTGACGCCGGGCAAGGGCCTCTGGCGGTGCATGTCGTGCGGCGCGACGGGCAACGTGATCCAGTTCGTCCAACGCTTCGACGGCGTGAGCTTCCGGCACGCGTTCGAGTTGCTGAAATCCGGCAAGCTCGCGGCGCTGTCCGCGCCGAGCACGGGCGCGCCGCTCAAAAAGTCCACCGTGCCGCGGCTCGACTCGCCGCTCGCGGCCGACGCCGACGACCAGGCCGCGCTGCGCCAGGTGCTCGACTACTATCACGCGCGGTTGAAGGAAAATCCGGCCGCGCTCGCGTATCTCCAAAAACGCGGGATCAAAAACGAGGACACGATCGCGACGTTCAAACTCGGCTTCGTCGATCGCACGCTCGGTCTGCGCTTGCCGCAGAAGAACCGGAAGGAAGGCGCGACCTTGCGCGCCCGGCTCGCGCGGCTCGGCGTGATGCGCGACACGGGCCACGAGCACCTGCGCGGCCGGATCGTCTTCCCGGTGATCGCGGAGAACGGCGAGATCGGCACGGTTTACGGCCGCGCCATCGACGCGCCGACGAAGGACGACCGGCACGCGTTTTTGCCGGGGCCGTTGCGCGGCGTGTGGAATCCGGCCGCGCTGCGCTCGCCCGAGGTGATCCTCACCGAAGGCATCATCGACGCGCTGACGTGGTGGCAGCACGGGTTCCGCCACGTGACGACGGCCTACAGTTCGAAGCACCTGCCCGAGGACGTGGTGAACGCGCTCGTGACGGCGCGCGTGCGGCGAGTGTTCCTGTCCTACGACCGCGACGAGGCGGGTGACAAGGGCGTGGCGCACGCCGCGGAAATCCTCGCGGCGCACGGCATCGAATGCTTGCGGGTGATGTTCCCGCCCGGCTTCGATGCGAACAGCTACGCGTTGAAGGTGACACCGCCCGAGAAATCGCTCGGCGTGTTGCTGCGCTCGGCGCTGCCCATCGACGGCAAAGGCCAGGTTGCGGCCCGCGGTGTCGCCGCGCCGTCTGCTGACACGTCGCGCGCGCCTTCTTCTTTAGCTGCTAAAGCCGCTTCTGTAGCGGCTGAACCCGCGCCCACGTCCGAGAAAAAACCGGAGCCGGTGACGCCGACGGCCGCGCCGGAAATGGCGGCTAAAGAAAAAATGCCGGACGTGTTGCCACCGTCTGCGCCGGTCGCGCCCGTGCCGCCCACGTCGGCGTTGCCGTCGTCGCCGGTGGAGATCGTGAAGCATGACGCCGACGAAATCGTTTTGGCGCTCGGCGACCGCGAATGGCGCGTGCGCGGCCTCCTGAAAAATACCGGCTTCGAGTCGCTGAAAGTCACGCTGCGCGTGACGTGCGCGGAGCGGTGGCACCTTGACCAGCTTGATTTATGTGTCGCGCGGCAGCGCGATCATTTTGTGACGCAGGCCGCAGCGGAAACGCTGTTGAAACCCGAACTCGTGAAGCGCGACCTGGGCCACGTGCTGCAAAAACTGGAGGAGCTGCAGGAGGCGCGATTGAAGGCCGAAGCCGAGCCGAAAAAAACAGAGCCACCGATGAGCGCCGAAGAGCGCGAGGCCGCGCTCGCGCTCTTGCGCGATCCGAAGTTGCTCGACCGCATCCTCGCGGACTTTGCCGCGTGCGGGGTCGTCGGCGAGGAGACGAACAAGCTCGTGGGCTACTTGGCCGCGGTGTCGCGCAAGCTCGACAATCCGCTCGCCGTCATCGTGCAGAGCACGAGTGCGGCGGGAAAGTCGGCGCTGATGGAGGCCGTGCTTGCGTTCGTGCCGCCCGAGGAGCGCATGAAATACTCGGCGCTCACGGGCCAGGCGCTTTACTACCTCGGCGGCGAAACGGATCTAAAGCACAAGATCCTCGCCATCGTGGAGGAGGAGGGCGCGGAGCGCGCGAGCTACGCGTTGAAACTCTTGCAGAGCGAGCACGAGCTGACGATTGCGAGCACGGGCAAAGACCCGCAGACGGGCCGGATGGTGACGCAGGAATACCGCGTCGAAGGCCCGGTGATGATCTTCCTCACGACGACGGCCGCGGACTTGGACGAGGAGCTTTTGAACCGCTGCCTTGTGCTCTCCGTCGATGAATCGCGCGAGCAAACGCGGCGCATCCACACGCAGCAGCGTGCGCGCTACACGCTCGACGGCATCCAGGCGAACGAGCGGCGCGCGCTCGTGCTCGCGCGGCACCGGGCCGCGCAGCGGCTCCTGCGGTCGTATGGCGTCCACATCCCGTGGGCGAACCGGCTCACCTTCCTCGACGACAAGACGCGGATGCGGCGCGACCACACGAAATATCTTCAGTTGATCGCGACCGTCGCGTTGCTCCACCAGCACCAGCGGGAAATCCGTTCCATCGACTGCGGCGGCGGAAAAACGGCGCCGTGCATCGTCGCGACGTTGGGCGACATCGCCGCCGCAAACCAGCTCGCGCACGAGACGCTCGGCCGCTGCCTCGACGAGATGCCGCCGCAGACGCGGCGCTTGCTCGCCCTCATCGAGCGCGAAATCGCCGCGCGCTGCGCGGGAAAAAAGATGGAGCGCGCCGACGTGCGCTTCACGCGCCGCCAGGTGCGCGAGGCGACGGGCTGGAGCAACACGCAGTTGCACGTGCATCTGTCGCGCCTGATCGATCTGGAATACGTCCTCGCGCACCGGGCCGACCACGGGCACGGCTTCGTTTACGAGCTGGTTTACGACGGTGCGGGCAAGGACGGCCGGCCGTTCGTGTGCGGACTCCTCGACGTGGAAAAACTCAGCGCCGCGCATGACTACGACGCGCAACGTTCGGGGTCGGCGGAGCCCGATTCGGGGTCCGTTCGGCCCACGTTCGGGCCAGCTTCGGGGCCGGTTCCGCCCGGAAAAAACGGCGCTTCGCCCTCTGAGAATGGCGCGGCCGAGACGCGCGACCGCGAAAACACGCGCCCAGGGAGCGGCGCGGGAAACGCCGCGGCATAGCCGCAGCGTGCCCGTAGTCACATGCCGAAAAAGGGACAGCGCACGGCCAAGGTCTGGCCCGGCGACGCGAGCGACGCCACCGGCTTCGTTGCGCTCTGCGCGGCCTACTTCGAGGCGCTGCGCGTGCTCAACTACTCCGAAAAAACCATCGAGAGCCGCGAGCACCACCTGCGCGAGTTTGTGAAATGGGCGCACGAGCGCAGCCTCGCGCGGCCCTCCGAAGTGACGAAGCCGGTTTTGGAACGCTACCAGCGGCATCTCTACCACCACAGAAAAAAGAACGGTCAGCCGCTCTCGTTCCGCTCGCAGCACGGCTGCCTCGTGCCCGTGCGCGCCCTCTTCAAATGGCTGTGCCGGCAAAACCACCTGCTCGCGAACCCGGCCGCGGACCTCGACTTGCCGCGCGCGGAAAAGCGGCTGCCCAAGCACGTGCTCACCGCCTCCGAAGCCGAGCGCGTCTTGGCGATGCCCGGCGTCGGCGCGCCGCTCGGCGTGCGCGACCGGGCGATCCTAGAGGCGTTTTACTCGACGGGGATGCGCCGGATGGAGTTGATGGGCCTCAAGCTCTACGACCTCGACCAGGAGCGCGGGACGGTGTTCGTGCGCCAGGGCAAAGGGAAAAAAGACCGGATGATCCCGATGGGCGAACGCGCGTTCTCGTGGGTCATGCGCTACGTCGAGGAAGCGCGGCCGTCGCTCGCGCTCACGCCCGACGACGGGATTGTTTTCCTGACGAACGTGGGTCTCGCGTTCGAGCCGAACCGATTGACGCAGCTCGTGCGCGATTACGTGGACGCGGCCGAGATCGGGAAAACCGGCTCGTGCCACTTGTTCCGCCACACGTGCGCGACGCTCATGCTGGAGGGCGGCGCGGACATCCGGTTCATCCAGGCGCTGCTCGGTCACGAGAAGTTGGAGACGACGCAGATTTACGCCCAAGTGAGCATCCGCATGTTGAAGGAAGTCCACGCCAGGACGCACCCGGCCCGGCTCACGCTCGACGCGCCCGACGGCGCGGCCGTCGATCCGGCCGCACTCGTCCAGGACAACGCCGAGTTGGCCGCGGAACTGGCCGCAGAAGCCGCCGAGGATGCGGAGGGATAGGCAGACCGCCACCGGCACGCCGGACCGCGTTAAACACGGCAAAAACGCGCTCGCCGCCTTCTTCTTAGCCGCCATGCTCGGCGCTCGATGACGGCAGCGATCCAGCACCGAACGAGCGGCCCCGCACACCACGGGCAAAGCCGCTTCTTCGCGTCGCCGTCTCGCGTCCAACGCCACGGGCCACGGTGCCGGCACGCGCGCCCGGCAAACCGGGTCGCGAGGCCAAAAACCGCGTCTAGGATTTTTTTTGCGCCCGGCCCGAAAACGCACCTAGCGAACGCGTCGCAAACGCTTGGAACGCATCAGGCAACTTGGTGCTGGGGGTATGATTTTGCGTCGGGCTGCGCTGTAGCCCCAAACAGTGTAAACTCCGCTAATGCCACGGGCGTGGCTGGAGCCGCCGGGCAAGGGGTGAGTCTGGCGGATGGATCGATCACCTTCCAAAAGGGGAAGGCATACCTCGTAGTTTACAGTGGAAAGGAGCAGGGATCAACCAACGCCGCGGACATAGCGTCTTACCAAAAGAATGCCGGTATCTTCGGCTATAAGCTTGTCGCACTAGACATCGACGGGAGGCCCGCGAAAGTCGGTTGGGGCGATTATGTGAAAGGTGCTCTTGGTTCCTCCACGTTCGATGGGGTCTTTTTTAACCAGCACGGTGGCTTGTCTGGAGCGGTGAACGGCACGGTAGCGGGGCTTTTTCAGAACGATTTGGCGCCAGCACTAGGCGGCTACCTGAACAGCGGCGGCTATGTCGCGTTGATGCAGTGTCGCGGAGTGTTCGCCGACGGCTTTGTTAACTCCATACAATCGTCTTTCGGCGGCGCACCGGTGTTCTCGGCAGGCGGCTACAACAGCATGAACTACAATGGAGCCGTCGCCTATTTACCAGTGAACCCATCGACGGACGACGGCTACTTTTACTCAAACCGTTACAGCCCGTGGGTAAAACACTAATGACTCCGATGCGCTCGCTTACACGTTACCTCGTCATCAGCGTCTTCATCACCTGCATTGCGTGGGCTGATTCCTCGGATAAACCAATCACCGTGGCAACACGTGAACAGGTTCTGACGAAATTGAACTCGCTGCGGGATGAACTGCCCGCCCAGGTGGCCCTCGACCTCGCCGTTGCGGTTCGAGCGATAGAACGCCAGTGTGACGATCAGTCTTCCGGCGTGAGCAAGGAAGAACGAGATGGCCTTTTTGTCGCGTTGATCGATGGCCGAACTCCTCGCCAAATCATCCTAACCGCTGCCAGTTTGATGCTCGCTGAAAGTGCAGAATTTAGCGCATCTGGAGCAGCGATTGACGGCAGTAAACTGAGCGGAGAGGCGTTTGCTCGGTGGAGGCACTTAACCTCGATTCGGTCTATGGGACTGGGGTTTGTTAAAGCATACGCCCAGCCTCGGGTCCCCTGAGTCTCTGGGAGCGCTAGCCGCCTCCACGGACGGTGCGGCTGCGCTCCACGTCGCACGCGCGTTCCACTTTACCGCGCCGACCGTTCCGGCTCGACTCCGCTGCCGCTGCGCGTCGCGTGATCGCTCCTTGCGGCCTACGCCTCGCGCCTTCGATGACGCTGCATCGCGAGCCGCCCGGCCGCGTGCGCGGCCGTTGCGCAGCGCCTAGCCCGCTGCGCCGTTGGATTTATCCAGCCGCGAAATTACCGCACTCGCCACCCAGGGCTTTTGCCCAAGCGCCTCGGCGTAGCGCGCACCCAGCGGCATGACGGCTTCGAGGGTGCGCTCGTGGATCGCCTCGACCAGCTTCCCGAGCCGCGCGCCCAGGATGACGACATCGGCGGTCGGGAACGCGAGCGTCAGACGCTCGGGCGGCGCGTCGCCGCCCTCGGCGTTCGATTCGAGCGTGTAGTGGCACAGTTGCGCGACGGGAAACCCGGTGCGCAAATGCGCGGTGACGTGGAACTCGACAAAGGACGCACTGTCGCGCGTTCCGATCTTGGCGCACGAAGGCTCGGCCTTCTCGGTCGCGCGCCGTGCCTGCATCTCTTGTTGTAGGGACATAAGGTCAGAAAAAATTACATGCGGATGCCGCGGGACTGGCGCGGTGAATCGGGCCGCTGCGTCATCTGCGGCCGCAACGTCTCGCGCGTCGTCCGCTCGACGCGGACGCCCAGCCGTTCGCCGAACCACTGGCGCAGCGATTGCGTCCACCGCTGCGCGAGACGCTGGGCCGGAGCCAGGCGCTCGACGCGCAGCTCGCGCACGTGCCGCCACGCGCGGCCGACTGTTTGGGCGACCGAGGCGCGCGGCGAGTCCGGCCGCATCGTCTGCGCTGTCGTTTGCGTGCGGGTGAACCCGGCGCGCTTGAGCGCGTCGCGCAAACCTTCCAGCTCGACGGCGGCCTTGCGG
>Ga0265314_10005985_pt1 | contig 10848 bp, 11 predicted proteins | sample 4126metaG_FD_203106 | JGI IMG/M metagenome (GOLD analysis project Ga0265314, IMG submission 203106) | Rhizosphere microbial communities from Carex aquatilis grown in University of Washington, Seatle, WA, United States - 4-1-26 metaG | ecosystem: Host-associated > Plants > Roots > Rhizosphere >... | reverse complement strand
GTCTCCGCCGAAGACATTCCGCCAGGATGGATAGACGACATGGTCAAGCGACTCTTCGACGAACTGAACAGGCAGATGATCCGCGTCGAGCAGATCAGCATCCAGGAATCCGACAAGAAGAACGCGAGCAACCAGCACGAGGACAATCCGGATGTGCGCGAGAAAGCCATCCGCACGCTCGGCCGCCTCCAGAGCCAGCTCGAGCGCCTGACCCGCATGGAGATGGAACGTGCCTCGCTTCGTGCGACCAAGACGACCCGAACCCGAAACGAAACCCGCGCCGGCATACGACGCGACGTTCTGGCAGCGGTTGAGTCCGCGCGAACTCGAAACGGCACTGGAGAGCCTCAATGACGACCAACTCGAATTCCTCGGCGGCGACTGGCTCGTCCGCGCGCGCAACGAACAGGTCGCGCCGCAAGGCGATTGGCGGATCTGGCTGTTCCTCGGCGGACGCGGCGCCGGAAAAACGCGTAGCGGCGCCGAATGGATCGCGGAAGGCGTCGACAGCGGCGCCATGCAACGCATCGGCCTCATCGGCGCCACATACAACGACGCGCGGGCGGTCATGATCGAAGGCGTCTCCGGATTGAAGGCGGTCAGCGCAAGCGCGCATTTCGAGCCGTCGCTGCGCCGCATCACCTGGCCGAACGGCGCGCTCGCCACCGTGCTCAGCGCCGACGAGCCCGACGGCATCCGCGGCCACCAGTTCGACACGATCTGGGCCGACGACCTATATCGTCGGCACGCTCACGGCGCTCGGCGCGCTGGGCGGCTGGCTGACCGGCGACATGACGCCGGTCGCGGCGCTCAACCTCGCCATCCCGGCGGTGCTCGCCATGACGGTGCGCCACGGCGTCGCCGCCAAGGCGAGCTGAAGCCCTACCGGATCGTGCGCGCGGCGACCGAGGTGCCGGTCACGAACACGCCCGCCAGGTTCTGCATCGGGCCGAGCGGCTCGACGTCGTCGCGCACGATTCGCACATTGGGCTGGCCCGAGAGCAGCTTGTGCGTCACATGCCCGTCCTGCACCAGCACCAGAACCTGCGCCGTCCAGCCCGTCTCCGTCGTCAGATGCTCGAAGCCGAACAGGTCGAGGAACAGGCTGCCGCTGCGCTGGAATTCATGGTGCTCGACATTGAAGACGAAGCCCTCGCAGGAGGTGCGCGCCATGATGCAGTCCTGCACCGCCGGATCGAGCTTGTCGAACGCCATCGAGCTGTTGGGCATGAAACGCTCGACGATTTCGAGATAGGACAGCACCGCGACATTCGGGGTGTGCTGCGCATCGAAGCCCAGCATCGACAGGTCGTTCACCGAACTCTTGCGCAGCGAGATATTGTCGAAGGCCTGGCGCACCGCGCCGTAGGAATCGAAGGTTGTCTCGCCGATCTCGCTCTGACTCGGCAGAAGTATCCCGCCGCACCCCGCCAGCACGACGATCAAACCGCACGCACCGACCCTGCGCGCCCAATACGCCAACCGCATTTCACGCCCCCAATCCAACGATGGATTGCTATTGCCCCACGCAATCCTTGGCGAAGAGCATACGCGCAATTTTAGAGAAAAACGAAGAGACGCCTCAGCGTGGTAAACGCCACATGCGACACAGCGCGCGGCGTAGGACGGTTTTGCCGCGGTCGAAAATTCCGTGTTTGCCAAGGACTTGCGGCGCACAACGCGAAGCGGGCTTCGACCGGCTGCGGCGGCGGGCCGGCAGCGGGTTACCCGGTTTGGGTACAATCGGCCTGTTTTAGATTGTAACGCCGCGACCCTGCATGCGCTTTGCATCGCGCCCGGTGCCGACAGCGGAATTGTGCCGTTCATGGACATCGTCAGGAAAATCGCGAGCTACGCCGTGTTCCAGGTGATCGGCTTTCGCCCTGCGCCGGTCAGCGCCCAGGCCTGGGACCGCGAGTACCAGTCCGGCCATTGGGATTTTCTGGGACGTCTCGACAGTCTCGGCGGCCTGGCCAGCGTGCTCGGCTATTGCCAGTTCCTGGAACCGGCCAGCATCCTCGATGTCGGCTGCGGCGCGGGCCTGCTCGCGAAGAAGCTGAAGGTCCTTCCCTACAAATCCTATCTCGGTGTCGATCTGTCGGCCGAGGCGATCGCGCGGGCCGCGCCCGTCGCCGATGCCCGCACGGCCTTTGCGGTCGCCGAGGCCGGCGATTTCCATTCCGACCGCCGCTTCGACCTCATCATCTTCAGCCAGATCATGAATTACATTCCCGACCCCGACGCGATGCTGGCGCGATACGCGCGCTATCTCACGCCGCAGGGGCACATCATCGTCTCGCTGTACAACACCGGCCGCACCCGCGCCGCCTGGTCCCTGATGGAGAAGACGATGGTGGCCGAGGATACGATGACGGTGACCCAGGCCACCGGCACGACGACCACAAAGGTTCTGCGGCCGCGCGCCGCCTAGGCTGCATTCCGCCGCGAAAGCTTGCGCCGATGCGCGCCGCCGGCGCATCATTGCTGCCTGCCATTCCAGTGAGCCCCCATGAACGTCAGCGAAGCGCTCGCCACGCGCAAATCCATCCGCGTCTTCCGGCCCGATCCGGTGCCGCGCGCCGTCGTCGAAGAGATATTGCGCAAGGCCGCCCGGGCGCCTTCGGGCGGCAATTTGCAGCCCTGGAAGGTGCATGTCCTGCTCGGCGCCGCGCGCGACGAGCTCGTGCGGCGCACAAAGGAACGCATGGCGGTCAATCCGCGCGGCGGCGTGCCGGAGTATCACATCTATCCGCCAGAACTGACCGAGCCCTACAAGACGCGCCGCTTCCGCGTCGGCGAGGCGATGTACGCCACCATGAACATCCCGCGCGAGGACAAGATGGGCCGCCTCGCGCAATTCGTGCGCAATTGGGAATTCTTCGGCGCACCCGTCGGGCTGATCTTCTCGATCGACCGCCAGATGCAGCAGGGCCAGTGGTCCGATCTCGGCGGCTTCCTGCAATCGATCATGCTGCTGGCGCGCGAATACGGCCTTTCGACCTGCGCCCAGGAAGCCTGGGCGCCGTTCCACGAGGTCATCCGCGACTATCTGAACGTGCCGCCGGAAGAGATGATCTTCTGCGGCATGGCGATCGGCCATGCCGACGACAGCGCCGCCATCAACAGCCTCGTCTCCGAGCGCGCGCCCATGTCGGAATGGGCGGTGATCCGCGAGACGGCGTGAAGCGTCTCAAGCCTTGGGGAAGCGCTGGCTCAGGAACGGCGATCGCGCCAGCCCGAAGCGGCGTTGCAGATCGACCGCCTTGGTGAGGCCGATGCGCGGCCCGACGGAAATCTCGGCAGTTCCCGTCGCGCGATAGAGCGCGAAAGGCGGCGCGGTCAGCGCCTTCCCGTTCTGGGCATCGCTGATGCCCAGCGCCTGGCACAGCCGCCCGGGACCGCTGCATAGAAGACGCTCCACCTCCGTCCCGCGCCGTGCCTGCATCTTGGCCGTTCCGAGCCGCGGCTCCAGCGCGCGGATCAGCACGGCACTGACATCGGCGCATACGAAGTTCAGGCACCAATGCATGCCATAGATGCGGTAGACATAGGCGTGCCCGGGCGCGCCGAACATCACCGCGTTGCGTCCGGTCTGCCGCCGCTCGAACGCGTGCGAAGCCGGATCGGTGCTGTCATAGCTCTCGGTCTCCACGATGATCCCGCCGACGCCGCCGACCGTCAGCGTCGTGCCGATCAGGGCCCGGGCGACGGTGTCGGCGTCGCGTGCGAAGAAGTGCTTCGGCAAATGTTTGCGCGATGGCATGGCAGGACCTGATGCGTGCGACGACCTTTCCTGCGCAGTATCCTATGTCGCAGCGGCAAGTAACAGCGCCCGTTGCACCGGCGCCGCGCCGATGGTCTCTTGCGTGCGGATTCAACCGAACGGCTCGATGTCGACTCTTGATCGCAGGCAGGCGCCGCTCGAAGGCGCGTTCTGGATGGTGCTGGCCGGCGCCGCCTTTGCCGGCGTCAACACGCTGGAGCAGATCGCGACGGTGCAGGCCGGCATGCCGGCGCCGACCGCGGCCTTCCTGCAATATCTCGTCGCCTTTCTTGTCGTGCTGCCCTGGGCGATCCGCCGCGGCATCGCCTCGATGCGCACGCGACGTCCGGGACTGCATGGCCTGCGCGTCGTGCTTTCGGCGCTTGGCGTCCAGGCCTGGGTTGCCGGCCTCGCGCACGCCGTTCCCGTCGGCACCGCGATCGCGCTGGTGATGACCTCGCCCTTCTTCGTCACGCTCGGCGCCGGCCTCTTCCTGAAAGAGACCGTCACGATGCAGCGCTGGATCGCCGTCGCCATCGGCTTCGTCGGCGGCATGATCATCCTGGATCCGTTGTCGAGCGGCTGGAGCGCGATCGATCTGCTGCCGGTTGCCGCCGCCGCCTTATGGGCCGGCGCCTCGCTCTGCCAGAAGCGCCTGCTGCGCGAGGAAAGCCCATCGACCAGCACCGCCTGGCTGCTCTTGCTGCTCGCGCCGATCAATCTGGTGCTCGCGCTGCCGTCCGGCCTGATACCGCATTCGGGTTTCGCGCTGAGGACCATCGCCGCGGTCGGCGTGTTGACCGCCCTGGCGCAGGGCCTTTTGAGCCTCGCTTATGCGCGGGCCGACGCCGCCTATGTGCAGCCTTTCGACCATGTGAAGCTGCCGCTCAACATCCTGGCCGGCTGGGTTGTGTTCGGAACGGTACCGCCGGGGCGGCTCTGGCTCGGCGCGGCTGCTATCGTCGGCGCGTCGCTGTTCCTGCTGCTGCACGAACGCCGCGCGGCCAGAGTGACGGCGTAAAACACAGCGTGTTTGACCGCACCGCGACTTTCCGGCGAGGATGCGTCGCAAGGTAGGACGTTGCGTATGTCCGGTGCTTCCAGTCCGCCGCCGATCCGGCTGGTCGTGCGACTGCTGCTCGAATTCATGGTCGCGGCGCTGCCGCCATTGGCGCGTTGGCAGGACGGCGATCTGGTGCGCGGCATCATCTTCCTCGCGATCCTGCAGGCCGGCCGGCCGCGCTTCGCCGAACTTGCGCGCCGCGGCATTCTCGCCTGGCCGCGCAGCGACGACGCCCTGAAGCCTCTCAGCGTGAACAGCCTCGCCATCTCGCTCGGCCTGCCTTACGAAACCGCGCGCCGCCATGTGCAGCGGCTGATCGCAGCCGGGCTCGTCCGCCGCGTCGACGCCCAGGGCGTCATCGTGCCCGAGAGCGCGCTGCAGGCGGACGCCTTCGTGGCCCATGCGGCGGAAATCCATGCGCTGTTCCTGAAGATGATGCGCGGCCTGCGCGCCATCGGCTTCGACTTCGACAGTTTCGCGCGCGGCGAGATCGTCGCGGTCGACGACAATGCGGCGTCGGATGGCGAGCCGGATATGGCACTGCGCCATGTCGTGATCGATTTCATGCTGCGGCTCGTCGAGTGCGGGCTTGCCGTTCACGACAACGACCTCATGCGCGCCTTCGTGTTCACCGCGATCATGTCGGCGAATGCCGAGCCCTATACGGCCACGCCGGGCGCGGCGTGGGATTTCGCCACGCTGGAGCAGTCGCCGCCGGAAGCGCGCCGCCGTCCGATCACGGTGCGGGAATTGTCGCTGCGCGTCGGCATCCCCTACGAGACGACGCGGCGCGCCGTGGCCGCGATGCTCGCCGACAGGGACATCGTGCGCGTCGGCCGCGGCGGGCTGATCAATCCGCAGGTCTCGCCCCGCGACGCACGCCTGCATGAATCCGGCGCGGTGATCCTGAGCCGCTTCGTGCAATTCGTCGGCGACCTGAAGCGGCTGGGCTTCAGCTTCGAGACGTTGTCGATTCCGGCCACGAAGCACGCGGCATAGCCAAGATATGAGAAACCCGCGCCGGCTTTCGCCGACGCGGGCTCTCGCTTGAAAGATCGGTTCCTACAGGGAGGGGCTTGCTGCGGAACCGGCCCTCAAGGCTGTGTCACCCGCTTAGAGGCGGATGAAACCGACATAGGCGCCCGTATAGGGATTGACCTCGACGAAGGTCACATGCCCGAAGCGGTCGAAGCTGCGCACGACGTAGTGGCCGCGCACGAAATAGGGATTGCCGACATAGCGGATGCGGTGGAAGCGCAGCGTATCGAACACCACGCGATGATCGACCACGACGCGCCGCTCCATGGCGGGGCCGCGATAGCCGGCATGAATCCACACATCGGCTTGCGCCGCCGGCGCGGCCGCGAGGCCCAGGGTGATGGCCGCCGCTGCGACCGTCAGCAACTTCTTGATCTGCATCTTCGTCTCCATCTCGCCCTTTTGGGGCTTGGTTAAAGGAACCCTGGCCGTCTTGGCCTTGTTTCCCGGTCCGGCTGGACCCCGTATCGATGTCGCGTAAGATGCCTTCGGCCGCCTGAACCAACTCTGGACGCAGTGTTCATTCGAGGTTCATGTCGCGGGTCCTAGAAACCGGCATGCGAACTCGGCTTATCCTCGCTCTCTTTCCGCTTGTGGTGGCGATCGCGTCGCCGGCCTGGGCGCGCGGTACGCTGGACGACATCCTGCCGCAGATCCGGGCGCAGCATCCGGGACGGCTCTCCGACGCGGATCCCTGGACGGACGCCAACGGCAACCAGCACTACCGCATCAAGTGGATGACGCCGGAGGGCCGTATCATCTATTTCGACGCCGATACGCGCACCGGCCGCTACACCGGCGCGGCCGGCGACGAAGGCAATGAATGGCGCAGCCGCCGTGGCCGGGACGACAGCGAAGACCGCGGTCAGCGCAGCGACAGCGACAGCGGCAATGGCGGTGGCCGGGACCACTGGAACAGTGAAGAAGGCAATGGCGACGGGCAGGGCGGCGGGCGCGGCCAGGGGGACTGGCACGGCAATTCCGGCGGCGGCGATTGGCACGGCCATGGCGACTCGCAGCGCGGTGGCGATGGGCGCGGCCATGGCGGCTGGCGCGACGGCGGCAATGAGGGCGATAATGGGGGCCGGCATCACCACGGCAATCCGCAATGAGACTGCTGCTCGTTGAAGACGACAAAGACCTCCAGCGCCTCCTGAAGAAGGCGCTGACCGATTCCGGCTATGTGGTCGATTCCGCGACCGACGGCGAGGAAGGCCATTTCCTCGGCGATACCGAACCGTACGACGCGGTGATCCTCGATCTCGGCCTGCCCAAGATGGATGGCGTGCGGGTGCTCGAGAAATGGCGCCGCGACGGCAAGACCATGCCCGTGCTGATCCTGACCGCGCGCGACCGCTGGAGCGACAAGGTGGCAGGCTTCGATGCCGGCGCCGACGATTATCTCGCCAAGCCTTTCGTGACCGAGGAATTGCTTGCCCGCGTGCGCGCGCTGCTCCGCCGCGCCGCCGGCCTCGCGCATAGCGAGATCGAGATCGGCCCCCTGCGCATCGACACCCGCGCCAGCCGCGTCACAGTGAACGGCAATCCGGTGAAGCTGACGAGCCTGGAATACCGGCTGCTGTCCTATCTCGCCCATCACAAGGGCAAGGTGGTGAGCCGCACCGAGCTGGTGGAGCATCTCTACGATCAGGATTTCGACCGCGACTCGAACACGATCGAGGTCTTCGTCGGCCGTTTGCGCAAGAAGCTCGACACCGATCTGATCCAAACCGTCCGCGGCCTGGGTTACTGCCTGGACGAGAAGCAATCCGACTCGAAGTAGAATCATACGCCGTCAGGGCTGGCCTTTTACCGGTCACCCATCATCCCGAACGTTCCAGGCCCGAGCGCGATCCTCGTTCATCCATGACCCTCGCCGCCCGCCTCCGTCTGAACTCCCTCGCCGGCCGGCTCATCGCTGCTGCCGCCGTGTGGACCTTGTTTGCCCTGGTCGCGGGCGGACTCATCCTGTCCAACGCCTTCCGCACGTCGGTGCAGGACGATTTCGACTCCGAATTGCGCTCCGAGCTCGACCAGCTTGTCGCCGCGGCCGGCCATGATCCCAACGGGGAAATCCTGCTCGACCGGCAATATCTGAGCGTGAAGTACCAGCCGGTCTATTCCGGCAAATATTGGGAGATCACCTCGATCGGCAAGGCCGAGAAGCCGCTGATCTCGCGTTCTTTGCTCGACCATTCGCTGGTCTTCGCCGACAAGGAGTATCTCGCCGACCGGTTCGTCGCCGGCCATGGTGACGGGCCGGACGGCCAGCATCTGCGAATCCTGGGACGCCGCATCGACTTCTCGATCGACGCGACCGCCAAGACCGACGACAGCCGCGGTTACATGTTCTACGTCGCCGCCGACATGGGCGACCTGACAGCGCGCATCGATTCGTTCAACGGCACGCTGTTCTGGTCCTTCGCAGTGCTGGGCCTCGGCCTGGTCGCCGCGGTGTTCCTCCAGGTCCGCATCGGGCTCCAGCCGCTGCGCAGGGTTACGCTCGCCTTGCACCGCATCCGAGACGGCAGTGCGCGCCGCCTCGATGGCCGCTTTCCCTCGGAGATCGAGCCGCTCGCCTCGGAGCTCAACAGCCTCATCGAGCACTCTGCCGAGGTGGTGGGCCGCGCCCGCTCCTATGTCTCCAATCTCGCGCATTTCCTGAAGACGCCGCTGACGGTGCTGGCGAGCGAGGCGGCGGCGCAGCCCGGCCCGCTGGCCGATCAGGTCAACCGGCAGGTCGAGACCATGCGGCGTCAGGTCGATCACTATCTCGCCCGCGCCCGCGCGGCCGGCGCGCTCGATGTGCTGGGCAACCGCGCAGCGGTGGCACAGGCCCTCGAAGATCTCGCGCGCACGCTCCGGCGCATCCATCGCGACCGTCCGGTTGCCATCGACATCGTCTGCCCGCCCAATCTGGCATTCCGTGGCGAGCGGCAGGACCTGGAGGAGATGGCGGGCAATCTGATGGACAATGCCTGCAAATGGGCGGCCTCGCGGGTGCGTGTCACCGCCCGGCCCGGGGGGGCGCAGTTCACCTTGGTGGTGGAGGACGACGGCCCCGGCCTCACCCCGGACGAGCGGGCCCAGGTCGGCGAGCGCGGCGAAAGACTGGATGAAAGCGTACCGGGCAGCGGCCTTGGCCTCGCCATCGTGCGCGACATCGCCAAGCTTTATGGCGGCGCGCTCGACCTGGATGCCTCCGATCTGGGCGGGTTGGCGACAATTTTGACACTGCCGGCTATCGCGTAGGCGATTGTGACAGATCGGTTGGCTGGCGAAACATCGCTTTAACCATCGCTGGCCTATATCTGGCTGGTATGGCCGCGCAGGGACATGGTGTGCGAGCGGCCGTGGGGACCAGATGCTGACGCCGGAACGCACCGGGCTTTTGAAGTCGTTCTTGGGCGGATTGCCCGAGCAGATCGCCGCGCGTCTGGCGCAGGCGGTCGAGGTCGACCGCCTGGTCGACGGCAAGTCGCTGCCCCATGAGATGATCCTCGAAGGCCTGCGCCCGGCGCTGCGCCGCGTCGCCGGCGCGGAACGCACGCCGACGCCGCTGCGCGCCTTCTGCCTGCCGTTCGAGGACCTCTTCACGCTGCATCCGCGCAAGGTCAAGCAGAAGGGTTCGATCGCGCGCGGCAGCGTCACGCCGATCTGGGCCTGGATCAGCCAGCAACTGCTCGTCGAGCAGACCAAGGACTACATCCGCGATTTCAAGGCGCTCGTGCTCGCCGGCAAGCATGGCCAGGCGCGGGACTGCGCCGCGGCGTTCTGGCCGGTCGCCGCCGCAGCGCTGAGCGACGCCATCGCAGAGCCCAAGAAGGCGCGCGGCGTGCTCGGCACCGAGCTGATCGTCGCCGATGCGGCGGAGATGGCGCTGCTGCTCAGCGTCGGTCCCGACGTCGTCGAGATCCAGAGCCTCTTGCCCAGGCTGGTGCCCTCGCTGACCGACGAACTGCTCTGGTCGCTGCGCCAGATCTACGACCGGCTGGTGACGAATACGCCGGACGCCGCGCCCTATGTCGCGGTCATCGCGATGCATCGCCTCGCGCGTCCCTGGGAGGCGCTGAAGCTGCCGCTGCTCGTCTCGCGCCAGACGCAGGATACGCTGATCAGTTCGACCGATATGGGCCTCGTCGGAGAAATCCTGTTCGGCGAGATCGAAACCCATGGCAACACGGTGCGCGCCGTCAAGCCGCCGAATTTCGACACGGCCGAACTGCTCGAGAGCCTGTCGCGTTTCACCACGCTGTCCTCGGGCATCGTCAAGGGCATCGACATGCGCCGCGACGGCAAATGGGGCCAGCGCCTGATGAAGGACCGCGCCCAGCTCGCCGAAGTGATGGACGGCTTCATGGAGCGCGCGCCGAAGGAACTCGCCGCGGCGCTGCCGATGCAGAAAAGCGGCGGCTTCGGCGGCGGTCCGAAATTCCCCGATTTCACCAAGCCGGTGGACGCCGACAAGAGCGACCGCGCGCTGCGCTATGCCAGGCTCGTCGCCGGCTGCAAACAGCTCGCCGCCGCGGCCTCCTTCGGCGCCACGCAGAAGAAGGCGGACGAGGAGATGTGCCAGCTCCTGCGCAGCTACAACGAAGACGTGGTGAAGGAATTGCGCATCGCGGATGGCGCGCGCCGCGCCGTGGTGGAAAGTCAGTTCGAGATCGTCTGCAACCTGACCGCGATCCTCTTCAGCGAAGAAGAAGCCGATCTGCTCCGCCGCCGCGGCAAGGCCGCCATGCTGGCCGCGACAGCAGCGTAGGCTATACCGCGCCTTCCTGTTTCAGAGCCGCGATCTCCATCTTGCTGAAACCGAGTTCGCTTAAGACCTCGTCGGTATGTTCGCCCAGCATCGGGGGACGCGTTCGTACGGTTCCCGGCGTGCCGTGGAGCTTGACCGGTGTTGCCGCGACCTTGGCCGCGCCGATGCCGGGGAAGTCGATGTCCGCGAAGAAATCGCCGCCCGCGACGTGCGGATCGTCGA
>Ga0265314_10005983_pt1 | contig 10849 bp, 10 predicted proteins | sample 4126metaG_FD_203106 | JGI IMG/M metagenome (GOLD analysis project Ga0265314, IMG submission 203106) | Rhizosphere microbial communities from Carex aquatilis grown in University of Washington, Seatle, WA, United States - 4-1-26 metaG | ecosystem: Host-associated > Plants > Roots > Rhizosphere >... | reverse complement strand
GTCCTCGTTGCCGGTCACGATGCAACCGCCGACGCGACCGTAGTAGGCCCACTGCCCGTGCTCGTTGAGCAGATGACTGTTGGCGTAGAGCCGCTCGATCACGCGCGTCGCGACCGAGGACTTCTCGCCCAGCCAGATCGGCGTCAGCAGCACAAGGATGTCGGCGGCCATCACCTTCGCGTAGATCCCCGGCCAGTCGTCACGCTCCCAGCCGTGCTCGGTCATGTCGGCCTGCACGCCGGTGGCAATCTCGTGATCGACGGCGCGGATCACCTCCACCCCGACGCCGTTTCGCGTCATGATCGCGATCGACTGGTCGGCGAGGCCCTGCGTGTTCGAGACCTCGGGCGAGCGCTTCAGCGTGCAGTTGATGTAGACGGCGCGCAGGTCGGTGAAATCCCAGCGCGACTGCGCGCAGAGCTCCTCCTGGGCGGGGCTGAGTGGATTCATCGGGCATCTCTCCTCGGTTGGATGGCGGGGGCCGCGCCCGCCACAGTGGTTACGTCTCAGCTGAAACCGTGCCGTTACGAAGCTCGTCATGCTCCCAACATCCTTCGCCTGCGCCGAACCGCCTACCGCGTCGCCTACCGTCTCCTCTGGCTGGCCGCGCTGGTTCGGCGCCCGCGCGGTCAGGGAGCGAAGGCCGCGCTGGTCTGCGACGGCGAGGTGCTGCTCGTGCGCCAGAGCTATGGCCCCGCCCGCTGGGAGCTGCCGGGCGGCGGGATCAGGCGGGGCGAGGAGCCGCTCGCGGCGCTTCAGCGCGAGCTCGAGGAGGAGCTCGGCCTGAGCATCTCCGCGGCGGTGCCCCTGGCCGTCCGTCCCGGACCCGGCCGCTCCAGCGCCCACCGCACCCACCTCTTCCGCGTCGACGTGCCCACCCGGATCCTCCGCCTGGACCCGGTCGAGATTATCGAGGCGCGCTGGTGCGATCCAGCCAATCCCCCCGCCCCGCTGGGCTGGATGGTCGCCGACGCGCTGGCCCTCGCCGGCCTCGCCCGCTCCTGACGCGCCGCCCTCCCGCGGCGGCCCGGTCGCTCGTGCGGACGAACTCTCCGCAAACTCGAGACTTTTATTAGGCCGGCTCCCGCCGGCCCGGGAATTTCCTGCATTCAACGAGTTCTCGGCATCGAGGCGCGCGGCGGCCGTTCGCCCGCTGGGAGCGCCGGCAACCCCGGCCGGCGCCCGCGGACTCCGGGGCGAGGCTTGGACACGCGGCGTTCCGGCCGGCCGCCGAGGCATCGTCCACTCGTTTAGAACGCTCGCGCATGCACAACGCCGCTGCTACGGTCGCCTGATGCGGGCACGGATGCGCGACGCTGCGCTGCTGGTCGGCGCGGTTTGCGCGTTCGGAGCCACGGCCGCGCAGGCAGCCGCGCCCAATCCGTCGGCGAACATGCCGATCCAGACGCCGGCTGGCTGCAACGCGCCGCTCTCGGTCGTCTGCGAGAACGCCGTCGTCGCCGCTCTCGACAGCGCTCACACCGCGCTCGGCCTCGGGGCCTACACGCTGCCCTCCGACTTCGACTCGCTGCCACCGGTCGACCAGCTGCTGATCCTCTCGAACCTCGACCGCGTCGCCTACGGGATGCCGGCGATCAGCGGCCTGAGCCCGGCTCTCGACGCCGCCGCGCAGCTCGGCGTCACGAACGACGCCGACCCCGACCCCAGTTCGGCGCTGCCCGCGAACCTCGGCGCCTACGGCTGGTCCTCCAACTGGGCCGGCGGCTTCGCGAACGCCCCTCTCGCCTACTACATGTGGATGTACGACGACGGCGTGGGCAGCCCGAACCTCGACTGCTCCAGCGCCGCGAGCCCGGGCTGCTGGGGTCACCGCCAGGACGTGCTCGCGTTCTCGAACGCCGGCGCGCTGGTGATGGGCGCTGCCACCGGCCTCGACCACCACGGCATGACGGGATACGCCCTGACCATCGTCGGCACCGCCAGCGCGAGCACCAGCTGGACGACGCTCAACTACACCTGGACCCAGGCGCTGGCCGACATCGGGGGATCGTCGGCCGGGGCCCCGGGAGCCGGCGCCGGCGCCGGTTCCGGCTCGGGATCTGGCAGCGGCTCGGGTTCGGGGTCAAGCTCGGGTTCGGGGTCAAGCTCGGGTTCGGGGTCCGGCTCGGGTTCGGGGTCCGGCTCGGGTTCGGGGTCCGGCTCGGGTTCGGGGTCCGGCTCGGGGGCCGGTACCGGCCCCAGGTCGGGCAGCGGCACTGGCTCCGGCTCGAGCGCCGGCACCGGTTCCGGGTCGGGCAGCGCGTCGGGAGGCGGCTCGTCCAGCGCCGGCTCCGGCAGTCGAAGCGGCCCGAGCGCCGGCGGGTCCGGCTCCGCCGGCGCGGGCAACGCCGGCGCCGGCAACGTTGCGGGCGCCGGAACACCGACGGCGATAACCGCGCCCCTCGCCCCGCTCGCCGTTATCGCGCACGCGAGCGTCAGCGCCGGCGGCCACGCCGCGCGCTTCGTCCTGCGCGCCTCAGGCGCAGCCACCGGTTTCCAGTGCGCACTCGTGCACGGCGCCGGCAGCACGGCGGCCGCTGCGCGCCCGCACTTCGCTCCGTGCGCCGCCGTCCGCGTCTACACGCACCTGCGGCCCGGGCGCTACACCTTCTACGCACGCGCGCTCGGCGCGAGCGGTTCCAGCCGCCACACCGTCCGGCGCTCGTTCTCGATCCGCTGAGCGTCGAAGCTCAGCCGTTTCCGAAGTACTGCCCGACCGCGGTCAGGAGCCCTCGCGCGATCGCCCGCTGACCGGCGGCGCTGTCGGCGAGCGACGCCTCGGCGGGATTCGTGATGAAGAGCGGCTCGATCAGCGCTCCCGGCATCAGGCTCGGGCTCGAAAAGTAGCCGGCCTTCGCCGGTCCCAGGATCAACAGGTGGTCGTAGGCCTGGTCGGCGGTGGTGACCGAGGACCCGTAGCCGCTGTCGGCGTGAACCCCGTCGTCCGCGACCACGCTGCCCTTTGCGTTCAGCCTTGCGAGCACCGCGCGCTGCACCAGTTGGGCGAGGCGGCGATTGGCCGGCCAGAAAGGCCGGGCCGCGTCAAACAGCGTCAGGCTCCCGCCGAGCGAGCTGTAATCACTCGCGTTGAAGTAGATGCCGATCAGGACGTCGGCCCTGGCGATGTTCGCGCAGGCATCCCGCGCGACCAGGTCGCGGTGAACGCCCTGCCCGGTGAACAGCCCGCCCGAGAGGTCGCCGGGGGCCGGGCGCGCAACCTCCTGGGGCGTCGTTCTCGACAGCACGACGCGGTAACCCGCGGCACGCAGAAGCGGCAGTGCCGCCAGCGCGACGCGCAGGGTCTCGGTCGCCTCGTGCACCGGCTTGCCGCTCGCCGTCACGCCGACCGCGCCCGGGTCGGGGCCGCCGTGACCGGCGTCGACGAACACCGTTCGCCGGCTCGCCCGCGCCGAGGTCGGCGCGAACGACACGCAGGAGCCCGGATTGAACCGAGACGCGTCGACCGCGTGGCCGCCGGTCGCCACGCCGGCGATCGCGGAATGCGCCGCGACAAGCACGCCCGCCACGGCGGCTGCGGCGGCGAGCCGCCGGACGCCGGTCACCATCCTCATCCTTTCGCTCGTTCCGGCCACCCTCGCGCCGCGCGTCGCGCCACGCCGGGACGGACCGGCGTGCCCGCGGATGCGAGTCCCTAACCTTTGAGACGGATCCGTCCGATCACTTGGGTGGATGTGTCGTGATCGCGCTGACGGTGTCGTCCTGAGCCGGCGCGGTCCGGTCGGACCCGCCCTCAGACTTGCACGCACTCGCTGAACTAATCCATCGACGCGCCCGGCTCGTGCTGGTGGCGACGGTGCTGTTCACGATCGCCGCCGGCGTCGTCGGCTCAGGCGTCGTCGGGTCCCTCAGCAACGGCGGCACCTCCGACCCGAACGCGCCGAGCGCGATCGCGCAGCGCCAGATCGTCGCGGCCACCGGCGTCGCGTCGGAGCCCGGGGTGCTGGCGCTGGTTCGTACCCCGGGCCCGGTGACGGCCGCGCCGGGCCGCCGCCTCATCGCCCGGGTCGTGCACGAGATGCGCTCCCAACCGGCCCTGTCGAGGGTCGTCAGCCTGCTCGCCGCTCCACGCCCCGCCGCGCTTGTCTCGAGAAGCGGCCGCGCGACGATCGTCCTCGGCTTCTTCGGAACGCGCACCTCCGACAGCTCGAACACCGCCGCCGCCGAGCGGATCAAGCGTGACCTGCGCACGCTCCACGGGGTGACGATCGGCGGCAGCCAGCTGACGTTCGGCCAACTCGGCGACGCGATCGCATCGCAGCTGCCGAAGGTTGAGCTGATTGCCTTCTCGATCCTGCTGCTGCTCTCGCTGCTCGCCTTCCGCGGCCTGGTCGCCGCCGCGCTCCCGCTGATGGTCGGTGCGATCGCCGTTGCCGGCAGCCTGCTGATCATGCGCGCGCTGGCGCAGGTGACATCGCTTTCGGTGTACTCGCTGAACCTGGTGACCGGCCTGGGCCTCGGTCTCGCGATCGACTACTCGCTGTTCGTCGTCTACCGCTACCGCGAGGAACTGGCGCGCTGCGGCCATTGCTCCGAGGCGCTCGAGCGGACGCTCGGCACCGCCGGGCGGACCGTCGCGTTCTCCTCCCTGACGGTGTCGGTCGCACTCCTCTCGCTGCTGGTCTTCCCGCAGCGGATGCTCTCCTCGATGGGAATCGCGGCGGCAATCGTGACGATCTTCGCCGCGACCGCTGCGCTGATCCCGCTCGGCGCCGTGCTGGCCCTGCTCGGCCCGCGCATCAACGCGCTTTCGCCGCAGCGCCTGCAACGTGCCCGCCGGCGCGGCGAGGGCCCGGCGTGCGACGGCCGCTGGTACCGGCTCGCGATGCGTGTCATGCGCCGGCCCGCGCTGGTCGCCATCGCCTGCGCCGCTTGTCTGCTTGCGGTCGGCCTGCCGGCACTTCATCTGCACCTCGGCTCGACCGACTCTCGCGTGCTGCCGCCGGGCTCCAGCGCTCGCGTCGTCGACGCGCAGCTCGCAGGCCAATTCGCCGCGGACGCGGCCAATCCCGTGGTTGCCGTGGTGCACGCGCCGGCGGGCTCCTCCGCCGCGCTGCGCCGCTATCGCGTGCGCCTCGCGGCCCTGCCCGGCGTGGCCACGACGACGCCGCCGGCCCGGATCGGCCGCGGGTTGTGGAGCGTCCAGCTGCTCGCTTCGCACCCGCCCCTCAGTGACGCCTCGCAGCGCCTGATCGGCGAGATCCACGCCATCCCGGCGCCCTACCCCGTCGCGCTCACCGGCGTCGCTGCCGGACAGTACGACCAGCACGTCAGCCTGCGCTCGCACATGCTGCTGGCTTTGCTGATCCTCGCCGCCACGACGCTGATCGTGCTGTTCCGGATGACCGGCTCGGTGGTGCTCGCAATCAAATCGCTGATCATGAACCTGCTGACGCTGAGCGGAGCGTTCGGGATCCTCGTGCTGATCTTCCAGGACGGCCGTTTCCAGAGCCTGCTCGGGTACACCGCGACCGGCACGCTCGAGCAGACCAACATGATCATCCTTTTCATCATCGCCTTCGGCCTCTCGACCGACTACGGCGTGTTCCTGCTCGCCCGAATCAAGGAGTCCCACGACGGCGGCGCGTCCGACCGCGTCGCGGTCGCCACCGGACTCGAGCGCAGCGGACGCGTTGTCAGCGCCGCGGCGCTGCTCTTCTGCGCCGCTGTCGGCTCACTCGCGGCGTCGAACGTCGCCTCGCTGAAGGAGTTCGGGGTCGGCGCGGCGCTGGCCGTGCTGATCGACTCGACCGTCGTTCGCGCGCTGCTCGTGCCGTCGCTGATGGCGATGCTCGGTCGCGCCAACTGGTGGGCTCCCCGGCGGCTGCGCCCGTTCCTCGGGCGCGCGTGGCTGCACCCGGCCGACGTTGTCCGCGCGGCGCGCATCGCCGCCGAGGTGCCCGCACCGGCACCGCCGCGCGTCTGACCGAGCTCGCTGACCGACCTCGCTGGGCCGCGCCGTGGCCGCGCTTTACGCCGGGTACGCTTCGGAGCGTGGCAAGACCGATCAGCCCACTCCTGTCGGAAGCGCAGCTGTCGACGCTTGCGGCGCACGGTGAGGAGCGGAGCGCGGCGGTCGGTGACGTCCTGTTTCGCGTCGGTGACACGCGCTACCCGTTCATCGCGATCATCGAGGGCGAAGCGGCGATTCTGGACGCGTCGGGGCGCGAGATCGTCCGCCACGGGGCGTCCGGGTTCCTCGGCGAGATCAACCTGATGTCGGGCCAGACTGTTTTCCTGACGGCGGTTGTCACGCAGCCGATGCGCTACGTCGCCGTCGAGCGGGACGAGTTTCGTGCGCTGCTGTTCGAGGACGGTCCGCTGGGAGACCTGGTGCTGTCCGCGTTCAACGCGCGGCGCGAGGCGCTCCAGCAGGAGGGTGTCGGTATCGAGATCCTGGGCCGGCGCTCGTCGGAGCCGACGCGGCGGATCGTGGAGTACGCGCGACGCAACCGCCTGCCCTACACCTGGCGCGACCCTGAGCACGGCGACGACCCGGCCGCGGCGGCGTTGATCGACGCCCTCGACCCGGGCGAGGTTCCGCTCGTTCGCCTGCCGGGCGGGATCGAGCTGCGCAACCCATCGAGCGGCGAGGTGTCCCGCGCGCTGGGGATCGGGCTCGAGCTCGCCCACCGTGAGGAGGTCGATGTGGCCGTGATCGGCGGCGGCCCGGCCGGCCTTGGCGCCGCGGTCTACGCAGCTTCGGAGGGGCTCGAGACCCTGCTCGTCGAGTGCACCGCACTGGGCGGCCAGGCCGGCACCTCGCGGCGAATCGAGAACTACCTCGGCTTTCCGGCCGGGATCAGCGGCGCGGAGCTCACGAGCCGAGCCGTGACGCAGGCGCGGAAGTTTCATGCCCGCACCGCGACCCCCTACCGGGCTGTGGCGCTCGAGCCCGGCACCGAGCGCCACGTCGTGCGTTTGGAGGACGACCATGAGATCGCCGCCCGCACCGTCGTGCTGGCCACCGGCGCCGAGTACCGCCGCCTGCCGGTCGCCGACCTCGCCGACTACGAGGGCGTCAGCGTGTTCTATTCGGCCGGGCCGCCCGAGGCTCAGCGCTGTAGCGCCACCCGGGTCGGCGTCGTGGGGGGCGGCAACTCGGCGGGGCAGGCCGCCGTCTGGCTGGCCCGGGGTGGCGCCCTCGTGACGCTCCTGCACCGCCGGGGCGACCTGCGCGAGACGATGTCGGACTACCTCCTGCTCGAACTCGACCGCTACGGCGTCGCGGTGCGCAACCGCAGCGAGATCACGCAGCTGCACGGCCGCGACGGCCAGCTCGAGGCGGTCACGCTGCTCGACGGCGAACGTCTGTCGTTCTCCTTCCTGTTCCTGTTCCTCGGCGCCGATCCGTGCACCGACTGGCTCGGCGACGTCCTCGCACGCGACGTGAAGGGCTTCGTGCTGACCGGCGCGAGCGCCGGCGCCGCGAACCTGCTCGAGACGAGCGTGCCCGGTGTCTACGCCGCCGGCGACGTGCGATCCGGTTCGGTGAAGCGCTGCGCCACCGCCGTCGGCGAGGGGGCGATGGTCGTGCGCTTGATCCACGAGCACCTGTCCGGCGTTCCCGCACAGCCGCCGGCCTGACGGGGCCTCGGCGGTCCGCGTAGAGCGTGGGCGGCGGAGTTCGTTGCGGGGCTGTAGGTTTGGACCATGAGCGATCTCGTCGCGCCCGCGGCGCTCCGTTACGCCGAGGAGCACACGAGTCCGTTCAGCGGAACGATCGCCGACGCCGCCGCATGGACGCAGAGCAGCACCTCCTCGCCCGGCATGATGAGCGGCCTGGCGGAGACGAGGCTGCTCGAGGCCCTGATCGTCGCCGGTGGCGCGCGTCGCGTGCTCGAGATCGGGACCTTCACCGCGGTCGGCGCACTGTCGATGGCGGCGGCGCTTCCCGCCGGCGGCCTGGTCACGACGCTCGAGTTCGACGCGGACAACGCTGCGGCGGCGCGCCGGCACATCGACGCCAGCCCGCATCGGGACCGCGTCGAGCTGATCGTCGGTGACGCGCTGGAGACGATCGCCGGGCTCGACGGGCCGTTCGACCTCGTCTACATCGACGCCTGGAAGGCCGACTACCCGGCCTACTACGACGCCGTCATGCCGAAGCTCGCCGAGCACGGCGTGATCGTCGCCGACAACCTGTTCCGCGGCGGAGCCGCGCTGGATGCGGCCTCCCAGGACGACGACACGATCGGCATACGCGAGTTCGCCAGCCGGGTTCAGGACGACCCGCGGGTCCACAACCTGCTGCTGACGATCGGTGACGGAGTGATGCTCGCGTGGCGGCGTCCGGCAGTCGAGCGTTGACCGGAACTCGGACCATGCAAGCCCTGCGCGTCAGGCAATCCAGACTCGCAGCGCCCGTCCACCCCGCACTCGCGAACACGCCGAAAAGTGGAGACTCGATGCAGACACTGCTCGTGTTCCACGAGGTCGACGACGTTGCCGAATGGGTCAGGTCCCCGCGGCTCGAGAGGCTGTTCGGGCCGGCCGCTGTGACCGCGCGAGTGTTTCGTGATCCGCAGGGATCGCGCGCGGAGTTCTGCTGTGTGCTGCAATCCTTCCGCACGGCCGGTCGCGCGATGTGCAAACCAGTTGCCGTCAGGGGGATGAGCGTTGTCGTCAGCTGAGCACGCCGCAGGCAATGGCTCCGTGGAGCCGGCGATCGAGACGCACGGCCTGACGAAGCGCTTCGGCGACCGCGTCGCGGTGGACGCGATCGATTTGCGTGTTCCGCGCGGGTCTGCGTTTGGCTTTCTCGGACCCAACGGAGCCGGCAAGACAACGATGATCAGGATGCTGCTCGGCCTCACGCGCTCGAGCGCGGGGACCGCTTCGCTGCTCGGTTATCCGGTCCCGGCCGAGCGCGCGATCGCGTTGCAGCGCGTCGGGGCGATCGTCGAGGAGCCGCGCTTTCATCCACAACTGTCCGGCTGGGAGAACCTTTCGATCGTCGCCGCCGTTCGCGGCCCGGAGGTCCGGGAGCGGATCGCGCCGGCGCTCGCGCGGGTCGGCCTTTCGGATCGTGGCGGCGACAAGGTCAAGAAATACTCGCTCGGTATGCGCCAGCGCCTCGGCGTGGCTCGGTGCCTGCTTGCCGACCCTCAGCTGCTGATCCTCGATGAACCGACCAACGGTCTCGATCCCGGCGGCATCCAGGAGTTCCGCCTGATGATTCGCGAACTCGTCGAGCAGGAGGGACGTACCGTGTTTCTCTCCTCCCACCTGCTGGACGAGGTCGAGAAGACATGCGACTCCGCGGCGATCGTGGATCGCGGCAAGGTCGTGATGCAGGGCCCGATAGCCGAGCTCGCCGGTGGCGGCAGGGGCGCCGCGCACGAGCTCGACCTCGGCGTCGACGACACGGACCTCGCGCTCGCCACGCTCGCCAAACTCGACCTCGTGCGCGAGGCACACCGCGTCGAGGCGGGCGTGCGCGTGCTGCTTGCCGGAAAGGTCGAGACCGCCGCGGCGATCAATGCCGCGCTCGTTCACGCCGGCGTCGGAGTCCTGCGGCTCGAACCGGTCCGGCACACCCTCGAGCAGCGTTTCCTCGAGGTCACTGCGCGACTCGACGCGCCGATCACTGACGAGCCGCGACCGGAGGAGCCCGCATGAATCCCACGATCGCTGCGCAGATGATCCGGGCCGACTTCCTCAAGCTGCGCCGCAAGCGAGGCACGCTGATCTGGGCGCTCGTGCTGGCGCTCGGGCCGATCGTCATCTACTTCGCCGTTTCCGTGATCGAGCACGCGTCCAACCCCGTGAGGTACGGGCCGGCCGGCGGCGCCCAGAACTTCCGCGATGGCCTGCGCGTGATCGCGTTGTTCTTCGGCCCGCTGGCGGCGATCCTGATCGGCGTCGAGGCCGGAACCGGTGATGTATCGGCGGGCGTGTTTCGCGATCTCGTCGTCACCGGCCGCTCGCGGCTCGCATTGTTCGCCTCTCGCGTGCCCGCTGCGCTCGCCCTGTGCTGGATCGTGATGCTCGCCGGGTATGTGCTGCTCGCGGGCGGGACCTTTGGCTTTGCATCGAACCTGCCAACGCCGAGTTCGACGACGATGATCGACGGCTTCCTCTTCACCTTCCTGGGAACCGGAGTGCTGTGCGTCGTCGCGGTCGGCGTTGCATCGCTGACGACGTCAAAGCCGGCAGCGATCATCGCGCTCATCGCATGGCAGGTCGTGGCGAGCCCGCTGATCAGCCGCGTCGGCGCGCTCGGCAGCGCACGCAAGGGAGTGCTCACCCAGGCGATCGCCCACTTCAGCCCGGTGCCGGTGGGCGGCGACATCATCGTGATGTCCGCGGCGACCGCCGTGATCGTGCTCGCCGTATGGATCGCACTGTTCCTCGGGCTCGGCGCCTGGCGCACGCGCACGATGGACTCCTGAGCCACGCTGCGGCGGATGGGGCGCGATTACCGCGCGCCTCGCAGGCGAGCCGGACCGCCGGCCGCGGCCGGCCTCAGCCGCCGACGCGCCCTTTCGCGCTTTCGCCGGTCGCCACCGGCTCGAGCACGGTCACCTCGATCGGCCGGTCGACGAGCGCCGCCAGCACCGGCCCGAACTCCGCCATCGTCGCGCTCTCGCGGTGCTCGGCGAAGGCTTCGTCCGACGCAAACGACTCGACCATCACGAGCGTCCCGGCGCCCTCGCCCGCCACCGTGTGCACGGCGTAGCGCAGACAGCCTGGCTCCTCGGCCTGGATCCGCGGCGCGAGCACGGCGAACACGTCCAGCAACTCCGGGAGGCGCCCCTCCTTCGCGACGAACTTCGCGATCAACACCACCTCGGCCATCGACTCCCCGGCAGTCTACGCCGTGCCCCGT
>Ga0265314_10005981_pt1 | contig 10850 bp, 5 predicted proteins | sample 4126metaG_FD_203106 | JGI IMG/M metagenome (GOLD analysis project Ga0265314, IMG submission 203106) | Rhizosphere microbial communities from Carex aquatilis grown in University of Washington, Seatle, WA, United States - 4-1-26 metaG | ecosystem: Host-associated > Plants > Roots > Rhizosphere >... | reverse complement strand
CCCGCCACCGCCAACACGCGCCAGGCCATCGACCGCTGGATCTCCGCGGGCGAAGCGGCGAGCGAACTGACGCATCCGAATCTGCAGCGCATCCTCTCCATCAACACCGAATCCGGGCGCGTTTACCTGGTGATGGAGTACGTGGAAGGCGAATCGCTCCGCAAGAGTATCGTGCGCCGCCAGAAGTTCCCGGTGCTCGAAGCCATCGACGTCCTCATCCAGATGGCCGAAGCGCTCGCCTACGGCCACTCCCACGGCGTGCTGCACGGCGATTTGCGCCCGGCTCACGTGCTGATCGGCTTCGACGGCATCGTGCGCATCTCTGGCCTGGGCACGCCAAAAAATGTGTCGCAGAACATCCGCCAGGTCGCCGGCCAGGTCGGCGAAGAATCGCTGCCGCTCTACACGCCGCCGGAATTGTTCATCGACGAAGACAACGCCGAAGAGCGCTCCGACATTTACAGCCTCGGCGCGATCGGTTACCAGATGATGAGCGGCCGGCCGCCGCACGAAGGCACCAACGTTCTGCAGGTCGGTTTGCGCATGGCCAGCGAAGCCATCAAACCCCCGCGCGATTTCGAGCCCCGGATTCCGCCTTACGTCAACCGCCTGCTCTGCCGCTGCCTGTTGCCCGAGCCCGACGACCGCTACGACAACATGGAAGCCCTGCTCGACGATTTGCGCAAATCGCGCCAGGCCCTGTTGAGCGACCTTCCGGACGTCGCCGAGATCGGCGCCATGTCGCGCAATTCCGGTGCGCGCCCCGGTGTCGCTCCGCATCGAAATCTCAAAGCCGAAGCAAAGCGCAAGAAACTGCGCACGCATATTGCGCGCGGCGGACACGGCAGCACGACCGGCCGCTACGGCGCGGTCACCGGCAAGCAACGCCCGGTACGTCCCGCGGGTCGCAGCAGCGGAACGATGCGCGCGGTTCAAACGCCCGTGAACATGGCTTCGCCCGTCGCGCCAATGAGTTCCGCGGCCGGGCTGCCCAAAGTTCAAGTCAACCGCCCGATGCGCAAGAACGGCTCGGAAGAGGAGTCGGTCGATCTGCTCGGAGACATCGATCCGCTGGCCGTCGAAACCAGCGCGCATCACGGTTCGCCGCCGCCGGCCGGCGACGTCGAACCCGTGCGCGAAGACCGCGAAATCGCGGCCGCTGAACGGCGCAAGAAAAAGCGCGAAGGCCCGCCGCTCGATCCCGGCGTCTCCGCGAAATGGGTGCTGATCGGCACATTCGGCGCGGTTCTGCTGGTGGTGGGATTGATCGTCCTCCTCGGCCAGAACAAGCCGCCAGTGAACACCGGCACGGCGCCGACCGTCCCGGATAAACCCAGGGAACCGGATCCCAACACGCCGGTCGTCGTCGTCACCTCGAATCCCGGCGCGGCCAGCGAATGGCGCCAGATCCAGGAACACATCAAATCCAATCCTCAGGATTACCAGGGCATCGTCCAGCGCCTGGACACGTTCAAGTTGAAATACGTCGACTCGCCGACTCCGGTTGAACAGGCCAAGGAAGCCGTCGATCAGCTCAAGCAATACAGCAGCCTTGGCGCCTCGTCATCGCTGCCCGAATTGAAGGCCGCAAACGCGAAGTTCCTCGAAGCCGACAAATTCAGCGACGCGGAGAAAAACATCGAACGCTGGAAAGACCAGTGGAAGGGCGACGCCGACACCGCGAAGACCAGCAAGTCGTTGCTCGATGAACTCGCTGCAAAACAGAAACAGATGGCCGACTCGCTGATGAACAGCGCCATGGCCGCGCGCAAAGAAAAGAAATGGGAACAGGCCTACGCGTTCTACAAGCGCGTCGCTGAAAATTACGCCTCGCAATATGCCGACGCCGCCCGCAAGGCGCGCATCGACGCCATGGGCGACGCCGACGCATCCCGCAGCGGCGAAGAAAAAGAAGCGGCGCAAAAGAAAGCCGCCGAAGCCCAGGCCGCGCGCGACGCTGCTGCGCCCGCACGCCTGCAGGCTCTGGTCTCCGATCTCGACAGTGCGCTGAAAACGTTCGATCTCGACCAGGGCAAGCGCCTGCTCGACAACGCCTACGACCTGCTCTCCGGCACGCCGCAGGGCGCGGATTTCGTCGAACTCAAGGGCGACTACACGAAGATCCTCGGCCTGCGCGACCGCATGGTGAAATCAATCGGCAAACTGAGCGATCCGAAAGTGACCTACCGCAACCAGCAGTACGTGATGGTTGGCGCGGCTGAAAAAGGCCCGATCATCGAAGTTGGCACCGGCAAGGTTCCGATCGCCTGGAACGAAATCACGCCCGACGACCTGGACGCCATCGCCAAGCGCGCTTGCAATCCCGACAACGGCAACGAAATGCTCGAGCTCGGCATGCTGCGCTATCACCTTGGCGATTACCGCGACGCGAAGAAAGCGCTGAACGAAGCGCAGCGCCTGGGCGCGGTCACCACGCGCTACATGACGCGCGTCGATGCGAAGCTGAAGGAACTGGCCGCCAAACCGCCCGAGCCGGAAAAGACTCCTGAAAAACCGCCGGAACCCGATCCGAAAACCGTCAAGGCTCCCGAGAAACAGCCGCCAGCTGACGACGAAGTGGTCAAAGCGATGGCCGCGAAGGGCTTGGAAATCAACCGCGGCCAGTGGGTCGTCTCAGGCAACATTTTCCGCGGAACGCCGGACGTCGGCGACACCGACACGAAATTGATGAGCCTGAAAGCGAGCATCAAGAAAAACTTCACGAAAGTCTCGGTCGAAGTGCGCGGCGTCGGCGGCGAAATGGCCGGCTTCAGCTTCGGAAAAGGCCGGCGTTACGTGATCAAGCCCGACGGCGGCTGGCAGAAAGTCACCGTCGAACGCAACAACGGCGGACGTCCGCAACTGACCATCGACGGCAAGCCCGTGGAGTCGCTCGATAAGGTCGAAGCCGGCGTGAATCCTGACAACCTGGTGCTCGACGGAATTCTCTACCTGCGCTTCCAGGGACCCAAGGGCGAGTTCCGCAATCTCACCATCGACAACTAATCGTTAAGCCTTTTCGACGACGCGGAGCGCACTCAACTGCGCTCCGTGTTCTTTTTTTGCGCACGGTATCGTCTTCACAGAATCTTCACTGAAGAAAATATTTCACCAAAATGCACGTGGCGTCTTGACACAGACGGTGCAAACCGAGTATCAAGCACCCGCTCAAAATTTTCCGGAAGAATCGAGGGAGAGAGATGAAGCCTGAAGGCATGAAATTCGACGGACGAATCCTGGTCATCGGCCTCGGCGCCGTTTCGCGCTGCACGCTGCCGCTGCTGTTCAAGCACATCGACGCGCCCGCGAAGAATTTCACGGTGATCGATTTCGCGGAAGTTGAAGCCAACGCGCGCTACGTTCTCGACATGGGCGCGAACTTTGTGAAAGACCGCGTCACGCGCGAGAACATGAACGAACTGCTCAGCAAGTACGCGGGCAACGGCGACATCATCATCGATCTGGCGTGGAACATCGGCTGCACCGATATCCTTCAGTGGTGCTACGACCACAACTGCCGCTACATGAATACTTCTGTCGAATTGTGGGATCCGTACGAAGGCTCGCCCAACCAGCCGCCGACGGAACGCACGCTTTACGCGCGGCAGATGTTGATCCGCAAAATGGTGAATCAGTGGAAGCCCAAGCGCGGCGCAACCGCGGTGCTCGATCACGGCGCCAATCCGGGACTCGTCTCGCACTTCACCAAGGCCGCGCTCGAAGACATCGCGCAGAAATGGCTCGCCGAACATTCGCTGCAGGACGAACGCCGCACGCTGACTGAAGAATTTTACAAGAAGCGCATGTTCAACCGCCTCGCGCAATTTCTCGACGTGAAAGTGATTCACATCAGCGAACGCGATTCGCAGATCGGAAACATTCCGAAACAGTTCGACGAATTCGTGAACACGTGGTCGATCGAAGGCTTCTACGAAGAAGGCATCGCACCGGCCGAAATGGGTTGGGGCACGCACGAACGCACGCTGCCACCGCGCGCGCAGATGCATCTGTCGGGTCCGATGAACCAGATCTGCATCGCCAACATGGGCTGCCGCACGTGGGTGCGCTCGTATGTGCCCTGCGGCGAAATCGTCGGCATGGTCATCCGCCATGGCGAAGCATTTTCGATCTCCGAAAATCTGACCGTGCGCGAAGAGGGCATGCCGATCTACCGCCCGACCGTGCATTACGCGTATTGCCCGTGCGATGCCGCGATTGCGAGCCTGCACGAACTGCAGATGCGCCACTACCGCCTGCAGCCGAAACTGCGCATCATGAACGACGAGATCATCGAAGGCCGCGACGAACTCGGCTGCCTGTTGATGGGCCACGATTACCAAAGCTGGTGGATCGGCTCACTGCTCGATATTCACGAAGCGCGGAAGTTGGTCCCGGGACAGAACGCCACGACGCTGCAGGTGGCTGCGTCGGTGATGTCCGCGACGCTGTGGATGATCAAGAATCCCAGCCAGGGCGTCTGCGTGCCGGACGACTTGCCGCACCGCGAAATCCTGAGCTACGCCAAACCTTACCTCGGACCGTTCGTTTCGCAGCAGGCCGACTGGACGCCGTTGAAAAACTGGCACAGTTCATTCGAGCGCTACGGCTCGCAGCGTCCGCCCGACGAGGACGTGTGGCAGTTCAACACGTTCCTCGTGCGCGGGCTGGGTTGATTTTGAAACCGCCGATGAGCGCAGATAAACGCCGATAAAAGAGCTTTTAAAAGTTCCTTATCGGCGTTCATCGGTGTTCGTCGGCGGTTCCGTTTTCCGTTCGACGAGGATCTTCTGCCCGACCTGCAACATTCCATCCTGCTTGATATCCGGATTCAGTTTATAAATGCGCGCAATCAGTCGCGCGTCGCCCAGCGCCTTCCGCGCCACCGTCAGCACGTTTTCGCCGGTCTGGACGATGTAGCGGCGCTCGTAGCTCGCGCGCTCCAGCTTTCCCGCCGCCGCGTTCCAAGTCCATGTTTCGTCTTCGATCGTCTCTGACAAGCGCGATCCGCACGTCAGGCAGCCGCAATCGAGTTTGTGGACCACGCCATCGCTCTGCGTAACATGCGCCTGCCGCGTGAGCACGGACTTTGCGTCAAACGCGAGGCTCTGTTTTTCGCGCGTGAATCCCAGTTCGCCGCGCGCCATGCAGTCGGCCGTCCAGATTTTCACCGAGCGCCACGACGCGGCGTCTTTGATGAACACGACTGCGAACGCACGCGTGCTCCCGTTGCCGTCGTTCATTCCAAAACTGACCCACAGCGCCGGCATCTCGCCAAGTTTTCCGCTCTGCGACTGCAGCGGCATGTCCGGGTGAAGGCTCGCGTCATTCTTGAATCCTTCCGATGGCAGCGGCAGATTCGTCGCGCCGATTTTCAGCGCGAGCGCCAACGCCTCCGACGATGCATTGCCGGTCAATTGCACCACCGGCTCATTTTTCGTCTGCGCGAGAACCGTTTCCGACGCAATCGCGGCTGTGCTCAGCAAAACAATGCCGGCGAAAATTCCGAGAGAAGCAAGGGCGTGTTTCATGTCTGAAGTGTCGTCACGATTTGGCCGCGGGCGCAGCGGAAGCGAACGTCAGTTCGCGCAGGCCGTCGAGCGCGGTCTGCAGCGCGTTGAATTCGTCCTGGCTCATCTCCGCGCCGCCGTAGCGCACGGTCTCGAACACATCCGTCACCAGCATCACCGACTTGAACGGCTCCCCGCCCAGGCGCACGACATGTTCGGCGAATTCGCGCGGCGTCTGACCCGGCCGGCGCACAAATCCACGCCGTGAGAGCACCTGCAGCAGGTCGTTGTAGAACGAAACCGCCGCGTGCGCGCGCCCCACCCCCGCCCCGCCCCTCGCCACGCGGCGCTGGCCGCGGCGCAGATAAAGCTGCATCAGCCAGTAAAGGAACAGTCCCGTGCAGGCCCACGCGAGCAGCGCTCCGCCCCAGCCGCCGCTGCTGTTGCCGGAGAAAATTCCGCGCGCGCCCAGCAGGCCGCCCGCAACTTTGTCATAGATCTGGTGCTGGTCTTCCGGCGAAAATTCGATCACGCCGCGATTCCACATATCGGTGATCGTGTTTGCGTCCGACGGCGGCGTGGTTGCGGGCGTTGACTTTGGCTTTGCCGGCGGCGTCTGCGCTTCAACGGGCCGTTCGGATTCCCCCGGCGTCGGATCGAAAACAATCCATCCGTAATCTTTGAAGAAAACTTCGCCCCACGCGTGCGCGTCGGAATTCTTGAACACGACGCGCACCGAATCGTCTTCGGCCGCGCTCGGCAGCGGCGTGGAATAGCCTGTCGCCAGCCGCGCGGGCAAATGGTTCAGCCGGCAGAGCACCACGAAGGCCGACGCAAAATAACCGCAATGCCCGCGGCGTTCCTTTTCGGATTCATTGAGCAGGAAATCGTGGATCGGATCGCCTTTGCGATGCAGTTCCTGCAATTGCTTCGTGTAGGAATACAGTCGGCTGTCGCGAAGATAAGCGCGAATCGCGCGCGCTTTTTCGAGGTCCGTGTTGCAGCGCGCCGTTATTTCCAGCGCGCGCTTGCGCACGTTCTCAATCGCGTCCGGCTGCAGCCCTTTCTCATCCATGTAGCGCGTGTAATACGGGTGCTCCGCTTTAACGTTGTCGGGCAGAGCCGCTTCGTGCCGCGGCAAGTAAGACCAGACTTCGTATTTATCGAAGAACTGTGACTGCGGCAGATGCATCGCGCCCTCTTCGTCCAGTTCCACCGCCGGTGCCATCAGGCGCGCGACGGGCGCGACGGCGAGATACTGGCGGCTGTGCGTCGACGTGTTCTCGACGATCTGCGCGATCAGCGGCCGGTTGAACACGATGCCGCCGTAGCTGGGATCTTCGATCTGGATCGGCTTGTCTTTCTCGGCTTCGAGCGTGCGGCCGTAGCGCTGCGGCTTGAACCATTTTCCGCCGCGCTGTTCGCAGAAGACCGCTCCGCGCAGGTAAATGTTACCGTTGCTGTCGGCGAGATCCTTGGTGTATTTCGGTATCGTAACCGAGAGCGCCTCGCCCTGGTTTTCGTTGATGTTGCCCATGTCGTTGAGATTCAATTCGGGCGAATATCCAACGCTCTTTCCATCGGAATCGCGGCCGCCGGGCAGCGCTATGTTTGCCTTCCCGCTGCCGCGCGTCCACGATTCGAGCCACCCGCTGATGCGCTCCAGCCGCGGCGCCGAGAAAAAGAGCACCAGTCCCAGCACGAGACAGGCGCCCGACAGGATCGCCGTCATCGACACGCCCTGCATCAACGCCCTTTCCGAAATGCCGCGCGCAACATCGAGCGCCGGGGAATGCCGCATGGCCGCCATCCGCTGGCTCTGGCTGCTGGTGTAGTTCTCTCTCGAACGCCAGAGCGAATGGATGAACAGCGTCCACGCCGTCAGCGCCACAAAACACGCCATGCGCAAAAAAAGCGTCGCGTTGTGATCGATCACGCCGGAAATGATGACGATAGCGAGGCTCGAAATGCCGATGAGGATCAGCACCCAGTCGTTGTAGGCCGTAAAAAGAAGGAGTATTTGAAAGGCGAAAAGAAAGTGCGCAAAGGCTGCGGGGTAATGTTTCTCCCACCCGTTCTCTTCGCGCAGTGGAACCATCAGGCTGTACACGAAAAGCGCCAGCGTCATCGCCGCGACAAACTCGCGCTGCGCCGGCTTGAACCGCCCGCTGTCGAGCAGTTCCAGCGCAAGCAAGCCGAAGAAAACGGCGGCAATAAGATACCAGAGATTCTGTTCGGCAATCGAAAGCGAAAACGCGCCCGCGCCGACCATCAGATACAGCGATTGGCGCAGGATGCGGTACAGGTCCATCGCGAGCTCTCCGGCGAGCGCAACAACGCACTCATCTTACCCTGTTTTCGAGGCGCCGTCAGCAGTTCGACGTGGAATTTAAAGAATTACTGCGCCTTAATTTACCTCACCCCCCGGCCCCCTCTCCGTTTCACAGAGAGGGGGAGAACGGCGGTTGCAGCAATGCGGCCATTCCCCGCCCGGCGCGGTCCCCCTCCCTGTGAAACGGGGAGGGGTTAGGGGTGGGGTTTTAAACCGCAACCGGCACAGTTTCCTCAACCTCTTCCTCGTCCAACCCCAGCAGCATATCGTCGTCCTCGTCGCGGGCCGATCCGGTCGTGCGGTGGAAGATGCGGCGAAATTCGTCGCTGCGCGCGTCGATCATGCGCACGGCATTGTCTCCAGTGCCCAGCCAGCTCAGCGCCGTTTTTCCGCGCAGCGAACCCAGCCCCAGCACAATCACGTACGCGCGGTGAAGATTGCGGCGGCCGACATGATCGGCCAAATGCGCCAGCGTGCGGCGGTCGTCGCGCTTCAACCCGGCCAGCATCTCCAGCAGCCCATCGAGATTGCGGCGTTCGCGGCTGATGGTCATGCGCGCCACCCGGTTCTGCGGCTGCAGCGCGACGCACTCCACTTCGCAGCCGCGCCGCGCCAGGTCGCGCGCGACGGTTCCGGCAAACGAGATCGCACTTTCAAACGCCACGAAGCGCTGCGCTCCGACGCGCTGCAAGTTGGTATCCAGCAGCAACAGCACGCGCCGCGCCTGCGGCTCCTCGAATTCTTTCACCAGCATTTTCTGGTTGCGCGCGCTACTCTTCCAATGAATCCAGCGCGGGTTGTCGCCCTGGCGGTACTCGCGCATGCCGCGAAAATCTTCTTCCGCGCGCGAGGGACGCGAGCGCCGTATGTGGTCGAGCGCCAGGTCCAGTTCCTTGAAAAATCCGGCGTCGATTTCACCCATGCGCGGGTAGACGATCAGCTTTCCGGGCGTCGCGCGCGTCGCCGAACTTCGGAAAAACCCGAGCGGCGCTTCGGTCTGCAGCGTCGTGTCGCCGAAGCGGTAAATTCCGCGGCGGCGCATGGTGAGCGTGTATTTCACACGCTCGGCGCCCTTCCCCGCGACCAGCGTGACGAACGTTCCGGCCGATGCCACCGGCGGACGTGGCGGTGCGGCGCGCGGAGCGCTCTCTTTTTTCTCAGGCTTGCCCGCTTTGTCCGTCTTTTCGCTTGCGACGGGAATGCCGGCGACCGGCGAGCCGTCCTCGTTTTCAATCGCTTCTGAAATGACCAGCCCGGCGCAAGGCCACGCCGAATCGTTGGCGAGAGAAAGGCCCACGGTGATGTTGTCATTGGCGAACATGCGTTCGACGTGGTTGCGGCGCAGTTGCAGGCCGCGCAGCGAGCGTTCGCCCTGCCACATCGCCAGGATCCAAAGCGAAAGCAGGACCAGGCACATCAGCAGCGGAATGTTGGACCAGGGACTCGAACTGAGCGAGATCACACCGCAGACCAGCGCGAGCAGCAGAAAAAGGACGCCCTCAGTCGTCACGCGCGCCGCGGCTTTAATGGGGTAGCTCAGGATGCGGGCAACGACGCGAAAGAATGGACGAAGGTAGGGCATGGGTCAGTCTCGAATCTGCGTCGAGAAACTGAAAAGGCGGACGCGGGACGCCCGCGCTCGATAAAAGGCTACGTGCGCCGCGTAATTTTTGCGACCACGTTCACGGCGGCGAGTTGCTGCTTGATGCTGCGCGCTTCGCCGACGGTAATGTCCTTGGCCAGCGTCACGATCGGTTTCTGGCAAAGCCGCGCGGCTTCAGCGACGGAAATACCCTGCATCTCGGCAACGACTTGATGGACCTTCGGGCTGCCGCTCTTTCCGATCGAGACCGAGCACAACGATCCGTCGTCGTCGGGCAGCGCATCGACGCCGCTGCCGCTGGCGTCCGCCGGCGCGGCGGGAACCTGAACGGCGCGCATGATGCCGCTGGCGCTGACCTTCGCTTCAAACGCGGACAGATCCATCGGCGCGCTGAGCAGATCCATGGGCATCGGCGCGGAATTGTTGGAGGACATGTCGTTGAGCTGCATCGGCGCGTTCGGCGCGGGCGCTGGATTATGCAGAACCGGGACATCCGGCAGTGGGGCCGACCCGACTTGCGGGCGGGACGCGGGCGACGGAATGGCGCGCGGTGCGGGAACCGGACGCGCAACCGGCGCAGGAACCGCGCGCTGAGCGGGCGCCGCAGCGACCGTTTCGGGTTCCATCGGCGTCAGTTCGTCGAGCGAATCAAATCCCAACATGACGGCCGTCGGCTGCTGCGAGCCGGCGACGGGCGTCATCTTGCGCGGCACAGACGCGGGAGCTGGAATGGCGGTCGGCGTTGGGCGCGGATTGCCGGCCGCGGGCGAAACAATGGGAGTGGGAATCGCGCGGTACGCCGCGTTGTTCGCCGCATTCTGATGCGCGGACGTCGAGGCGGGCAGGGGCATTGGCAGCGGAATTGAAACGGGCCGCGGCGAAAGTCCGGAGCCGCTCGCGTTCTGCGGCAGCGCGCTGGCCGTGGCGGCGACGCTGAGCCCGTCGACGCGAGAGACGTTGACGCTGATCGTCAGCTTCATCTTCTGGCCGGTATAAGGACACGGCAGAATAAACGTGGCGGTATTTCCCTGCGTGACCGCGGCCGCTGCGCCGAATTCGGAGACTGGTTTGCCCTTAATGCGCGGCGGCGCGGGCCATGAAAGTTTTGCGAGTTCCGTATCGAGCGCAGGTTGAACCTCGAAGCGGCTGCCCGCGGCTTCAACATCGGCCACGGCGGCATGAACGGCCTGGGCCTGCTCGGCGGTCAAGCCATCCAGCAACACGATCGGGGCTGCGCCGACAACTTGTATGCCCCAGGCGTCGTCGCGACCGAAGTCTCGAGCAAGTGCCACGGCCACGGCGCGATCCTTGCCCGGAAATCGGCCGAGCAAGACGAGGGTATGTTCTGCATTTGCCACGCTGGTTTCGCTCACTCCTGACCGCGGAATTTTTTATCGAACTCACATCT
>Ga0265314_10005980_pt1 | contig 10851 bp, 8 predicted proteins | sample 4126metaG_FD_203106 | JGI IMG/M metagenome (GOLD analysis project Ga0265314, IMG submission 203106) | Rhizosphere microbial communities from Carex aquatilis grown in University of Washington, Seatle, WA, United States - 4-1-26 metaG | ecosystem: Host-associated > Plants > Roots > Rhizosphere >... | reverse complement strand
GCCCGGGAGTCCCGCGCCGTGCGCGATTTCTCCGATGAGTGCCGCTTCTGGGTCGGGTTGAGGGCCTGATGGCGCGCGATGCGATGCGTCGCGAGACTTGCCCCACGCATCGGGGCCCGTAGCTTGGCGTCTTCATGTTGTCCGACCTCAGCGATCGCTCCTGGCTCTGGGCCGCCGCGGGATTTTATCTCGCGGGGTTCGTGCTGGGCACGTTCTCGCTGCTGCGCGGCGGACGGCCCTCGGGCACGGCCAATTACGCGTTGATCGCCGCGGGCTACGCGCTGCAACTCGTCGGGCTCGGCCTCCGCGGCCGCGCCGTCGGCGGCTGCCCGCTCGGCAACACGTTCGAGGTTTTCCAGTTCACCGCGTGGTCGGCGATTTCCCTCTACCTCATCATCGGCGTCACGTTTCGCACGAGTCTCCTCGGCTATTTCACTTCCTGCCTGGCGGCGGTGCTTACCCTCGTGTCGCTGGCGATACCCGCCTGGGATGCCACGCGGCGCGCGCATATTTTCGGCAGCAACACGTGGATCGAGTTCCACGCCGCGCTCGCGGTGTTCAGCTATGGCGTGTTCGCACTGCTCGCGCTGACGTCGCTGATGTTTCTCCTGCGCCACTACTCGCTCAAATCGAAACGCCTCGGCGGCTGGTTTTCCTTCCTGCCGTCGATCCTCGACCTCGACCACATTTCCGTCCGGCTGCTCGGCGCGGGGCTCGCGCTCCTCACCGTCTCGCTCGCCGTCGGCTCGGTCTACTGGCTGCGCGACATGGCCAGCGTCACCGTGTCCAAGCTGCTCACGTTTGTGCTGTGGGCCGCCTATGCCACGGCCCTCGGCCTGCGCCTGCGCGGCGCGCTGCTGTCGAAACGATTTGCCTGGACGTGCCTGGTGCTGTTCGCGGCGGCGCTCATTTCCCTCGGACTCGTGGACGCAAACCGCCACCCGAATCCGCCTCCGCTAGCCGCCGTGGTGCAACCATGAGCGCGGACGGACTCTTCGTCATCGGCACGACGCACCACCGGGCACCGCTCGCGGTGCGGGAAAAACTTTCCCTCAGCGCCGAGGGGGCGAGCGCGCTGCACGCGGAGCTCGCGACCATTGCCGGACTGCGCGAGTTCGCCGTGCTCAGCACGTGCAACCGGATCGAATTCTACGGCGTCGCCGCGAATGCCGACGCCGCGACGCGCGTGACGGCCGCGTTCTGCACGCGCCAGCAGTTCGACGCCGCGGAGTTCGAGAAAATCCGCCTGAGCCTGCGCGGGCGCGAGGCCGTGCGCCACCTGCTCGAAGTCGCCGCGGGGCTCGATTCGCAGATGCTGGGCGAGACTGAAATCTTTGGCCAGGTCAAGGAGGCCTACGCCACTGCGCAGACCCGCGGCTCGACCGGCCCGGTGCTCAACCGCGTTTTCCAAAAGGGGTTTCAGGCCGCGAAGCACGTCCGCACCAACACCGCGATCACCGCGGGTCAGGTGAGCGTGGCCAACGTCGCGGTCGAGCTCGCCCTCACGATCTTCGGCAGCCTGGCTGCCGCCCGCATCCTCCTGCTCGGCGCCGGCGAGATCGGCGAAAAAACCGCGAAGGCGTTTCAGAGCCGCGGCGCCGCGGCCCTGACCGTCGCGAGTCGCACGCTCGAGCGCGCGATGGAGCTCGCGACCACGCTCGGCGCGAGCGCCATGCCGTTCGATCAGCACGAGACGCGGCTGGCGGAGTTCGACGTCGTCGTGTGCGCGACCTCGGCGCCCGGCACGGTCGTCTCGCTGGCCGCCGCGGACGCGGCGATCCGCAAGCGGCCCGCGCGGCCGCTGTTCTTCATCGACCTCGCCCTGCCGCGTGACGTGGACGCCGCCGCGGCCGAGCTGCAGAACGTGTTTCTCTACAACCTCGACGACCTCGCGAAAATCGCCGAGGAAAACCGCGCCGCGCGCGAGGCCGAGATTACCAAGTGCCGCGCGATCGTCACCGAAAAGGCGGAGGCGCTGTGGCGCCAGGTCGAACCGCAGGTGGCGGCGCTGGCCAACAACCACACCGCGCCAGTGTAGGGCAAGGTCTCCCTGCAATTCTAAGTTTTCACCGCGGCGGTGCGGGCGCGCTCCATCGCGGCGGCGAGTTCCTCCGTCTTGATCGGCTTCGCGATGTAGTCGTCCATGCCCGCGGCGAGACAGGCCTCGCGATCGCCCAGCATGGCGTTCGCGGTCAGCGCGATGATCCACGGCCGCTCGGGCTGGCTGGGCCAGCGTTCGCGGATCGCGCGCGCCGCCGCGAGGCCGTCAAGCTCGGGCATCTGGACGTCCATGAGCACGATGTCGTAGCGCTGCCGGCCCACGGCCGCGATCGCCTCGTTGCCGTCGGCGGCGACGTCGGCGCGGTAGCCGAGCTTTGCGAGCATGAGGAGCGCGACCTTCTGGTTGACCACGTTGTCCTCGGCGAGCAGCACGCGCTCCGCGCGGGTCGCGCTCGCGGCGGCCGCGACCACGAAGGGATGCGACGAGGCCCGCCGCTCAGTCTCGGCCGTGGGCTTGAAGAGCGCGGCGAGCACCGCGAAAAGTTGCGCGGGCTTGGCGGGTTTCGGGAGAAACGCGTCGAACAGCCCGGAGATGGCGACGAGATCGCGCTGGCCGAGCGAGGACAACAGGACCAGCGGCAGTGTCGCCACGCCGCTCAGCCGGCGGATTCCCTGCGCGAGGCCGAGGCCGTCCATCCCCGGCATGTGCATGTCGAGCACGGCCACGTCGAAGGCATCGCCGGCGCGGAGGAAGCCGAGCGCCTCCTCGCCGCCGGCCGCCGTGCGCACGGTCATGCCCCACCCGGCGGCGACATCGTGGAGGATGCGGCGGTTGGTCGCGTTGTCGTCGACGACGAGCAGCCGGCGGCCCGCGAGATGGTTCTGGCCCGGCGCGAGCCACGGACGCGGCTTGCTCGCGAGCGGCTCGAGGATGACGGTAAACTGGAACGTCGAGCCCCGGCCGAGCTCGCTTTCGACCCACATGCGCCCGCCCATCATCTCCGCGAGGCGCTTGCTGATCACGAGGCCGAGCCCCGTGCCGCCGAACTTGCGCGCCGTCGAGGCGTCGACTTGCGAAAACGACTGGAACAGCCGCGTCAGGCCCTCGGCCGAGATCCCGATGCCCGTGTCGCGGACGGCGAACACAAACTCGACCCGGCCGTCGGCGGCGGGCTGCGTGTGGACGTCGAGCAGCACCTCGCCGCGCTCGGTGAACTTCACGGCGTTGCCGAGGAGATTGACCAGGATCTGGCGCAGGCGCGTCGGGTCGCCGCGCACGGTGTTGGGCACGCCGTCGGCAATTTCGTAGAGGAGATCGAGGCCTTTTTCCGCGACGCGCGGCGCCAGCAAATCCAGCGCCCCCTCGATGCACTCGCGCAGCGCGAACTCGGTGTCCTCGAGCTCGAGGCGGCCCGACTCGATTTTGGAAAAATCGAGGATGTCGTTGATGATCGCCAGCAGCGCGTCGCCGCTGTGGCGGATCGTCTCGACGTAGTCGCGCTGCTCCGGTGCGAGTTTCGAGTCGAGCAGGAGCGAGGTCATGCCGATGACGCCGTTCATCGGTGTGCGGATTTCGTGACTCATCATCGCGAGGAACTGGCTCTTCGCGAGGTTGGCGGCCTCGGCGCTTTCCTTGGCCGCGTTCAGTTCGTCGGTGCGGCGTTTCTGCTCGGTGATGTCCACGATCGTCGTCACCTCGCGGTCCACTCCCGTGACCAGGTCGCGAAACCCGTGCATGGAGAACAGCGCCCAGACGACGCTGCCGTCGGCATGCACGTAGCGTTTCTCGAGCGAGAACCGGTCGATCTCGCCGCGGTAAAACTGCGCCTGGAGGAGGCGCTGTGGTTCGCGGTCGTCCGGATGCGTTGCCATGATGTAGCTCGTCGAGTCGCGCGATTGCTCGACCGGCACCCCGGTGATGCGCGTGTAGGCGGGGTTGACCAGCCACGTCTCGCCCCGCTGGCCCTCGAGCCACGAGACGCCGACCGGCAGGTGCTCGTAGATGAAACGGAACTGCGCCTCCTGCCGCGCGAGCTGGTCCTGGATCCGCCGGCGCTCCGTGATGTCGAGTTGCAGGGCCATGAAGCCGGTGATCCGGCCCGCCGCGTCGTGCAACGGCTGAAACTCGAGCTCCACCCAGCGCGTGCCAAGATCCTTCCGGTAGTTGAGCACCTCGCCCTTGAACGCGCGGCCCGCGGCGCTCGCCGCGATCATCTCCGCGATCGCCTTGGGGTCGGTCTCGGGGCCGGACAAAACCTCGCCGGGCCGCCGGCCGCGGATCTCCTCCAGCGTGTAGCCGAGGAGGCGCGTGAAGCCCTCGTTGACCCACTCGATCCGCCAGTCCGCATCGGCCAGGATGATCGCGCTGGCCGTGTGGTGGGCGACGAGCGCAAACCGCCGCGCCTCGACCTCGGTGCGCCGCAACCCGGCGGTCATGTGATCCGCGAGCTTGAGGGCACGCGTCCGGGCGCCGACGAGCGCCCACGAAATCCCCGCGCTGAGAAAACTCACGAGGACGCCGCCCCAGAGCAGGAGCCACGGCAGCCAGCGATTGCCGCGCGCGTCGAACGCCGGCCCCGTGCGCAGCCGGACCGTCCACTCCCGGCCGAACACCGGGATGGCCAGCGACGACGCAAACGCCGCGGGCTCCTCCCGCGCGACTTGCGGCCAGTGCGCGTCGTCGAATTCGAGACGGTCGTTCGCCGCGAACAACAGCGTGTCGGCCGTGGCCGCCTGGTCCTCGAACGCCTCGAATTCCACCTGGCCCTCCGTCGCTTCCACCGCGCCGCGCAGCAGCAAGTCCACGCGCAGCGATGCATACACCCAGCCGCGCAACGCCCGCACGCGCGACGCCACATCGGGGAATTCGCGGTCCGCGGCGTAGACCGGCAGAAACAACAGGCAACCGGGCACGATCTGGCCGCCTTCGATCAAGCCGATTTTTCGCGTGATGATCGGCTCGCCCGTGCGCATCGCCTCCTCGGCGGCGGCGCGGCGCGTGTGGCCCGCCGCGATGTCCTTGCCCAGCGCCAGCGCGTTGCGCGCGAGCGGCTCGATGTTGGTGACGAGATAGACGAGCGGATCCTCGCCCTTGCGCTCGGCGCGAAACTCCGGCTGCCCGGCGGCGCGCACCCGCGCCTCGATCGCGTCGAGTTGCGTGCGCTCGGCCCGCTCCGCGTAGCCGAGCCCGACCACCCCGCGGTCGAAAAACCGGCCCGCGGATTCCACGAACGCCCGCCACTGCGCCGGCGGCAGATCGCTGCCCGCCTGCACCAGCGTCCGCCCGCCGTAGAGCGCCTGCACCGCCGGCTGAAATTCGGCGTTGACCGCCAGCACCACCCGCTCCTTCAGCCGCTCGAAGCGCTCCGCATCGCGGCGGCGCAACTCGACGCGCACCGCCTGCCAGCCCGCGACCGAGATCGCCAGCCCCACCACGAGCACGAGCCACGGCAAGCCGCGACTCTTCGGGGCGCGGGTCGGAGGCGGGAGGGCGGAACCGGACATGGCGCGAATACAGGTCAGAAACGCCGGCGTTGACGAATCATCTTTGCACGCCCGCTACAACTGTCGCGCGATCCATTCGGCGGCCGTGCCCGTCGCCGGCACGCGGAGCAACGCCTGCAACCGCGCCGCCTGCGCCTGCGTGCGCGCCCGGCGCGCCGGATCGCCCACGCCGGCGCGCAGCTCCGCCGCGAGCGCCGCCGGCGTGGCCGCACCCTGGATGAACTCGGGATACATCGGCTCGTGCAGGAGGAGATTCGCGATGCCGAGATACTCCACCTGCACCAGCATCCGCCCGAGCAGGTAGGTCAGCGGATTGGCGCGATACGCGATCGCCCCGGGGATGCCGGCCAGGGCGCAGTGCATCGACATCGTGCCGCTCGAGGTCAGCACGGCGGACGCGGTCACGGGTGCGCCCGTGCGTTGCAGGCGCACGTTGCGCGGCGGGTTCGCCGCGCGCAACACCGCGAGAATATCGTCGCTCGGATAAAGCACGAGGGCCTCTGCGCCGCGACGGTCGCGCGCGAATTCCGCGAAGCCCGCGAGCAACGCCGGGAAAATCCGTCCCACCGCCTGCTGGCGGCTGCCCGGCAGCAGCAGCACCGGCCCCGCCGCATCGTAGCTCACCGGCGAAGCATGGCCCTCCGCCACGAACGGGTGCCCGACAAACTCCACCGGCAGCGTCGTGTCGGCGTAGCACTTCGGCTCAAAGGGAAAAATCACTGCCATCGCGTCGAGGTCGCGCGCCATCGCGAAGCGACGCCCGGCCTTCCAGGCCCAGATTTGCGGCGAGATGTAGTAGAGCGTCTTGATTTTCCCATCGCCCTTCACCGACAGCCCGCGCTCGCGCAGCGCCGCCGCGAGCCGGAGATTCAGCCCGGGATAGTCGACGAAACACACGGCGCGCGGCCGGTGCTCGCCGATCCACCGCAGCGTCTCGGCGAGGAGCGCGCGGAAGAACGGGTAATTTTTCAACACCTCGAAAAATCCCACCACCGACGACGACGTGAGGTCATGCAGCAATTGCGCCCCCGCCGCCGCGAGCTCCGGCCCGCCGAGGGCCGCGACGGCAACGCCGGGCCGCTGCGCGCGCAGCTCGCGCACCATCCGCGCCGCGTGTTCATCCCCCGAGTGCTCGCCCGCGACGATGAGCAAATCCACGCGCCCCTCGACCGGCGGCGGCAGGCGAAACGGGAGCGCAGCAGTCATACAGTGAACCACAGAGACCCAGAGGCACCAAGGACCGATCCTCGTCTCTGAATCATTCTCTGTGCCTCTGCGTCTCTGTGGTTCATGTCTGCCCTGCCCGGATTTGCTCCGTGATCGTGATCGCCACCTCGAGCGCGCTTTTGCCGAGCGCCGCGCCGACCTTCGGCTGCTTCGCCCTTGCCACGCTGTCGACGAAATGCGCCAGCTCGAGCGCGAGCGGCTCGCCCTTCTCGATCGGAATCTCCTTCACCGGGATCGCGCTGAGGTCGCCGGCCTTCACCAGGCCGATCTTCATCTTCAGCCCGTAGGCGACGATGTCGCTCTTCTTCACGAGGTGGCCCGCCTGGTTCATGAAATCGAGCGAGAGATAGGCGTCGCCCTGGAAAATCCGGATCTCGCGCGCCTTCTTCGTGCTCATCCGGCTCGCGCTGAGATTGGCGACGCAGCCGTTGGCGAACTGGATCCGGGCGTTGGCGATGTCCTCGCTTTTCGACAACACGGTCACGCCGACGCTGTCGATCTTCGCGATCGGGGATTTCACGAGCGCGAGCACGATGCCGATGTCGTGGATCATCAGGTCCAGCACCACGCCGACCTCCGTGCCGCGCGGCTGGTAGGGCGCGAGCCGCTCGGCCGTGATGTAGCGCGGCTCGTCGATTTCCTTTTCCAGGAAACTCATCACCGGGTTGAAGTGCTCGATGTGTCCGACCTGCACGAGGCAGTTCTTCGCCCGGGCCGCGGCCAGCACCTGCTCGGCCTCCTCCAGCGAGGCGCACAGTGGCTTCTCGATCAACACGTGGCAGCCCTGCGCGAGCAGGGGCAGCGCCACCTCCGCGTGGCGATCCGTCGGCACGACGACCGAGACCGCGTCGCACGCCGCGCCCAGCTCCGCGAGCGTCGCGAACCGCCGGCAGTTGAACTTCGCGCAGATTTCCGCCGCGCGCGCGTCGCTCGTCTCGTAGATGCCCGCCAGCTCGGCGCCCGGCAGCGCCGCGTAAATGCGCGCGTGGTGCTGCCCGAGCGAGCCGACGCCCGCGACGCCGCATTTGATTCGCGCTCCGCGCGAAAGTTTAAGGTTCATGGTTTAAGGTTCAATGTTCGGTGCAATCGGGAACCGCGGTATTCGCTTTTCGCGAGATAGCTTATCAGTCCGCTGATCTGCGCTTCCGTTGGGGAAATCAGGGCGGCCAGTTCATCGAACACGGCGCGGTCAACGAGCCCGGCGTCGAGCGTCACATGCAAATGAGATTTCAATTCCGCAAGCGAACCGCGTGAGTGCCCGGGGAACTGGCTGAACTCGCGATTGCCGCCGCGACCAAAACCTTCCGCGATGTTGGCCATCACCGATACCGCCGCACGACGGATCTGGTCACGCAAACCGAAATCGCGTGCGAACCCGCCTTCGTTTGTCAGCCGGTAGACCTGCCGGGAGATTTCCCGCGCCCGTTGCCAGGCTTCGATATCTTCAAATCGTTGGAAAGTCGCCATGGCTCGGTCAACCTTGAACCTTAAACCCGGAACCGCGAACGTCCGCGAGGACGCCCTCGCGGAGGAAGAGTTGGCGATTCGTTTTTTGCGCGTGCGCGACGTTGTGGGTCACGAGCACGAGCGCCGTGCCGGTCTCGCGGCAGAGGTCGAGCAGGAGCGCGATGACCGCATCGCCCGTGTGCTCGTCGAGGTTGCCGGTCGGCTCGTCGGCGAGGAGGAGTTTCGGCGAATTCATCAGCGCCCGCGCGACCGCCACGCGCTGGCGCTCGCCGCCGGAAAGCTGCGCGGGCAGGTGCGCCGCGCGCTCGGCGAGGCCGACGCGGGCCAGAAGATCGGCCGCGCGCGCCCGCTCGGCCGCTCCCGGCGACCGCACGATCCGCGACGCCATCAGCACGTTGGCCAGCGCGTCGATTTCGGGGATCAGATAAAACGCCTGGAACACCATGCCGAGAAACAACGCCCGGCGGTCGGCGTGCGCGGGGGCACCGGCCCATTCCAGCGTGCCGGCATCGGGCGCGTCGAGGCCGGCGAGGAGGTTGAGCAGCGTGGATTTACCCGAGCCGGATTCGCCGCGGATGCTCACGCTCTCGCCCGCCGCGACGGCGAGGTTCACGCCCTGCAAGACCTCGATGCGGCGGTCGCCGCTGAGGTAGCTTTTGCGCAGTCCGCGGGAGGTGAGGATCGCGTTACTCACTGTGCAACGCCTCCACGGGTTTGAGCTTGGCGGCCCGCCACGCCGGCAGCAGGCCGGCGAGCGTGGAGATCACGATCGCACAAACGATGATCGCGATCATGTAGGCCGGATCGGAATAGCGCGGCAGGTGCCGGAATTGATAGAACCGCACCAAGGCGGCCTCGCTCTGCGTCAGTTTCATGAACAGCCCGATGATGTCGTCGCGCGCCGCCAGCACGCCGAAGCCGAGCGCGAAGCCCACCGCGGTGCCGGTGACGCCGATGAAAAAACCCTGGAAACAAAAACACGCCGCGACCTGGCGCGGCTTCCCGCCCAGCGCGCCGAGCAGGCCGATCTCGCGGGTCTTGCGCACGACGGCGATCAGCAGCGAGCTCGTCACCGAAAACGCCGCGACCACGACGATGAACATCAGCAGGAAGAACATCATGTTCCGCTCGAACTGGAGGACGAAGAGAAAATCCTGATTGATCTCGATCCACGAGCGGGCGTGCAGGTGGGCGGCGCGCGGAAACGCGGCGTTGATCCCCGCCGCCATCGCGTCGGGATCGAGACCCGGGGCGATCTTCAGGTTGATGCCATGCACCGCGCCGCCGAGCCCGTAGAGGTCCTGCATCGCGCGCAACGGCACGAGCACGACCGAGCTGTCGAGCGCCTGGTGGCCGAATTCGAAATAGCCCACCACCCGCAGGGCGCGCGGCAGCATGACTTCGTTGCCCTTCAGTTTCTCGAACGCCAGCGGCGAGTAGACCTCGACCTTGTCACCAACCCGCGCGCCGAGCGCGAGGGCGAGTTGCGAGCCAAGGATGATCGAATCGTCGTCGAGATCGGCGAGCGAGCCGTGCTGGATGTAACGATCGATCGGCACGACGCCGGCCACGCGGTTGACGTCGATGCCCTGCATGCCGGGAAACTGCGGCTTGCGTTCGAAGATGACCGCGACCGGGCCCTCGGCGAACGGCGTGGTGGCCACGACCCCGGGGATCGCCGCCAGCTGCGCCTGCAACGCCGCCGGATTTTCGATCAGCCCCTCAGCGCGCACCTGCACATCGCCCTGCGTGTCGACGGTCATCTCGCGGATCTTTTGGCCGAAGCCGCCCATCACGCTCGTCGCCACGATGAGGATCATCACGCCGAGCGCGACGCCGAGGACCGAGATCGCCGTGAAAAACGGAAACTTCCGCCCGCTCGGGAAGAGCTGCTTCAGGGCGAGGTAGAGATACCAGGGCATGACGGATTAGTTAGTCACAGAGATCACAGAGTTGATCACGGAGGGCACGGAGAAAAACAAGTTCCTCTGTGGCCTCGGTGCATCCTCCGTGTTCTCTGTGGCTCAAGTCAGTTGGCTCCCGGTCGCAGCTGCGGAAACAGGATCACGTCGCGGATGCTCTCCGCCCCCGTGAGCAAAATGCAGAGGCGGTCGATGCCCACGCCCATGCCACCCGCGGGCGGCATGCCGTGCTCGAGCGCGAGGAGGAAATCGTGGTCGATGTTCTGTTTCTCTTCGCCGGCCTGCGCCTCGAACATCGCGCGCTGCGCGTCGGGATCGTTCTGCTCCGAGTAGGCCGGCGCGATCTCCATGCCGCCGATCGTCAGCTCGAACACGTCGATCGTCGCCGGATCGTCGAGGCTGATCTTCGCCAGCGGGCAGAGCTCCTTCGGGAGCTTCATCACGAACGTCGGCTGGATCAGCGTCGGCTCGATCTTCTTGGAGAAAATCTCGTTGGTGATCTCGAATTCCTCCCAGGCGGGATTGACTGCGAGGCCGAGTTTCTCGGCGCCGGCGATTTTTTCCGCCTTGCTGCGGCCGAACCAGTCGGCATCGCCGGTCACGGTGCGGATGAGGTCCTTGTAGTTCACCTCGCGCCACTCGCCGGCGAAGTCGATCTCCTCGCCGCTCGCCGCGTGCTTGATCTTGGTCGTGCCCAGCACGTCGCGGCAGAGCGTGGTCAGCAGGTCCT
>Ga0265314_10005979_pt1 | contig 10852 bp, 9 predicted proteins | sample 4126metaG_FD_203106 | JGI IMG/M metagenome (GOLD analysis project Ga0265314, IMG submission 203106) | Rhizosphere microbial communities from Carex aquatilis grown in University of Washington, Seatle, WA, United States - 4-1-26 metaG | ecosystem: Host-associated > Plants > Roots > Rhizosphere >... | reverse complement strand
CAACGGCTACCCCCATATGTGGTACGCCGGGCTCTCCGACACGCCGGGCATCGCCGACCCCACCCGCACCATCCAGGGCATCATGACCGGTATCGGCTTCCTGGGAGCCGGCGTGATCATGAAGGAGGGGTTCAGCATCCGCGGCCTGTCCACCGCCGCGTCCATCTGGGTGACGGCGGCCATCGGCGTGCTGATCGGCGTCGGCTTCTATGTGGCGGCGGTTTTCGGCGCGCTGTGCACCGTGGCGGTCATGACCGCCGCGCGGCGTATCGAGCACGCCCTGCCCCACCAGACGGCCCTGCATCTCACGCTGACCTATCTGCACAACCAGACTCCGCCGGCCGAGGAGATTCACGCCATGCTGGCCCGCCACGGCTTCGTGGCCCGCGACTGGAGCTTCCAGTTGGAAGATGGCGGCGGGATGTTCGAGTACCAGATGTCGCTGCTGGCCGAGCGCGAGCCGGCCCCCCTGGAACTGCTCGACACCCTGTCCAAGACCGCCTCCCTGGCCGGCTTCCGCCTCGCCCCGGCACGGTCCTGAACGGCTCCTTTCCTAATCCGCCGCCGGCAGGCTGAAATGGAAGCTGGAGCCCCGCCCCGGCTCCGACTCGGCCCAGATACGGCCGCCGTTGTGCTGCACCAGCTTACGGCAGATGGCCAGACCGATGCCGGTACCGTCATAGGTCTCGCGCGAGTGCAGGCGCTGGAACAGCGTGAAGATGCGGTCCAGATAGGCGGACTCCATGCCGATACCGTTGTCGGTGACGGTAAAAACCCAGTTCAGTCCGTCACGGCGGGCGAAGACGCGGATACGCGAAATGGTGTCGGCGCGGCGGTATTTGATGGCGTTGCCGACCAGATTGAGGAAAATCCGGGCCAATTCCACCCGCCGGACCGACACCACCGGCATGGTGCCGATCACCTCCACCACCGCCCCCGATTCGTCCATGGCGGCGCCGAGATCGGCCAGGGCCTCGTCGAGGGCGACCCGGCTGTCGATACGTTCGGGCTCACCATCGGCCTGATTCAGGCGCGAGTAATCCAGAAGATTGGTGATCATCTCCTGCATGCGCTTGGTGCCGCCGACCGCGAAGGCGATGAAGTCGTCGGCATCCTTATCCAGGCGGCCGCGATAACGCCGCCCCAGCAACTGCACATAACCGGCCACGTTGCGCAGCGGTTCCTGCAGGTCGTGGCTGGCGATATAGGCGAATTGCTGCAGGTCCTCGTTGGACCGCTGCAGACTTTCCAGCAGGCGCTCGCGCTCGGCCTCGGCCCGGTAACGCCGGGTGACGTCGTGCACCACCGACAGCACCGCCGGCTGCCCCTCCAAGCCGACCCGGGTGGACACCACCTCGCTTTCGATCACATCTCCCACGCCGGTGATATAGCGGGCGGCACCGCTGGAGATCGCATCCGGGGAGGCCAGTACGAAGTCCACCCGTTCCGCCAGGGCGTCGCGGCTGTCCGGATGGACGAAGTCAAGCAGCGCCCGGCCGGCCAGGGGCTGTCCTTCGGGCACCTTCAGCATGCGGGACGCCTGGGTATTGGCGAACAGGATGACACCGTCGCGATGGACGACCACCGCCATGGGCGCGGTTTCCACCAGGGCGCGGTAGCGCTCCTCGCTCTCCGCCACGTGACGCAGGGCCCGCCGCTGACCCCGGGCATGGAAGGCCCAGCCGAAGGACGCCAGGGCGGTCAGAAAAAACAGGACCACCCCCATGCCGCCGGTCACCCGCAGCTGTCCGTCATCGGTTTCCCAGCCCCCCTTGGGAATGGCCGCCATGGCCCAGGTCCCGTCGGGCAGCGTTACCTCCATCTCCACCGGCGAGCGGCCGAAGACGGCTTCATCCCCCCAGATCATGGCGCCGGCCTTGCCCTCTCCGTCGCGGCCGCGCAGGGCGACTTCCATGGGCAGCGTCCCGGTATCGAGCCCCGCCGCGGCGAAGACCGTGGGGATGTCGATCACCACGCTGATCAGGCCGAACAGTTTGGTCTGGCCCCGGCCGGAATCGGGCAGAAAGACCGGCACCCGCCCGATCAGCGCCGTTCCGCCCTGGATCAGGTTCACCGGCCCGGCCACCACCGGCTTGCGGCTGTTGATGGCCCGCTCCACCGTCGGCCACTGGTCGGGGCGGTCGCGGTAATCCACCCCGACCGCCGCCCGGTTGGGGGCGAAGGGATAGACGGCGGAAATCACCGTGCCGCGCGACATGGTCAGATTGCGGACCGACTCATAGCCTTGGATCACCAGGGACGCCGCCCGAGCGAAGTCGGCATCGCTCATGCCGTCCTGAAAGATGATCTGGGCGACCAGCCCCCGGGTGATCAGCAGGGGCGCGGTCAGGTTGTATTCCAGGCGGGCGCGCAACACACTGAGCCGGGAAACCAGTTCCACCCTCGCGGCCTCGTGGCGACGCTCGGATTGCAGGGCATAAAGCTTGAGCAGCACCAGACCGGAACAGGCGGTGATCAGGGCGGCCACCACGAAGGGGAGCCACGTGGATGGCTTCCTGGCTCCGCCGCCCCCAACCCTCAACGCCCCGGACATGCCGGCCTCTCCCATATGGACATCATGCTTAGGTTATAGCACAAACCGCATGGTTGGCCTAAAACTCCGCCGGTACGGCAAGCGTCACAGGGGAAGGTTGTTGTAGAAGTGAACCAGCCCCGGAGCGACCCGGCGCCGCTCGGTTTCGGTACCGCCCACCGTCTGCATCAGCTTGCGCAGGAACATGCGGTCGCATTTGGGCATCTCGAAGAACGCCTTCATGGCGATCAGGTCGCCGCCATACTTGGGCAATTCCCGGATAGAGCGGACGATGGCGTCGCGAAAGGCTCCCTCGCGGGCCTGATCGTGACGGTCCTTGGGATGGAACTCCTGCTGATAGAGCAGCGCCACCTCGCGCCAGGCCTCGAGCAGGGCTTCCGGCTCCCAGCGGATCACGGAATGCAGCAGCGGGATATCGGCCTCGCCCGGCGCGGGAAACCCGCCGGCCTTGGCCCATTCGCGGAACACCGCCCAGGGGTCGTTGGCCTTGGCGTGCTTGGCGCCGACCCCTTCCGACTTGTAGGCGGACCAGCGGGAATCCCAGGTGTCGAGAATGGGATTGCCCTGGCCGCCCTGCTGGAGAATGGCGATCAGCCGGTTGGGGCCGGCGGAATCCCAGGTCCGGCTTTCCGACAACTCCTTGATGCGCTTGGTGGCGCGGATGTCGGGCAGCACGAACTTGCGCAACAGGGTCTCGTAACAGGTGGCGAAGCCGGGCGAGATGATGAAGGGCAGCGGAATATGCGGCCGCAGGCTGGCGGCGCTGGTGGGATTGACCACCAGGGCCTGGAGGGCGCGGCGGGCGTAACGGGCCAGGGTCTCGTCGAACATCTGCCGGAAGTTGTCGAAGGCGATGGGCGCCTCCTCCTCCTCCTCGATCACGGCGGGGGGCGGCTCGGGCGCCACGGGAACCTGGGTGGCCGCCTTGGCGCGATTGACCAGATACTTCTTGGTGACGTCGAACAGCAGCCAGCGCTCCTTATCGCGGGCCTCCTCGGGACCGGGCGGCAGCAGGCCGTCGAAATGCTGATCGGCGGCGGCCCCCAGTTCCTCGACCTCGATGGCGGCCACGGCGCGGTCGAGGATGGTGTCGAACACCACGCCGAGTTCGCGGTCATTGGCCCAGGACTGGGTGTCCGGATCGGACGAGGTCATCCGGCGCAGCATCAAAATCTGCGGGACCTTCAATCCCGCAGTGACGGCAAGCAGTTCAGCGACCTTGGACTCGAATTTGGCTCGACGCTTGGAATCGTTCATCGCTCACGGCCTTCTGCCCCGTTCTGGAGCGTGGCCTCCCCCAAATACCGGAATAAGGCCAGATGATGGCACCGCCTTGGGTAATCGGCAAGGCCGTCCGCTCGGTTTATCGCCGAGAAAGAGTGCGGGACAGCAGGAAAAGCACCGTGGCCACGGTAACGATGCTGGGACCGGACGGCGTATCCCAGACCCAACTCCCCCCCAAACCAAGGACCACTGCCGTCAGTCCAGCCACCGCCGCCAATACCGCCATCTGCTCCGGCGTGCGGGACAGCCGCCGCGCCGCCGCCGCCGGGATGATCAGCATGGCGGTGACCAGCATGACGCCCACCACCTTCATGGCGGCGGCGACGCCCAGCGCCACCAGCAGCATCAGCAGCACCCGGGCACGGCCCACCGGATGACCTTCGACCAGGGCCAGATCCTCGTCCACGGCGGCGGCCACCAGGCTTCGCCATTGGGAGAACAGCACCGCCAGGATGAGGAACGCCCCGCCCCACAGCCAGATCATGTCGTCGGCGCCCACCGCCAGGATGTCGCCGAACAGCCAGCCCATCAGGTCGACCCTCACCCGGTCCATCAGGGACAGCAGCACCAGCCCCAGGGCCAGGGAGCCGTGGGCCAGGATGCCCAGCAGACTGTCGGCCCCCGAGGTCCGGTCGGCCTCGGCACGGGCCAGGATCAGGGCGGCGATGACGCACAGCGCCACCACCCCGGCCAGGGGCGCCACCCCCAGCAGCAATCCCGCCACGATGCCCAGCAGGGCGGAATGGGCCAGGGCGTCGCCGAAATAGGCCATGCGGCGCCAGACGATGAAGCAGCCCAGCGGCCCGGCCACCAGGGCCACCGCCGCCCCCGCCATCAGGGCGCGCAGCAGGAAATCATCCATGGCGGCACCCCGGTCCGTGAACGTGTCCGTGCTCGTGTTCCGCTCCCTCCAGCGGCAGCACCGAGCCGTCGGCGCCGTGTCCGTGATCGTGGGCATGGGTATAGATGGCCAGACTGGCGGCCACCCTCGGACCGAACAGCGCCAGGTATTCGGGATGGCGGCTCACCGCCTCGGGGTGGCCGGCGCAGCACACATGGCGGTTGAGGCAGACCACGTGGTCGGTGGCGGCCATCACCACATGCAGGTCGTGCGAGACCATCAGCACTCCCACCCCGTTGTCGCGAGCCTGACGGGTGATCAGGTCGTAGAGTTCCGCCTGCCCGGCCACGTCGACGCCGCCCACCGGCTCGTCGAGCACCAGCAGGTCCGGCCGCCGCAGCAAGGCGCGGGCCAGCAGCACCCGCTGCAACTCGCCGCCCGACAGATCGGCCACCTGCCGCGTCAGCACGTGACCGGCCCCGACCGTATTCAGCATGCCCTCGAGCCGGCCGTTATCCAGGCGCTCGGGCACCGCCATGGCCAGGAAGCGCCGCACCGACAGCGGCAACAGCCGCCCGATATCCAGGCGCTGCGGCACGTAGCCGATCACCGAAGCCGAGCGTTCCACCGTTCCGGCATCGGGACGCAGCAGGCCCAGCGCCACCTTCAGCAGCGACGACTTACCGGCGCCGTTGGGGCCGACCACGGTGATGATCCGCCCCGCCTCCACCGCCAGATCGACCCGGTCGAGCACCAGATGGCCGCCATGGCTGAGCCGCACGCCGGACAGACCGAGCAAGCTCATGACGCCCCGCTCCCCTGGCGGCACTCGGCGCACAATCCCTCGATCTCGATGGTTTGGCGCGACACGGAAAAGCCCAGGCGCCCGGCGGCGCGGCCGATGGCGGCATCCACCTCCTTGTCCTCCAGTTCCACGGCGATGCCGCATTGGGCGCACAGCAGGAACTGGCCGGCATGGACATGACCGGGATGGGCGCAGCCGACGAAGGCGTTGAGCAGGGCGATGCGATGGACCAAACCATGGGCCTGCAGGAAATCGAGGGCACGGTAGACGGTGGGCGGGGCCGCCGACCACCCCTCCTTGCCCAACGCCTCCAGCAGGGCGTAGGCCCCCACCGGCCGGTGGCTGCTCCACACCAGTTCCAGCACCCGGCGGCGGATGTCGGTCAGCCGGGCGCCGCGCCGGCGGCACTCGTCCTCCGCCGCCGCCATGGCCGAGCGGATACAGGCGCCGTGATCGTGATGGGGAACCGGAAAGCTCATCCTTGCCGCCGCATAGATGTTATATTATAACATTTCATCCTTTCCATCATGACACGGAGCGCCCCCATGCGGAAGACCCTGGCAGCCGCCCTCCTCCTGCTCGGTTTCGCGGCCCCGGCGGCGGCGGAGGCTCCGGCGGTGCTGGTCAGCATCAAGCCGCTGCACTCCCTGGTGGCGGCGGTGATGGAGGGCGTGGGCGAGCCCGGCCTGATCGTTTCGGGCAGCGCCTCGCCCCACGGCTATGCCATGAAGCCCTCCGACGCCCGCGCCGCCGAGAAGGCGCGGCTGGTGGTGTGGGTCGGCCCCGCCCTGGAATCCTGGCTGGAGCGCCCCCTGGCGCAGCGCAAGGACAGCCTCGCCATGCTGTCGCTGCCCGGTCTGATCCGCCTGGACACCCGCGAGGGCGGCGCCTGGGAGACGGACGCGCACGGGCACGGCGGCCACCACGAGCACGGCAAGCAGGACGAGACCGATCCCCATGTCTGGCTCGACCCGCGCAATGCCGCCCTGCTGGCCGGCGCGGTGGCCGAGCGGTTGAGCGGGCTGGACCCGGCCAACGCCGCCCGTTACGCCGCCAATGCCGAGGCCCTGAAGCGCCGCCTGACCCATATGGACGCGGACATCGCCGCCAGACTGGCCCCGATCGCCAAACGCCCCTATGTGGTGTTCCACGACGCCCACCAGTATTTCGAGGCCCGCTACGGCCTCTCTCCCGCCGGAGCCATCACCGTCGATCCCGAGCGTCCGCCGGGCGCCCGGCGCATGGCCCAGTTGCGTGACCGCCTGAAGAACGCCGGCGCCGCCTGCGTGTTCGGCGAGCCGGGGGCACCCTCGGCCACCGCCGCCACCCTGGCCGATGCCGCCGGGGCGCGGCTGGGGCAATTGGACCCGGAAGGTCTGCTTGTGCCCGCCGGCAAGGACTCCTATGTGCAGCAGATGACGGGACTCGCCGCCGCCCTTGCCGAGTGCCTGTCGGCCCGTTAAACCCTTAGCCTCCCTTCGAGAGGTTCCATTATGCCCGCTATCGACGCCACCGCCGTTCTGCCCAAGCTCAAGTTCAACGCCGACGGACTGGTGCCGGCCATCGCCCAGCAATTCGATACCGGCGAAGTGCTGATGATGGCCTGGATGAACGCCGAATCCGTGACCGAGACCCTGGAGACCGGCCGGGTCTGCTATTTCTCGCGCTCGCGCGGCGGGCTGTGGCGCAAGGGCGAGACCTCGGGCCAGCAGCAGCGGCTCAAGGACTTCCTGATCGATTGCGACGGCGACACCATCTTGTTGAAGGTCGACCAGGACGGCGTCGCCTGTCACACCGGCCGGCGCACCTGCTTTTACACCGCCGCCCGGCCCGAAGGGCTGACCGAGGTGGCGAGAGTGCAGGTGTCGCCCGAGGAGCTTTACAAGAAATGAGCCTCATCCCCGTCACCGTGCTGACCGGCTTCCTGGGCAGCGGCAAGACGACCCTCTTGAACCACCTGCTGGCCCAGCCGGGTCTGGCCGATACCGCCGTACTGATCAACGAGTTCGGGGCCGTCGGGCTGGACCACCTGCTGGTGCGTCAGGTGGCCGAGGACGTGGTGCTGCTGCAATCGGGCTGCCTGTGCTGCACGGTGCGCGGCGATCTGGTCGAGGGCATGCGCGACCTGTTCATCAAGCGGGTACGGGGCGAGATTCCCGAGTTCAACCGCATGATCATCGAAACCACCGGTCTGGCCGACCCCGCCCCCATCATTCACACCCTGATGAGCGACCCGCTGATTTCCAGCCGCTACAAGTTGGACGGCGTCGTCGTCACGGTGGACGCCGCCTGCGGCGACCGCACCCTCGACGCCCAGGCCGAGGCGGTGAAGCAGGTGGCGGTGGCCGACCGGCTGGTGCTGACCAAGGCCGACATCGCCGATCCGGTGGCCGTCGAGGTGCTGCGCGCCCGCCTGCGCCGCCTCAACCCGGCCGCCCCCATCATCGTCGCGGCCCAGGGCAAACTGGACCCCAAGCTTATCCTCGATGCCGGCCTGTTCAATCCGGGCAGCAAGATTCCCGACGTGGCCGGTTGGCTAAACGAGGAGGCGTACCGCGCCCATCAGCACGCCCACCACGACCATCACCACCACCACGACGCCAACCGCCACGACGCCCATATCCAGGCCTTCGTGTTCACCGCCAGCGAGCCGGTATCGTGGACGGCCCTGGGCTTCGCCCTGGAACTGATGATCTCGTCCAAGGGCGAGAACCTGCTGCGCATCAAGGGAATCGTCAACGCCAGGGAATCCGCCGATCCCCTGGCCATTCACGGAGTGCAGCACGTCTTCCACCCCCCGGCCCCCCTGCCCGGCTGGCCCGATGACGACCACCGGACCCGCATCGTCTTCATCACCCGCGACCTGTCGCGTCAGGCGGTGGAAGACCTGCTCAGGGGCGTTCTGGCGCTCGAGGACGCCGCCGCCCCCTGATTCGGGCTGTCGCCGGAACTCCTCCGGAGCGCAAGCCCCGCCTTCCCTACCAATTCACTCGGAATTGCCGCGTCGCACATTAAAATCGTTTGACTGAGGAATCGCTGCTTGTTAGTCTTATTCCAGATGTTGGCCTCCCCGAGGTCAGCCTCCCTCTCTAAGCAACTTCCACCGCCCCGGCCCCATGGTTCGGGGCGGATTTTTTTGTCTCATCCTATTGGATGCAGCCAATTTGGCGAACCTATCCTTTTTTGCGGCACGCGAAGCGAGACTTTTCCAAAAGGACAGGTTAGGATAGGCACTAATCCTGATGGAGAGGATGACAGATGGCCAGATCCCTCGATTGCACCTGCCTGCAAGGCCTCGAACTGGCTCTCAAATGGGCCAGCCGCCGTTGCGATCCCGATCTGGTCCGCTGCACCGCCTCGGTTGCCCAGGATTGCCTGCACCGCCACGACTGCCTCCAGCGCACCGAATGCGATGCCCGCCTGCACCAGATCGCCGACTGGCTGGCCGAAAACGACCATGGAGGTCTTGCACGGGTGGGGTAAGCCCCCGCTCCGCCCCCAAACGACAACGGCCCCCGGATCGCTCCGGGGGCCGTTCGCATTTTCCGTCTGACGGAAAGGCTTACTCCACGGCTTCCTTGCGGGCCTTGGCATAGCCGACGCTTTCCAGCGATTCCTCGATCTCGTCCAGGATGGCGGGATCGTCGATGGTCGCCGGCATCTTGAAGTCCTGGTTGTCGGCGATCTTCTGCATGGTGCCGCGCAGGATCTTGCCCGAACGGGTCTTGGGCAGGCGGTTGACCACGGTGCAGGTCTTGAAGGCGGCCACGGGGCCGATCTTCTCGCGCACCAGCTTGACCACCTCGGCGATGACCTGATCATGGGGCTTGGTGACGCCGGCCTTCAGGCAGATGAAGCCCAGCGGCAACTGACCCTTCAACTGGTCGGCCACGCCGATGACGGCGCATTCGGCCACGTCGGGATGGCTGGCCAGCACCTCTTCCATGCCGCCGGTGGACAGACGGTGACCGGCGACGTTGATGATGTCGTCGGTGCGCGACATGATATAGGCGTAGCCGTCCTCGTCGATCATGCCCGCATCGGCGGTCTTGTAGCAGCCGGGGAATTCCGAATAGTAGCTGTCGATGCAGCGCTGATCGGCGTTCCACAGGGTCAGCAAGGCACCGGGGGGCAGCGGCAGACGCACCACCAGCGAGCCGACCTTGCCGGCCTCGCAGGGCTGATGCCCCTCGTCGAGGACTTCCAGGCCCCAGCCGGGAACCGGCTTGGTGGGCGAGCCGGGCTTGATGGGGAATTCATGCAGGCCCAGGCAGTTGGCGGCGATGGCCCAACCGGTCTCGGTCTGCCACCAGTGATCCACCACCGGCACGTTCAGCTTTTCCCGCGCCCAGTTGATGGTGTCGGGGTCCGATCGCTCGCCGGCCAGGAACAGGGCGCGGAAGCCGGTCATATCGTATTTCTTGAGCAGCTCGCCGTTGGGGTCCTCGCGCTTGATGGCGCGGAAGGCGGTGGGCGCGGTGAACAGCGAGGCCATCTTGTACTCGCTGATCATGCGCCAGAAGGCGCCGGCATCGGGGGTGCCGACCGGCTTGCCCTCGTAGACCACGGTGGTCGAGCCGTTGAGCAGCGGGGCGTAGCAGATGTAGGAATGGCCGACCACCCAACCCACGTCGGAAGCCGCCCAGAACACCTCGCCCGGCTTGATGTCGTAGACGTACTTCATGGACCACATCAGGGCGACCATGTGGCCGCCATTGTCGCGAACCACGCCCTTGGGCTGGCCGGTGGTGCCCGAGGTATAAAGGATGTACAGCGGATCGGTGGCCTTCACCGCCACGCAATCGGCGGGCTGGGCCTTGGCGCAGGCCTCGACCCAGTCCAGGTCGCCGGGGCGGTCCATGGCGGCGACCGCCTGGGGACGCTGCAGCATGATGGTGTGGCCGGGCTTGTGCTCGGAGAGATCGATGGCCTCGTCCAGCATGGGCTTGTAGGCGATGACGCGCGAGCCCTCGATGCCGCAGGACGCCGACAGGATCACCTTCGGCTTGGCGTCGTTGATGCGGGTGGCCAGCTCGGTGGGGGCGAAGCCGCCGAACACCACCGAGTGGATGGCGCCCAGGCGGGCCACGGCCAGCATGCCGACCACGGCCTCGGGGACCATGGGCATGTACAGCAGCACGCGGTCGCCCTTGGCGACGCCGAGCGCGGCCAGGGCGCCGGCCAGACGCGACACCTGATCCTTCAGCTCGTCGTAGCTGATCTTGCGCTTGGTGTTGGTGACCGGGCTGTCATAGATGATGGCGTCCTGCGCGCCGCGGCCCTGCTCCACATGGCGGTCGATGGCGTTGTAGCAGGTGTTGGTCTCGGCACCGACGAACCAGCGATAGAACGGCTTGTTGGAATCGTC
>Ga0265314_10005975_pt1 | contig 10857 bp, 7 predicted proteins | sample 4126metaG_FD_203106 | JGI IMG/M metagenome (GOLD analysis project Ga0265314, IMG submission 203106) | Rhizosphere microbial communities from Carex aquatilis grown in University of Washington, Seatle, WA, United States - 4-1-26 metaG | ecosystem: Host-associated > Plants > Roots > Rhizosphere >... | reverse complement strand
GCATCCGACAGCAGCAGGCAATTGGGCAGCAACTTGGCGATGGTCGGGATGCCGGTCTGGTTGGAGACGTAGCCGGAGGTGAACAGCAGCGCCGCCGGCTTGCCGTGCAGGTCGGCGAGTTCGCGCTCCAGCTCGACCAGTGGATGATTGGTACCGGCGATGTTTCGGGTGCCGCCGGCGCCTGTGCCCATGCGGGCCGCGGTATCGACCATGGCGCCGATCACTTTGGGATGCTGTGCCATGCCGAGATAATCGTTCGAGCACCAGATCACGACGTCGCGCGGACCTTCCGGCGAATGCCAGCGGGCATGCGGGAACCGGCCGGCGATGCGCTCCAGGTCGGCAAACACCCGGTAACGGCGTTCGTCCCGGAGGGTATCCAGGGCGGCTTTGAAATAGGCGTTATATTTCATGGGTTTCACTGAATGAACGCGCTGCTCGGACTGGTTTTTAGAAGGCTTCCAGGGGGTTTGTCGAGGCAAATTAGCCTTATTCCAGACTGAGACATTGATTGAGGTCAAAGATGCACCGGCGTCATACCGTTGCGGAAGGACCTAATTTGCGCTCGATTTGACGGATGCTGGCGCCGGCCCACCGCAGGAGGCCGCTCCGAGCCCAGCGGCTACGCCAGCCTGGCCCCACGCGGTCGAACAATTGCAGGCCTTCGGCTTGCGTCCATGCCGCGCAAACCAGCACGGTGAGAAGCCAGGTGCCAAGGCTGTAGCGGGCGCGTGCCACATAACAGACGCCGATACCGTGCTGGACGAGCGTCGCAAAAGCGATCAGCCGCAGCCAGCGATTAAACTTGGAGCCGAAAAAGCTGACGCGGATTAGGACGGCGACGGCCGCGACATGCAGCGGAATCATAATCGGCAAATCCGACGCGCCCGACAGCCAGCCGCTGAGTTGTCGGATTGCGCCAATGACATGCGGTCCGGCGAAATCCAGGCGAAGAATTTCGCTCCCGGCCTTCAGGTAGTCGAGCGGCGACATCAATAGCGTGGTCGATTCATTGACGTTGTCGCTGAACGGGATCGTCGAGCGGGCAAAATAATAATTGTGCAGCGGCGAGACGGCGAGGGTGGCGAAACCGCCTACTAGCGCGACGAGGCGGGCCGCCTGGCGCTGCACCATGGCCATCAAACATGCACCCGCCATCAAGATGCCGCTCGCCAGCACTAGATTGGGCCGGCAAAAAGTCGCCATGGCTAGGAAGGCGGCGCCGGCGAAGGCCCTCCCCGCGCCGGGCCTTTCTTCTTCATTGTGCTTAGGAACGATCAGCAGGATGCCGGAAAACAGCAGGACGAAGGCGAAAGGGTCGGCGAAGCCGCGAGCGGCCCAGACGATATATTGGGTGAGGCTTGAGCCGAACAGAACGCCGAGCGGCACCGCCGTGAACAGTAGCGTCAATATCAAAGCCCATGTATTGCCGATGAAGCGCCGGAACAGCGCTAACACCAAGAACGGCAGCGTCAGCATGACCGACAGGTATCCGAGATAGGTGTCGCCAAAGACGAGGTGCGCCAGCGTGCTGAAATAGCGGAAGCCGGGGGTGAAATAGTAGATGGATTCGCCGCCCCTGAGGGCCTCGGCGACGTCGCCGTGCATGAAATGCTGCACCATTAGCCGCGTGTAATGCTCGTAGACCATGCCATCGTCGCCATCGTCGAGCGGCCGTAGACCGCCGATGAAATTGACGTCGATGACTGCCGTTAGCAACAGGGACAGACCGACGAGCGTGACCGGCAGCCGCAGCGCGCGCAGGTTGACGTCTGCCAGCAGAAGGACGACCGCCACGGCGCCCCCGACCAGCAGCAGCGCCTCGAGCGCGCGCCGAAACTGGACGCCGGCATTGGCCTTCAGTTTCATCGCCAGCCGCTGCTGGGGGTCGATCGAAACGGCGTAAAGGCTTTTGCCGATATCGGCCGCGGTCAGAACCCGGCACGCCATGCCGGCGTGGTCGATCGCGTTGAGGTGCGCTCCGCCGTCCGGCCAGAGCATCGTGCCGCGCCAGCAAAGTTCGCTGCCGGCGAATTCGGTGGGAAATTGATAGACCAGGTACGACGGGAATAAGAGGCGGAAGCGATCGAACAAATTGAACGAATTGCGGTCGCGGCTAAATCGCTGAAGGCCTCGGCACCAGCCGTCGGTCCGATTATAGGCCAGGTCGTTGATATCGCCGAGACGCAAGTGCACCGGATCGGAGAAGTCGATGCCGGTCACGCGCCGCGACAACGTGGGATGATCGAAAATGCCGTCGACCGAATAGCCGATCTTTCGCGGCGCCGGCAACGCCGGCGGCTGGCAATTGGCCGTGTCGCATCCGCAAGACTTGACGGTTCCGTACGCGGCATCGAATTTTTGAGTAAGAAGCGCGGCGACGTCCGCCGGCAATGCCGTAACGGTTTCGGTCTGCGGACCCGGGAAATAAAAATTATAGCCTTCGTCGAGGCGCGGCGCCGGCCACGCCGTCAAGCCCGCGATCGCGACGCCGCCGGCGAAAAGCGCGGCCGCCCAGCGCCGCCAGTCCAATGTCACCGATCCGGTAAAGACGACGACAGCCGCAGCCAGTAAAATGCCATAGCGGAGCAGGTCGTTAATCGGCAGCCCCAGCACGACGACAACGAGAACGAGGGCCGCGAGGCGCAAGGCAAGGAATTGTGAATTCATGGCGTAAATCGGTCATCCTGCCGTCAACAAAGCGCTGGCCTCATGCCGTCCTAGCAGATCGACGGTAGCGGAAGCGCTATTTCATGCCAAGAAATAACGCGTTCAGGCCCGATCTTGTTGAGCATTGCGCTTTCAGCTAAGCCACGCGACGTCGTCGAAATCGTCCGGCATAGGCATGCGCGCATGAGCAAACCACCCGTCGGCATCGCGAACGGTTTGACCAATTACGGCGACCGCGACTTCTCGCTTTATCTCCGGCGTTCCTTCGCCAAGTCGATGGGCTATTCCAATGCAATGCTGGAAAAGCCGGTGGTGGGCATCGCCTATACGCCATCGGGCTTCAACAATTGCCATCGCCATTTTCCCGAACTGCTCGAGGCGGTGAAGCGCGGCGTATTCGCGGCCGGCGCGCTGCCGATCGAATTCCCGACGATCTCGCTCGGCGAGGTTTTTCTCAATCCGACCAGTCTGAAATTCCGCAATTTGATGGCGATGGACACGGAAGAGATGGTGCGCGCGCAGCCCATCGACTCCGTGGTGCTGATGGGCGGCTGCGATAAGACGGTGCCGGCGCAGTTGATGGGCGCGGTTTCGGCCAACCGGCCTTCGGTGATGCTGATCGGCGGTCCGATGATGACCGGCCGTCATCACGGCGAAAGGCTCGGCGCTTGCACCGATTGCCGACGCTTCTGGGCGAAGTACCGCGCCGGTTCGATCGACGACAACGAGATCAACGAGGTCGAAGGCAAACTCGCGACCACTGCCGGCAGTTGCGCGGTAATGGGAACCGCGTCGACCATGGCCTGTCTCACCGAAGCGCTTGGCATGTGTCTGCCCGGCACTGCGGCGATACCGGCCGTGCACTCCGACCGCCTGCGCGCGGCCGAGGCGACCGGTACGCTGGCGGTGCAACTGATCGGCTCCAAGCGCACGCCCGACCAGATCGTGACGCCGAAGTCGGTCGAGAACGCGCTGCGCGCCTTGCTTGCTATCGGCGGCTCGACCAACGCCATCATTCACCTCACCGCGATTGCCGGCCGTGCCGGCATCCCGGTGTCGCTGCAGCGGCTCAACGAATTGTCCGACACCACGCCGGTGCTGGTGAATCTCAAGCCGGTCGGCAATGGCTATATGGAAGACTTCTTTGCCGCCGGCGGCATGGGCGCGCTGATGCGCGAGTTGAAAGACCTCCTGCATCTCGATGCCTTGACGGTCACCGGCGAAACCCTGGGCGAGCGGTTGGGCTTCGACAGCGCCGACTGGGTCGACCGCAGCATCATCGCCGAACGCAGCAAGCCGCTGGAGCCGCTCGGCGGGCTGGTGGCGCTGTTCGGCAATCTGGCGCCGCGCGGTGCCATCCTGAAACGCTCCGCGGCCGATTCAAATCTGTTCGAGCTTGAGGGCCGCGCGGTGGTCTTTAGCTCGCTCGCCGATCTCGCCGCGCGTATTGACGATCCCGATCTTGACGTCGAAGCCACCGATTTCCTGGTGCTGCAAAATGCCGGGCCGCATTCGGAATCGGCGATGCCGGAGGCGGGTTATCTGCCGATTCCCAAAAAGCTTGCGACCAAGGGCGTCAAGGACATGGTGCGCATTTCTGATGCGCGCATGAGCGGCACAGCCTTCGGCACCATCGTGCTCCATGTCACGCCGGATTCCGCTTCCGGTGGGTTGCTCGGCCTGGTGCGCAATGGCGACAGCATCAAGCTGTCGGTCAAGGACCGGAGCATTAACCTTCTGGTCGACGACGCGGAACTCAAGCGCCGCGCCGCGGTCGTGAAGCCCGCGGTCGAAGTTCCATTGCGCGGTTACGCGCGGCTTTATCAGCAGGAAGTGCTCGGTGCCGACGAGGGCTGCGATTTTGCTTTCCTCAAGCCGCGCTGATTTCGGTACCAATCTACCGTAAATTGAAAAGTTCCCATTTACGTCTTCGTAGCAATACGAACCAATAGGTGATGGGAGTTCCCATGCATTAACGCGCCTTGCAGGGCGCGCCCGTACTTTTGTGGCGTCTTCACCCCGTGGGTGGGCGCATCGCCCCCTGCGAAACGGCGGCGCCATGCTTCGCGAACTCAACGCCCTTGTCTCGCGATATGATTGGAGGCCGGTCACCCTAGCCGGCTTCTTTTGCGTTATTGGCGTCGCGCTCGGATTGACCGGCGTCCGTCTCTGGTCGCAGCGCCGCAGTCGGATGCAGCTTGGCGAACGCAGCGGTTGGCTCGACGTCGCCATCGACAACATGAACCAGGGCCTGTGCATGTTCGATGCGCAGAACCGGCTCATGGTGTGGAACGAGCGTTATCGCTCGATGTATCGTATTCCCGCGGATCGGATTTGGCGCGGCTGCGCGGTTCGCGATCTGCTCGACGCCCGCATCGCGGCCGGAACGTTTCCGCTCGATGCATTGGGCTATTCAGCCCAACTCGAGGCAGCGCTCAAAAAAGGCGAGACCGTCACTCTCAATCTTGTCTTGGCCGATGGCCGCATCATCTGCGTCGTCAATCGGCCGGTCCAGAATGGCGGATGGGTTGCGACCCACGAAGATATCACCGAGCGCAAGCTCGCCGAGCGCGAGTTGGAAGATGCCCGTACGTTTCTCGATACGATTATTGAGAACGTGCCTTCGCCGATCGTCGTCAAGGCGCTCCCCGACAAGCGCTATGTCCTGATCAACCGCGCCGCCGAGGCCCATTTGGGCGTCAAGCGCGAAACCATGCTCGGCAAAGTCGCGCGGGACTTCATGCCGCCGGAAACGGCGGCGATCATCGACGCTAACGATCAGAAAATGATCGACAGCGGCAAAGCGATTTACCGCGGCGAACATGCCATCTTGACGCCTGGCAATGGCACGCGCATCGCAACGTCGACCCGGCTGCCGTTGTTCGGCGCGGACGGAAAGCCGCAATATCTCGTCAGCGTCATCGACGACATCACCGATCGCAAGCGCAGCGAGCAGCGCATCGAGCACATGACGCATCACGACACGCTCACCGACCTGCCGAACCGTGCGGCGTTCAATTCATGCATCGCCGCCACGCTCGCCCTGGCGGAGGAGGCCAACGATAGCTTTGCCTTGCTCTCGATCGACCTCGACCGCTTCAAGGCGATCAATGACGTATTTGGCCACGTCGTCGGCGATGCTCTTTTGGGCGAGGTGGCGCGGCGCATGGAAACGGTCTGCCCGGGGGTATTTTTGGCACGCATCGGCGGCGACGAGTTTGCCGTGATCACGCCGACCGGGCCGCAGCCGGCCGGCGCCGAAGCGCTTGCTGCACGTCTCAACGGGGTCTTTGCCAATGACCTCGATATCGAGGGTCACGCGTTGCGGGTGTCGATCACCATCGGCGTCGGCATCTATCCGCAGGACGGCGCCGACGCCGCTACGCTGGTGGCCAATGCCGACGCAGCCTTGTTCCGCGCCAAGGCCGAAGCGCGCGGCTCTGTTCGCTTCTTCGAACTCGGCATGGACAACCAGCTGCGCGAGACGCGAGTGCTGCAGGAAGACCTGCGGCTCGCCATCCAGCGCGACGAGCTCGTGCTGCATTACCAGCCCCAGGCCAACATCGACGGCACGATCACCGGCTTCGAAGCGCTGGTGCGCTGGCATCATCCCCGTCATGGCATGGTGCCGCCGAGCACGTTCATCCCGCTGGCCGAGGAAAGCGGGTCGATCATGGCGCTGGGCGAACGCGTTTTGCGCGAGGCCTGCCGCGAGGCGGCCTCCTGGCAGCGTCCGCTCGGCATCGCCGTCAATCTGTCGCCGGTTCAGTTCCAGCACGGCGATCTGCCGAATCTCGTGCACCAGATTCTTTTCGAGACCGGCCTGACGCCGAAGCGGCTGGAATTGGAAATTACCGAAGGCGTTTTGATCGGCGACTTCACCCGTGCGGTCGCGGTGCTGCGCCGGCTCAAGAATTTGGGCGTCCGGATCGCGATGGACGATTTCGGCACCGGCTATTCCTCATTGTCTTATTTGCAATCCTTCCCCTTCGACAAGATCAAGATCGACCGGACCTTCATTAGCAATCTCGGCCAGAGCCAGCAGTCGGCGACCATCATCCGCGCGGTGATCGCGCTCGGCCGCGGCCTCAACGTGCCGGTGACCGCGGAAGGCGTCGAAACGGAAGCGCAACTCAAGTTCCTCGCCGCCGAGGGTTGCGAGGAAATCCAGGGCTATTTGTTCGGCCGGCCGCAGCCGATCGCCGAATACGCGAATGTCGTCGGCCGCGCGCAGGCGGCAGCCAAGCCGAGGTTTAAGATCATCGGCAAGGCCGGCTGAACGCGGATGTAGGGGCGACGTTGTGTACGCCGTGCTGTGCGGCTAAGCTTCGGACGTGGTCTCGCGTAACAAAATCCTGCCCTTGGGCTTCCTGCTTATCTTGGCGTCGCTTCCGCTCGCTGGCGTTCCGGCGCGGGCGGACGACGATGCTATTGCCGTCGACAGCGGCGACAACGAAGCGGCGACGGCCGAAGACGACGTTGCGTTGGGCGAACTCGGCAGCAGCGAAGACGACGAGCAGGTTCCGCGGCAACGCCGCGTTGCCCGGCAGGCGCCGGCGGCGGCGCCCCGCGTCGTGACCGACAGTTCGGTGCGCACCGCGCTGGTCCACCGCTTTTCCAGCGAATTTTCCGCGGAAATTTACAGCCGCGGCGCGGCGAGCGGCGTCACCGATCCGCTGACGACGCGCGGTTCGCGTGTCGCCGCCGGCATTATCGGCAATAGAAGCTTTGGCTCGCTGGTCTGGTCGAGTGGCGTGGAAGTTTCCCAGCACTATCGCGATTTTTTCGACCAGCAGACATTCAGCACGACCGAATTCAGCACCGCGCTGGCCCGGGCTGTGAAGCTCGGCGGTCCCTTGAGCGTGACGCCGCGGGTCGCGGTCGATTATTCGCTGGCGAGCGACACCCGATTCTCGCGCGTGAAGTTCGAATGGATGGCGCCGCTCACCTATAAGGTCAGCAAGCAGCTCGACCTGATCTTCACGCCACGGCTGGATTGGCAGGTCTACACCGACAGGCCCGACAACCGGCGCGATGTCACGGGGTATTTCGGCCTTGGCCTGAAATACGAAGTCGCGAAGGGCGTCAGTCTGGCGGCGGCGGTGGGCTATGAAACTCGGTCGTCGAACACGCCGCGCGCCGATTTCGTGCGCTGGAAGCTCGCGCCGCAGCTAAGCCTGCGCAAGGAGCTTTGATCCACCGAGAGGTGGTGCTGCCTGAGTGGATTGAACACTCGACCTCCTCATTACCAATGAGGTGCTCTACCACTGAGCTAAGGCAGCTAAAATCCGCGAATGACAATCGCCCGGCGCGAACGCGGCGGAAACTGCCATAGGGCTTTTGGCGGTGCAAGGCAAAGCCTGCTTGCGCAGCCAAATGGCGCACGGATAATGCCGGCATGACCAAAGCCGGCGATAGCGACAGAAAACCCGTCAAAAAAGGCAGCCGAACCGACCGCCTGGCCGCGGCGTTACGGCAAAATCTGCGCCGCCGCAAGGCTCAGGAACGCCGGCGCGGCGACGCCGCCGAAGCCCAAAAGCCGGACGAGGAGCCGAAAAGCTCCCAACCGGAACCATAATCCCGACTTTTGCCTTAATCGGGCGGCGAGGGTGGTAACCCTGCAGCGGATTGTTATTTGCAGCTGGCGGGACGGCGGGCCATATCAGGGCGCGCAGGCAATTTGGGGCGGCAGGGCGACATGGACCGGATTCGTATCATCGGCGGCCAGCGGCTGAACGGCAGCATCCCGATTTCGGGCGCCAAGAACGCCACCTTGCCGCTGATGATCGCGAGCCTCCTGACCGACGAGACGCTGATCCTCGAGAACGTGCCGCGGCTCGCCGACGTCATCCAGTTGCAGCGTATTCTCGGCAACCACGGCGTCGACATCACCATCGCCGGCAAGCGTCCTGGCGATGATCCCAACAGCGGCCGGACGTTGCATATTTCGGCCAAGCACATCGTCGACACCACCGCGCCTTATGAACTGGTGTCGAAGATGCGGGCGAGCTTCTGGGTCGTGGCGCCGCTGCTGGCGCGTATGGGCGAGGCCAAGGTGTCGCTGCCGGGCGGCTGCGCCATCGGCACGCGGCCGGTCGATTTCCTCATCATGGCGCTGGAAAAGCTCGGCGCCGAGATCGAGATCGAAGCGGGCTACGTGGTGGCGCGCGCCAAGAACGGCCTGCGCGGCGCCGAGATCGATTTCCCCAAAGTCACGGTCGGCGGCACGCATACCGCGCTGATGGCGGCGGTACTCGCCCGCGGCACCACTGTGATCGAGAACGCCGCGCGCGAGCCGGAGATCGGCGACGTCGCCGACTGCCTGAACAAGATGGGCGCCAATGTCACCGGTGCGGGCACGTCGCGGATTATAGTCGAGGGCGTCGCCAAGCTGCACGGTGCGCGCCACGCGGTGCTGCCGGATCGCATCGAAACCGGCACTTATGCCATGGCGGTGGCGATGACCGGCGGCGACGTGCTGCTGCAAAACGCGCGGCCCGAATTGCTGCAATCGGCGCTCGACGTGCTGACGCAGGCCGGCGTCACGGTGACGCCGACCAACGAGGGCATCCGCATCGCCCGCAACGGCGCGGGTCTCAATCCCGTCGACGTTACGACCGAGCCGTTCCCCGGCTTCCCGACCGACCTTCAGGCGCAACTGATGGCGCTGATGACCAAGGCCAAGGGCACCTCGCACATCACCGAGACGATTTTCGAAAACCGCTTCATGCACGTGCAGGAACTGGCGCGGCTCGGCGCCCGCATTCATCTCGACGGCGAAACGGCGACCATCGAAGGCGTCGCGCGGCTCAAGGGCGCGCCGGTGATGGCGACGGATCTGCGCGCCTCGGTGTCGCTGGTGATCGCGGGTCTGGCCGCCGAAGGCGAGACCATGGTCAACCGCGTCTATCATCTCGATCGCGGCTTCGAGCGGGTCGAGGACAAGCTCGCCGCCTGCGGCGCGGCGATCGAGCGCATCAGCGCCTAGGCCCCGAGGATGGCCACCATCAAGGTCATGAGCGCGGGCGCCGTGAAGTCCATGGTGCAGGCGCTGGGCAGCGAATTCGAGCACGAAAGCGGCGACACGCTCGACCTCAATTTCGGCACCGCCGGTTCGCTGCGCGACCGCATCAAGAATGGCGAGACCGCCGACCTGGTGGTGCTGTCGCAATCCGTCGTCGCCGATCTTGGCAAGCTCGGGCTCGTGTCCGGCGCCACCGACCTCGGCCGCACCGTCACCGGCGTCGTCGTGAAACAAGGCGCGGCCCAGCCGGACATCTCGACGCCCGAGGCTTTCAAGCAGGCACTGCTGGCTGCCCGGTCGGTCGCCTTCACCGACCCGAAAGCGGGCGGCTCCGGCGGCACCGCCTTCGTCGGCCTCCTGGAAAAACTCGGTATCGCCGACGCCGTCATGAAAAAGGCGGTACTGTGCAAAGGCGGATATGACGTCTGCGGCGCGATCGTCGAGGGCCGGGCGGAGTTGGGCTCGACCTTCATCAGCGAAGTATTGCCGGTGCCGGGCGCCCAGGTCGTCGGCCCGCTACCGGGCGACCTGCACAACGCCAACACTTATACCGCGGCGATCCATGCCCAGGCGGCCGCGCCCGACGGCGCCGCGATGCTGCTGCGCTTCCTCACCAGCCCGGCCAAACGCGCGCGCTGGACCGCGGCTGGACTGGAACCGGCATTCTAATATTCTAAATATACGTTTGGACTTGTACGGTTGTATCGCCTTCCTAAGTGAGCGGGACGGGAGAGCGCGTCATGGATCAAAGCCTGGACCAGTTAAAATTCGTCGTTTTGGACGAGGAAGATCTCGAGGTCGTGTCCGCCCATCTTCAGGACGCGGTCGTCAAGGTCGCCGACGTGTTGTGGCGGGCGCAGGAACACCGCGTCGTGGTCGCGCTCAACCGTTTTGACTGGGAAGGCGCGCAGGCCAGCCGTCCGGAATACCGCAGACGGCGTTCGGCGCTGCGTTTCGAGCGCGTGTTGTCATGCAAGTGTAAATCTGTGAACCCGGCCGGCAAGGACGCGGTGCTCAACCTGCTGACCGTCGAGTTCGAGGAAACCGACAGCCCGGCCGGAGTCGTCACCCTGGTTTTTTCGGGCGGAGCCGCGGTCCGGCTCGAAGTGGAGTGCCTGGAAGCCGAATTGGCCGACCTCGGGCCGTCCTGGGTAACCGGCGCC
>Ga0265314_10005974_pt1 | contig 10858 bp, 6 predicted proteins | sample 4126metaG_FD_203106 | JGI IMG/M metagenome (GOLD analysis project Ga0265314, IMG submission 203106) | Rhizosphere microbial communities from Carex aquatilis grown in University of Washington, Seatle, WA, United States - 4-1-26 metaG | ecosystem: Host-associated > Plants > Roots > Rhizosphere >... | reverse complement strand
ATAGCGCAAACACGAATCCTGGAATCTCTCACGCTGGCACTTTTACGTAAAAGCAAAGGCTCGGTGCTTCCGACTGTGCTGGCCGTTACCGCAGTCGTGGCCTTTTCATCTGGAATCCTCGACGGCGTGTCGATGATCGGATTGACGATTCGAACGCTCGCGATAGTGCTGCTGCTGGCGGGATATGCCGCTCGCGAAATGAGTTTTTCAGTCATGCTCTGCACGGTCGTTACGACTGTCTGCGGCATGTGGCTGGCCTATGGCGAACCGCCCAATTTGATCATGAAATCCAATCTCATCGGCCCGGACGGCGAAAGTTACCTGACGAATTCGTTCTTTCTTAATTACTGCCTGCCCGGAGCCGTCATCAGCTTCGGCGTCATCGCGTGGAACCTGTGGCGAAGGCTCGCGGGCAAACGCGTGAATCTGGCTGAACTGGATGTTCTTGACGTTCACGCTCCGACGGTGCGGTTTCTGCAGGCTCAACGCCATGGCGATGTGCTGACGCCAGTGGAAGTCGCCGAAGACCACGCGGCTGAACTTGGAGCCGTGGCAACGCCGCTCCTGGCGCGCCTTCACAAAGGAGAAACGTTCGGCATTGCTATGGTTCGAGAAAACGTTCCGCCTGGCGTCCGCCGAAAAATGCTGGGCATCTACATCAGTGAGGATCTCGCGGACAGCCTCGACCGCCATTACGTTCTTGACGCCGCAGGCGATCATGCGGGAGCACTCGCAGCCGAAAAAGAAGTTGATGACGCCATTGCCGCTCTATCACCGCGCCGCCTGCGTGCGCAGCAGGCCGGGGCGTTGGGATTGATGGCCTTCATCGTCGGTTTGATTTGCCACGGAGTATTTCACAACATGCCGCTTTTTGTGGCTCCGCTGCTTGGATTCGCGGTCTCGTTTATGGGCATTTTCAAACTCCCCAAGATTCGCGCATTGGCGATACACGAAGCGCGCGTGGAATTTGCCGAATACTACTTTCTCCTTCCGTTGTTTATGTCGCTTTTGTTGCTCACAAAAGTTGGCTTCTTCAATCAGCTTCAACAGGTGATTGACTCCGGAATTCATTCTGCCGGACGCTCAAATATGGGATTCGCGCAATTCATGGGCTGTACGTTTCTTTCTGCCATTCTGGATAACAACATCGTCGCCGACTTCGGCTCGCGCGCGTTGCACGGCCTGGAATTAGGAACGTTGCATCTATTTGCGATGTCGCAGATCGCCGGATATGCCGCCGGAGGCTGCTGGACACACATCGGCTGCGCGCAATCCGTGGTTGCATTTTCGTTCGTAAGACGCGACATCGATCCGCATTTCACGCCCATGAATTGGATCCGGGAAATGACACCCGTCATGATCCAGCTCATTGTTGTTCTTACGGCATATATCTACTTGGTAAGTTGGCTCCGATGACTCAAAAAGTCCTGCGCCGCTCCAAAGCCATTCAAAAAAGAATCGAGCAACGGATCGCGTCCACCAACGAACTGGCGCGCGTTTCAAAAGATTTCGTAATCAAAGCACCGCGACCTAAGCCTGATGCAAACGGGGTTCATTCTCAGACAGTGCGGCGATGACCGAAATGAGTTCATTGGGGTCGACCGGCTTCGTCAGGAAATAGTTGAATCCCGCGTCGAGCGCGCGCGCTTTGTCTTCGGGTCGCGCCATCGCGCTCAATGCAAGGATCGGAATATCAGCATGGGCTTCGCGCAATGATTTCAGCAGTGAGTAACCGTCGTTCACCGGCATGCTAAGATCGGAAACGATCACGCGCGGCTTGAATTCGGCAAATAAATGCATCGCTTCGATCGCGCTCGCCGCAGTGATGACTTCCGCATTGGACCGCTCCAGCGCAAAGGTGACAAATTCCCGCGTATCGAGTTCGTCATCAACGACCAGAATGCGCAATCCCGCGGGGAATCGCGCTTCGCGTATGATCTGCGCGCTCACAGTGGTGCGTCCGGCATTCAAATCGAGCGGCGCACGCGGCAGACGCAGCGTGAAGCAGGCTCCCTTCCCTTTTCCTTCGCTCGTCACGCTGACGTGGCCGGAGTGCAATTCGGTCAGGTGCTTGACGATGGCCAGCCCCAGTCCCAGCCCGCCATAACGGCGCGTGATCGACGAATCGGCCTGGCTGAAACGCTCGAAAACATGCGGCTGGTACTCGGCGGCGATGCCCTCCCCGGTGTCGCAAACTGAAATTATCAACACATCGTCGACTTTCATGCTCAACGTCACCTGTCCGCCGGCCGGCGTGAATTTCACCGCGTTGGACAAGAGATTCCAGACAATCTGCTGCAAGCGCGACGGATCTCCGATGACGAACGCGGGGCCGGCAGGGATCTGGATAGAAAGCTGAACCTTCTTCACCGCCGCGATCGTCCGCGCTGCTTCGAATGCGGTTTCCAGGACTGGGCGAATATCCGTGCGGACCATATCGAGCCGAATTTTTCCGACAATGATCCGGCTGATGTCGAGCAGGTCTTCCACCAGCGCCTGCAAACCTTGTATATTGCGCTCCACCACGCTGATTCCGCGCTGCAGGTCAGCCTCGGCGAGTCTGCCGGTTTTAATCATCTTCAGCCATCCGAGCACCGGGGTCAGAGGCGTTCGCAATTCGTGGCTGAGTGTCGCGAGAAATTCGTCCTTCACGCGGCTGAGCCGTTCGGCCTGTTCGCGCGCGGCGCGCAGTTCCGTCTCGCTTCGTTTGTATGCGGAAACATCCACCCAGATTCCCACCGCTCCGCGCAGGTTCTTGCTTTCGTCATGCAATGGGGTGGCGTATTGGAGCAGGTACAAAGGTGAGCCGCCGGCACGGTCTACCGCGCACTCTTCGTCACGAATGGCCTCCCCCAGACGCGCCGCCCGCGCGATTGGCGATGCCGTGGAGCTCGTTTTCTGGATCTGCTGTGCGACGTCATCTGACGCAGATCCGGCCGAGGTCGGTTCGGAAATCCCAAACATCGCCGCGCCCGCCGGATTCATGTACACATCGCGGCACTCCGGGTCGCGCGCCACGGCAATGCCGATCGGCGCAACATCGAACAACGCTTGCAGTTCCTGGATGCGCTGCTGCAGTGTGCGATTGAGTTTCTCGACTTCGGCCTGCGCGCGCTGGCGCTCGCGGCGCTGTTCGGCTTCGGCGACCGCGCGCTGAACGGCGGGAACGAGGCGGCTCAATTTCTGTTTCAAGACATAGTCTGTCGCGCCGCGTTTGAGCGTATCGATGGCAATTTCTTCGCCCAGCGCGCCAGTGACAAAGATGAACGGCGTCTCCGGGCGCAGATCGCGGGCAAGATCCAGCGCCTGGCCGCCGTCAAACGAGGGCAATTGATAGTCCGCCAGGATTACATCCGCCGGAAACGCTTTGAGCGCGGCGAGAAAATCGCCGCGCGTGTCCACGCGGCGAATTTCACAGTCGGCGTAGCCCTGCTTCAGCGTTGCATGAATCAGCTTCGCATCACCTGTGCTGTCTTCCAGGTGCAAAATCCGCAACATATCCGTCACTCCTGACGTCTTGGATCCGGCAACGAGAAATGAAACGTCGCACCCTCGTTGATTTTGCCTTCGGCCCAGGTCCGGCCGCCGTGGCGCACCACAATCCGGCGCACATTGGCGAGGCCGATTCCAGTTCCCTCGAATTCCGCTCCGTGCAGGCGGTGAAATACGCCGAACAGCCTGCCCGCGTACTGCATGTCAAAACCAACGCCGTCATCACGCACAAAGAAGACTGTTTCGTTTGCTTCTTTCTTATACCCAATTTCAATCCGCGCGGTCTTGTGCGGCCGAGTGTATTTCGCGGCGTTCGAGATCAAATTCCTCCAGACCTGGCGCAGAAGTGCGAGGTCTCCCGTGACCGAAATGAGCGGGTGAATGATCCATTCGATCTCGCGTCCCACAAAATCCTTCTTCACATCTTCAACGACTTCGTTAACGACCTCACTCATATCAAATGCCATGATCTGCATTTCAGTGCGGCTCATACGCGAAAACGACAAGAGATCCTCAATCAACTTGCCGGCGTCCTGCACCGACGTTTTGATTTCAATCAAATGATCCTTCTGTTCCGGATCCAGATTGCCGCCGAGGCTCGCTTCGAGCAATCCGGCGAAGCCGGAGATCCGTCGCAACGGAGCGCGCAAATCGTGGGAGACGGAGTACGAAAACGATTCCAACTCTTCGTTGGTGTGGCGCAATTCTTTCGTCCGTTCCTCCACTTTGCGCTCGAGTTCAGCCTGTGCCGCCTGCACCGCCTGGTTTTGCATCTGAATCTGTTCCAACATCAGATTGAACTGCTTGATCACTTGGCCGATTTCATCCGTACCATGTTCCGGCGCGCGCAACGCATAGTCCCTGGTGCGTCCAATTTCCTGCGCGGTTTCGCTTAATTTAAGGATCGGTCCGGAAACCGTTCGCTGCAAGACTGAGGCCAACAGGAATGAAACGATCATGGATAACACGATAAAAGCGCCCATGACCGTGATGTAGCGCTCGAGGCGTTCGTTCACGCGCTGCAGATCGCTGACCAGGTACAAACTACCCAATTCATCGCCGGCTTGTTTGATCGGTTCGAGTACGTAAATGGCGTCAGCCCCGATCCGATAGCCGGGCACGTCTGGAATCGCCAGCGTTTCGGCCTTGACGTCCGCGCGTCGGAATTCGGCGAGCACTTTTTTGTTCCGATCCAAAATGAGTGCTCGCATGACACTGCCGTGCCCGCGCAACGTGTGAAGAACTTCCTCGGCATCCTTGCGATCGTTGAAGGCCAGCGGTCCGGCACTGGACGACGCGAGCATGCGCGCCGTGGCGCTCAGATCGCGCGCGAGCACATCGCGCAATGTGGACGCTTCGTATTGATAAAGCGCGAGGGCACTTAGCGTGACGACAATCGTTGTCGTCCAGCTGATCAGCAGCGCGAGTTTCCAGCGCAATGGAAGTTTGCGAAGCAGATTGCGCATATCAGCGTCGCTCCGGGACTTCGACAATGCTGGCCAGCCGTAAGAGTTTTGAACTGATTCTCAATTCGTTGCTCTTGGCTTTTTCAGCATTGATTTCAAGCTGCACACGTTCATCGCGAATGACGAAACGGATCATCCCTCCGTCTTTCAGGAAGTTGGGCATATCGGCAACAGTCAAGACAGGTTTTGTTTTCAGTTCCTGAAATACTTTGACGAGATGCTGGCGTTCGGAATTTCCTACAAAAAGGATGTGCGAACCCGCTGCGGCTGCGGCGGCGTCCTGAAATCGTTTGACCTGAATTTTGCGCCCGTTCGCGGTCTTGCGGGATGCCGCCTGCTCAAGGTAAGTTCCGAACGGATCGTCGCCCAGCACGCCCACAATGATCGGCGCATCCGCTGCGCCCATGGCGGCGTCGGGCCATTCAACAAATTGCGCGAAACTGGCGAGAAAAGTGGCTTTAACTTTCAACTCGAGGTCTGCGTCTTCCCCGCCCCAGACGCAGGCTGCGCCGGGCAGAAAGAGAAGACACAAAACGAGTTTCCAGTCTCGAAGCACAGTGGACCCGTTTGTTAGAACTTCCAGCGAACGTTGAAGAAAATGCTTCGCTCCACTTCTGTCGGTTGCTCGAACAGACTCGGCCCGGTCTCCTGGTGGCGATTGTCGATCAGGTTTTGTCCGACGAGGCTCAGGTCTAGTTTCTTCAGCGGCCTCCAGCCCAGGCGCGCATCGACTCGCACGTAGCGTGAAATTTTTGTCAGCGGAATGTGATCGACGTAATAGAGCGCCGAATCCAATTCGACGTTGTGCGGAAGATTGACATACGAGCGCACGTGCGCCTGGTTCACCGGATTGTTTCGCTCGGCGTTTTCAGCGCCCGTCGAATTCGACTCACGGTCCGTATGAAGCTGCATTTTTAAATACGAGTAATTGGCGGACAGCTTCCAGCGTTCCAGAACGTTCCATGTGGCAGAAATTTCACCGCCGAACGTTTCGCCATCGGCGCGCGACTGCAATTGCAACGGCACAAGCAGATGCACGGGCGAGGGATCGGTTTCGGTGCGCGTCTGCAGCACTTCGGTGGTGCGAAGGTTGTCGTACATGTTGTAGAAGCCGGCGGCATCGATGGAAAAATTCTTGTGGAGCATCGCGCGATAGCCGATTTCTCCGGCGATGAGTTCCTCAGACGGAATATCGCGATTGGGAACCTGCGCGAGCAGAATCGGCTCGCCGTTTCCGCCGGAAAGAACGCTGCCGCGCAGTGTGATCGCGGTCTCGGCCGGATTTGGGGTTCGAACCGCGCGCGAGACAGCGGCCCAGACGGCGTGTTTTTCCTGAGGCGTCCAGAGCACGCGCAATGTCGGCTGCATTTCGAATCCGGTGAAATCGTTGTGCTCGAACTTGCTGCCGAGTGTTACGCGCAGGCGTTTCTGAATGACAGTGATGTCGTCCTGCACGAACGCACTGACCAGATGGCGAACGTCGTGACTGGGATCGAACGAAATCGACGACGAATTGTCGAGCTTTTCATCGATGACGCGATAGCCGACCCCGTAGATCAGTTCGTGCCGCCCGAGCTGCAAGTGATGATCGAAATCAATATCGCCCGTGTTGTGTTCCTGGCGCAAAAAAGATTCGTCGCGTACTGTCCGGTCGTAATACACCTGCAGATTCATGTCCGAAGTATCTGAAAAATGATGCTGCCAGCGGCCGAGCAGATTTCCGCCGGAAACAGTCGCGTCTTTCGTTCTCGTTTCTTCAAAGGGCGGCGTCAGCGCGGAGGTAGTGGCGCGCTGCTCGTACCGGCCGCCGTACGTGTCGCCCGAAACGGTGACGGTGTTTTCTTTGGACTCGAGCCAGTCCATGCGAAAACCGCCGCGCGCATTCGCCCATTGATCTTTCGCGTCTTTATCGCTGCGCAGCAGTTTTGAATCGTCGCGCTCGCCGTATTTTGCGTACAGGCGATAGCTGATTTTCTTTCCGATATTGCCGCCATAACGCACGGCATCGCTCGTGCGTTCTTCGGTGCCCGCCGTCGCGGTGACAAGTCCGCCTTGTGTGTCCTGCGCTTTTTTGGTGATGATATTGATGACGCTGTTGACCGCGTTGGCGCCCCACAACGTTGCGCCGGGTCCGCGAATGACCTCGATGCGCTCGATGTCTTCGAGCAGCAGATCCTGCACATCCCAATAAACGCCGGCGAAGAGCGGCGAATACACCGAGCGTCCATCGACGAGGACGAGCAGCTTGTTTGAAAAAACGCCCTGAAATCCGCGAACGGAAACGGCCCATTTGTTCGAGTTCGCTTGCGCAACATTGACGCCGGGCGCCAGGCGCAGCGCCTCGGCGACCTGCGTCACGCCGGAGCGGCGGATGTCTTCCTGGGTGATGACATAGATCGCCGAATCGGCCTGCAGCACGCGTTCTTCGCGGCGCGAGACCGATGTGATCCGCACATTGACGAGCTCATCGACATTCAGATCAAAAACGTCGCGGCCTTCCGGCTTTGCCGGCTTTTTTTCAACGGCAGGGTCTTCTGCGCGAAGCATTGCCGCATATACGCAGCACAGAATCAGAATAATCACGCGCACGACGCGAAAACGCATCGAAGGAATTTCCCCCATGGGAGCCGCGCGACAAAACGCAGGTTTTACTCAATACACAGCAACGCACGTGCTAGTTTAGCAAGCTGACGAAAATACCCGTTAGTATCGTAATGAGAAATTCTAACGAATTCTCGAAGCGAGCTCAACCGTAGAGTTTATCTACATTCACTTCGTGCTGGTGGGCAAATGTGAAACAGGATGCGTTACCTGCTTTTGAATTGGCCTGATTTGGTTGCGATGATTTTTGTCGTCGTCGGCACGTCCGCCGAATAGAATTGCCCGTTTAAATTGATGAAAATAAAGAACTGCGCCGTGCCTTTTGATACGGCGACGGCGAGGTCGAGTCCGTCCAGCGTCCATGTATCTTGAAACGATCCGATCGCTTTGACTTGAAGCGTGGCGTCATGCGTTTTCAGAATCTTGAGCGCAGCGTTTCCGGCGACGGACTTTGCGCGGCCCTTCGCGTCCAACGTGAAATTCGCCGACGCGCCGCCGATGTTGATGCTGACGCTGGCGCCGGAAAGTTGCAGCGACGACGACAGGCTCGGCAGCTTGCACTTCAAGGTGTATTGATCCTTGCCGGGAGCCGTGCTTTTTACCTTGCCGCTTAGCGCAATATCCACGGCGTCCTGAGGCGGCCCCGATCCTCCTCCGCCGCCTCCGCCACTGCCGCCGCCGGCCGGAACGCTCGTGACTGAGATCGGTGCCGACTGCACTGTCGAGCGCTGTAAAGAATCTGTCACGGTGAGTGTGACGGTATAAACGCCCGGCGTGCCGTACGTATGGATGATGACTCCCTGGGATGAAGATGTCGTGCCGTCTCCAAAGTCCCAGTTCCAAGTGAGCGCGGTCGTGCTGAAACCCGCCGTCAATTTAATCTGATCCGCAACGGTCGCGGGGTTGGGCGTGATCGTCATGGGGCTGCTGATCACAGGCGCGTCGGGATCGGTCACCGTCACCAGAAATGTTCCGAGCGTTGAATTTCCGGATGCGTCCATCGCCGTCACCAGCACGCGCGTTAAACCGACTGGAAAAGTTGAACCGCTATCGTGGCTGTATTTGATGCTGACCTCGGAAACCGTGTCCTGCGCCGTCGCGGGATCATAATTCACTGTCGCACCGCTTGAATTCTGCGCTGCGACGGTGACATCGGCAGGCGGAAAAAGCACCGGCGGCGTGGTGTCTCTAACGATCACCAGGAACGATCCGTTCGCCGTGTTCCCTGACGCGTCGGTTGCGGTGACTGAAACGGTATTCATGCCCAGGGGAAACTGGCTGCCGCTCGCGGGAGTCGCGTTGATCAGCGGCGCGGGGTCGACGCTATCGGCGGCCGCAACGAACTGCGCCACCGCACCATCCGGACCTACTGCTTCGATTACAATATCGCCATGAATCGCGGGCGGAGTCGTATCGCGCACGGTGACATGAAACGCCGTCGACGACGAGTTCCCCGCCGCATCGGTGGCAATAATGGTCACGGTTGTCGTTCCGAGAGAAAATTGCGAACCGCTGGCGTAACTGGCGGAATACGTCGTCGCCGTGGCGTCGCTGATCGTTGGCGGCGGATACGTGACAATCGCACCTCCGCTGCTGGTCGCTTCCACAACAATGTCCTGCGGCGGCGTGATGGACGGCGGGGTGACATCCCAGACGAACGTCATTTCATCGTACGCAGTGTTGAGAAGAAGCGACGTCGCGGTCAAACGCGCGACATAAACGCCCTCGACATTGGCGGAAATGGTCGTGTCCTCGAGTAGCGGCGAACCAAAAACCAGCGTTCCGCCTGCGGGTCCGCTTTGTTGCGTCCACGACATCAACGTCGCACCGGATACCGTGGCGTTCTGAAACGTTTGCGTATTTACAATTTTGTCGGTGCCGGCGTTGACGTTAGGTGGCGGCCCCAGATCGACACCGAACGCGGCGGCGCGAAGGGACGCAATAAGCAGGAGCATTAAGCTAATGTTCTTCATGGTCCACCGTTAGCGCACACTGACCTCTGCAGGAATGACAAAGCATGGGCCATAGGACCTAACAACAAGGAAATGTGTTTGTGCGTGCGCTATGGGGAATCAGTCAAAGGACTTACACCGATGAGTTCGCTGCACGATTTTCAAGGCGGGATCGTGAACAAATTTGAGGCGATACTAATATCAAGTCACACGTGCATTAGCGTAAATAAAAGTCGCACTGAGAGAAATTTTTACAGTTGATCCAGGCCGCAGTGGAGAAACTTGCGATGCGTGTCCTCGTCGTCGACGACGTGCCTGACGTGCTCGACTGCATTCGAACAATGCTGAGCTTGTTTGGATATGAGATAGAAATTGCCGAATCTGCGCGCGAAGCATTGGAAAAACTCGCGAGCCGCCCATTCGATGTTCTCGTATCGGATATTTCGATGCCCGAAATGAACGGCATCGTTTTTCTTGAAACGCTGCGCAGTTCCAATTCGTGCAATCGCGATATCTACACAATCGCACTAAGCGGCTATAGCCGCGATCTGCTGACTCTTGAGAAGGCCGGATTCAACAGTTATGTCATGAAGACAGATTATGAATGCCTGTTGCGCGAAATTGAATGCGAGAAATCCGAACGCAAAGAACAGCCCAGCGTGCTTAAGGCTGCAAACAGAACGGAACTGCGGCCGTCATCCTCGCCCACAACGCCACGAATGGCAGAACGCCCGCCCAGGCCAGACGAGCATCAACGCCACTCGTGCTACGCCATCCGCGATTGAACTCGCATACCGACGGAAACAGCGACGACGCGGCGGCGTAATGCGAATTGAGCTTTATTTTTTATGTTTCGAGTTCTTTGTCCGTGCTAAAATCCGCGATATGGTCGCGCCGTCGAAGCGTTGGTATTTTCGTCGCATGATTCTTCTTGCGGCGCTGCTGATTCCGCTCGCATGTATCGCAGCTGATGCCGAGCCCGCACCCATTGCCCCGGAAATCAAAACGTCGATTGAACAGCTTGAAAGTGCCGATCTGGTGACGCGCATGCGCGCGGTCAATGCGCTGGCGCTGGCCGGGCCAAAAGCAGAGGCTGCGATCACCAAACTTCTGGAACTCTCCGAAAAGGACGAGAAAGGATACGTTCAGGAAAACGCCTGCCGGGCACTGGCCTGTATCGGAGACAAAGCCTTCGAAGCTATTTTTCAGAAACTGGCGGCGTTGAGTGTGGACAAAGATTACGGCAGTCTGAAAGTCATTACGAATTGGCCTCAGTCATCCTATTATGCCGGCATGCTCGCCAATTTTGATCCCGCGTTTCGGTCGAAAATGGTTGCGCACCTCAGC
>Ga0265314_10005971_pt1 | contig 10861 bp, 11 predicted proteins | sample 4126metaG_FD_203106 | JGI IMG/M metagenome (GOLD analysis project Ga0265314, IMG submission 203106) | Rhizosphere microbial communities from Carex aquatilis grown in University of Washington, Seatle, WA, United States - 4-1-26 metaG | ecosystem: Host-associated > Plants > Roots > Rhizosphere >... | reverse complement strand
TTCACTGGCGGTGCAGCCCAGGTAGACGCGCAACTCGAGGATTTTTGCCTTGCGGGAATCGATTTTTTCGAGCCGCGACAACGCCCGGTCCAGATCGAAGGTATCCTGTTCCCGCTCCCCGAGCCATCGGATGCCTTCCGTAAGCGGCAGCAGCAGTTCGATCCGGCGCATCTCGCGAGAACGCGCTTTGGCGTGATCGATCAGGATCCAGCGCATCGCTCTGGCGCAAAATCTATAAAAATGTTCCCGATCTTCCCAGCCCGCCAGTTTCGCTCCGGCAAGCCGCAGGTACAGTTCCGCGACGAGCGCGGTCGGCTGGAGAGTGTGGTCCGGCCGCTCACAGCGCATTTGGGCGCCGGCCATGAGCCGCAGGCGGTCGTAGGCAAGGGACAGCAATTCGCGAAAGGCTTCATCGCGCCCATCGCTCCACTGATGCAACAACTGGGTAATGTCGCCATCGGCGACAGACCCGGTATCCGTTCTCTGGGACATTTGAGTCGGCTGGTGTAGATAGTATCATACCCGATTGTCCGCTGCCTTTAAATGGAGCGGCTCGCGGGCGCCTGCCCGGCCCCTGCGGCAGGGAGACCGCCGCCAGAGAGCTCGCCACGCCCGGGCTTGTCACCCGCCCAGGCCTGTCGGCGACCGATGATGACTGTCAGTGCACGGGAACGGTCCGGGGATTCCTCATCTTCCTCTTCGCCACGATCAGTCCAGCGACGCCTGCGGCTAGAGCTAGAAGAAACACGCTCCCCGGTTCCGGTACTGTCGAGCCTGCCGGCACTGGGTCGGGTGCAAGACCTTCACCATCGCCCTGCGGTGTTGCCGCCTCAACGCCCGGTTTGAGGACCACTGGGAGGCACGCCGGACTCCACTTCCAGTCGCGCACCCGCGATTCCGCATCCGTGGCGGTTGGCTGCGGGCGAGCGGCGGTGTGGAAGGGGATTCCCAAACCTGGGGCGATCACGGCCACTTCGGACGGGCAAGCGGCAAAAAGCCCGTTGAAGACAGCTCGAATTGGCCACGCGACGCCGGGCCAGCCCGGCGCCCCGCTCGATGAATTCGTCAGCAGCGTTCCTACCGCCCCGTCGATACGGCGCTACGTAACCGCCAAGGAACAGCGTGGGCGATCGTATAGTAGTGAGGTCGTTCAGAGCGCGACTGTTGAAACTGCCGCTCTTCGTTTGCGACGGTGGAGGACGGCACCCAGCAGACCGACGCCAAGAAGCACGCCCCCGAACGTTGAGGGCTCCGGTGTTCCCGTCGAACTGCCGCTAATCGTCAGATCGTTGTTGTCCACGAATGCGTCCAAATCGCTCCCTGACTCCCGCACGAACTCCATAGTGTAGGTAATCGAACGAGTGCCCACGGGGATCGCGTAGTCGTTTGCGTAGTTCGTCCAGGTGCCAAGATGCGAGTCCACATCCGGCGTCGCAACCGTGCCGATCGTGGCGGCGGAGCCGTCCAGGAAGGTCAGTTGGATATAGGCATGGTCGCTGTCAGCGCCCTGATTCAGTCCTTGCTCCCAGAACGAAACGTCCGCCGAAAGAGTCCCGGTGTCAATTAACGTGGTAGTGACGCCTCCGCCGACAATGGAGACGGTTTGTGAAAGAGAACCCAAAGGGCCGATGTGACCGTAGAAGTCCCAGCTTCCAGCGAAGGGATTAATGCCGGGGTCGAATGTGCCATTGTCGACACCGGGATTCGATGTCCCTCCGACGGTCCACCCACTGATACTGCCCGCTTCCGCTCCTGGGTTTGTGAGGAGATTTGCCGTCAGCACACCGGCATGCGCAAGTAGCGGCGTCAGGCCGACTAGCATCGCTTTACTGATCAGATTCATGGTTTCCTCCCATTGGACACAAGAATGCGACCGGCATCCAAGCCGAGCGCCGCGGTTTTCCGCTCATCCTAAAGAAGAATGCTCTCATTGCACGGTCTGCTTTTGTGGACCGGAATCGTAGGCTATTGAACTCGCCTGGCGTCCTGGCCGACACAAGCAGCCTTCATGGACTACAGCGACAACGGAAGGAAAAATGACTCACGCGGGCTGGAGGCGGCGGGTCCACCCCAACCAAAGCGCCCGCAGCGGCATTGACCGGCGCATAGGCCTGGGAATTGGCGGCGTTGCGACTGTTCCGCACGCGACACTCTGGGCGGCGCGGCCGGCCCCAGCCTGCGCACGGGCACACCTCCCCGTCGAGGCGGAACAGAACTCCCGGTGAAAGGGTACGGGCTCCGAAGCGCTTTACGCGCGCGGGGATTGGCTGAACAACCGGCGTCGCATCGCCAGCAGCCCTGCGAGGGCCAACCCGAGCAAAGGCGCTCCCAAAGTGCCAGGCTCGGGAACGGTGTCATACGAGTGGTTATCCGTCTCGAACGCAGGGCTCGAGGAAGACATCACGACCTGAGTTATCTTGCCTCCGGCGGCATAGAAGTTCAGGTAGTCCGCGATCGATTGATCCCCATTCCCGGGGTTGATCAGTTGGTTCCCGGTGTACGATCCGATCAGATCCGTCCCGTCATAGAAGGCGATGCTGTTATACGAGTCCGGACTCCCCATGTACAGCCCGAAGTAGGAAAGCGGCGCGCTGAACGAGATCGTGACGGTGCTTGGCCTGTTGGTCGAGCCAATCGTCAGAAACGTTGTCGAATCGCCGACTGGCGCCGCCCATTGGCCTGGCACCTTACCCTGAACGAATGGAGAGGTTGCACCCGCCCACGAGTACGTGGCGAGACCATCCACATAAGGCGATGACGTACCGGCCAAGAGGCCGTCAAAGGTAACCGTCGTCGCGGTTGGCCTGGAAGTGCAGTCGCCAGCGGACCCACAAGTCTGGCCCCCAAATGTAAACCAGACGGTGGCCGCGGAGAGCGTGGGTACAGAAGCGGCAAGCACACCTGCGAGTACAGTCTTCACCACAATGCGGGGATCCATGTCCCCACGAGTCTACCGGCGCGCGAAGGCACTGTCAAGACTTCCTGGCTGCGTTTCGTACCGGTACTCACACGGCACCTGCGAGCGGAGGACCGGCCTTCGCGCCCATGATCCCGGCTCCCTGGTCGTGCCTCTCACGCCCGCTGTCAGGCGGCCTGCGGCGCCCTGGAGAGAAGTGCGCGGGATCAAGCCGACTTCGAAGTTACGCCGCGCTTGCTCCACAAGCCCTGCCGGCTGGACGAGGCGTGTGCCCTGCATCGCCGGCCTGGACGCGTCGCAGTCAGGATCGGCCAAACAACTGGACGAGGCGCTGCAAGACCGGAGCCTGGACCGGCGCAAAGGGGGTGGCGACGGTGCAATGGCGGCACAGCAGGGGCAGCGATTCGTCGTCCATGGCGGCGCGCACCCGCCTGGCCTCGGCGCCGCGCAGGAGTCGCTGGTAGCTGCTCTCCCACAAGCTCCCCAGCACATGCCGCATGCCATAGTCCATGCAGCACAACAGCACCCTTCCGTCCGGCAGCAGGACGTTGCGGTTGACCGAGCGGCCGGCGCGGCTGCAGGCGATGCGCCCGGCCAGGCGGCAGGGAACCGAGACGCCTTCCACGATATTCCCGGCACGATCGATGACCTCGTCGAGAACGGAAAAGCGGCCGCGGAGCAGTGCAGAGACCTCGCCTCTCAGAGTCCCGTGGCACGAGATCTGCCTTTCGGACTGAACGCGCAGAGGAGTGTCAAACACGCGCTCCAAAAGAGCTAGATAGGCGGATGAGAGCGGGATCGGCGAGTTGCCTTCCGCGTCGGGAACATGAATGACGAAGTAGTCGAACGGAACGCCGCGGATCCGCTCGAAGCCGGCTTCGGTCAGCCCAAGCAACGTCGAATACACCGAGATCAAGTGGCCGCGCCGCGCGGCGTAAAGGAGCATCTCGGTGCACTCCGGGTTCGACCAGGGCTCCGACATCCCCGAGAAATGGATGCTGACATCGAGCGGCAGTTTCTCGACCAGACGGGTGAAGCTCGCAAAGTCGAGTTCGCGTTTCTCGCTCGTGGCGAAGTAACGCCGTACCAACTCCTTCTGCGGACAGAACCGGCAGTTGACGGGACACCCGACGACGGTGGTGATCTCCATGGTCCCGTGCAATGCCATGTTCCTACCTAACGCCCCAAGCCGTACCGCTCGATGCCGATTCCGCTCAGCCTCTCCACAAGGTATTCGTCGTAAAACGTCCGTGGGTCGAAAGGCAGAAGAGTGTCCGGGCTGTGGACAAACGAATGTCCCGGACCGACCTCATCATACTGCTTGTGCCAGCCATTCCGGCGAAGCTCCGGGTTGAAGCGCGGCAACCGCTCCTGGAACACCTTCTTTTCCCCGTGCTCCTGCGAGCGGATCGGGTAATGACGAAGGAGAAACTTGAATGGATAAACGCGCCGGCCAGGGAACTCGACTGTGTGCCCGCCGTTGATGGCGCAATCGACCCGCCCGCGTTGGCGCTTCCAGCCTTTGATCTGCACATCGTGCGCCCACCGCCTGCCGAACCCGAAATGCGAAAACTGCGACTGAAGCTGCAAATCGGAGCGAAAGCCAATTCCAGTCGGCGGGAAAACGATGCAGGTGTGGTTGACCGCGTTGAACCCTTCCTGGTCCACGCGGTATAGAGCCTCGCGAAGAGTGAGGCCCGGCCAGGGCGACTCCCGCATCTCGTCGGGATCCACGTGGATAAACCAATCGGCTTCGGTCTGCGCCGCCAGTTCGGCTTTACGCGTCAGCATGCTTCGCCACTCGTGAGTCTGGCTGGGCCCGCTCTCCGGGAACTTCAGAATCGCCGTCAGGCCCCGGCCGAGGAAACGCGCAGCCCTGTCCGCGGTACGATCTGTCGACCAGTTGTCCAGCAGACAGACGTCGACCCCCTGGGCGATGGTGTGCTCGAGAAAGGGGACGATGACGTCCTCCTCGTTGTACGCACCTGCGAAGGCGACCACGCGAAACCGGGCCGGCACGCTCGGCTCCGGGCGCGGCTCGCGAACGATCGAGAGAATCGTGCTCTGCTGCCGGTCCCGGTCGCAGCACGGTGCCAGGCCGTCAAAAAGAACCTCGAGGCCTGCGTCCTCGAGCAGTTCACGGAATTCCGCCAGACCGCGAGGCCGAAGGCGCGCAGTGAGAATGGCGGCTGGCGCGTCTCTGAGCAGATTTCGTAGCGTCGCCAACAGGTGCTGGGGATGGGCCAGGCGCTCGATCACGCCGGCGCAAACCACGATGGAGCCGCTCGCTCCGGCCCTGCGCGGAGGCTTGAACGTGCCTCGCTCAAAATCGTGCGAGATGCTCTTCCCGACGGCCCAGTGCTCGAGGGGAACGCGGTCGCCGGAAGCGACTGGACTCCTCTCTTCCGGCAGCCGAATCAGACTGGAGACGCGCTCGTACCCGAGGTCCAGTATCCGCCGGCAACCATAGCACTCCGCCAGGTAGGCCGCCAGTTCGTAGACCACCTGACCCTCGATGACCCACGGCTGTTGGGCGGCGACCAGGTGCTCTCGACTGCCAGGTTTGAGGAAGGAGAAGATGTCCGATTTATACCACAGCCCCCAGCAACGAACCGCGACCGTAACGGAGCGGACCTGGCCGTCGGAGCCCTACCGCGCTTCGCCCTGCATGCGCTTCTCGCGACGGCATCGGATCTGGCGGACGGCGTAAATGCGGCGTCCCTGGGTCTCGAAGTAGGTGCGCATCAGGATCTCCCCCAGCAGGCCCGTGCAAAACATCATCAGGCCCGCCAGCAGCAAGAGGCCGCCCGCCAGCATGAGTGGTCCGTGCTCGAAAACCAGGTCGTCCCCCCTGGTGAACTTATGAATCACCAGCCAGCCCAGAATGCCGGTACCCGACAGCGTGCTCACTAGGCCCAGGTTGCCGAACAGCTGCATGGGCCGGGTGAAGTAGCTCAACAGAAACTTGATGGTGATGATGTCGAACAGCACGTGCAGCGTCCGCCCGAGCCCGTAGTGCGAGCTGCCGCTGGGCCGGACGATGTTCTGAATCGGCACCTCGGCCACGCGCGCTCCGTAAGCGCTCGCCAGCGCGGGGATGAAGCGGTGCAGCTCGCCATACAGGTGAACGTCCTTCAGGATCTCGGCGCGGTAGGCCTTGAATGTAGTGCCGAAGTCGTGCAGCTCGATGCCCGACACCTTGGCCATGATCCAGTTGGCGATGCGCGACGGCAGTCTCCGCGTTATCGCATTGTCCACTCGCACCTTGCGCCAGCCGCTCGCAATGTCATAGCCCTCGTCTAGCTTGGCGAGCAGCGCCGGGATGTCTTCGGGCGCGTGCTGCAGGTCGCCGTCCATCGAGACCACGATCTCGCCGGCGGCCTCATGGAACCCGGCGGCAAGCGCCGCGGTCTGGCCGAAATTCCGCCGCAATTGAACGACCTTCAAGTGCGCGTCGGTCTCCGCCAGGTTGGCCAGCAACTCGAAGCTGTGGTCGGTCGAGGCGTCGTCAACGAAGATGACCTCGTACGGCCGCCCGACTGCGGTCAGCACCGACGTGAGCCGGTCATAAAGCGGAAGCAGAGCCGGTTCTTCGTTGTGTACCGGGATCACGACGGAAATCATAGCGTTACTTCAAGTGTACCAAGCCCGTCGCTCGTCGCTTTGAACGCTTCGCGCCCGGGATGCAGTGAGGTGCGCAGCCCGCGCATCCGCCGTAGGACCGTTCGACGGGCGACGGGCGACGAGCGACGAGCGTTCCTACAGCGTCGTCGCGCCCTCGCCCAGCTTCACCGACAGCTTCACCGTGCGGCCGCCCCGGAAAACGGTCAGATCCATCGCGTCCCCCGGACGGTGGCGGCTGAGCGCGCGCGTCAGAGCATCGCGGCTCTCTACCGCCCTGCCGTCCACGTTCATGATCAGGTCGCCACCGGCCTCGATCTGGTACATGCCGATCACCACCGTCCGGGTGGCGCCGTGCAGGCCGGCCCTTTCGGCGGGCGAGTCGGGATCGACCCTCACGATCAGCAGGCCGCCCTCGGTCGGCAATTGCAGCGCCTCTGCCACCTCGCCCGCGACGTACATCACCGAGACGCCCAGCCGCGGCGGAGCGAACTTGCCCCGCGCTGCGTATTCGTTGAGCATCAGCTTGGCGCGGTTGATGGGCAGCGCGAAACCGATGCCGATGTTCGACCCCGGACCGTAGATCGCGGTGTTGATCCCGATCACGTTGCCGTGCGAATCGAGCAGCGGGCCGCCACTGTTGCCGGGGTTGATGGCGGCATCGGTCTGGATCATGTTCTCGAGCGTGCGCCCGCCCTCGTCCTGCAGGCTGCGGCCGAGCGAGCTGATCACGCCCGTGGTCAACGTGCCTTCGAGGCCAAACGGGTTGCCGATAGCCAGCACTTTCTGGCCCACCTGCAGCGGATCGGAGTCGCCCAGGCGCAGAAACGGCAGCTTCTTGCGCGGGCTGATCTGAATGAGAGCTACGTCGTTGGCGGCGTCGCGCGCCAGCACGTGGGCCTTGTATTTCGACTGGTCGGTCAATGTAACTTCAACTTCCTCAGCCCCCGCCACAACGTGATTGTTGGTCAGGATCCGCCCGCTGTCGTCCACCAGGAACCCCGAGCCGGTGCCCTGCTGAGGAATGATTTCCAGAAACCAGTTGCGCCGGTATACGGTGCTGGTGATGTTCACCACCGCCGTGTGCGAGCTGCGGTAGATATCGATGTTGTTGGTCTCGTCCGAGCTAAGCCCGGCCGACTGCGCCACATCGGGACCGGACCAGATCCGTCCCGAGGGCCCCCCGCCGAAATGGAACGGGCTCCAGCGAGCGATCGATGTGATGTAAATGAACGCGCCCACCAGCAAAGTAGCGAGCAACAGGCTCCGGTATCTCATTGCGAAACGCTCCTGCCGGGCGCCGCCGTTCCGGCCAGCTCCCGATAAACCTCCCCTACCTGCCGCAAGGTGTCTTCCTTTTGGCCCGAAGTGTCGATGACGTAATCGGCGAACTTCCGTTTCTCCTCGAGCGGCATCTGGCGGTCGATCCGCGCCAGCGCCTCCTCGCGGGAAAGCCCGCGGCCCATGGCGCGCTCCACCTGCTGCTCGCGCGTGGCGACCACCACGATGATCTTGTCAAACCTCCGGTAGCTGCCCGTCTCGATCAAAATCGCCGCCTCCATCACCGCAATGCCTCCGGGGTCGCGGGCTTCGAGGTCCCCCAGAATCTTCTCCTCGCGCCGGATCACCGGCGGATGTACCAGGCTGTTCAGCTTCGCCAGCCGCTCCGGACGGTCAAACACCTCCGCCGCCAGCCTGGACCGGTCAACCGTGCCATCCGGCGCCAGCACGCCCGAGCCGAACTCGCCGACCACGGCCTCGTAGGCCTCCGCGCCCGGCATCAGAACCTCGTGACCAAGCTCATCGGCCTGGATGAGGTGGCAGCCCAGGTCCGCCAGCGCCTTCCCCACGAAGCTCTTGCCGGAGGCCAATCCGCCCGTCAACCCTACGCGAAGCATGCCTTCCCGAGTTCCCGTTCCGCGGCTTCGATCGTATTCACCATGAGCATGGAAATCGTGAGCGGCCCCACGCCGCCAGGCACGGGCGTATAGGCGCCTGCAATCTCCACCACATCGACGGGATCGACATCGCCCACCAGCAGGCTGCCCTTGCGATCGAACTCCTCCAGCTTCCGGGCCGAATTTCGGAAGATGCGCGCTGCCTCCTCCCGGTCCGAGATGCGGTTGGTCCCGACGTCAATGACCGTGGCGCCCGGCTTGATGAAATCGCGTGTGATCAGCGCCGGCCGGCCGATCGCCGCCACCAGGATATCGGCGCGCGCGCAGACCTCGGCCAGGTTGGGCGTGCGCGAGTGGCAGATGGTCACCGTCGCGTGTTGATGCATCAGCAAAAGGGCGATGGGCTTGCCCACCAGGTCGCTGCGGCCCACCACCACCGCGTGCCGCCCGGCGATGGGGATCTGGTACCGCCGCAGCAACTCCATGATCCCGGCCGGAGTGCAGGGGCGCGGACCCGGCAGGTTAGCCGCCAGCCGGCCCAGGTTCAGCGGATGCAAGCCGTCGACGTCTTTATCCGGAGAGACCGCGAGCTGCACTTTCTTGGGGTCCACTTGCGGCGGCAGCGGGAGCTGCGGCAGGATCCCGTCGATCTCCGGCCTCCGGTTCAGCGACTCGACCAACTCGACGATCTCTTCAGTGGTAGAGGTAGCCGCGGGCGTCAGCTTCTCGCTGTAGATCCCCAGCGCCTGGCAGGTCTTGATCTTGTTGCGTACGTAGATCTCCGAAGCGGGGTCGTTCCCCACCAGGATGACCGCGAGGCCCGGCAGGTGGTCCGCCGCTTTAAGTGCCTCAACCCGCGACCGGCACTCCGCCAGAATCTCGTCGCGAACCCGGTTCCCGTCCAAAAGCATAGCCATTCAATAGGAAGGATAACAGGTTGGCGTTGTGGGGCAGGCGTCCACGCCTGTGCGGGGCGCCACGTCCCGCCCGATTCCTCTCAACCATCCGTGTTCGCCTTGTCTTCTTAACCCGGACCCCACATCGGAGGGCCCCGACGGACCAAAGGCGACGCATTTGGGCGTTCTCTAACCGCCGGCGGGTTTTCCTTACCGCTTCGTTTGTCCTTTTTATCCTGTTCGTCCTGTAGGTTGTGTTACCATGGCTTTCTTCGTCACCCCATTGGGGAAACCAACGAGAGGAAGCCAGGATGAGCAAGAAAGGCTCTTCGTTGTACACCGAGCAACGCATCGACCTACCGGCACTGCGCCAGCACAGGGGTATCTCGCTCAGGGATATCGCCGAAACGACCAAGATCAGCATTCGATTCCTGAAGGCGATCGAAGAAGAGGATTTCGACCAGCTCCCTGGCGGAATCTACAACACCAACTACATCCGCCAGTACGCCCGAGAGATCGGGTGCGAGGAAACCAAGCTGCTGGCCTACTACCGGTCGGTTGTAGAAGCGACGTCCTGAGCCTGCAAAGCAAGGGATCGCATCCATCCCCCTCCTAAACCTCCGCTCCGCCCCAGCCGATAAGGGAACTGAAAGGCGGAGGTAGCGCTCGATGAAGATCAATCAAAGCCCGGTCGACTCGTCGGGAGTGTCACAACTCGGCAAGACCGCCGGAATCGGGTCCGGCGGGGCCGGAAAGACCGGCCTGACGGGGCCGGATCGCGATAGCATCCAACTCTCCGATTTGTCCGCTCACCTGATGGCGTCGGCAAACGCCGGTGCGTCGGACCGGGCTGCGCGCCTGCAGCAACTCACCTCGGACGTCCGTGCCGGGCGCTACCAGGTTGATCCTATGGAATTGAGCCGGCAGATGGTTTCCGAGGCGATCCGGCAATGAGCCGTGGGGAAAGCCAGCTCCGCCTGGCCGAAGCCGCAGCCCAACGCGCGCGGCGGCTGTTGTTGTTTCCGTCGGCCGCTAACCTGGACCGCAGCCGGCCATTGCTCGAGCAGGCCTGTGCCAACCTCGAACAGGTGCGGCGGCTCGCGGGCGGGCAGCAGCCGGCGAGCAAGCGGGAATTGCTGGGCGGCCTGAAGGTGTTGCGTCGGACGGTCGGGCGGGTCGCGGCTCTGCTGGAGGGCGCAGCCCGCTTTCGAGCCGGCTGGTTTGAGGCGCTCAAGGCTACGACGGCCGCCGGTTACAATCAAGCCGGTGAACCGGCGCCTTCCACGCCGCCCCGAAGCCTCTCCGTGGAGGGTTAAGCCGCATGCCGGGCCTGTTCAACACGCTGACGACGGCGGCGGACGCGCTGGGGGTGTTCTCCCAGGCCCTCAACACGGTGGGCAACAACGTCGAGAATTCGGGGACCCCCGGATATGCTCGCCAGGACTTCACGGCCGTGGCGCAGCCCTTCGATCTTAGAATGGGACTCCAGGGCGGAGTCGCGGCGGGCGAGGTGCAGAACAGTCGCGACG
>Ga0265314_10005969_pt1 | contig 10866 bp, 7 predicted proteins | sample 4126metaG_FD_203106 | JGI IMG/M metagenome (GOLD analysis project Ga0265314, IMG submission 203106) | Rhizosphere microbial communities from Carex aquatilis grown in University of Washington, Seatle, WA, United States - 4-1-26 metaG | ecosystem: Host-associated > Plants > Roots > Rhizosphere >... | reverse complement strand
ACGGTGGCGACGAGCTGGCGAACGGCCGGACTCGGATCGGCGGATAGCTTCGCGAGCTCGTCGATCCCGACGAGGTTCACGAGCTTGTTCGGTTCGAACGCGAGCGCGCCGTCGAGCTTCTCCACCTGGGACAGGTGTCCGGCGCGGTATTCCTCGAGCACGGTCTTGGTCGCCGCCTTCTCGTCGAGCACGGTGAGTGCCCAGGCAATCTGAGGCTTCGAGGCGGGCGTCGCCTCGGTGAGCGCCTTCAAGAGCGCGGGCTTCGCGGAGTCGCCCGCGGGCGAGCCGTACTCGGTGATCGCGGTCGCGGCCTGACCACGCACCGCCTGGTCCACGTCGGAGAGCGCGTTGATCGCGAGCCCCACTCCCTGGGGGTCGTTCGCCCAGGCGAGGTGCTTCAACGACTCTTGCTTCAGGTACGAGCTCTCGGACGTCGCGTACTTGCGCCACTCCGGAACCTGCTCGGCCACCGGCAACACGAGGAGCTGCTTCTTGATGAGCTCCGCCTTCTCGACGGGGATCTTCTCGGCTTCCTGCTTCGCGCCGAGGAGCGTGAACGCGGCGAAACCGCCCGCGATCAAGAGCGCGAGGAGGATCGCGAGCGGTTTGACCGCGCCGCGCTTGAAGTTCCCGTCGCCGGAATCGTAGCCGCCGCCCCCAGGGGGGGGCATGCGACCGCCCGGGACCGCCGGGCTGTCGTCGTCATCCGGCGGCCATTTCGCCGCGCCCACGGGGGGCGGCAACGGGTGCGTCTCGGATGGATTCGGACGATGCGGTTCGAGCATGGGGCCTCCGACCGAATCACGTGCTCCCTCAGCACGTGCGGTGCAACGCGGACCTTATCTCAATGAAGAGGCTTCGGGGCGAGGAGACCCGCGAGCTCGGGCCCTGCCCGGCGTTTTCCGCTGCGCGTCATCTCGTGCTCGATGAAAAACTGCGGCAGGGCTGGATGGGGGACTACGATGCACGTCCTGTGGCGACGATCCCGTTGGCCGAAGGTCGCGCGTGGGTACGTCCGGTACGCGCGGCCTCGCTGACGACGGTCGTCGTGACGGCGCTGTCGTATGGGGTTCCCGCCGCGCACGCGGCGAGCGCCGTCGGCGTCGCGTTCCTCGTCGCGACGTACTTGCTCACGTTGCGGAGCGACGACCCGGACGCCGCTCGTCGCTACGGGCTCTCGCTCGGGGGCCTCTTCGATCCCGAGCCCATCGACGTGCTCCGGCTCGTGCGAAGTGCCGTCGCGGAGGTCGGCGTCGCGCTCGCGGTGGTCGCCGTCGTTTTTCCGCCGTTCGTGCTCGGCTTCAAATGGTGGTGGGCGCCGGCCCATGGCTTTCACGCCGCGCCGCTCTCGAGCTTCGCCGACGAAGCGCTCGGACAAATGCTCGTCATCGCGCTTCCCGAGGAGGCGTTTTATCGCGGCTACCTGCAGACGAGCTTGGACGAGGCGTGGGCGCCCCGCATCCGCGTTCTCGGCGCGACGCTCGGGCCGTCGGTGCTCGTGACGAGCGCGATCTTCGCGCTCGGCCACCTCGCGACGGAGGTGAATCCGAATCGCCTCTCGGTGTTCTTCCCGTCGCTCCTCTTCGGCTGGCTCCGCACGCGCCGCGGCGGCATCGGCGCCTCGGCGACATTTCACGCTCTGTGTAACCTCTTTGCGTCGTACTTGGCTCAAAGCTACGGTGTCGGGGCGTGACGCCGGAGCGTTCACGCGCGCCGAACGAGAACCCATGATTCCCCACGTGATGCTCGCCCCCATCATCCATCGAGCCCTCGCCGAGGACCTCGAAGGCGGCGATCTGACGACCGAAGCGACGATCGACGGGACGACCCTCGCCGTCGCCCACGCGCGCGCACGAAACGAAGTCGTCGCGTGCGGTGGCGACGTCTTTCGAGCCGTTTTCCAGGCGATCGACCCGTCGCTTTACGTCACGCTCGACGCCCCCGAAGGAAAACGCGTCGTACGCGGAGACACCTTGTGGACCGTGAAGGGCAGCGCGCGGTCCATTCTCATGGGCGAGCGGACCGCGCTGAACTTCGTACAACGCATGACCGGCATCGCGACGCTTTCGCGACACTACGTCGAGGCCATTCCCGCCGGGTGTCGGACCCGGGTGACCGACACCCGAAAGACCACGCCGGGGTTGCGCGTCCTCGAACGCTACGCGGTGCGAACCGGCGGCGCGCACAACCACCGCGACACGCTCGGCTCGGCCATACTCATCAAGGACAATCACATCATCGCATGCGGCGGCATTCGCACCGCGGTCGAGCGCGCCCGACGACGTGCGCCTCACACCTCCCGCATCGAAGTCGAAGTCGAATCGCTCGCCGCCCTCGACGAAGCGCTCGACGCCGGCGCCGAGATCGTCCTGCTCGACAACTTCTCGCCGGCCGACATCGAGGAAGCCGTGCGGATCGCCAAGAGCCGCGCACTCATCGAGGTATCCGGCGGCGTGACACTCGAGCGCATCGCAACGCTCGCCCGGGCAGGCGTCGACATCATCAGCGTCGGCGCGCTCACGCACTCCGCGCCCGCGGCCGACATCGGCCTCGACTTCGAACCTTCGTGAGCACGACACCACCATGATGATCGCCCCCTTCGCGGCCTTCGACTCCGCGCGCTTCGATCGCTTGAGGCGCGACCGCGGAGTCCGATTCGGACAGCCTCTCACCGTGCTCGCGACGACCGGATCCACCAACGACGACGCGTTCGAAGCGGCGAAGAACGGCGCCGCCGAAGGTGCGCTCTTCGTCGCCGAAGAACAGACAGCCGGTCGCGGCCGTCGCGGCCGCTCCTGGACGTCGCCGCCCGGTGAAAATCTGACGTTTTCGCTGCTCCTCCGGCCGGAGCTGCCCGCCGATCGCGTGAGCGCGGTGTCGCTGCTGGTCGGCCTCGCCGTACGCGCGGCCGCGGCGCGGCGCGTCCCCGAAAGCGTCGCATTGAAATGGCCGAACGACGTCGTCGTCGGTCCGCGAAAGCTCGCCGGCATTCTCGTCGAGAGCCGCGTCACCGGCGCACGCGTCGACGCCGTCGTCGTCGGCGTCGGACTCAACGTCCATTTCCGCGAGCTCCCCGACGAGCTCCGCGGCATCGCCACGTCCCTCGCCGCGCTCGGCGATCCGCTTCCGGATCGCGAAGCGGCGCTCACCGACGTCCTCGCCGAGCTCGAACCGCGCCTCGGCGTCTTCATCGATCGCGGTCTCGCTGGCCTCTTGCCCGAGCTCCGCGCCCACGACGCCCTCGCCGGCGTCCCCATCGGCGTGAGCGGCATTCGCGGCGAAGGCGCCGGCATCGACGGCGACGGCTCCCTCCTCATCAAAGACGGCGCCGGAGAAATCCAGCGCGTCAGCTCGGGAACCGTCGAGCGGTTGTGAGCGGGGGCCGCGGTGGAGCGCCAAGCTCAGAAGGATGCGTCGGAGCGGATGCGGGGTGCCGCAGTTCACGAGTGATGCGCGACGTTCTTGATACGGCTCACGCGGGCGTGGTGGGCGACGAGGCCGCGGAGGCGTGATTTGGCGACGAAGCGGTGGAATTTGGGGAGGTGTTGCCAGAAGGGGTCCTCCCAGCCGAGGGAGCCGTAGGCGCGTTTCATCGCGGTGACCATGCCGGCGCTGAGCACGGTTTCGGCGTTCGTCATCCAGTTCGGGTGCGTCTCGGCGGCCCGCACGAGGAGCGTGTAGAGCTCGGCGAGATCGAGCTCCGGCGAGAGATACCAGGAGGGGAAGAAGAGCGGGTCGTCGGCTTCGAACCAGCCGATGCGTTTGCAATAGGCCTCGAGCGGCGTGCCCGAATAGACGCGGATGCCGGTGCAGAAGAGCACGACGTCGTCGGGAGGGACGTGCTGTTCGCAGAACGCGAGCGTCTCTTTCACGGTGTCGAGCGTCTCGCCGGGCGCGCCGATCATAAAAAACCAGAACGTGCGGAGCTCGGCGCGACGAAGGGCTTCCGCGGCGCGGATAACGGCGCCCTTGTCGTAGCCTTTTTGGAGGCTCGCGAGGGTCACGTCGGAGGCGCTCTCGGGTGTGCACATGACGGTGCGAAAACCGGCGCGCTTCATGCTGGCGATGAAATCGTCGCGAACACCGGCCGGGTTCAAACCCATGGTCGAGAGCTCGACGGGGAGCGCGCGGCGCGAGAGCTCGTCGAGGAGCGCGCGGCCGTGAGAGAGCGGCAAATTGAAGGTCGAGTCGACGAAGTCGACGCTGCGGACGCCGTGAGCGAGCACCGCTTCTTCGATTTCGTCGACGACGTCGACCGATTTTCGGAGGCGATACGACCGCCCTTCGATGCCGTTGTAGACGCAGTACGAGCACTTCAAGGCGCAGCCGCGCTTGGTCTGAATCGAGAACGGCGCGCCGTTCTTCGCGTAGTGCTCGAGGTCTACCCAGCGCCACGCTTCGCTCCGCGCGGACGTCTCGAAGTCGTGCGCGATCGCGCGGCCGCCGATCGGATCGCCCGGCGCCGCGCGCGGGCCGATCGTCGTGAGCAGCTTTTTAGGTCCGGTGCTCCTCGCGATGAGCCCGGGAACCGACGCGGGGTCGACGTCGGATTTGGTTTCCAGGGCCGCGAGCAGGCGCGGCATCGACTCTTCGCCCTCGCCGACGAGCGCAAAGTCCGCTTCGAGGTATTCGAAGCAATCCTTCGGTGACACGTTGACGGCGCTGCCGCCGATGACGAGCTGCGCGGACGGCGCGCCTTCACGGAGCGAGCGCACGACCACGTCGCGGATCTCGGTCAGGTAAAACGTGGGCGCCTCGAAGTTGCAGTTGTCGAGGTTCCGCACGGTGATGCCGATCACGTCGGGGCTGCGACGCTGCGCGGCTTCGAGCGCGGCGGCGGCAGGGTCGTCCACGAACGTGAGGTCCAGCACTTCGACGTCGTGACCCGCGCGAGCGAGCGCCGTCGCGACGTTGGAGAGCCCGATGGGCACCGCCGGCCAGGGCATCCGTTCCCGATTCGGGTTCACGAGAAGGACGTTCACGGCGATTCGTACGCTACGGACTCGAGCTCTGCCGGTCAACGTACGGGCCGCGTGACGGAACGCCGCGCGGAACGTCGCCAGAAACGGCCCCAATTCGATCAGGCGGCGTCGGAGATGCCGAGCCGTTCGGCGCCGAGCGACTCTTCGAGCATGCGCCGCGCACGAAAGAGACGACTCATCACGGTGCCCACCGGGATGCCGAGCTCGTCCGCGGCTTCGCGATACGAAAGATCCGACAGATCGACGAGCTCGACGACGCGGAGGAATTTGCTGGGCAACGCGCGGAGCGCGCGGTCGACCTGGTTCGAGACCAGATAGAGCACGGGCGCGGGCGCCGATTGCGCGGTGAGGTTCGGATCGCCCGCGAATCGTGCGAGCGCCGAGCGCTCGCGCGTCCGACGACGACAGCCGGAGATGAAGATGCTGTGCAGGATCTGACTGAGCCATGCGCGCAGATTCGTGCCGGGTTCGAACGAGCTTTCGAACCGGAGCGCGCGCACGACGGTCTCTTGAACCAGATCTTCTGCTTCGGTGTGAGAGCGAGAGAGGCGGAGAGCGCGCGCTTCGAGCGACGGGAGCAGCGGAGCAATCGCGTCGCGAAACGCCGACGACCGCGAGGAGGGGTCGCAAACGGACGAGATGGGGTGCATGACGTCCCCTTCCGCAACCTTCGTGCCACGCCGAAATCGCGCGAAACCGCGTTATTTCCGTCGAAATCGCGCGTCCGCCGGGACGCGGGCGCGTGTCAAAGTGGCAGCGCGCTTCGGGCTCGTGTCAGGCCGGCAAGGACTCCGGGCACTCTGTCGGCGATTTCGTGGGCGAGGAGACCGCGATCCGCGCCGAGCTCCGCCGCCCAATCCTCGCCCGCGCGGCCGTGCACGAACGCGCCGAGGCACGCGGCGCGAAACGGGTCGTAGAGTGACGCGAAGAGCGCGGCGATGATGCCCGAAAGCGTGTCGCCCGAGCCGGCCGTGGCGAGCGCGGGCGTTCCGGTGGGGTTCACCACGGGGAGCTCGCCGGGCGCGCCGATGAGCGTGCGGGCCCCTTTGAGGAGCACGACGCTGCCCGAACGATCGACCGCGCGTGCGAGCGCGCCGAAGCGATCGTTTTCGACGTCCGCGGTGGCGATGCCGAGGAGCCGGCCCATCTCGCCGGGATGTGGCGTGAGGACGAGGCGACCGCGCGCACCCGGAAGCGCGTCGAGGCGACCGGCGAAATGCGTCAAGGCGTCCGCGTCGACGACCTTGAGGCCGTCCCAGGCGAGCACGACGTGCTCGACCACGCGACGCGCTTCGGGGCCGTGACCGATGCCGGGCCCGACGGCGACCGCGGACGCGCCTTTCAACGCATCGTCGAGCGACGCTTCGAGGCGTGCTGGATCGATCCGAGCCGTCATTTCTTCGAGCACGCGCCGATCGACGGCGTCGGCGGCGTCGGGGAACGTGCAGATCGTGGCGAGGCCCGCGCCGGCGCGGAGCGCGCCGCGCGCGACGAGGAGCGCGGCGCCGGTTTTTCCCGCCGAACCCGCGACGACCACGACGTGCCCTGCGCCCCCCTTATGAACATCGAGGGAGCGCGGCGAGACCCACCGCGACACGTCGGACTCCTCGAGAAGGCGCGCACTGGTTCCGACGTGGTCGACGAGCGATGGCGGGACGCCGATGTCGACGACGGTGACGCGTCCGGCACGCGCGGCGCCCGACGACGTGACGAGCCCGAGCTTCAGGCACGCGAACGTGACGGTCTCGGTGGCAGCGATGGAACGGCCGTGGGAAACGCCGGTGTTCGCGTCGAGCCCGGACGGAATGTCGAGGGCGATCACGGTCCGGTTCGCTTCGTTCACGCGATCGATGAGCGACGCGAAGAGGCCGCTCACGTCGCGATCGAGCCCCGTGCCGAGCAAAGCGTCGACGACGAGGACCGAGCGCCGAAGCGCGTCGGAGAAGCGCTCGAGGCTCGCGTCGTCGACGACCACGACGTCGCCGCCGAGTCCGACCAACGCGTCGTGGTTCGCGAGCGCGTCGCCCGTGAGTCGATCGCGGCGCGACGCAAAGAGGACGCTGACGTCGCGCCCGCGCGTGAGGAGCAGGCGCGCGACGACGAAGCCGTCGCCGCCGTTGTTGCCCGGGCCGCACACGACGGCGATCGGCCCGGGACGCTCGCGGAGACGCGCATCGACGAGCTCCGCAGCCCCGCGACCCGCGTTCTCCATCAGGACGAGGCTCGGGACGTGGCACACGTCGATGGCGTGCCGGTCGAACGCGCGGATCTGGTCGCGCGAAACGACGGGGAGCACTTACGCTCCCGCGCGCGGCAGCGCTCGGCTACGGCTCACTCGTGAACTCCCAGTCGTAGCCGAGGAGCTCCGCCTTCGGCGTCGGCAAGGACTCGCCGTTCGGGCCGTCGCGACGGACGACGATGGTGTGACGAGCCGCGGTGTCTTCGCTCTCGCGGGCCACGACGTTGATGACGTTCACGCCGGGGTTCAACGGGACGTCGATGCCGAAGTTCAACTTCGTCGGGTCGGCGGCCTTCTTGTTGGATTGGTAGAACACCTTGCGAGCGCCGACGAAGACGTAAGCGTCGAGCACCTGATCCGCGTCGTGTGCGACGCCGCCGATGCGCACGTGGTCGTCGCGGGTCGCGAGCTTCGCGGGGGCGACCTCGAGGAGCGGCGGCGAACGGCCGAGCAGCGGATCGAAGGTGAATTTAGCGTGCTTGCCGGCCGCGGCGGCGACGGCCACCGACTCGATGAAGCCGAAGCGCGTCCCGCCGAGCGACACCTTGGTGAAGTCGGAATACGTGCCGAGACGCTCGACGATGGAGCCTTTCTTCAGATCTCCGACCACGCGTGCCGCGGTCAGCGGCTGACCGCGCACGCGAGCTTCGTTGTTCACGGTGACGACGTCGTGCGCGGGATCCATCGTCCAGCCGGTGCTCGCGACGGGGATCGACACTTTCTCGCTCGAAACGACGTTCAAGTCGCGATCGGCGATGCTGAGCTCCATCTTGGCGAGGTTGTCCTTCAAGCCGTCGAGGACGTCGAACGTGAACGAGACCTGACGTTCGTCGCCGGGGTTCATATTCGAGACGTCGAAGCGCCCGTTGTGAAGGAGCAAGCCGTCACCGGTGAGGTTTCGGATGTTCGCCTGCGTCTCGTACGAGCGGCCCGCGCCGACGTTCTTGACGGTCAGGTACATGGTCGCGCCCTCGCCGCGCGCGATCTGACCATCTCCGTTGCCGGGTCGGTCGTCGACGACCTGGTACGTGTAGGCGAAGAGCGGCTGCGGCAGGCTCTTCACCGTGGGCCGGAGCTCGACGTCGGCCGGGGCGTCGCCGCCCTCGGCGTTGAAGCGGACCTTCACGACGTCTTGCCTCGTCACCGCGTTCATCGGAAGCTTGCACACGCGATCGGCGCCGTTCGGCACCGGCGTGGTCGAACCGGCCTTGTGTCCCTCGGTGTCGCACCACCCGAGCGGCGCCTTTGCCGTCACGGTCTTGCCGGGGTCGATGCGACCGAAGAGCAGCTCCTTTTCGTCGTAATAGCCGCTGTCGCTCTTGGTGATGGCGCGGAGCTCGTAGACGGGTTCGTTGCTCTTGTTCGTCACCGAGACGCGGAGGCTCATGGGCTGTCCGGCGACGACGGTGTCGCCCGGGCGATCGGTCGTCACGCTGACGTCGTAGTCGGTGCTCTTCGGGCCGCCCTTGTACCCTTTCGGCGGCGATTCCCAGTCGATACCGAGCTTCTTCAGCTCCTCGGCGAGGGCCGCGAGCTCCGTCGTCTGTTCCTTCTCGACGAAGGGCTTGGCGGACGCGACCTCGTCCTGACGGCGGCCTTGCGGCAGCTGCGCGACGAGATCGCGCGCGAACCGTACCGGGAAATCGAGCCGGAACTCGTCGTCGGTATCCCCGCCGCGATCGAGGAGGTCGAGCTTCTCCGACACCGGCATGTCGTAGCGGAGCGTCATGTACGGTTGATCGGGCGCGGCCGAGCCGTTCTGGAGGCTCTTCATCAGGTCGCGCTCGCGCGGCCGATGCTCGGAGCGGACGAGGTCCATCTCGAGGGGATCGGCGACCATGCGATCGAGCTCGATGTCCGGGGTGACGCCGACACCCTGAATCGAAACGTCGCCCGGAGTGAGGTACTGAGCGATGGTGAGCTTGAGCGCCGCGTCGCCCGCGATGCGCGGGAAGACGAGCTGCACGCTGCCCTTGCCGAACGACGTCTCGCCCACGATGACCGCGCGATCGAGGTTCTTCAAAGCCCCGGCGACGATCTCGCTCGCGCTCGCGCTCGAGGCGTTCACGAGGACGACCATGGGGTACGGCGGCTCGGTGCCGCGGCGCTGCGCGACTTTCTCGTCGCGTGGCTCCGACCCGCCGACGGTCGCGACGATGACGCCACGCTCGAGAAAATGATCGGCGACCTTGGCCGCCTGATCCAAGAGACCACCCGGGTTGTCACGGAGATCGAATACCAGGCCCTTGAGGCGCTGCTTCTTCCGGAGCCCGTCGAGCGCCTGATCGAGCTCGTCCGAAGTGCTCGACTGGAACTGCTTGACGCGCACGTAGCCGATCCCCGGCGCGAGCTGACGCGAGTCGACCGATTCGATGCTGATTTCTTCGCGAGTGAGCTCGAACGGCTTGGCGTTCGCCCAGCCTTCGGGGCCGTCGCGATGCACCCAGATCGTCACCTTGGAGCCGGGCTTGCCGCGGAGCCGGCCGACCGCGTCGTCGAGCGGCATGTTCAAGGTCGACTCGTTGTTGATCTTGTTGATCCGATCGAGCCGCTTGAGCCCGGAGCGACCGGCAGGCGTCCCCGGCATCGGGCGCATGATCGTGAGCATCTGATCGCGAATCGAGATGACGATGCCGAGACCGCCGAAGTGGCCTTGCGTCGAGAGGTTCATCTCCTCGAACGCCTCGGGGCTCATGAACACGCTGTGCGGGTCGAGCGTGCGGAGCATGCCGTTGCACGCGGCGTATTCGACCTCGCGGAGATCGACTTCGCTGTCCTTCAAGTGCTGCTGAAGGAACGCGAACACCTCGCGGAGGCGCGCCGAGACGTCCCAGGGACCCTGCACGTTGTCGACGCGGAAGTCGCGTTCGTCGGCGTCGACGCGCACCTTGACGGTCGGCGAGTGCTCGTCGTGGAGCACGATGACCTGCGCGACCTCTTGCTGCACCTGGTCGAGCGCCGAAAGGAACATCAGGCGCGGCTTGACTCGGGTCGGGTCGACGTATTTTTTCCGGATGAGGTCGAGCGTCTCGTTCACCGCGGAGAGCCGCGTGAGGTCGTACGTGGTCTTGTCGGTGCCGGGCGCGGTGACCGCTTGCGCGGCACCGAGCCCCTTCCAGAGGCCGCCCGTGCCGAAGTGCAGCGCGAGGTTCGTCGCGAGTGCGAAAACGCCGAGGACGAAGAGGGTGCGGAGCGCGCGCTCGAAGAGACGCATTGCGGATCAGTATAGGGGTTGTCGCCGGGCGTCGACCGCGGAAACCGCGCTACTCGCGGTCGAGTCCTTCGGAAGCGCCGAGGGCGCCGCCCGTCGCGGCGCCTCCGCGCGGGGCGGGCGCGGCGGCCGCCGGCGGGCCGTCGACGTCGGTGACCTTTGCGGGAGCGACTTTCTCGTCACGTTCGATCGAATATCGGACCAACGCCCGTAGGGTTTTGTTCCGCTGGACGTTACCGAGGAGCATCTTGATGTCCTCGTAGACGGACGGGTCGACGGCGAGCGCGCCCAAGGTTCCACGACCCGCCTTGATGCCGTCCACGATGCCCCGCGCGTCGTGGGCGATGGCGTTGAGATCGCCCACGAGTTGTTGCGTCGCGTCGTCGCCGTAAAGCAAGCTGTGGGCGATGCCGTTGCCCTTCCGCACGCCTTCG
>Ga0265314_10005967_pt1 | contig 10873 bp, 9 predicted proteins | sample 4126metaG_FD_203106 | JGI IMG/M metagenome (GOLD analysis project Ga0265314, IMG submission 203106) | Rhizosphere microbial communities from Carex aquatilis grown in University of Washington, Seatle, WA, United States - 4-1-26 metaG | ecosystem: Host-associated > Plants > Roots > Rhizosphere >... | reverse complement strand
GGGCGACTTCACCACCGCACCGGAGATCAGCCAGATGTTCGGCGAGATGGTTGGCCTGTGGCTGATTCAGGCCTGGGCCGACCAGGGCTGCCCCAAGAATCCGCGGCTGGTGGAACTGGGGCCGGGCCGCGGCACCCTGATGGCCGACATCCTGCGCACCGCCAAGGTGGCGCCGGAGTTCCTGGTGGATCTGGACGTGGTGCTGATCGAGGCGAGCCCGGTCCTGCAGGAGATGCAGGCGGGCAAGCTGCGCGGGTCCGGCGCCGATTTGAGTTGGCAGCCGCAGTTCGATGACAGCCTGACCGACCGGCCGCTGTTTCTGGTGGCCAATGAATTCTTCGATACCCTGCCGGTGCGCCAATATGTAAAGACCGCGCGCGGCTGGTGCGAACGCATGATCACCGTCAAGGATGGCGAGCTGACATTCGCGCTCGCGCCCGTGCCGCTGCCGCCGGCCGCCGTTCCCGCCGGACTGGAAACCGCGCCCGAAGGCGGGGTCTATGAAACATCGCCGGCCGCGACGGCGCTCGCCGAAGACATTGCCCGCGCCATTGCGGCGCGCGGCGGCGCAGGGCTGATCATTGATTATGGCTATAGCGAGCTTGACAAGGGTCAGAGGGCCGGTTTTGCCGAAACCCTGCAGGCCGTGGGTGGACACCGTTTTGTCGATGTGCTGGCCGAGCCCGGCGAAGACGATCTGTCCGCGTATGTGGACTTCGCCGCGCTGGCGGCCGCCGGCAAGCGCGGCGGCGCTGGCGTGTCCGGGCCGGTGACCCAGGGCGCATTCCTCGCCAATCTCGGCATTACCGAGCGGGCGGAGCAGTTGATGAAGGCCAATCCCGAGGAAGCCCGGACTCTTCTGGCCGCCACCGAGCGGTTGATCGGCCATGACACGATGGGGCGGCTCTTCAAGGCGCTGGCGCTGATGCCGCCCGCCATCACCGATGTCGCGGGCTTTCCACCATGAAGCGTCTTGAGGCGAAGGGGTTGAACGCGCCCCGCATCGCCCATGGCTTCTTCGGCCGCGAGGGCGGGGTGTCGCACGGCATCTATGCCTCGCTCAATTGCGGTCCCGGTTCGAAAGACGATTCCGCCGCGGTCGCCGAGAACCGCCGGCGGGTTGCGAACGCGCTCGCGCCGGAGGTCCGGCTGATCAGCCTGTCCCAGGTCCATAGTCCCATCATCCATACCCTCCCGGTCCCGGGACCTGAGGACGGCAAGCGCCTTGAAGGCGATGGCATGGTGACGGCGACCCCAGGGCTGGGCCTTGGCATTCTCACGGCCGACTGCGCGCCGGTGCTGTTTGCCGATGCCGAGGCGGGCGTGATCGGCGCCGCCCATGCGGGATGGAAGGGAGCGCTCGCCGGGGTGCTGGAAGCCACGCTGGAGGCGATGGAAAAGCTGGGCGCGTTGCGGATACGGATCAGCGCCGCCATCGGCCCTTCGATCAGCCAGAAGAATTACGAGGTCGGCGCGGATTTTCGCGACCGGTTTCTGGAAACGGGGGCGAAGGACGAGCGCTTCTTTGTCCCATCGGACCGGGAGGGTCACTTCCGCTTCGATCTACCCGGCTATGTGGTCCATCGCCTGACCCAGGCCGGCACAGGGTCGGTCGAAACACTGGGGATTTGCACCTATCCCGCGGAAAACGGCTTTTTCAGTTTCCGCCGCACCACCCATGCCGGGGAGCCGGACTATGGGCGGCAAATCTCGGCAATTGTGCTTACCAAGTAACAGACGCACCGGAAGCGCCCTTCTCCGGTTGCGATTGCAAAGCCCAGCCGCTAAAAGCCCGTCATTAAAGTTACACGTGGTGCACAGGGGCAAGTCCGATGACGGATCTCAACGGATCGCGGGGCATGCGCCTGATCGCAGGCAACTCCAACAAACCGCTTGTCGACGCCATCAGCGCCTATCTGGGATTGACCCCGGTCAAGGCCGATGTGCGGCGCTTTTCCGACGATGAGATCTTCGTCGAGGTTCGCGAGAATGTCCGCGGCGAGGACATGTTCGTGATCCAGTCCACCAGCGCGCCCGCCAACGACAATCTGATGGAATTGCTGATCATCATTGACGCGCTTCGCCGCGCCAGCGCCCGGCGCATCACCGCGGTGATCCCCTATTTCGGCTATGCCCGGCAGGACCGCAAAGTCGGTCCGCGCACGCCGATCTCCGCCAAGCTGGTGGCCAACATGATCACCGAGGCGGGCGCCAACCGCGTGCTGACCGTGGATCTGCATGCCGGCCAGATCCAGGGCTTCTTCGATATCCCTACCGACAATCTTTTCGCTCAGCCGGTGATCGTGAAGGACATTGCCGACAATCTGAATGGCAAGAATCCGATGGTGGTGTCGCCCGATGTCGGCGGCGTGGTGCGCGCCCGCTCGCTGGCGCGCCGCCTCAACACCGACCTCGCCATCGTCGACAAGCGCCGCGAAAAGGCCGGCGTCTCCGAAGTGATGAACATCATCGGCGATGTTGAAGGCCGGCCCTGCATCCTGATTGACGATATCATCGATTCGGGCGGCACCCTGTGCAACGCCGCCGAGGCGTTGCTGAACAATGGCGCCACGGAAGTCTATGCCTACACCACCCATGGCGTGCTGTCGGGCAAGGCAGTGGAGCGCATCAAGAATTCCAAGCTGAAATCCATGGTGGTGACCGATTCCATCCAGGCCACCGATGCGATGAAAGCCTGCGCCAATATCCGCACCATCTCCATCGCCCCGCTGCTCGGCGAGGCGATGCGGCGCATCAACAACGAGGCGTCTGTTTCCAGTCTGTTTGATTGATTTTTAACCCCCTCCGTCCGCGACTATCACGCACTCGCTTCGCTCGCGCAAAGGGGGAGGCAGGTCATAGCCCTAGCGGAGGGTCGCGCCGCGAAATGCGGCGCTCCAGACAATTAAGCCAGAAGCGCGATGACCACCGCTTCGATGGTCAGCGCCAGCGCCCAATGACCGCCGTCAATGATGGTCAGGGTGTAGTGGCGCTGCTGGAAGGAGTAATTCACCAGCAGGGAAACGCCGATCAGCCCGACCCCGATGGTCAGCCCGATCAGGGCGCTGGGGCCAACGCCCACCACACCCATGCTGGCCAGCAGGTAATAGATGGTCGCCGACATCACCAGGGCGGCCAGGAAGGACACCACCAGCAGGTTCAGGGGCATCTTCTTGTCTTTGCAGGAGTCGGGATCGAGCCCCTGGGCGCGCTGCCAGGGCTTGCCCAGCACCCCGTACCAGACGGCACCAAAGATCCAGGCGGCCACCCCGGCGGCCAGAATGGCGATAATGGGATTGTGCATGTCGTCCTCCCCGCTCTGAGGCAAGGCTAGCACGGGTTGGGACGGTCAAAACCGCCCGGTTGCACGGAAAGCCGCCTTCCGCTAAAAGCCTCGCCTTTCCGCATATTTGCCGGCAAAGCCGGCCCCGAAGGATCAGGAAAATGGCGCAAGTTCAAGAGCTTAAGGTGGAAGCGCGCGGCGCGACCGGCAAGGGTCCGGCCTTCCAGGCGCGCAGTAAGGGCCTGATCCCCGCTGTGGTCTATGGCGGAACCGAAGACACCCAGAATGTGGCCGTGGACGCCCGTACCCTGGAGCGCCAGATCGAGGCCGGCCATTTCCTCACCACCCTGATCATGCTGGACGTCGCCGGCAAGAAGACCCGCGTGATCCCGCGCGAGGTGCAGCTCGACCCGGTCAGCGACCGCCCCGTGCATGTGGATTTCATGCGTCTTGCCGAAGGCGCCACCGTGCGGCTGGAAGTTCCGGTACACTTCAATGGCGGCGACGTTTCCCCGGGCCTGAAGAAGGGCGGCGTGCTCAATATCGTGCGTCACTCCATCGGCCTGATCTGCCCGGCCGACAAAATTCCCAATACCGTCGAAGTGGACGTGTCGACCCTGGACATCAACGAATCCATCCACATCAACGCTCTCACCTTGCCGGAAGGCGTCAAGCCGATCATTCGCGGCCGTGACTTTACCGTCTGCTCGATCGTGGCGCCCACCAGCGTCATCGAAGAGCAGCGCGCCGCTGCTGCCGCTGCTGCCGCTGCTGCTACCGCGCCGGTCGCGGAAGCTGCCCCGGCCGAAGGCGCCGCTCCGGCCGCTGGCGCGGCGCCTGCCGCTGGTGGTGCTGCTCCGGCCGCCGGTGCCAAGCCGGCTGCCGGTGCCAAGCCGGCCGCCGCTCCGGCCAAGAAGTAAGCCGCCGCCGAGGGAGGCGTCTCCTTCATGGACACGCCTTTGCTCATCGCTGGCCTGGGGAATCCTGGCAGCCAGTATGCGCGAAACCGGCACAATGCCGGCTTCATCGTCGTGGACATGCTGCACGCCGAATATGGCTTCGGCCCCTGGAAGGCCAAGTTCGAGGGGCTTTTGTCGGAAGGATCGCTGGGCGGGCGCAAGACCTATCTGCTCAAGCCCCAGACCTACATGAACCTTTCCGGCGACAGCGTGGGGCCGGCCCTGCGCTTCTTCAAGCTGCCGCTTGATGCCCTGGTCGTGGTGCATGACGAGATCGACCTGGCTGCGGGCAAGCTGAAGGTGAAGACCGGCGGCGGCGATGCGGGCCAGAACGGGTTGCGCTCCATCACCGCCACCTTGGGGCCGGATTATCGCCGCGTGCGGCTGGGCATCGGCCATCCCGGCGAGAAAGCCAAAGTCAGCGGCCATGTGCTGCAGAATTTCAGCAAAGACGATATCGACTGGCTGAAGCCGCTGGTGGAAGCGATGGTGCAAGCCGCGCCCCTGCTGGCAAAAGACGACGATGCCGGCTTCATGAGCAAGGTGGCCGTGCTGCTCAAGCCGCCGGCAAAAAAAGAACCGAAAAAGAAAGAAGAGTAATGGGTTTCAAATGCGGAATCGTGGGCCTGCCCAATGTCGGCAAGTCCACTTTGTTCAACGCCCTGACGCAGACCGCGGCGGCGCAGGCGGCCAACTATCCCTTCTGCACCATTGAGCCCAATGTGGGCGATGTGGCAGTGCCTGACCCACGGATCGACACCCTGGCCAGGATCGCGTCTTCGGCCGAGATCATCCCGACCCGCATCACCTTCGTGGACATTGCCGGCCTGGTGCGCGGCGCCTCCAAGGGCGAAGGGTTGGGCAACCAGTTTCTGGCCAACATCCGCGAAGTGGACGCGGTGGTGCATGTGCTGCGCTGTTTCGAGGACGACGACATCACCCATGTCGAGGGCAAGATCGATCCCATCGGTGATGCCGAGACGGTGGAAACCGAACTGATGCTGGCCGATTTGGACAGCCTGGAGAAGCGGTTGCCGGCGCTGGAAAAGAAAGCCAAGGGCGGCGAGAAAGAAGCCAAGGAAGCTGTGGCGCTGGTGATGAAGGGGCTGAGCCTGCTGCGTGACGGCAAGCCGGCGCGGCTGGCTGAGCTGACGCCGGAAGAGCGCGGGCCCTACAACCAGCTCGGCCTGATGACGGCCAAGCCGGTTCTTTATGTGCTGAATGTGGAAGAAGCATCCGCTGCGACCGGCAACGCCATTTCGGCGCGCGCCGAAGAGATGGCGAAAAAGCAGGGCGCCAAAAGCGTGGTGATCTCGGCCAAGATCGAGGAAGAGATCGCCCAGATGCCGGCCGAAGACCGGCCCGATTTTCTTTCCAGCCTTGGCCTGGAAGAGCCCGGCCTCAACCGCCTGATCCGCGCCGGTTATGACCTATTGGGTCTTCTCACCTTCTTCACCGTGGGCCCCAAGGAAGCCCGCGCCTGGACCGTGACCAAGGGCTCACGGGCGCCGCAGGCCGCCGGGGTGATCCATACCGATTTCGAGCAGGGCTTCATCCGCGCCGAGACGATTGCCTATCCTGATTATGTCGCCGGCAATGGTGAAGCCGGCGCGCGCGAGGCGGGCAAATTCCGCCTTGAGGGCAAGGATTACGTCGTCGCCGACGGCGACGTGATGCATTTCAGGTTTAATAACTAACCCTATTTGTCATGGCCCGCTTTATGCGGGCCATCCATACGGTGACAGGTTTATGGATGGCCCGGACAAGCCGGACCATGACGACTGAGTAAACGGCTCAGTTCTTCACAAACTTCCGGAAATTCGGAACGTTGGTGAAGCCGGCAAAGATATTGCCGTCGCGATCCACCGCCACGCCCTCGATGGCGTTGTATTCGCCCCAGGGCAGGTACCCCAGCACCTTGCCGTCGCTGATCTTGCCCCAGCGGATGCCGTTGCCGAAGCCGGGATTGTTCTTGGCGTTCGACAGCGAATCCGCGACATAGATCATGTCGTCCTTGGTAATGAAGATGCCGCTGGGCCGGCCAAACTGTTTCCATTCATCCAGGAACTTGCCCTGCTGGTCGAAGATCTGGATGCGGCTGTTGGAGCGGTCGGCGACATAAAGCCGGCCCGCCTTGTCCATCGCCAGCCCATGCGGCGCATTGAACTCGCCGGGCCCGGCGCCCAGCTTGCCCCAGCTCAGCAGGAATTTTCCGTTGCGGTCATATTTGAGAATTCGGGCGTTGGTCTTTTCGCTGTGGCCATCGGCGACAAAGATGCTGCCGTCCGGCGCCACCAGCACATCGGAGACGCCGTTGAAGCGGTCGGTGGCATCGCCCGTGGTGCCGGAGACGCCCATGGTGCGCAGCAGCTTGCCGTCTGCCGTATATTCATGGATCACGTCGGCCACCACGCCGCTTTGCGAAATGCCTTCGACCAGCCAGATGTGCCGGTCGCTGGAGACGAAGATGCCGTGGGGATAAAGGATTTCGCCCCTGCCCCAGTTTTTCACCGCCTTGCCCTGGGCATTGAACTCGTGGACGGGATCGAGGTCCTTGGTCTTCGAGCAGCCGTCATCGGACGTGCCGCAGCGCTCGAAGACCCAGACGCTTTTGCCGTCCGGGTCCATGTCGACCGCAGACGTGCCGCCGATCCGCCGGTCCAGCTGTGCCCAGCCGGCATCCTCGTGATAGGGATTGGGGTAGTCGTTGGGATCGTGCGGCGGCGGCATGGCCGGCGCTTGCGCCACGCCCACGTGGGTCGCGGGCACACAGGCCGAAGCCGCCAGAAGCAGCAGACTGGTCAGCAAGGGAATGACCAAAACCGCGCGCATATACCCCTCCCCAATTCTTGTTTTGGGAGAGGTTAGCCGAGCCGTCCGTCAGCGCAAGCTGGCTTCAATATTCCCGCCATCGACCGTGACGACCGCTGCCGTGGTCTTGGTGGCCGTGGCCAGATAGACAAAGGCCTCGGCCACGTCATCGGCCGTGACCTCCCGCTTAAGCAGGTTGCCGGCCATGTAATCGGCCTCGGAAACGCCGCGCGCCTTGGAACGGGCCGCCACCATCTCGTCGGTCAACAGCCCGCTGCGGATGCGATCGGCATTGACCGCATTGGCGCGGATGCCGTCCTTGCCATGATCCAGGGCATATTGCTTGACCAGGAACAGGGTCGCCGCCTTGGGCAGGCCATAGGGCCCGAAATCCTTGCCTGGATTGACCGCCTGCTTGGAGGTGTTGAACAACAGGCAGCCGAAAGTGCCCTGCGCCTGCATGATGCGGGTGGCCTGCTGCGCCACCGCCTGATGGGCCCAGAAGTTCAGTTCAAAAGACTTCCGCAGAGTCTCGTCATCCACCTGGCCGATGGTGCCCTGCCAGGCCGCGCCGGCATTGGAAACCACGATGTCCACGCCGCCGAAGGCGCTGGCCACGGCATCGAAGGCCGCGCGTACCGATTTGGGATCGGTGACGTCGCACTGCACCGCCAGCGTCTTGCCGCCGACGGCCTTGGCCGCCGCCTTCGCAGCATCCAGATCGCGGTCGAGAATGGCGACTTCCGCGCCCTGCTTGGCCATGGCTTTCGCCGTGGCCGCGCCGATGCCCGAACCGCCGCCGGTGATCACCGCCACCTGGCGGGCCAGCGCCTTCTCGTTGGACTTGCCCAGCTTGGCCTGTTCCAGCGACCAGTATTCGACCTCGAACATGTCGAATTCGCTGATCGGCTTGAACTCGCCGATGGCTTCGGCGTCGGTAATCACTTCCACCGTGTTCTCGGCGATGTCGGCTGCGATGGCGGCATCCTTGGCGGACGCGCCGACGCCGAACAGGCCCACGCCCGGCACCAGGATCACCCGCGGCAGAGGGTCCAGTTCCTTTTTCTTCTGCACGCTCTTGTCGTTGTTGCGGGCGAAATAGTCGTGATAGCGGGCGACGAAACTATCGACCGCCGCCTGCACGTCCTTTTTCCATTCCTCCAGCTTGCCCGCCTCCGGCGCCGGCACCACCAGCGGCCAGTTCTTGGTGCGGATGGTGTGATCGGGCGTCACCACGCCCTGCTGGGTATAGCGCGCGATCTCCGCGCCGTTGACGTAGTCGAGAATCGCCGGGTTGGAGCGGAAATTCAGGATCTGCCGCTTGGCGGTGCCGGCGCTGGCATTCTTCTCCAGCGCCACCGCGCCGCGCAGGATGGGCGCGATCTCCGGCAGTGCGGCGACGTTGGCGGGCAGCTTGGCTTTGGCCCGCTGCTTGCGCTGCCGGCCCAGGCGTTCTTCCGCCAGGGTGACGAAATGGATCATGCGCTCGTAAGCCTGCTTGGCCGAGTCGCCGACGGTGAAGATGCCGTGCTGGAGCAGAACCAGGCCTTCCACCTTCGGATTCTTGTCGAACACATCGGCCACCGATTTGGCCAGGGCAAAACCCGGAATGGTGTAAGGCACATAGGCGACCTTGTCGCCATAGACCTCCCGCGCCATCGCCTCGCCGTCCGGCTGGTCCACCAGCGACAGCACGGCAGTGGAATGCACATGATCGATGAATTTGTGCGGCAGAAAGGCGTGTAGCAGCGTTTCGACTGATGGATTGGGCGAACCCGAATCCAAAAGATTTATACGCTGATAATTGACCATGTCCTCGTCGGACAGCTTGTCCAGCTTGCGCAGCTTGCGCACCGGCTCCAGCTTCACCGCCGGCAGGCCCGCCGGTTCGATATAGCCCATGTCCCAGCCCGAGCCCTTGATGCAGATCACTTCCACATCCTCGCCCAGCATATCTCTGACTGTGGTCTTGACCGACGTGTTGCCACCGCCATGCAGCACCAGCTTGGGGTCCTGGCCCAACAGGCGTGTGGTATAGGTGCGCAGCGCCAGATCCTCGTTGATGCCCTTGCCGGCATAATCGCTGACGAATTTCCGCGCGTCGGCGTCGGACCATTTGGACTGCATTGGCGGCTATTCCTGACTTTCGGAAAACAGGCTGCGTAAGCCCTCGGGGGTGGCGGCGCAAGTGCCGCGTTCGGTGATCAGGCCGGTAACCAGCCGGGCCGGCGTCACGTCAAAGCCCGGATTGGCGGCGCCCGAACCGGGCGCGGCGATTTCCACCACTGTCACGGAACCGTCAGGAAGCCGGCCGCTCATTTTCAGCACTTCGTCTTCCGAACGCTCCTCGATCGGGATGTCGCGGCCGCTCTCAAGCGTCCAGTCGATGGTGGAACTGGGCAGCGCCACATAAAAAGGCACGCCATTGTCCTTGGCCGCCAACGCCTTCAGATAGGTGCCGATCTTGTTGGCGACATCGCCATTGGCGGTGACGCGGTCGGTGCCGACGATCACCATGTCCACCTCGCCGGCCTGCATGTAATGGCCGCCGGCATTGTCCGCCAGAATGGTGTGCGGCACGCCATGGCTGCCCAGCTCGAAGGCGGTCAGCGAGGCGCCCTGATTGCGCGGCCGGGTTTCGTCCACCCAGACATGCAGCTTGATGCCTTCGTCATGGGCCAGATAGATCGGCGCCAGGGCGGTGCCGTAATCCACCGTCGCCAGCCAGCCGGCATTGCAGTGGGTGAGGATATTGAGCGGCCCTCCCGCTTTCTTCTCGGCCAACGCGCGAATGATCTTGAGACCGTTCTGGCCGATGGCCTTGCTCATCGCCTCGTCTTCGTCGGCGATGGTGCCGGCTTCCTGCCAAGCCAAGGCCGCGCGCTTCTCGCGCGGCTGATTGAGCAACGCGCCACGCATCCGCCACAGCGCCCATTTCAGGTTGATGGCGGTGGGCCGGGTTTCGGCCAGCATCTCCACCATCCGTTGGATATTGTCGTCGGAAGGATCATCTTTCACGGCGAGCGCCAGGCCATAGGCGCCGACCACGCCGATCAGCGGCGCGCCGCGGGTGTTCATGTTCCTGATCACCCGCGCCGCGTCATCCGCCGAGCGTAGGGTCATGGTCTCGAACTGATGCGGCAGCTTGGTCTGGTCGATGATGCCGAAGGCATCCTCGCCAATGGGCCAGACCGAGCGGTAATGTTTGCCACCGATTTTCATGCCGGAGCTGTCGCTTTCATCGCCGGATATTCGCAGAAACGCGCATACCAGGCCGACAATTTGGGGTGGGAATCCTTCCAATCAAGATCGGGCAGGCGGAAATCGACATAGCCCAGGGCGCAGGCCACGGCGATTTCACCAATCGTCGGATCCTTGGCGAAGTTCACCCGCTCCAGCGCATCGATGCCCGCGGCGATGGTGGCCTTGCATCGCGCCATACGGTCCTGGTTGCGGCGCTCTTCCGGCTCGGTCAATTCATAGCGCAGGGTTACCGCGGCATCGGCGATGCCATCGCCCAGCGCCTGAAGGCCCAGCGCCTTCCAGCGGCCGCTGGTATGGCGGAAGATGTTCATGCCGGGGAAGAATTTCCCGCCGCCGCTGTGATTGAGATATTCGCAGATCACCGGGGAATCGAACAGCGAGGAGCCGTCGTCCAGCACCAGGATAGGTATCTGCTTTAACGGGTTGAGGCGGCGCAGGCTCTCGTCATTACGGGCCTGGACGTCGATCACGTCCAGCTTGATGTCCAGCTCATGGGCGATAATCCGCGCCTTGCGCGCAAACGGCGAGACCGGATGCGAATAAAGCTTCATCAATG